>Ga0066256_1000632_pt1 | contig 76786 bp, 81 predicted proteins | sample ThiBio_1000_biof_FD_87107 | JGI IMG/M metagenome (GOLD analysis project Ga0066256, IMG submission 87107) | Wastewater bioreactor microbial communities from Cape Town, South Africa - Thiocy_expt_1000_biof (version 2) | ecosystem: Engineered > Bioreactor > Thiocyanate-remediating >... | reverse complement strand
ACGGCATCGCCCTCATCGAAAGCCATTTGCATCACGCGCCCGGGCTGACGGAAGGCCAGTTGCACCTCGCGGATGTCGACGTTGCCGTAGAGGCGCAATGCATCTTGTTGTCCATGGTCGCGCGACAACCAGAACGCCAGTGCGCCGCCAAGAGCGAGCACGACGACGGCGATCACGACCCAACGGGTTTTCTTGAAGAGGAGGTTTGGAGTTTTCATCGATGGGTTTCCGCTGGATAAAGGTGCTCAGTGCTCGCGTGCGACCGGCGCATTCGCCGCTGACCGGCGCCAGGCGATGGCCGCTATGCCAGCCCACACCAACGTGCGCAGCGTCATGGCGACCACCGTGCGTCGCTCCCAGGCGCCACCCAGAGCCACATGCACTCCGAAAGCGAGGAACACGAGTGCGGTCGCCACCGTGATGACAATCGCCAACCACGCGGCCCAGCGCCGGCGCATCCACAAGCCGACGCCGGCGACGATGTAGGCGAACCCGGCCAGAAAATTGAACCAGAGCACGAAGGGCACATAGTGGCCGGCGGCTTGGCGCGCCGCGCCGTCGACAAACAGAACGGCGCCGCCCTCCCGAAGAGTGAGCAGACCGAAGCCGATCGCAAGCAGGGAGATCAGCCAGTGCCAGATGCTGCGTTGTGGATGAGTGGTCATCTTCATGGCCTTTACTTGATCGGGGAAACTCCCAGGCCTTCGTCGTCGTCGCGGCGTGCGTGTGCATTCCGCCGGGCGGTCGGGCTGAGTGTTGAATGACGCGGATTCGCGCTGGAGGCGCAACGCGATCGCATGACCGTGGTGTGCCTCTCGGCTGACCGAGGAACTGCGTGGCGGCAGGATGGAAGGCGTTTCATCGGGTGTGCGTGATGCCACGGAGATAGATGGCAAACACGGCTGGCGCGTCGCGGCGGATGCGTGCTACATCGCCCGCCAGCAACGACTGCATCACCAGCCCTTGAATTGTGCCGATGAACAAGACGACGGCCGCGTCCACATCCAGTTCTGAATGCAGCTCGCTTCGCGCCTTACCGGCTTCGAGCAGTCGACGCAACCGCTCACCATATTGACGGGTCAAGGTCTGCACCATTTGCTTGGGCAGGGTCTCCCCCGGCCGCTGTAATTCGCCGAAGAGCATCCTCGGCACCCCCGTGTGCTCGGCCACGAAGTCGATGTGCGTCTTGAAGATCGCTTCAAGAGCTGCGAGGGGGGACGTAGCACCTTCTGCGGCCTTGTCTACTCGAGCCATCAGGCGTTCCGTAACCCAGGACATCACCGCCTGCAAGATTGCGTCCTTAGTCGGGAAGTGACGGAACAGTGCTCCCTGGGTCAACCCCATGCGCTGCGCGATGGCCGTGGTCGTGATGTCGCTGGGGTTCTGTTCGGCAGCCAAGTCGACCACTGCCTCGACGGTGGCCGCGCGCCTCTCATCAGCCGGCAGATGCCTGGAGTGTCCGCTCATTGCTTGCATCCCAAAAAGTGAGTAATCTATTACTAGTTTACCACTATGCAGCCAGACCGCAAGAGGGGAAGCACGAAAAAGAGGTCTCGATGAACAGCAGAACTGCTATCTCAGACGGCTGCCAACGGTCGATTTCTGGCGGGCGCAAACGTCGCCCTCCGCACCTCATTGGCGGAAGGGCGCCGGCACATCGCAAGCCTGGCGGGGCGTAAGTGGGCGGGATGTGGATGGAGATGCTGGCGCCCGAGAGGCCGAACCAGAAGAAGACGAACAGGAGGTGGCCTTGGATTTCAGATTGCTGCGCTACTTCATCGCAGTCGCGGAAGAACTGCATCTGGCCCGGGCAGCCGAGCGTCTGGGCATCGAGCAATCGCCTGTGTCACGTGCGATGCGCGACCTGGAAAGCCAGCTTGGCGTGCAGTTGTTTGACCGCAGCACACGCCTGACGCGGCTGACCTGGGCTGGCCAGGTGTTCCTAGGCGAATGTCGGCGCGTGCAGGCCACCGTGGAGCAGGCAGTCAAGAGCGCCAAGGCCGCGGCACAGGGGTACCAGAGCCATCTGCGCATCGCGATCTGCGACGGCCTGGCGCAGCCCCGCATCGCCACCTTGCTGGCACGCAGCCGCGAGGACGAGCCCGAGATGGAGATTCGCGTCTTCGAGCTGCCGTTCGCGCAGCAGCTCAAAACGTTGCACGACGATCTGCTGGACATCGGCTTTGCGTTGTCAAACGCGGTACATGATGGCCTCGTCGCCGAGCCGGTGTGGACCGATCCGCTGTCGGTGATCGTGCCCGCACGCCACCCCTTGCTGGCACACGTGCAGGTGCCGCTGGCCGAAGCCCTGAAGTTCCCGCTGGTTCTGTGCCATCCCGAATCGGGATCGGGCTGCCGCCATCAGATTCAAGCGCTGCTGCAGGACGCAGGCACGCCGCTCAAGCTGGTCGATGAAGTGACCAGCCTGGGCGTGATGCTGACCCTGGTCGGTGCCGGCTACGGCATCGGCTTCGCCATCGCCTCGCAGGTGCAGACGCTACAGCGCCCGGACATCTCCATTCGTCCCTTGGCCGGCAGCCCACCGGTGCTCTCTACCTACATGCTGCGCCGCCGGGGCGAACCCTCGGAGCCCATGAAGCGGTTCATCGAGCGGGCGAAAGGCGGGCGGGACCGGGCCTGTCGATGATGAGTCAATCCTTTGAGGACGCAGCTCACCTGTCCGTAGCGGCCTGTGGCGTGATGTGCCAGTGGACAGATAGACTTCGGTATGAAATCCGATGCTCTGGCTGTTGATGGATGTGCTTGGCTCGCTTTGGATCACCCGCAACGGCCTGCGTTGACCAGGCCGAAGACTTGAGTCCACAATCGAGTCCATTCCGTGACGCTTGGATCGGAAAAAACGTTCGTAATAAACGAGTTAGCGACCGGGTGCTGTTCCCTTCGCCCGCTCCACCCGCTGGCTGTCCGGCCATCTTCCGGACCGGCATTGTCGCCGACGGCATTTCGACAGGATGTTCCGCTTCGCCCGCCGGCACCGAAACACGGTGCAAGCGGTCACTCCACGCACCACAAATTCTATCTATTTGATATTATTAAACAAATAGAATGCGGTCTTTTTTGCCCAAGGCCTAAAGTTCTTTTTTGCGGCGCCGATAAACCAGATGTGCAGTGTTGTGTCGAATACCCGACACGACTGCCGACCACCGAACAGGGCAAACCCGCCGCGAGACGGGGACGCAAAGTCACCGGTCTTTCTCCAGCGAAAGACGGCGGGACTGCCGGTCGTTTCATACCGGTCGCACACCATGCCTCAGTCCCGCCGGTCGGCCTGCGCCGATACCGCGAGGTAAGTCGCCATGGAGCATGAAATGCCTGACAACTCAGTCGTCGTCAATCTCAACCAGTTCGAACGCGCACGCCGCTCACAGCTCACCGCGGAAACCCTCGCGCTGCTGCATGCGTGTCGCGATCAGCTCATCGAAGGTGCGGCCCGCGGCCTGACGCGCCACACCGAGGCGATGGAAAACGCGCTGCTGGCGATGGCCGAGCGTTCGCCCTTGCTGAACGAGCGCAACACCTACTACAACGCCCAGAGCATCCTCAACAAACAGGCGAACGAATTGCTGAGCGCCTGCAAGGACGCCTACTGCAAGTCCTTCGACGCGTTCATCCAGGGACGCGACAAGAGCGCGAGCCTCGACCTGTCCGAACTGTCGCTGCTCGGCGACCAGGATTTCGAGATCACCCTGACGATCGACAAGGCCACCGCGCGCATGCGCTATAACTGCGCCGAGGAACTGGTCGCCCTGGAGGCACGCGTCGCCCGGCTGATCGGGCGTGAACTGCCGGAAAACGACAACCCGCTCGGCCCGCGCAGGCTGTGCGAAGCCTTGCTCGACGGCATTTCCGGGAATCCGCTGCTGGAACCCCGCGCGCGGCTGGTGCTGCTCAACCAGTTCGATCTCGTGCTGACCACGGAACTCGCCGCCATCTATCAGACGATCAACCGGCATCTGGTCGACCGCGGCGTCCTCCCTGACCTCAAGGCCGGCACCAAGAGCCGGGCGCGCGGCGCCACGGCAGGTGGCAGCACCGCCGGTGCCGCGCCCGGCGCGGTTGCTGCGGCGCCCGCACCGGCCAACGACATGCTGCGTCTGTTCGAACAACTGGCCGGCAGCGGCACGGGGGGCGCCAGCCTCGCCGGCGGCGGTTCGGGCACAGCCGGCGGCGGCCTTCCCGGCTTCAGCCTGGTCGATTCGCTCGCGCAGTTGCAGAGCGGCCCGCTCACCCTGCCCGGCGTCGGCAGCTTCGAACTGCCGATGCTGGAAGCCGCCAATATCCGGAATATCCTGCGCGCCCTGCAGCAAAGCCCGGTGATGCGCGCGGCCAGCCCGCTCGACGCGGTGCTGGTCGACGCGGTCGCCATGCTGTTCGACGTGGTGTTCGACGAGGCGGCCATCCCCGACCGCCTCAAGGCGCAGATCGCACGTTTGCAGATTCCGGTGCTGAAGGCGGCGATGCTCGACCGCGAATTCTTCTCACAGGCCCGTCATCCGGTGCGCCGCATGCTCGACGCCATCGCCCGCCTGGCGGTCCATCTCCCCGACACCGAGGCCGGCAACGCACGCCTGGAAGCCGTGGCGACGGTGGTCAGCCGGGTGATCGACACCTTCGACAAGGATCTCGCCGTTTTCACCCGCGCGGCCGACGAACTGGAAGCGATGTGCGCCGAACTCGACGAAGCCGTCGAGACCACCGCGGAAACGAGCCTGCAGCCCGACATCGACCAGATCCGACAGGCCGAACGCGCCGAGCTCGCACCGGTGGTCGCGCACGACCTCGTCAACCGCGCCTTGCAGGACCAGGACGTGCCGGACACCGTGCGCGAATTCCTGCGCCGCGACTGGGCGCGCCTGCTCGGCACCGACTACATCCGCGAAGGCGAGCAGGGCGCGCACTTCAACAGCCATGTCGAGACCATGCGCGAACTGGTGTGGAGCGTGCAGGCCAAGGCCGACATGGACGCGCGCCTGATGCTGGTCCGTATCCTGCCCGGTCTGCTCAAGCGCCTGCGCGAAGGCGTCGCCGAACTCGATCTGCCGCAGAAGCTGTCCGAAAACTTCTTCGCCACCCTGGTGATCCTGCACGCCAACGCGGTGCGCCCGAACGCCCAGCCCGTGCCCTTGCCGGAAATTCCCGCCGAAGAAATGGCGGCGTTGCTGGCGGAGCCCGTCCTCGAAACGCCCGCAGCGCCGGTCCTGGACACCCCGGCCGAACCCGCGGTAGAAGACGAATTCACCGAGCGCGCGCACGCCCTCAACAAGGGCGACTGGGTCGAGTTCCACTACGAGGACGGCACGTTCCGCTGGGCACGCCTGGGCTGGGTCAGCCACGTGAGGAACACCTATCTGTTCTCGGACCAGGACGGCATGAACAGCTTCTCCATCGGCCTGAACCGCCTCGCCGACAAACTGCGCCGCGGCGAAGCCGTGATCGTGGAACGCAAGTCGATCACCGAGTCCGCGTTCGGCAAGCTGATGAAGATGTTCCGCCAGAAGCTCGGCGCCTGAACGCCGCCGGGGACCGCGCTGCCACGCGCGCCGTCAGCGTCTGATGCGGATGGGCCGGCTGCCGTCGGCCTGGGGGGGACCAAGGAGGCCAAGAAAATTCACCGACGCGGTTGCGCTGCCCGCTGCCGGGCGCGCCGTACCGGTGAACCGAAGTCCGCGCTGCGGGGTCCAGACGCCGGTGCCCTGCAACTGCAAGGCACCGCTTTCCGTCGACAGCTTGATCGCCAGTCCCGTGTCGCTGCCGTCGAGTTCGGCGCGGTAGGTGCCGAGCCGATCACGCGCGTGGCCGGACATGGCATCGACCCAGCGCAGGGTGCCGCGACCGGTGATTGCCGACTTTTCGAAGGCGAGAAATTCGCTTTCGAACAGCAGGCGTCCCTGTGGCTGCCACATTGCCAGATCGGGCGAAAGCCGGCCGAGCCAGTCGGCCGGCGCCTCGCCGCGCAGGGCACGCAGGGCGACACCCCGCGGGCCGACTTGCACGTTGCCGGCGGCATCGATGCCGGCACCCCCCAGGCTCAAGCGGTAGCCAAGACGTCCGCGCAGCAGATCGAGCGGCTGCCATCGCCAGTTCAGCTGCCCCAGGGACTGGCCCGCGCCCGTGGCGGGTTGCAAGCGGAGCGCCGCAGCGCTGCCGCGCCAGACTGTCCCGTCCACCTGGTCCAGCCACGCCACCTGTTCGCTCGCCCGTGGCAGTGCCCACGCCAGCAGGCTGGCCGGCGCCCACGCCAGCAGGAACACCAGGTAGGCCAGAATGGCAAACACATAGTGCGGCCAGCGCAGACGAAAGGGCGGCACCGCCGCACTCATGCGCCGCCCGCCAGCACCGCGTCGACCCGCACCATGCCGGCCTCGCCGCTCGATTCGATGCGCGCCGATTCGATGCGCACGCCGTGAGCCGTCTGCAGGTCGCCGATCCAGGCGAGCCACGCGTCGAAGCCGACGCGTGGCAGCACCACGCGCACACGGCCATCGTCCTGCGCGGCAAGCGTCGCGATGTGCTCGCGCAGCCCGGACGCCGCCGCGCGCTGCTCGACGACCGTGGCGATGCTGCCGCCCTGCCGGCTCGCCGCCGGGTGTGCGCGCAGGCGCGCCACCTCTTCGGCGTCGCGCTGCATCTGCGCCGCCTGCCTGTGCAATTGCGGCAGCGTGTCCCGTAATTGCATCAGCTCGCGCTGCATCGGCAGCCAGGCGTAGGCATAGCCCAGTGCGAGCGCCAGGAGCGCCGCACCGGCGACGAGCACGAACCGCTCGCGCGGTGCACGCGCCCGCCAGAACTGTACGAGCTGCGCCTTCACGATGCGGCCCCCGTGATCACGATATGCGTCACCGCCGGTGCGGCCGGCCCTTCGCCCGCCTGCACCCGGCCGGACAGACCGGCCGCGGCCAGGCGTTGCAGCAGGGCATCGGCCGCCGCACGATCCGGCAGCGCCAGTCCCAGCCGCAGCTGGTCGCCGGCGTAGTGCACCTCGCGCAGACGCCCCCGGCTGTCGGCGTCGAGTGCCGCCGCCGCACGCGCCAGCAGGGGCACGAAATCCAGCGGCGACGCCTCGCCGCCGGCGCGACGCAGATCGGCAAGATTGCGCTGCATCTGCAGGGGTGCGTCGACCACCACGCGCGCGTCGGGAAAGGCCGCGCGAAAGCTGCGCTCCATCGACGCGTGCAGGCGCTGTTTCTCGCGGCCGAGCCGCAGCCATTCGGTGGTGGTGGCGCCGACCTGGACCACGGCGATGAGCGCAGCGAGCGTCAGCGGCAGCCGCAGGACCGGCCACCAGCCGGTCCGCCGCAGGCTGGACGCGGCGAACGCGCCCTGCAACAGGTCGATGGCACCGACGGCAAGCTCGGGCTGCCGCAGCGGCGCCCACGGTGCTCCCGCTTCCACCGGAATACCGAGAGTCTCCCGCCAGGACGCCCACGCCGGTGGCGCGACGCCCTCTGCCAGACGGACTTGCAGGCGTTGCGGAGGATTCCCCGCGGCGCGTGCCTGCGCCAGGCTCAGGAGAAGCGCGGGCGGCGGCGCTTCGACGTCGCCACCGTCGAGATGCAGGCCCGCCTCGGCCCCGGTGCGCAGGAAACCGCCATCGCCCGCCCACACCATCGTCCAGCCCCCTGCGGAGAGTGCGGGCAACAGGGTTTCCGGCCAGGCATTGCGTGGACGCAGACCCCGCTCGTGCAGCCGCGCCAGCGCCTGGGCCAGCCAGTGTTTGTCGATCGCCGCCAGCGCGCTGCGGCCGTCGGCGGCGGAATGCCCGATGGCCACGTGGACGGTCTCGGGCTCGCCTCCCAGCCGGTCCTCGATCGCGTACGGCAGCAGTTGACGCAGTTTCTGCCGGCCGCCACGCGGCAGCATGGCCGTGGTCAGCAGCACCAGTTCCGAGGGAATCACCAGTTCGCAGGCCTCGGCGATCGGCAGGCCGGCAAGCGGCGCATGCCCGGCATCGATGCACTCGCCGCGCGTGCCGATGCGGCACCACGGCAGCGTCGCCGTGGGCGCGGCATCGGGCCAGTCGGGGGGGAGATGGATACGCAGCAGGCTCATGGTGTAGGGCTCGATTGAATCAGATATTTTTCTGCCAGACCAGCCGGGGCCACGCCGTCGTGCCGCGCTCCAGCAGTGCCTCGAAGCCGACCCGCACGCGGCCGAAGCGGGCATGGCCGGCGACCACGAAATAGCGGCTGCCGACCGCCAGCAGGGTGTCGTTGACCGGTCCCGCCGTCGGCGGCAGGCGTGCGCGAAAATCCGCCAGATCACGAAAATGGCGATCCGCGCGGCTTTCCAGCAATGCCCGCGCCTGTTGCAGCGAAAGTTCCGGGATCACGGCGGCAAGCACTTCGGCCGGCGCGGTGTTGACGTTGACCGGCGTCGGCTGCGGCAGCGCCGTGACGAAGGGCCGCAGGTGCGCCAGCGCGGCCTCGTCGTAACCCTTGATGCGCGCAAGGCCGTCCACCGTCGTCAGCGCGCGGTTGGCGGCCCGATACGCCGGGTCGAGCGACAGATAATGGAAATCCTCGGCGCCGCCGGGATAGGTCGTGTCGCCATCGGGGTCGATCCAGTCGACCAGTGCGCCGGCGAGTTCGGCAGGCAACCCGAGTTGCGCCAGCAACCTGCCGAATGCCGCGACATCGGCCGCGCTCGCCCGGCCACCACGCACCACGCTGTTGAGATTGAAGAGCCCCTGCGCGTCAAGGATGCGCCCGGTCAACTCGCCTCCCTCCACCGGCAGCGGCGCCAGCGCCGTGGCCCAGGGCTCACCCTCATGATCGACCGCATCCTTGCGTGCGTCCTCGGCCAGGATCGAGCGTGCCCACTGCAACGCTGCCCGCGCAACCGCGCGCGCCTGCGCGGATTCGTTCAGGTTCTGCACCTGGCGCACCCACAACTGCTGCTGCCACGCCATGAACGCCGCCGCGCTCGCCGCCAGCGCCACCACCAGGATCGCGGTAATCACCGCCATGCCGCGCTGTCGCGTCATGGCAGCGCGAAGACCCGCGTCACCGTCACGCCCTCGTCGAGTTCGACGACGGCTTCCAGCGCCGCGGGCAGGCTCGTCCGCCCGCCCGGCAGCGGCCAGCGCGGCTGCCACTGGCCGGCGTCATCCAGATAGCGCAGTTCGAAACGGCGCACCCGCTCGAGCAGGGGCTGCACATCCGGCTGCGTATGCGGCGCCTGGTCGAGTACCGGCCACACCAGTTGCTCGATCCGCCCCTGAACGAGCCGGTAGCCATGCCGCTGCACGTCTGCCGCCGCACCCTGATGCCATGCGTCGCCCATGCGGCTCAGGCTCAGCAGGACGGCATGCTCGCCGGATGCTTCCGGGCTACCCGCCAGGGCCGGTTGCACCAGGTCCGCCCCGTCCCGTACCGGCCGGTCCACCGCCATGTCCAGATCCTGCTCCAGCTGGCGCAGCGTCAGGGCAAGATCGCGCCAACGCCGATTGTCCTGGGCCAGATGCTCGCGCGTCTGCAACACCGCGCCGAGGCCCCGATAGGCGAACACCGCCATCAAGGCGAAGATCGCCAGCGCCACCAGCACCTCCACCAGGGTGAAGCCGCGCTGCCGCATACTCACTCGCCACGCGCCAGGTAACCGGTCAGCTGCGCCAGCACGGGGGCCTCGTGCCCGGCAGCCACCACGCTGATCTCAACACGACGAAACGCCATGTTGGGCGTCGGGCTGACCGTCTCGCGCCACGACAGCCTGAGGCCCGCCTGTTCCACCTCGCCTTCGCGACGGCCGGGGTTCGGCCAGGCACGGCGCGCCTGTAGTTCGGCCAGGCGATTTTGCGCCACCCAGCTGGCCAACAGGTGTTCGCGCAGCGTCACCGAACTGCCCGCCATCAGCGCTGCGGCCCGGCTCGCGGCGGCGAGCGCCACCGCGAGGATCGCCAGGGCCACCAGCACCTCGACCAGCGTGAAGCCGCGTGAGCCGTGCATCATCATCCATCATCTCCCGCGAATTCGACGCGCACCCGGCCGAAGCGGTCACCCCGCAGGCGTACCCCGGCCGCGTTGAGCCCCAGGTCCATGACGAAGGGAGCCGTACTGCCCGCCGGAAGAAACAGCAGGCGTTCGCTCACGGCAAGCGATTGCCCGTTCACCGTCAGCGCCCGGACCTGCACGCCCGCGGCCAGCACGTGTGGCTTCAACACGTCGTCGCCGTCGCGCGGCACCCATTCGTTGCGGGCATCCAGCGACCAGAAACGATAGCCGCCCGCTTCGACCGAAAATCCGAGCGGCTCACCGTCTGCCACCGCCTGGTCATGCGCCTGTTCCAGGCAGATCGCCAGGCGTCGGGCCTCCTCCGTCAGCGTGGCCTGGTCGTCCGGCAGAAAACGTACCGCGGCAAGACTGACCATGATGCCGACGATGACCAGCACCACCAGAATCTCGATCAGGGTGAAACCGCGTAGTCCTGCTGCCACCACCGGTCGGTGTACGCATCGCGCTATAAATCCCACGAACCGATGTCCGCGTCGTTGCCCGCACCGCCGGTTGCGCCATCCGCGCCGAGGCTGTAGATGTCGACCTCTCCACGCAGGCCCGGATTCAGGTACTGGTACGGCGCACCCCACGGATCCTTGGGCAAACGCTCGAGATAGCCGCCAGCCTTCCAGTTGGCTGGGATCGGGCTTGTGGCCGGCTTCTCGACCAACGCCTGCAGGCCCTGTTCGGTGGTCGGATAGCGCTGGTTGTCGAGGCGGTAGAGGTTGAGTGCCTGCCTGATCGCGGCGATATCCTGCCTGGCGGCGACGATGCGCGCCTCGTCGGGACGTCCCATGATCTTCGGCACCACCAGTGCGGCGAGGATACCGAGGATCGCAACCACCACCATGATCTCGATGAGCGTGAAACCTCCTGCGCGCTTGTGGGGTCGGGTCGATGTCATGCAAATCCTCCAATGTGGGCAGCGGGCCCGCGCGCCCGTGCAAAAAACACGATGCAGCCGGTCTTACCGCACCAGTTGATTCATCTCGAATATCGGCAGCAGGATCGCCAGCACGATCACCAGCACCACCCCGCCCATCAGCACGATCAGCAGGGGTTCCAGCAGGCTGGACAGCGCCAGCACGCGATTCTCCATCTCGCGTTCCTGCTGCGCTGCGGCACGTTCGAGCATGTGCGCCAGGCGTCCGCTCGCCTCGCCGCTGGCGATCATGTGCACCAGCATCGGCGGAAACAGCTTTCCCGCACCGAGCGCACGCGAGAGGCTGCCGCCCTCGCGCACCCGCCGCGCCGCCTCTTCCACCGCCTGCCGCATCGGCAGGTTGCCGACCACGCCGGCACCAGCCTGCAACGCGGCCAGGAGCGGCACGCCGCTGCCGACCAGGATGGCCAGCGTGCTCGCCAACTGCGCGCTGTTGATTCCTCGCACCAGCGTGCCCACCAAGGGCAGCCGCAACAGCCAGCGGTGAAAGCGCAGGCGTGGGCCCGGACGGGCGAGCGCGCGCCTGGCCGCCCACGCCGCGACGCCGATCAGGATCAGCCACAGCCAGGCGCTGGCACGCAGGAAATCGCTGAGCCCGATCAGCGCGCGGGTAAGCCAGGGCAGGGTCTGGTTGGTGTTCTGGAACACGTTCACCACCTGCGGCACCACGTAGGTGAGCAGGCCCAGCACCACGGCGCCTGCCACCAGGGTGACGATCACCGGATAGACGAACGCCAGCCCGACCTTCTGCCGCAGGGCCTGTTGCGATTCGGCGTAGTCGGCGAGCCGTTCCATCACCTCGCCGAGGCGTCCCGACTGCTCGCCCGCCGCCACCAGGGTGACGTAGAGCTCCGAAAACACGCGCGGATACTTTTGCAGCGCGCGCGCCAGCGAGTGCCCCGCCAGCACTTCGGCACGCACCCCGGCCAGCACCTGGCGCGGGTAATCGTCGTCGGCCTGCTCGATCAGCGCATTGAGCGTCTGCTCCACCGGCAGGCCCGCCACCAGCAGCGTGGCGAACTGGCGCGTGACGAGGCTCAGTTGCGTCCCCGACAGCCCGCGCCGCCAATGCCAGCGGCTGCCGCGCTGCGTCAGCGTCGATGCGGACACCGCCGCCACGTCCGCGGCCAGCAAGCCCTGCTCACGCAGCCGCGCGCGCAACTGGCGTGCGGTATCGGCTTCCAGCACGCCCCGGTGCAGGCGGCCGGCGGCATCGTAGGCCTCGTAGCGGAATGCCCCCATCGCTCAGGCCTCGCGCGTCACGCGCAGCACTTCCTCCAGCGAGGTGTCGCCGGCGCGCACCCAGCGCATGCCGTCCTCGCGCATGCGCGTCATGCCGTGCGCCGCCGCATGCGCGCGCAGGTCCTGTTCGGCGGCGCCGTCATGGATCATGCGGCGCAGGGATTCGTCCACCGCCAGCAGTTCGTAGATGCCGGTACGTCCGCGGTAACCGCTCGCATTGCAGGCGGCACAGCCCACCGCGGTGAACAGCGGTGCCGCAAGCCCCGTCTCGCCGATTGCGGCAAGCTCGGTTTCGCTCGGCGTATGCGGCTGGCGGCATACCGGACACAGGCGGCGCACCAGGCGCTGGCCGAGCACTCCCAAAAGACTCGACGCCAGCAGGAAGGGCTCGATACCCATGTCGATCAGGCGCGTCACCGAACTGGCGGCGTCGTTGGTATGCAGCGTCGCCAGCACCAGGTGGCCGGTCAGCGAGGCCTGTACCGCGATCTGCGCGGTTTCGAGGTCGCGGATCTCGCCGATCATGATGACGTCGGGGTCCTGCCGCAGGATCGCGCGCAGGGCCCGCGCGAACGTCAGCTCGATGCGCGGGTTGGCCTGGGTCTGGCCGATGCCGTCGAGGTCGTACTCGATCGGGTCCTCCACCGTCATGATGTTGAGTAGCTTCGCATCGAGCCGGCTCAGCGCGGCGTACAGCGTGGTGGTCTTGCCCGAGCCGGTGGGACCGGTCACCAGCACGATGCCGTGCGGACGGTGGATCAGCGCGTCGAGCCGGGCAAGGGTGGCGTCGCTCATGCCGAGCGCGCCCAGTTGCAGGCGCCCCGCCTGCTTGTCGAGCAGGCGCAGCACCACGCGCTCGCCGTGGCCGGTGGGCAGCGTCGACACGCGCACGTCGACCGGCCGGCCAGCCAGCCGCAGCGTGATACGGCCATCCTGCGGCAGGCGTTTTTCCGCGATATCGAGCTGCGCCATCACCTTGATGCGCGAGACGATCGCCGCGTGCAGCGCGCGCTTGGGCTCGATGACGTCGCGCAGCGCACCGTCCATGCGAAAACGCACCACCGAGCGCGTCTCGAAGGGCTCGATGTGGATGTCGGAGGCGTTTTCGCGCAGCGCCTGCGTCAGCAGCGCATTGATCAGGCGAATGATCGGCGCGTCGTCCTCGCTCTCCAGCAGATCGGACACCTCGGGAATGTCCTGCGCCAGTTGCTGCAGGTCCATCCCCTGTTCCATGTCGCCGACCAGGGTCGCTGCCTGGTTCTCACCGCCGCCGTAGACCTGTCCCAGCGCCTGCTCGAACTGCGCGGCGGGCACCAGCTGCGGCTGCAAGGGGCACTTGAGGATACGCCGCACCTCGGCCAGCGTGGCGGGTTCGGCGCCCTCGCGCAGCCACACCTCGACGGCCTCGCCGTTGCGCCGCACCGGCAGCGCGCCACGCGTGCGCGCGAAGCCGTAGGGCAACAGCCCGGCAAGCTGGGGATCGGGAGCCGACAGGGCGGGCGTATCCATGGCGTCAGGGCGCAGGCGGCAGCGGCGCCATCTTCAGGTCGGGCAGAAGATCCGTCTGCATGTCGGGCAGGATGGGGTGCGGTTCCATGCGGAACTCGGCCTGCTTCTGCCGGATGAATTCATAGCGATCGCTGCTGAGCGTGTCGGAACTGGCGACGTCACGCAGCACGCGCGGACGCATGAACACCATCAGATTGGTCTTCATGCGGTTGCGCTTCTCCACCTTGAACAGCTGGCCAAGCAGGGGAATGTCGCCCAGCAGCGGCACCTTGTCGACGTTGTCCTGCACGGTGTCCTGGATCAGCCCGCCGAGCACGATGATGCGACCGTCGTCCACCAGCACAGTGGAGTCGATGGAACGCTTGTCGGTGATGACGTCCGATGCCGTGGTGGTCGGGCGCAGGCTGGAAATCTCCTGGTAGATTTGCAGTTTCACCGCGCCGCCCTCGGAGACCTGCGGGCGTACCTTCAGCGTCAGTCCGACGTCGCGCCGCTCGATGGTCTGAAACGGCGTCGGCGTCGTGGTCGTGCCGGTCTGCGCATACTGCCCGGTGACGAAGGGGACGTTCTGGCCGATGACGATCTTCGCCTCCTCGTTGTCCAGCGTCAGCAGGGTCGGCGTCGACAGGATGTTGGCGTTGGCGTCCGACTCCAGCGCGCGCGCCAGCATGCCGAGGTTGGTCACCACGCCGAGACCGGGGATGTTGATGGTGCCGCTGACCACGCCGATGTTGAGGCCCTGCCCCAGCGCACCCAGATTGGCCGAGGCATCGATGATGTTGGTGCCGGTGTTGCGGCCGCCGAGGTTGGTGCCGCCGATGAAGTTGGTGCCGCTGTCGTGCAGGTTGCGCAGGTCCTGCCACTGGATGCCGAATTCGGCCGCCTTCTCCGCCGTGATCTCCACCACCAGGGCCTCGACGAACACCTGTGCGCGACGCGCGTCGAGCTTGTCGATCACCGCGCGCAGCGCGTTGTAGGTGACATCGGGCGCGCTGATGACCAGCGAGTTGGTCGCGGTATCGGCGAGGATCATGCTTGCGGTCCCCGACGCCGCCGTCGCGGCGGCCATGGCGGTCGCGCCCGACGCTGCCGGCGGCGTCGGCGCCGCCGTGGCGGCAAGTGCCGTCGGCGCCTCGCCCGAAAGGATGCCGCGCAGGGTTTCCGCCAGTTTCGCGGCCTCGGCGTTGCGCAGGTAGACCACATGCACGTTGCCCCCCAGCGCGCCCGGCACATCCAGACCGGCAACGAGGCTGCGCAGCGTCTGGATGCGCGCCGGATTGTCGCTGCGCACGAGGAGTGAATTCGAGCGCACGTCGGGCACGACGGTCAGCCGCGTGGGTCCGGCCGCACCCTGCCCACCGGCGCTGCCTTCGGCCATCAACCTGCCCAGCGAGTGCGCCAGATCCACCGCCGACACGTGCTGAAGCTTGATCAGGGCGGTGTCGTTCGGCGTAGGCTGGTCGGCCGCGGCAATGATGGCGTTCAGCCGCCGCACGTTGTCCGCGTAGTCGGTGATCACCAGCGTGTTGCTGCCGGGCAGCACGGCGATGGCGTTGTTCGGGCCGATCAGCGGGCGCAGTACCGGCATCATCTGTGCCGCCGACTCGTACTGCAGCGGGTAGACCTGGGTGATGATACGATCGCCGCGCTCGGGCACCTCCTTGCCGCGCGTCACGCTGTAGTTGTGTTTCGCGTCCGCCTCCGGGACGATCTTCACCATATCGCGTCCCTCGACAGTGGCGAAACCCTGCATGCGCAACGCCGAGAGCAGGATCGGATACACCTGGCTGCGCGGCACCGCGCGGGCCGAAGTGATCATCACGGTGCCCTTGACGCGTGGGTCGATGACGAAGTTGCGGCCGGTCAGCTCACCCACCGCCTTGACCACCGATGGGATGTCGGCATTGACGAAATTGAGGACCACAGGATCATCCATCCCCTGCGCCCGCGCCACTCCAGGCAGCAGCGCAAGCCCGAGCGACAGCGCACCCAGCCGCGGCATCCCGCGCAGAAAATTCTTCAATACGCTCAGCATGTTCATCGTTGTTGTTGCAGCCTGTAAGAGAGTGTAAGCGGCATGCCCTGGCGCTCGCCCACCAGGGTGATGCGCTCGACATTCCCGGCGTCCGACAGCAGCCGGGCCAGATCCTGGGCATTGGCGACCGGCATGCCGTTGACCATGCGCAGGGTATCGCCGGTTTGCAGCCCCATCCGCGCGGCGAGCCCGCCCGCCTCCACGCGAACCAGTTGCATGCCAGCCAGCGGGTTGGTCTGCGGACCCACCTGCACACCCAGCGATTGCGGATTGGCGAGCGCCCGGCTGATGTCCTCGCGCGTCAGCGCAACGTCCCCGCGCGCCGCCGCCGCCGACGGCTGGCCGCCCGTCTCGAGATCGAGCCGTTCGCGCACGCCGCGGTTGCTGAGGATGACATGGTCGGCCGCCACCTCTTCGAGCACCACGCCCGGCTGGATTTCGTCGCCGCGCACCACCGCCTGCTCGCCGCCCTCGGTACTCAGCAAGGCCATCGCGGGACGTCCTGCCGGCGCGGCAAAGACACCACGCAATTTGAAGCCGAGCGCGGTGGGCACCGCGCCCTGCGCGCCGGCCACCCGGCTTCCGCCGAACAGGCCGAGCGCTCGCAGCTGGACGAGGCCGGTATCCGCGCGCGCGTCGCCATGCCCGGCGGCCGGCGGCTGCACGGACTGCGGCGCGGCGAAACGCCAGGTCCAATGGGCCAGCAGCGCCGCCAGCGTCAACAGCAACAGCAGGTTGACACCCGGCAACCCGCGCCGGAACGCGCGGCGCAGGGTATCGGCCAAGGCAGGGGGCAGGTGCGGCATCGGCGTCAAGCTTGCTATAACTGGCCTGGCTTCGCAACCGCCGCACCGCGGCCCGACATGAACCACCCCCAGACATGGGGTGGCAAGTGGAGCGCGGCCCGCATCATTCCTCGATACCGTAGCGCTTGATCTTGCGCCACAGCGTCGACTTGTCTATGCCGAGGATCTCCGCCGCCAGCGCGCGATCGCCGCGCGTCTCGCGCAGGGTCTTGCGGATGAAATAGGCTTCCACGTCATCCAGGCTTTGCGGCGGCAGATAGTCGAGGGTGCGGCCATGGGGGGCCTTCTCTTCGCTCAGGCGCGGCGGCAGGACCGAGGCGTCGATGTGATCCGATTCCGCCAGGATGATCATGCGCTGGATGATGTTTTCCAGCTCGCGCACGTTGCCGGGCCAGTCGTAACGCATCAGCGCGCCGAGAACGGCCGTGCTCACCCCGGCGATGTGCTTGCCGAGGCGGGTCGCGTGCTTGTTCAGGAAATAATAGGTCAGCAGGGCGATGTCCTCGCGCCGCTCGCGCAGCGGCGGAATGTCGATCTCCATCACCGACAGGCGATAGAAGAGATCCTCGCGAAATCCGCCCTTCTCGACCAGTTCCGGAATCGGCCGGTTGCTCGCCGCGATCACCCGCACGTCGACGTACACGGGTTCGGTGGCGCCGGTGGGATAGAAGCTGCCGTCCTGCAGCACACGCAAAAGCTTGGCCTGCAGGGCCATCGGCGCGTTGTTGATCTCGTCGAGAAACAGCGTGCCGCCGCTGGCGACCTCGAACAGGCCCGGCTTGTTGCGCTCGGCGCCGGTAAACGCGCCCTTGCGGAAGCCGAACAGCTCGCTTTCGATCAGCGTCTCCGGAATCGCCGCGCAGTTGATCGCCACGAAGGGCTTGTCGCGGCGCGCGCCGCGCAGGTGGATCTGGCGTGCGACCAGCTCCTTGCCGGAGCCGCTCTCGCCGAAGATCAGCACGCTCGAATCGTAGGCCGCGGCGGCGTCGATCAGGCGCTCGACCTTCTCCTTCGCCTGCGACTGGCCGATGATTTCTCCACCCTCCTCGAAGGCGCGCCGCTGCTGGCGCAGGCGCTGGTTCTCGGTGGCCAGCCGGTAGTAGTCGAGCGCCTTTTCGACGACGCAGCGCAGCTCGATGGTATCGAACGGTTTCTGCACGTAATCGTAGGCGCCCTCCTTGAGGGCGGCGACCGCGGATTCGACGGTGGCGTGACCGGTGACCAGCACGACCTGGATCAGCGGATCGCGCGATTTCACGAAGCGCAGCAGGTCGATGCCGTCCGCGCCAGGCATGCGCAGGTCGGTCAGCACCACCGCGACCTCGTTGTTCTCCAGGAAGTCCATCGCCTCGTGCGCGTTCTCGGCGCTCGCCGTCCTGAACGGCACCTCCGACTCGGCCAGCACGGCAAGAATCAGCTCGCGCATGTTGCGGTCGTCCTCGGTGACGAGGATGGTTGGCAAGGCGTCCGCCTCGCCCGGGCGAACCGCGCTGTCGTCCGGCTTCATGGATTCGCGCGCTCCAGATCGACCGCCGGCAGCTTGATGACGAAGCACGCGCCGTCCCGATAGCTGGCGTCGTAGGCGATGAAGCCGCCGCGCTTGGCGACGATGGCCTGGCTGATGGACAGGCCGAGGCCGGAGCCCTGGCCCACGTCCTTGGTGGAGAAGAACGGGTCGAACAGCCGGTTGCGGATGTCGGGCGGCACGCCGGGGCCGTTATCGGCGACGCTGATGCAGGCGTAGGAGTCCTCCGCCCAGGTGCGCACCACGATGCGCGGCGACGCGATGCCGTCGAGCGTGTCGATCGCATTGGCCAGCAGGTTGGACAGCACGATGTCGAACTGGCCGCAACTGCCCTCGGCGACGAGCGCCGCCTCGCTCAGTTCCATGACGACCTCGATGCGGTAGCGCTTGAGCCGGCAGTTGATGAAGGTTTCGATCAGTTCGCGCGCGAGCTGGTTGAGATCACAGGTCTCACCGCTGCACTGGTCCTTGCGCGCGTAGTTGAGGAGCTCCTGCACCACGCGCGAGCAGCGCTGCGTCTCGTCGGCGATGATGCGCGCGTAGCCGGCGAGCCTGGGATCGTTCGCTGCGGCGCGGTCGAGCAATTGCGCATAGCCGAGGATGCTGCCGAGCGGGGTGTTCAGCTCGTGCGCCACGCCAGCCGCCAACTGGCCCATCGCCACCAGTTTCTCGCGCGTCGCCACGCTTTCCATCAACTGGCGGTAGTCGGTGATGTCCTGCAGAATCAGCACACCGCCCATGTCGTCTTCCTCGGCGCTGTAGAACGACAGGTTGAGCGAGACGTAGCGTTTGGCGTCCCCAAGCTGGAGGGCGATTTCCCGGTTGCGGATGGCGCGTTTGTAGAGGAAGGCGTCGCGCAGCAGTTCGCGGTCGCGCTCGTTGAGGTTGAGCAGATCGAACAGGTTGACGCCGATCAGCGCCCCGCTGTCGACCCCGAAAAAAGCATCGGCCTGGCGGTTGGCGATGGCCACGCGCAGGTCGTCGGCCACGCTCAGGAGCGCCCCGGGCAGGCTTTGCAGGATGGTGTTGCTGCGGTTGCGCTCCGTCAGGAAGCGTCCCTGGCATTCCTCCACCGTGCGGAACATCTGCCGCAGCACGGCGATGGTCGTGTTGTACTCCGGGATCATGCGCCCGACGCTGGTCCAGCCGAAGGGGCCGACCGGCGTGGGATCGAGCAGGCCTTCGCGCGCCGCGTGGATGCCGTGTCCCAGCCTGCGCAAGGCCGCCAATTCGGCGAGCAGGCGCACGAGCACGTAACCCAGCACGCCGCTCAGCGAGACACCCGTCACCCAGAAGAAACGCGAATCCTGCCAGCGCAGGCCGAAATACAGGCACAGCAGGCCCGCCAGCAAGGCGGTAGCCGCCGGGATCAGACGCCCCGGAAAGCCCGGGAAGGAAACGCGCCGCGCGGCCGTTCCCTGGATACTCAGCGATTTGATGGCGACACCTCTTCGAAGCGGGGCTGATGCGGCACGGACATGCCGCGGCCGCCCGTCGCCGGGCGGCCGCGTCCCGCAATACCCGGAACCGCTCAGAAGATGAACTGCAAGCCCAAAGTGGCCTGATTATAGTCCCGCAGGGCCTGATCCGTGGGATGCTGGTTGTCGTAGGAGATGTCCGCGTACTCGAACGTCACCTTCAGCTTCTGGCCGTCGATGTAGTAGTTGACGCCGATGCTGTTGCGGTCGTTGTCGTAATACTCGGTAAGCCCGGTCTTGGCGCCGTAGTCCGCAGTCTCGTGACGCGCGAAGAACTGCAGGCGGCCGACGCCGACCTTGTTCGGCAGCATGTAGCCCGCTTTCACATAGTAGCCCTTGAGATTGCTGTTGACGGGCAGCGAGGGATCCGGGTTCATGTTGAAGGCGTTGCCGGTATCGTAGTCGAAGTAGGCGCCCGACAGGGTGTACACGCCGCTCGCCGACGGATACTCCATGAACGCATCGACGGTCCACGCATCGTAATCCTTGATGTCGCTGCGCGACGGGTAATTGCCGTAGGCGACGTCCTTCTGCATGTCGTACGCCGCGCCGATGGTCAGCACTTTCTGCGTGCCCAGATAGGTTCCCAGGTAGCCGTAGTTGAACTCCGGCTCCCAGAAGCTGTAATGCACGCGCGCCGTCAGGCGCGGCTGGTCCTTGGGTGTCTCGGCGTCCTCGCGGCCGTCGGCGAGCATGACGCGATACTGGAGCCGGGCATCCATCAGGTTGCCCCACACCGCCACACCGGTGTCGCGGCTGCCGGCGAACGGCGTGTACGGCAGCACGTCGCCGCGGTCGAGCGTCAGCGGCTCGAGGCAGGCTTCCAGGTTCTCGCGCGAGAAGGTGTTCTTGAAGCGGCCGACGATGAAGCGCAGATCGTCGCGGTAGTCGATGGTCACGTAGGCGTCGCGGTAATAGACGCTCTTGTTGTCGGCGCCGAGCTTGCTGTCGTTGCCGGCCTCGAGCTGGGCGTAGAAGCCGATGTAGTCGTTGTACTGACCCGAAAAGGTGAGGCGGTTGCGGCGCAGGTAGGCGTCGGTCGACGAGCTGTTGTCGGTCGAAGACGTATAGTCGCGCTGCTGCAGCCAGCCCTGCAGGGCGTAGGTGAAGGTCAGCGAGCCCTGCTCGCCGAACTCGATGGTGGGACCGGCCACGGCGGACAGCGGCAACATGGCGGTAACCAGGCCGGCCGCGCAGGCACGAATCAGGGGGCGCACGGCGGTGCGTGCAGTCGTGTTCGTCTTCATGTCACTTCGCTCCTGCGCTGGTGGAATAGGCGCCCTGCACCTTGGCCAGATCACCCTTGTGGCAGCTGCCACAGGAATCGGCCGTGTTGTCGCGCGGCTTGGCGACCATCTTCGCGTGCGCGACGTCTTCCTTCATGATGCGCGAGTTGCCCTTGTGGCAGCCGACGCAGGAGTTGTTCACCTTCGCGTGATTCGCATGCCACGGCGCCTTGGCGGCATCCATCTCGGGCTTGGCAGCACGCGTGCCGTTGTGGCACTTGAAGCAGCTCGATGCCCCCAGGCCGCAGGCGTTCGCCAGCGGGATCGGCGACAGGCGCTGGACGCCCTGTGCGATCGCCACCGTCGCCTCGCCGCCCCAACCCTCGGCCACGGTATCGGCCGATTCCGCGGCATACCTGCCCGCAAGCCCCGCGACGACCGCGATACCCACCCCCAGCAGCGACAGCATGACGCCGCCACGCCAGATCCTTCCAAACAGTCCAGCCTTGCCTTGGTTGCGTTTCATCTACCGACCTCCTTTTGCTCGTCACGGGTTTGCGGGCGGCCATCCAGCCTGTCCAGAGGCGCGCCTTGTGATTGCGGAAACCGGGCCTCCCAGGCCTTGCGAATGTCTTCTTCGCTCATGCCGTTCGCACAGGTGCAGGCCAGCGCCTTGCCCCGGAATTTCAGCCGGGACTGCCCCGCTTCGGCCGCCGCGACGTTCGTCGCCGCCACCGTCAGGATCAAGGCCAGAAGGCCCGCTTTGCCAGTCGTGCGCATGGATGCCAGGTTTCCGCGTGTCTTGTCGACACCCGGTACAAGCACAGTCCGTGCCAGAATTTGTTTTTCTTTACAATCAACGGGTTGACGATTCGCATGGGGAGCAGGGGAATTGCAGGACGAATTCGCCGCCCCGCAATCTTTCAATTTGCAATGGACCTGGCCTCGACCCGCAGCAGCTCGTAGCGGGCCGCCTCGACATTGCTCAGCGCCTCACGTAACACCGGCACCGCGGCCGCGGGTAACTGGTCTGCGCGCGCAAGGCTGTCACGGAAAATGCGCTCGTAGTGTTCGCCCGGCAACACCCGCACCACCAGTTCGACGCGCCAGTCGGTCCCCAATGCCGCGAACGGCTGGCGGAACTCACGCATCGCGCCAGCGGGAATGCGCGTGTCGGCGATCTCACGCGTGATGCCGGTGTCGACCTGCCAGCCGATCAACTGGCGCCCGAGTTCGTGTGCGCCACCGGCGTCGTGGCGGACGAACGCAAGTTCGACCTTGGGCACCATGTAGGTGGGGAAATGGTGGCCCGCACCGGTGTTGCGCACGGTCGCCACCGCCTCGTAGCGCCCGTCACCGAGGTCGGCGAGCTTCAGTTGCACATCGATGGCGCGCCGCGTCATTTCGGGGTCGTGGATGCCGCGCCACAGGTGCCGGCGCTCCGGCATGTGGCAGGACTGGCAGGTCTGGCGGCCGGGGCCTTCCTGCGCGTAATCGCTGGCAGCCCATTGCGCCCACGTGTCCTCCTGCAGTTTGCCGGCGAGCCGCGGCCCGTCTTCGGGGAACTGGTGGCAATGCGCGCAGAAGCGGCTATCGGTAAACGCTTCCGACACCGTGAAGCCGCCGTGCGGCCCGCCCGCCGCGACCTTGCCGCGCGGCGGCGGGCCGAAGCGTTCGTGCCCGCGGACGTGGCAGGCGGCGCACACCAGGCCGCCATGACCGAGGTCGGCAGGGACAAAATCCGGCGGCGGCTGCTTCGGCGCGTTCGGCCATCCGAGTTCGAGCGCGACCAGCGCCTTCTGCTCGGCGAGCGGCGCATGACAGCGCAGGCAGCGGTTGCCCTGCTCCTGGTTCATCAGCATCAGCTGCCAGCGCAGACCGGGTCCCATGGTGCGGCTGTGCAGGCTTCCCTGCCAGTCGGCATGCTGCGCGGCGTGACACTGTGCGCAGGCTTGGGGCGCGAGCGAAGCCTCCAGGGGCGAGAACGCCGCCGGCGGCTTGCCCTGCGGCGGCAGCGGATCGGCCCAGTGGCGCGCGAGAAAGGTTTCCACGTCAGGCGCGGCCTTGTCGCCGCAACCCGCCAGGAAACTCAACAGCAGAATCGGCAGCAAGCACGCATGCGCAATGCGGATCAAATCCAGCTCCAAGAAAAAGGCCCACGAGAGTATCGTGGGCCAAGGGAGGAGAAAGCAAGGTTCAGGAGGGAATCATCCGCCGCACGGGTTGGCGGGTGGCGCGCTGGTCCCGGCAGCCGGGATCACTTCGCCATACTTGTAGGCCTTGTCCGCATTGATGATGGCGTTCGACGAGTTGGCATACGCGTTGGTGATGTAGCGCTGGGCGACGAAAGCAGTTGGCTCTGGCGCTGCCGCTATATAGAAGGACTTCAGGTCGGTGCGCCACGGCGAATTCTCGGGCAGGATCGCATTGCCCGTGGAGTCGAGCCTCACGCTTCCGGGAGTCAGCGAGTTCCACTCGACCATCGCGCCGTCATAGAAGCGGGTCGGCTTGCCGAGGATGACACCGCTGACCACGCCGGTGATCATCGCGCGGAAAGTCGTCTCGCAATACGTGTAGACGACGTCGTTCGGCTGATACGCGTTGCCCACGCCTACAGACTGGTAATCCCCGGCGATGAAGCCGGCGCCACTGACGTTGCCGTCCAGATAGCTCTGCAGGGCCGCCTTGTCCTTATAGCGGAAGCCTTCGGCCGCGACGAGCATATTGGTGTAGTCAAGCTGCAGCGCACCGAATGGATGGCCTTGGCGAGAACCACTGTTCTGCGTACAAATTGCAGTAGAACCTCCAGGGGCGCAGGCCAGCGCAGGGAAGTTGCCTGCGTTGTCAGTCTGGGCGGCGCTGTACTGGTCACGGCTACGCGCATCCCAGATGAACACCCCGTCGTTGAGAACGTTGGTGTCGCTCGAGGGAAGGATAGCCAGCATGTCGCCCAGCGTCGCCTGCAGCTGAGTGTTGTCGACCAGCAGATCCTTGACCGAGGCATGGCCGTTATTGGGCGGGACGCTCGCTGCCGCCTGGAAATCCGTACCCGTGAGGGTGGCTGGGAAGGTCTGCGTCCCAGCCGTAAGCCAGGAGTTGCCACCGTTGAGGATGGCCAGGTTCTTCTTGTCGACCCCCCAGTAGCGCAGCGCATACCAGATACGCCCCTGGTTCATCGCGTTACTTGTACTGCCGGTACCCATGGCGGCGACAATCATGTCGTTCTTCGGATCGATGTTGAATTTCTTCAGCAGCGCGTCCATGCTCGCGCCATCCGGCACCATGCTCGGGGTCTCGATGACGCCGTTGCTGCGGGTCTGGATCCAGTCGCTTGACGGTGACAGATAAGTGAACACGTTGACGCCATTTGGCTTGATGTACGCAGTATTTGCAGCGTAAGCCGAGTTGTCGGCGCTGGTTGGCCCCGCCGAAACCTGCAGGATGACCAGTTTGCCGGTGATCCCGGCCGGCCGCTGGTTCAGCCAGTCGTCCTTCCAGCGCTTGAGCGTTGCAGCGGTGATCAGGCCGTTGACGTTGTCGTTGTAATCCGCCGCTGATTCCTGGGCGATTTGGGCCGGCGTGCTCACCGGAATCTGTTTCACCAGTGCCGTCGTATTCTCGCCACCCCCGCCGCCGCAGCCGTGCAGGCCCAGCGCCAATGCCAGCGCGGTCACGCCGATCCAGCCCCTGTTGATGCGCATGTTCATAGAAAATCCTCCATCCATTATCAAGCCGCGCCGCTTGCCTGCTGGCAAGGCAACGCCCCCATAGCGGCTGGCTCGCTGGCGGCGTGCGGCGGGCCGCCCGTGCCAGTCATGCGCAACCTTCACCGCGGCCGGGGCCGCGGGCAAAACACTTTCAATCCAGCGGCGCTTTCAACACCACCGGCATGAAACCCTGCGCAAGTGCGTCGAGCAGGGCCTCGTAGTCGTCCAGATTCGTTTCCCGCACCTCGGCGCCGGCGGCGCGCAGGGTGTCGGCGAGACCGGACAGCACCGGCTTCGCCTCGGGGTTGATCAGCAGGACCTGCTTTGCCGTGCTCATACGCAATACACCACGTCGTTGTCCATGATCTGCCGCGCCAGCGCTGCCAGCGCGTCCGTGCCGGGGTCGAGCTCCGCCACCGGGACGTCGGCGAATTCCAGCGCCTCCATCTGCTCGGCGGCTTCCGGCCCCTGGGGCAGCCTGCCCCACACCGCGATGGCGACCGCGTCGTCGAGCAGGGTGAGTCCGCTGGCCATGCGCAGCGCCTCCACCGGCTTCTGCACGGCCACCATGAGAATGTGTTTTTGCTCCGCCATGTCGGCTCCTCAGAAAACCAGCACCCTGTCGCACTTCTTCACCAGCTCGGCGTCCTGGTACTGGCCGCCGACGATGACGAAATCCGCCAGCGAATTCAGGTCGAAACGGCCGTCGGCGTAGTGCCCGGCGCTGTGCTCGCACAGCGAGACGCTGTTCGGGCGCGCGCGGGCGCGCCCGACGAAGCCGACGTCGGCCAGCAGGTTGACGCCGGTGTCGGTGAGAAAGCATTGCGGATCCCAGCCACGCGCCAGCGCGGCATCGATCAGGGCGTTGGCGTGCGCGAGAAATCGCTCGTCGGTGATGACCAGTCCCAGTTGCATCGCTCAGGCCTTGCGGATTTTCCAGATGAAGGAGCCGCTGCCTTCCTGGCGGTCGACCAGATCGCTGCCCTCGGCCTCGCACATCGCCTGAATCGACTCACCCGACGAGGGGTTGTCGAAGATCAGGGTCAGCATGTCGCCGCTGTCGATTTTCTGCAATGCCTTCTTGGTGTACATCTGCGGATGCGGGCAAGTGTAGCCGCACACGTTCAGCTCCCATTCGTGATCGGCGGTCTTGTTGAAAGTCATGGCCATGGGGTTTACTCCTTACAGTACAAAATTATCGATACTCGGCGGATGCGCCCTTACAGGCCGAGCTCTCCGCCCTTGCGCGCGGCGCTCCAGTCCATCCACCAGGTGAACACTTTCACGCCAATGAACGCGCCCAACGTCATGCCGAACAGGAACACCCAGCCGCTGGGGTCGCCGTTGGTGACGGTGGCGAAGAAGGCACCGATGTTGCAGCCCATCGCCAGGCGCGCGCCGATGCCCATCAGCGTGCCGCCGACGATGGCGAAGAACGCGCTCTCCCAGGTCGGCGCCTTCCACTTGAACTCGCGGCGCGACAGCGCCATCACCGACGCGCCGAGGATGATGCCGATCGACATGAAGCCGGGCGCGTTCAGCAGCGGATTGGGCAGGCCGTTGTCGAGGCCGAAGAAGATGCTGTCCATGCTGTCGATGCCGAGCTTCTGCATGATCCAGCCGCCCCATTGCGCCTCCTGGGTGGTGATGTACCAGTAGCCGGGGTCGAACACGGTGTCCTGGATCGACAGGCCGTTGGTGTAGCCCATCGCCACCAGCAGCTCGCCGAAGTTGAAGATGCCGTAATGCTCGCGCAGCGCGCCGGTGACATACATGTGCAGGCCGGCGAGGATGCCCAGACCGATGCCGGCGAGAGCGGTGTTCTTCGACGCGGTGAACATGGCCCACATGCCGGCGAGTTCGTCGCCCAGCGTGGGTGCGGCCTTGCCGCTGCGGCGCAGGTAGCCCTTGCGATAGTAGAACGCGTACAGCGCGACCAGGATGATGACAACCGGCAGGATCGCGGTGAGGAAGGTATTGAGCCACACGATGCCGGCGGCGGACTCGGCCATGCCGAAGATTTCGGCGGTGGTGGAGCCCTTGAGACCCCAGATGTAGCCGGCGGTGAAGATGTCGAACCAGCCCTTGGTCACCGACAACTCGGCCGGCATGTCCTGCGCGGCAGCGGCGGTGACCCACGATTGCGGCACCAGCGCGTCCCACCAGCCGCTGGCGCTGACGACGATGGCCTGCGAGAACGAGATGGCGAGAATCACCAGCATCGAGTTCATGTTGCCCTCACCCGCCTTGTACAGCGAGCCGGACGCACAGCCGCCGGTGAAGACGATGCCGAAACCGAATATCGCGGCGCCGACGATGATGTGCCAGCCCATCGCGTTGGGATGGAAGGTACTGAAACCCGACAGGGTGACGATGGCGGCGACCACCGCGTACAGGGCGACCGCGATCATCATGCCGACCGCCATGCGCGGCACTTTCACCGCGAACAGGTCGCGCACCGCGGACGCCATGCAGAAGCGGCCATACTGCAGCAGCATGCCGTAGGCCAGACCGAACCACACGTACACCAGCATGTAGACGAAGCGGCTGTCGAGCGCCAGCGCCCACACCGAACCGGCGACCACGAACAGAAAGACGCCCAGCGCCTGCAGGTTGCCCTTGCGCGAAAGCCAGGACCCCCCCGATGCCGTACCAGCCGTTGCCACACCGTTCACACGCACTCTCCTTGTCAAAACCAGAACGCCTCCCGGCGCCCTCAAAGCAACTACGAACCCTTGCGGAGGTAGACCCGCCAGCAGCCGAAATCACGCACCGTCGCCAGATGCGCACAGCCCAGCGTTTCCGCCAGCGCCGGGAATCCCTCGACGGCGGTCGGGTTGTCCAGCACGATCTCGACCACCTCGCCGGAACCGACTTCACCCAGCACCTTCAGCGTCAGCAACTGCGGCCGCGGACACATGGCGCCAAGACAATCGACCGAACGCACCACCAGGGTCTTGCCCAGGCCAGGAACATCGACCGTGCGAAACATCCAGCGACCCGACGCGACCGGACGGCCATGAAACAGATCGAACCAGCTTCCCGTCCGCACCACGCTGCCCCTCCAAACGATACCCATAGCGATAAGCACGTTGCGTGCCAGAATTGTTTATTGCGTTAAAACAATTGGTTACATTAAAAAATTGATTTCGGTGACGTGAAAAATGCAATTGCGCGCGCCTGGAGGCGGGGCGCATGGGACTTTTGCAACAGAGGCCGGGGTGGCCGATGCGGGGGCCGACAATCGCGGCGAGGGCGCCGTCGCAGGAGGGCCGCCCCCGGCCCGATGGGTAAAAGGTTGTGGCGCCCAAATCGCGGCGGGGGCGCCGCTCCTACAGGGGGGGCGCTTGCGGTCCGATGCGGCGAGGATTGTCGCCCACGATCGCAGCAACACCACGCTGTTGTAGGAGGGTCGCCCCCGGCCCGATGGGGTGAAGGTTGTGGCGCCCAAATCGCGGCGAGGGCGCCGCTCCTACAGGGGGGGCCCTGCGCTCGACCAGCCTTGCGGGCGGGAGCCGCGGGTCATCGCGCGGTTGTAGGAGGGTCGCCCCCGGCCCGATGGGGTGAAGGTTGTGGCGCCCGAAAATCGCGGCGAGGGCGCCGGTGCGTGGTTGTTGACAATTCATTGGCATTACAACCACGGCCTGCCCCTTGCGGGTGCTCCTACAGGGGGCCGCCCCCGGCCCGCTGGCGCGTCGGGTCAGCGGCGCGCCTAACCCTGCAGCATCTCCGCCGCGCGCACGATTGCGCGGGCCTTGTTCTGCGTCTCCTGCCATTCGCTCTCGGCCACGGAGTCGGCGACGATGCCGGCACCGGCCTGGACGTAGAGCATGCCGTCCTTGACCACGGCGGTGCGGATGGCGATGGCCAGATCCATGTCGCCGTTGTAGCCGAGGTAGCCGACGGCGCCGGCGTAGATGCCGCGCTTGGACGGTTCGAGTTCGTCGATGATTTCCATCGCGCGCACCTTGGGCGCACCGGACACGGTGCCGGCGGGGAAACTCGCGCGCAGCACGTCGAGCGCGGTGAGGCCGGGTTTGAGCCGGCCCTCGACGTTGGAGACGATGTGCATGACATGGGAATAGCGCTCGATCTGCATGTGCTCGGTGACGCGGACAGAGCCGGTGACGGCGATGCGCCCGGTGTCGTTGCGGCCGAGGTCGAGCAGTTGCAGATGCTCGGCGCATTCCTTGGGGTCGGCCAGCAGTTCCTCGGCCAGCCGCTGGTCGTCCTCGCGGGTGAGTCCGCGCGGGCGGGTGCCGGCGATGGGGCGCAGGGTGACGGTGTCGCCTTCCAGCCGCACCAGGATTTCGGGCGAGGAACCCACCACGTGGAAACCGCCGAAGTCGTAGAAGAACATGTAGGGCGACGGGTTGAGGCTGCGCAGCGCGCGGTACAGCGACAGCGGGGAGGCGTCGAAGGGACGCGACATGCGCTGCGAGAGCACGACCTGCATGATGTCGCCGGCGCCGATGTAGTCCTTGGCCTTCTGCACGGCAGCCTTGAACTCGGCCTCGCCGAATTCTGATTGCGGCTCGGCGGGCACCACACTCAGGCTGGGTGGTGGCTGCACCGGGGCATGCAGCTTGTCGGCCAGCGCCGCCAGGCGCAGGTGCGCCTCGGCATAGGCGTCGGCTTGCATCGGATCGGCATGAACGATGAGATAGAGCTTGCCGGCAAGGTTGTCGAACACCGCCAGCTCCTCGGTCAGCATGAGGAGAATGTCGGGCGTGTGCAGGACGTCGTCCTTGCGCGTGGCCGCCAGACGTTTCTCGATGTAGCGGATCGTGTCGTAGCCAAAATAGCCGGCGAGCCCGCCGGTGAAACGCGGCAGCCTTGCTACCGGCGCCGCCTTGAAACGGGCCTGGAATGCGGCGACGAAGGCAAGCGGGTCGTCGACACTGTGCTCCTCGGCCACCACGCCGTCGGTCTCCACCGTCAGCAGATGCGCACGTACGCGCACCACCGTGCGCGCCGGCAGGCCGATGAAGGAATAGCGGCCGAAGCGCTCGCCGCCGACTACGGATTCGAGCAGATAGGAATAAGGTGTGTTGGCAAGCTTGAGATACACCGACAGCGGCGTTTCGAGGTCGCCGGGCATCTCGCGCACCAGCGGGATGCGGTTGTAGCCCTGGCGGGCGAGGTCGAAGAATTCTTGTTCAGTCATTTTTTAGGGGCTAGGAGTTAGGATCTAGGGGCTAGGGATGAAGCGACGCGCAGCGTCACCATCGCGCCCACTGGGCGCGTCCCCTAGTCCCTAGATCCCAGTCCCTAGCCCCTAAGCTCACGCCTTCACCACCATCTTCGCCACCTCGGCGAGGCTCGGCACCACTGCATCCAGGTCGAGCTCTGCGACCGGGCGGCCGCGGTTGTAGCCGTAGGGCACGCAGAACACCGGGCAGCCGGCGGCGCGTGCGGCCTGGGTATCGTTGAGCGAATCGCCGATCAACAGCAGTTCGGCCGGCTGCACGCCGAACACCTCGCAGGCGTGCAGGAGCGGCAACGGATCGGGCTTGCGGCGGGGCAGCGTGTCGCCGGAGAGGATCAGCTCGAAGTAGTCGAACAAACCCGTATCTTTCAAGAGCGGATGGGTGAACTGCGCAGCCTTGTTGGTGATGCAGGCAACGTGCAGGCCCATGGCCTTGAACGCTTCGAGTCCGTCGACCACGCCGGGAAACGGCCGCGACTCGCGCGACACGTTGGCACCGTAATGCTTCTGGTACGCGGCGATGGCCTTCTCGAACAGCGCCGCGTCGGGCTCGGCGTCCATCTCGCCGGTGAGCACGCGCTTGACCAGGCGCGATACGCCGTTGCCAATGTAGGTGGCGATCGTATCCTGCGACGGACACGGACGGCCAAGGTCGGCCATCATCAGCTCGGCGGCATACGCGAGATCCGGCGCAGTATTAAGGAGGGTGCCATCGAGATCGATGACGACGGCCTTGATCGGAAGGGGGAAGTTCATCGTTAGGATTTAGGATTTAGGATTTAGGGATCAGGGGTCGTGCGGCCTGCGGCCGCGCAAATTTAGAGGCGCGAAGCACAAGACCCCCTAGCCCCTAGATCCCAGCCCCTAGCCCCTGCAGTTCAGACCTTCGCCAACTCGGCGCGCATCGCGGCGATGATGGAATTGTAGCGCTGCGGATCGCTGTCCCTGGCGGCGCCGAACACGGCCGAACCGGCCACGAAGGTGTCGACGCCGGCCCGCGCGACTTCGGCGATGTTGGCGGGACCGACGCCGCCGTCGATCTCGATCTCCACCTTGAGGTCACGGTCGTCGATCATCTTGCGCACCGCGCGCGCCTTGTCGAGCACGTAGGGGATGAACTTCTGTCCGCCGAAGCCGGGGTTGACCGACATCAGCAGCACCATGTCGAGCTTGTCCAGAGTGTATTCCAGCACGTCGAGCGGGGTGGCGGGGTTGAACACCAGGCCGGCCTTGCAGCCGTTTTCCTTGATCAGGCCGATGGTGCGGTCGATGTGCTCGGACGCTTCCGGGTGGAAGGTGATGTAGGTGGCACCCGCCTTGGCGAAATCGGGGATGATGCGGTCGACCGGCTTGACCATCAGGTGCACGTCGATCGGCGCGGTCACACCGTGCTTCCTCAGCGCCTCGCACACCAGCGGGCCGATGGTGAGGTTGGGCACATAGTGATTGTCCATGACGTCAAAGTGGACGATGTCGGCGCCGGAGGCGAGCACGTTGTCGACTTCCTCGCCCAGTTTGGCGAAGTTGGCGGACAGGATGGACGGGGCGATGCGGTACGTCATGGGAAAGCTCCGGAATATTTTGAATGACCGTGCATTTTAACAGCCCGGCGGGGCCTTGCGTTACACTCGACACATTCCAACCCGGCGAGACCCAAGCGTGGCCGAAGGCAAGAAATACCAGATCAGCATCCGCGTCGACACCGCGTACCTGGCAGAGCAGAGCGACCCCTCGGCCGACCGTTACGTGTTCGCCTACACCATCACCATCGCCAACAGCGGCACCGTCGCGGCGCAACTGATCTCGCGCCACTGGATCATCACCGACGCGCACAACGCAACGCAGGAAGTGAAGGGTCTCGGTGTGGTCGGCGAACAGCCGCTGCTGCGACCCGGGGAAAGCTTCGAATACACCAGCGGTACCGCGCTGGCGACCCCGGTCGGCACCATGCAGGGCAGTTACCAGATGGTGGCGGAAGACGGCAACAAGTTCGAGGCCGAGATTCCGTCCTTCATGCTTTCCATGCCGCGCGTGCTGCATTGACGCCGCGCTGAGGCGCATGCCTGACGTTTGCAAAAGTGCGCCATGCCGGCCAGCGATGGCCCGCGCACCGTCAGCTGCCGTCCGCGTGGGATTCCGGCACGGCCACGCAGGTGCGTCTGCCATTGCTATACTTTGACGCCATGCCCGATTCACCCTCCGCAGGTCATCCATCAACGCTGTGTAGACCTGTCGGGCTGAAGCCCGACCTACGGCCAGTTCCGCTTATCAATCAGCGTCCTGTAGGTCGGGTTTTAACCCGACACGCCGGGCTGAAGCCCGACCCGCGGGCAGCTGGATAATCCGGGTTCAAGCATGGCCCTTCTCGTGAAAGCCCTTCTGCGCGCGAGCCCCTGGCTGCTCGCCCTGTCGCTCGCCGCCTGCGCCGTGCGCCCGCCGGTCGAGCCCACGGCGCCTCCACCCGCGCCTTCACCCGCGCCTTCACCCGCGCCGTCCCCTGCTCCGCCGCCCGTGCAGCCGCTGCCCACCGTGCCGCAGGCCTACCCGACCCTCAAGGCGGTCAGTTGGGCGGACCTGCCGTTCTGGCCGGCCGAGCAGGCGAGCGCGGCGTGGCCGGCCTTCCTGCAGGGCTGCACCACGCTCGTCAAGCGCGGCGCCTGGCAGGCGAGCTGCGCCGAAGCGGCGGCCATGCCGGCGCCGGACGACGCCACGGCGCGCGCGTTCTTCGAACGTCATTTCCAGCCCTGGCAGGCGACGCAGGAAGATGGCAGCGTCGAAGGGCTGGTCACCGGCTATTACGAACCGCTGCTCAAGGGTGATCGCGTGCGCAGCGCGCGTGCGCGATTTCCACTTCATGCCGTGCCGGACGACCTCATCACCGTGGATCTCGCGGGCATCTATCCCGAACTGAAGAGCTTGCGCCTGCGTGGGCGCCTGGTCGGCAACAAGATCGTTCCCTACGCCACGCGCGCGGAAATCGAGTCGGGACAGAACGGTTTTCGCGGCCGGGCCATCGCCTGGGCGGAAGACCCGGTCGACCTGTTCTTCCTGCAGATCCAGGGCTCGGGCCGCATCGAGCTGCCCGACGGCTCACACCTGCGCGTGGGCTATGCCGACCAGAACGGCCATCCGTATCAGTCGATCGGCCGGCTCCTGGTCGAACGCGGTGAACTGACGCTCGACCAGGCCTCGATGCAGGGCATCAAGGACTGGGGCGCACGCAACCCGGAGAAATTGCCCGAGCTCCTCACCGCCAACCCGAGCTACGTGTTCTTCCGCGAGTTGCCGAACGGCCTGTCCGGCCCGCTCGGCGCACTGGGCGTGCCGCTCACCAGCGGGCGCTCGATTGCCGTCGACCCGCGGTTCATTCCGCTCGGCGCACCGGTCGTTCTCGCCACCACACAACCGAATTCCCCCGAGCCGCTCAACCGCCTGGTGATGGCGCAGGACACCGGCGGCGCCATCCGCGGCGGCGTGCGCGCCGACTTCTTTTTCGGTTTCGGCGATGCGGCGGGTGAACTCGCCGGGCGCATGAAGCAGCGCGGGCGCATGTGGGTACTGCTGCCGAAGGACTATCCGCTCCTCAGCGTGCGCCGTTGAACTAGTCGGGCCGCTCGACCCTCCCATGATTGACTGATACGGCCACGTGATGTTCGGAACGTACTGAAGACCGGGCCAACAAGGAGTTCGACATGAATACCCTGTCCGTGGGCATCCATGGCATGACGTGCGCGAGCTGTTCCGCACGGCTGGAGAAGGTACTCAGGCAGTTGCCGGGCGTGACGGACGCCACGGTGAACCTCGCCACCGAGACCGCGACGGTATCGGGTGAGGCGGAGCTTGCCGCCGTGACGCAGGCGATCGAGCGGGCCGGCTTCAGTGTGCCGATGGAGACGCTGACGCTTGGCATCAGCGGCATGACCTGCGCGAGCTGCTCGACGCGGGTGGAAAAAGCCTTGAACAAGGTGCCGGGTGTGTTGGAAGCGAGCGTCAACCTCGCCACCGAGCAGGCCACGGTCAAGGTGGCGCTCGGCACCTCGGCGGCGGCACTGATCGCCGCGGTGGAGCGCGCGGGCTACGGTGCACAACTGCCGCTGCCGTCCGGCGCGGCCGAGGTCGTGCCACGCCGCGCCCTGCCCGACTGGTGGCCGGTCGCGCTCGCCCTCGCGCTGTCATTGCCACTGGTCACGCCGATGTTTGCCAGCCTCGCCGGCGTCCACTGGATGCTGCCCGGCTGGCTGCAATGGCTGCTGGCGACTCCGGTGCAGTTCTGGCTCGGCGCGCGTTTCTACCGCGCCGGCTGGAAGGCGCTCATCGCCGGCAGCGGCAACATGGACCTGCTGGTGGCGGTCGGCACCAGCGCGGCCTACGGCCTGTCGGTGTACCTGCTGCTGACGGACGGTGCGACCACGCATCTGTATTTCGAGGCGTCCGCGATGGTCATCAGCCTGGTGCTGCTCGGTAAATGGCTGGAGGCGCGCGCCAAGCGCCAGACCACCGAAGCGATCCGCGCGCTGCAGGCATTGCGTCCGGTCACCGCGCGGGTGCGCCACGACGGCGTGGACCGTGACCTGCCGATCGACGCCGTGCGCGTCGGCGATCTGGTGGTGATCCGTCCCGGCGAGCGCGTGCCGGTCGACGCGCAAGTGGTCGAGGGCACGAGCCAGGTCGACGAATCGATGCTCACCGGCGAATCGCTGCCAGTCGACAAGCAGCCCGGCGCCGCCCTCACCGGTGGCGCGATCAACGCGCACGGCGTACTCGTCGCGCGCACCACGGCGGTGGGCACCGAAACCACGCTGGCGCGCATCATCCGCCTGGTGGAAGACGCGCAGGCGGCGAAGGCACCGATCCAGCGCCTGGTCGACCGCGTGAGTGCGGTGTTCGTGCCGGTGGTGATGGCCATCGCGCTTGTCACTTTTATCGCCTGGTGGGCGGTGGGGGGCGACGTCGAAGCGGCCATCCTCAGTGCCGTGTCGGTGCTGGTCATCGCCTGCCCGTGCGCGCTGGGCCTTGCCACACCCACGGCGATCATGGCCGGTACCGGTGTCGCCGCGCGTCACGGCATCCTCATCAAGGACGCCGAAGCCCTGGAACTCGCGCACCGCGTGCGCACCGTGGTATTCGACAAGACCGGCACGCTGACCGACGGCAAACCGCATCTGGCCGCCGGCATCGCCGCGGACGGCGAAAGCCGCGACGACGTGCTCGCCATCGCTGCCGGATTGCAGGCCGGCAGCGAGCATCCGCTGGCGCGCGCGGTGATCGCCGCGGCGCGCGAAGCCGGCCTTGTGCACGTCGCCGCGCGCGCGCAGCAGGCGCTACCGGGCCGTGGCCTTGCCGGCGAGGCCGGGGCCGACACCTACTGGCTGGGCAACCGCCGCCTGATGCAGGAAAACGGCGTCGACACCGCGCCGCTCGACGCGGTCGCCAATGAACAGGAAGCCGCCGGGCGCACCGTGTCCTGGCTGGCACGCGCACGCGACCGTCGCGCACTCGGCGTGCTGGCGTTCGGCGACGCCGTCAAGCCCACCGCCGCCGCCGCGGTAGCGAACCTCAAGGCACAGGGGATCGCCAGCGTGATGCTGAGCGGAGACAACCGCGGCGCCGCCCACACCGCCGCGCACGCGTTGGGCATCGACCGCGTGCTCGCCGAAGTGCTGCCCGCCGACAAGGCCGCGCACGTGGTCGCGCTCAAGGCCAACGGCGACACCGTCGCCATGGTCGGTGACGGCGTCAACGACGCCCCTGCACTCGCCGCCGCCGACGTCGGCATCGCCATGGCCAGCGGCAGCGACGTCGCCCTGCACACCGCGGGCATCACGCTCATGCGCGGCGACCCCGCCCTCGTCGCCGACGCCATCGACATCTCCCGCCGCACCTACGGCAAGATCCGGCAGAACCTGTTCTGGGCCTTCTTCTACAACGTCGTCGGCATTCCGCTCGCCGCATTCGGCTTGCTCAGCCCCGTCATCGCCGGCGCCGCGATGGCGTTTTCCAGCGTGAGCGTGGTGACCAACGCGCTGACGTTGAAGCGCTGGCGGCCGGGGTCAGAGGACGGAGGACGGAGGACTGAGGACTGAGGACTGAGGACTGAGGACTGAGGACTGAGGACTGAGGACTGAGGGGTGAGGGGTGGCTGTCGCCTCACCGCTCACCGCTCACCGCTCACCGCTCACCGCTCACCGCTCACCGCTCACCGCTCACCGCCTCACCGCTCCCCTCCCAGTCGTACTTCACCTCGATCAGCAGCAAGGCGCGCACCGGGCGGCCATCCTTTTGCGCGGGGGCGAAACGTGCGGCGCGGAAGGCTTTGAGCACGGAATCGTCGAACAGGCCGGGGCGATCGGCGCCGACGATCTCGATGTCGCTGACGCGGCCGTCGGCTTCCAGCTTGATTTGCAGGCGCACCCGGCCGGACAGGCGCTGGCGGTCGGCCTCGGGCGGATACTCGGGAAGGATGGCGTGCAGCGCGCGCGGCTGCACGTCGAGTTCGCGCGCGGGGTAGAAGTTGAGATCGGCGCCGCTGGGGATCGCCAGCACGGGCGTCGGCTCCGGCGCGGCCGGCAGCGGCGGCGCGGCGGCGGGCGGCGCGCCGTCAACCGCATCCGGCGCGGGACTTGCCGGCAGGACGTCCGGTGGGGCGGCGGGTGCCCGCGGCGCGGGCGCTGCGACGTCGTCCTGCGCCGGCGCAGGCACGAGGTCCGGCTGCACGACCTGCACGACCGACACGCGCGGCACCAGGCGCGCCTCGATGATGCTTGCGCCCGCCGTCGCGCCGGGCGGCACGACGCGCACGAACGCGAGCAGCGCGACGTGCAGACCCAGTGAAATCCAGATCGCCATCAACGGCCGCGCGAGACGCGGCGGAATCAGCGCCATGTGTTGCCCACCCGGTAGGTTTGCACCCTGCGGGCGTGCCGCGCCCGTCGCCTACAATGCCTGCAGGACGCACGAGAGGAACGGGACATGAAGCACTGGATCATGGCGACAGCCATCTTAGCATCGGCCCTGAGCGCGCCGGTGCGTGGCGACGAGGTGGCAATCAGCAAGATCACCCTGCGTGCCGCCGATGGCGGCGAGGTGCCGGCGGAGGTCGCCACGCCGGCGGGCAAGGGGCCCTTCCCACCCGTGCTTTTCATCCATGCCAAGCGCGGTTACGAAGGCGACGAGCGCGCGCACATCCGCGAACTCGCCGCGCAGGGCTTCCTCGTCGTCGCACCCGACTGGCAGAGCGGACGCTTCATCGAGCGCTGGCCGTCGGCACACGATCCGGCGACCGAAATGGACGTCGAGGCGGGACTGGATTACCTGAAATCGCTGCCGAACGCGTGTCGTCAGCCTGTCGGCATCGTCGGGCTGTCGCGCGGACCCTATTACGCGATCCGGCTTGCCACCCGGCGCGGCGCGGACATCGCGGCCATCGTCAGCTACTACGGCCACATGCAGAATCCGAACGCGCCGGAGCCGGACCAGTTGTTCCGCGTCGCGCCGGAAGTGATGCAGCTCACGACGCCCATCCTCTATCTCATCGGCGAACAGGATTTCGAACTGCGCCGCATCAATGGCGGCCGCGCCTTCTATGCGCTGTGGGAGCGCGGCGTGCCGGTGGAATACCAGGTGTATCCGATGGCGCGGCGCGCCTTCGACTTTCGTCCCGACCAGACGCCGGAAGAAAAGATCGCCACCCGGCATGCGCGCGAACGCGCGAAAGCGTGGCTGATACGCTGGATGAAGCTGACGCCTTCGATGCAGTGCGGCAACGGCTGACGCGTCAGCGTCGCACCGCGCGGGCGTAGCGCACCCGCGTGCCGGCCGCGTCGCCGCGATCGAGCCACACGACATGCAGCGCGCCAGCGGGATCCAGACTGGCGATGGGGTCGGATTGCGCGCCTGGTCCAGCACCGCCGGGAAAGCTGAAATCCTCGGCGAAATCCGCGCCATCCCACTCCGTCAGCCAGATATCGGCCGTGCCGTCGCGCGCGTCGTCCCACAGGACGACGAGACGCCCCTCGCCATCGGCGACGACCGTCGCATGCCATTGCGCGATGTTGTCGCCGAAGCTGTCCTGCACCTTCAGGTTGCGGCCGAAGCGGCGCTCGCCCGCGTCGAAGGCGGCGTAGACGTCGTAGCCGGAGAGGAAGTCGCGCTTGTCGAGCCAGACGGCCACCACGCCGCGCGCCCCCCGCGCGGCGAGTGTCGGGCGCATCGCGCCGGTGCCAGCACCGAGTCCGTCGACGCTGCCGCTGCGGGTGTCGGCGAGCCGCGCCGGCGCGGAGAAGGTCCTGCCGTGGTCGCGGCTGTGGCTGACCAACGGCACGGTATGACGATGCCGGCGGTCTTCCCACGCCACGGTGATGTCGCCGTCACCGCTGATCGCAAGGGCTGGCCAGCCCTGCTCGTCGACCGGCACGCCCACTTCGACCGGCTGCGGCGTATCGACGCGCAAGGCCTCGCCCTGCACGTCCAGCCGGGTGACGACAATGTGACGAAAGCGCCCGGCCTGCTCGGCCCACGCCGCATACAGCGCGCGGCCGTGCGACGCCAGCGTGACCTGTGCGGCGGCACGCGTGGACAAATCGTGTGCCGCACCGGCCGGCCACACCTGGCCGCGCACGCGGCCGTTTTCTTCCCATGCGACGACGAAGCGGCCGCCGTCCAGCGCCTGCAGTACCGGCTCGTAGCACTCGCCGCGGCTCAGCCGCACTTCCGGCCGGAAGGTGGCCGCAGCGGCCGGTTTGACGGCGAGGTAACACTGCGGCGTGCCGTCACGGTTGTCCTCCCACACCACGCCGACCGTACCCGCCGACACCGCGATACCCTTGCGGTTCGCCGATTCGAGATGGGGAAAGATCGCCGCGCCGATCGCGGTGTTGACGGTGAGTGGCTCATCCCACTGCCACGCCGCCTGCGCCGGCAGGGCGAGCACGCCAAGAAGCAGCAGTACGGCCTTCACGACTTGCCGCCGAGAAATTCGAGCAGCGTCTTGTCGCGGTAGTGGCCGCCGCGCACGTAGCGGTCGTAGTCGCGAAAATCCTGCACCGTCTTGAAGCCGGGGATCTGCATGATCTTCTCGCCCTTCGGCGTGAAATACACGAAGAGCGGCGTGGCGAAGGCATTCAGGCGCGTACCCAGCTCCGCTTCCGTGATGCGCTCACCGGACGGCAGGGTGACGCGACGCCCGGATTCGGCGTCGACATAGACCAGCACGTAATGCGTGCTGTAGAGCTTTTTCAGTTCCGGATCAGAAAACGTCTTCTTGTTGGTATGGTCGCACCAGGCGCAGCCGTAGCGCCCGAAGTACAGGAACACCGGCTTGCCACTGGCCTTCGCCGCAGCCAGCCCCGCGTCGAAGCCGACAAAATCGTAACCGGGTGGCGGATCGGCCAGCACCGCCCCCACCCACAACCCGCACACCGCCAGCAGCCATCGCACGCTACGCATCGCCGTCTCCTTGCATCGCCATGCCCCGATTCTGCTAAATTCGGGCTTTCGCTCAATCCTCTTTTAAGACCACATGTCACACGATTCCGTTCGCATCGGCCTTGTCTCCGTCAGCGACCGCGCCAGCAGCGGCTTCTACGAAGACAAGGGGCTGCCTGCGCTGCACGAGTGGTTCGGCGCGGTGCTGGCCAACCCGGCCGAATTCGTCACCCGCCTCATTCCCGACGAGCAGGCCACGATCGAGGCAACGCTCACCGAACTCGCGGACGTCGAGCGCTGCGCGCTGATCCTCACCACCGGCGGCACCGGGCCGGCGCCGCGCGACGTTACCCCCGAAGCGACGCTCGCCGTGGCGCACAAGGTGCTGCCCGGCTTCGGCGAGGCGATGCGCGCGGTATCGCTGAAGTACGTACCGACCGCGATCCTCTCGCGTCAGGTCGGTGTCACGCGCGGCACGAGCCTCATCCTCAACCTGCCCGGCCAGCCCAAGGCGATCAGGGAAACGCTCGACGGCGTATTCGCCGCCGTGCCCTATTGCGTGGACCTCATCGGCGGGCCGTATCTGGAGACACGCCCCGGCACCATCGACGCGTTCCGCCCCAAATCGGCGCAGCGTCCTCCACGAGCGGGATAGCAAAACAGGTCAGGCCCCGCGCGGATGCACGGGGTCGCATCGGTACCGGCAGATTCCGGTAAGATGGGTGTTTTCCATTCGTCAGCAAGAGAAACCACCATGTCCATGGCCGACCGCGACGGCGTCATCTGGTACGACGGCAAGCTCGTCCCCTGGCGCGATGCCACCACCCACGTCCTCACCCACACCCTGCACTACGGCATGGGCGTGTTCGAAGGCGTGCGCGCCTACAAGGCCGAGCAGGGCACGGCGATCTTCCGCCTGCAGGAACACACCGACCGTCTGTTCCGCTCGGCGCACATCCTCGGCATGAAAATGCCGTTCGACAAGGCCACGATTTCCGAAGCGCAGCGCACGGTGGTGCGCGAAAACGGCCTGGAATCCGGCTACCTGCGCCCGATGGCCTTCTTCGGCTCGGAAGCCATGGGGATTTCGGCGAAGAACCTGTCGGTGCACGTCATCGTCGCCGCCTGGCCGTGGGGCGCCTACCTCGGCCAGGAGGCGCTGGACAACGGCATCCGCGTGAAGACCAGCTCGTTCTCGCGCCACCACGTCAACATCACCATGTGCAAGGCGAAGGCGAACGGCAACTACATGAACTCCATCCTCGCGCACAAGGAAGCCGAGATGGACGGCTACGACGAGGCGCTGCTGCTCGACGTCGACGGCTTCGTCGCCGAGGGCTCGGGTGAGAACATCTTCATCGTCAGGAACGGCAAGCTCTACACGCCGGACCTCACCAGCGCGCTGGAAGGCATCACGCGCGACACCATCGTGCAGCTCGCCGCCGAAATCGGCCTGCCCGTGATCGAGAAGCGCATCACCCGCGATGAAGTGTATTCCGCCGACGAAGCCTTCTTCACCGGCACCGCCGCCGAGGTCACGCCGATCCGCGAACTCGACAACCGCGCCATCGGCGCGGGTGCGCGCGGCCCGGTCACCGCACGGCTGCAGGCGATGTTCTTCGACTGCGTGCACGGCCGCACGCCGACGCACGCCGAATGGCTCACTCCGGTCAAGTGAACGCAAACCATCCATGAACCCACGCGATGCCACCGCCGCGAAGCGGGACAACACTCAACGCGTCATCGAGGTGTCCGACGGCGATCTGCCGCTGCATTGCCCGTTGCCGCGGCACACCGACTGGAATTCCCATCCGCGCGTATACTTGGAAATCGAGGGACACGGCGAGGCGCTATGCCCCTATTGCGGCACGCTGTATCGCCTCAAGGGCAAACCCGTGGCCTGCCCTCACTGACCCGATCACTACAAGGAGCGCTTCATGAAACGTCTCGCCGCACTTGCCTCCCTGCTCCTCCTCACCAGCTTCAGCGTCACGGCCGCAGACCCCCAGCCCGACCCGCAGGCGGAACTGCGCAAGATGCAGGAAGCCCAGGCCAGGCTCATGGTCGCGATGATGGCCGAAAAGAAAAGTCGTCTCGGCTTCAATGAAACCGTCGCCGCCCTGCAGGACTCCGCCAGGAAACGCGGCTGGGAAATCGGCCCGGTGGTGGACATGCAGGACGCCATGCTGAAGGCGGGCCACAAGAACGCCCGCCCCTTCACCATGCTCGCGCTGTGCAAGCGCGATCTCGCGGAGAGTCTTCTCAAGGCCCAGGCCGCGCAGAAAACCATGCCGTTCGCACCCTGCCGCGTCAGCGTGTTCGAAGGCACCGACGGCAAGGTCTATATCGCCAAGGCCAACACCGAATTCATGGCGCAGATGGCGACACCCGCATTCGAACCTTTGCTGAAGCGGCTCGCGGAAGAGGAGAAGGCGCTGCTCAACGGCATCGTCGAGTAAATACCGTCGCCGCCACACCGAACACGTCGAAATTCCAACGTCCCGGTCGCCTGCTGCCGGGACGTGTTGTTCCGCCCCAGCCCGTTTCCCCCTGACGCCCCTCGCTCCGGCAACCATCCGGTTTGTTGGCATGCGAGTTGCTTATCCTTCTCCAGTCCCTGCTGGCTTCCTGTGATCGCAGGAACCAGTCGGCCCGGCTTTACATCGCACGCCGCCTCCAGGAACCATAAAGGATATTCGTCCATGAAGAAGAACGCACTCGCCTCGTTGCTGTCCGCCACGGCACTGCTGATGCCCACTGTATCCGCTCACGCTGTCGTGCTCTACGAACACGACTTCCAGTCCGCACCCGGTGCCGAGTGGTCCCACACGAATCGTACGGATGCACCGACGCCCTACCCTTTCGGTGCGCGGACATTCCTTGGCGAATTCGGCAATGAAACCGTTTCGCTCACGCTGACCGGCCTCTCGGCATACGACAACCTGCGGCTGGAATTCGATCTTTATCTGATCCGTTCGTGGGATGGCAGTTCGTCCGGGACCACCTTCGATTACGGGAACGACGCCTTCAAGGTCACGCTCGGCGACGGGTCCGTACTGCTCGACGAAACCTTTTCCAACGGTAATCCCGCCGGCCAGAGCTACGGTCCTGCATCGCTCAACCCTTATCATACGGGTGCAGCGGAAACCTATTCCCTGGGTTTCACGTTTTACGATGGCATCCTGCAAACTTCGCAGGTCATGGATTCCGTCTATCGTTTCAGCTTCGCATTCGCGAGCGCCACCGACCTGCTGAACCTGAATTTCACCGGCTATGGCCTTCAGGGCGTCGACGATGAAAGCTGGGGGCTGGACAATGTGCGCGTCTCGGCCGTGCCGGAAGCCGGCTCCGCGCCACTCATGGCGCTGGGCCTGCTGGTTCTGGCCTGGCAGGTGCGTCGCCACAATCGCTGATCGCGACGCGCATCGTCGAGGGTGCAACACGGGGGCTTTGCTCCGCGAGGCTCAATACGGCATGTACCATTCGACGCCGGCATAGGCCCCTGTCCGTTCCGCGCTCAGTTTGCTTGCCCCGAGCTTGACCGTAAGCGCGGCTGCCTCGCCAAGACGGATACCACCCACATACACACCGATCTTGTGCAGGTGGTAGAGCGGATCACCCTGAGCGACGAACTCCGGCCCCACTCGCAGGCCATCACCGAGCCAATGCTCCAGGCGCACGCGCGCCCAGTAACTGGAATGAGCGACGACGTGGCTGACGATGCCATTGATGCGCCAGCCCGGTGACAGCGCCGTCTCGCCTTCGAACTGGAGCTTGGCGCTGAAATCACCGCCGCGATCCTCGTTGGCGGGATCGTCCGGACTCAGCCGGGTGTTCCCGTAGCGTCCGCCCACATACGCGCTCCACCAGCCCGACTCCGAGCTGTCCTGGTATCCCAGCGCGACCTCCGCACCGACCACGCTGGCGTCGATGTCCTGAACGGGCGTCTTCTCATAGCGATACCTGGTGTAGTCCAGCCAGTAGCGCTGCACCCAGCCCTTGCCCAGGCCACTTCCAGCTAACGGCCGCACAGTGCCCAGGTAGGCGGAATGCGTAGCGTTCGAGCCTTCGATACCGGCCAGCGCCACACCATCTTGCGCCCGGGCCTGCAACGCCGCCATGCATGCCAGCACAGCGATGCACATTCTGTTCATTTCGGTTCGTTCCTTCTCTGGGGGTGGATTATCCAGGAAACTGCATTCAGCCAATGAACGCAGGACACGGCGAAAACGCCGGAACCCAAGCGAACCTCGTCACAGCACGGAACCGTTGTCGGCGGTTTTCAGGACCATGCCCGCTCGCGATGTCACCGCCGCTTGCGCCTGTGTCAAGCGGATTCGATGACGGTACAGCGTACCCCCTCCGGTCGCGAGCCCGTCACGTTCCACGACTTTTCCGTGCAGTTCACGAACCCCTGCCCTGGAGTGCACTGCGAGCCTGAGCCACTGCGCTGGCTCGAAACGATGGCCGATCAGGAGCTCGAATTCATCCTGTCGCGCAAGCGTACCCGCCAGGCCAATCCAGGAACCCTGCTTGCCGTCCGCCAGCGTGATCTCGCAACTCGACCAGTAGCGGACCGCCGGGGAAGCCTTGCTGCGCGGCACCAATCCCAGGCGTTGCAACGGAGTGGGGCTGTCCTCACGCAAGCGGTTCAGTTCCCACTGCAGATTCGATCCATACAGAAATTGCTCGATACGCTGCGCCTCGGCAATCGGCAGTCCGTAGAACGCCCCACCGACCGCCCGCGTATAGCGTGATGCGTCATGTTCGGCCGTCAGCGCGCTGCGAACCTCGAACACACCTTCGAGAGGACCATCCGGCAGATACAAGCGTAAAGGCAAACGGTCGCCGATGCGTGGATCACCGATTGCGCCATAGAAGCTCAGACCATGCGGCGAAAGATCGTCCACCGTACCGAGCACGTCGCCAAGCCGCGCCGCGACCGGCAACTGGAAGCGATATTCCTGCCGCCTGTTTCCGTCGCGGCGACGCGTGAACCCGACCACCATCAGAGCCAGAGCGCTGTTGACCGATGCCCAGAACACGTTGGCCCACATGCCGTCTTCCGGAAGATGGCCCATCGAATGGAAAAGCAGGATGCCCACGGGAATGGCCGCACCGTTCAAGGCGATCACCAGCAGTTGCGGCGCAAGATACGCGAGGCTCGCCGATCGCTCGCGCTGCGCCTTGGCGGTCACACCGAAGCGCTTGCGAATCCGCAACAGGCCCAGGGTCGACCAGGCAAAGCTGGCGAAGCGTGCCATGTTGTATTGCTCGATCAGCAGACTGCGCCCGTAGCCACGGGCAATTTCCTCGAATGCGAGGAAATTGAGCATGATATAGGGAAGAAAATGAAGCAGGAATGACGAGGTGTCGACGCCGATGGGCATGGCGCCTGCCATCAGCACATATACCGGTGCGAAATAGAAGAACGCCTTCTGCCAGCCATCGAAATACGCCAGCGCCGTGGCCAGGTAATTCAAGCGCTGCGCCAGCGTGAGGCCGCGCGTGAACAGGATTCCTTCCTTGCGCCATACGTTCATCGCACCCACCCCCCAGCGCACGCGCTGCTTGAGGAAGGGCTCGATCTTCGCCGGCGCCACGCCGTACGCCAGCGATTCGCAATGATAGATCGAGCGATATCCGCGCTTGTGCAGGCGCAGGCTGGTATGGATGTCCTCGGTCACCGTGCCCGTCGCGAAGCCGCCTATGCTGTCGAGCGCGCTGCGCCTGATCACCGCGCAACTGCCGCAATAGAAGGCGGCATTCCAGACGTCCTTGCCGCGCTGGATCACCCGGAAGAACAGGGACTGCTCCGACCAGGCAACGCGCCGGCCGCTGTCGGTACGATTCTGAAACGAATCAAGATTGTAGAAATCCTGCGGCGTCTGCACGAACGCCACCTGCGCATCCTGGAAATATCCCAGCGTCTTCAGGAGAAAATCCCGCCGCGGGGCATGATCGGCATCGAAGGTGACGATGAGGTCGGCGTCACTGTGCGGCAGGGCGTGATTGAGGTTGCCCGCCTTGGCGTCGCGGTTCTCGCTGCGCGCCAGGTAGCGCACGCCCAGCGACTCGGCCATTTCACGCATCGCCGGGCGGTCGCCATCGTCGAGAATCCAGGTCTGGTGTGGATACTCCATCACCCGCGCCGCGAGCGCGGTACGCCTGACCATCTCCACATCTTCGTTGTACGTGGGAATGAACACGTCGACCTTGAGACCTTCGGCAGGCGGCGGCGCGTGCCGTTCGCTGAGGCGCCAGGTCATGAACACGTTGAGCAGCGCGGTGACGAAACCGAACACCTCGGCGCCGTAAAGCAGGCGCGAAAAGACCGGATGCGCCGTGTTGAAGGTGCCCAGACGCCAGGTCAGATACCAGACGCCCACGGCGATGAAGAGCACGACCACCATCTGGCGCGCCGGATGCAGAGGACGGAAGAGCGGTTGCGACATGGATTCTCGGAGCAGACAAGTCGCCTCTGTCAATCAAAAACCGTGCCACCCCTTCTCGCCGCAGGTGCAGGTAAAATCCAATGCTTCACGATCGAGGAGCACGCTGTGGAATATCCCAAGGAAATCTTCAAGGCCTACGATATCCGCGGTATCGTCGGCAAGACCTTCACGCCCGGGATCGTCGAGGCGATCGCGCAGGCCATCGGCTCGGAGGCGCTGGCGCGTGGGCAGAAGGAAATCTGCATCGGCCGCGATGGCCGCCTGTCGGGCCCCGAGCTTTCCCAGGCCCTGGCGCGCGGCATCCGCAAGGCCGGCGTCGGCGTCGTCGATCTCGGCATGGTCGCCACTCCGATGACCTATTTCGCCGCCTACCAGCTCGGCACGAACAGCGCGGTGATGGTCACCGGCAGCCACAATCCCCCGGATTACAACGGTCTCAAGATGGTGCTGGGCGGCGAGACGCTGGCGGGTGAAGCCATCCAGGCGCTGCGCCAGCGCCTGATCGACAACCGCCTCGCGCAGGGCGAGGGGGCTTACCGCACGCACGACATTGCACCGGAATATCGCGCGCGCATCGTTTCCGACGTCCGGCTCGCGCGGCCGATGAAGATCGCCATCGACTGCGGCAACGGCGTGCCGGGCGCGTTCGCCCCGCAACTGTTCCGCGAACTCGGCTGCGAGGTCGACGAGCTTTTCTGCGAGGTCGACGGCAATTTTCCCAACCATCACCCGGATCCCTCGCAACCGAAGAACCTGCAGGACCTGATCGCACACCTGAAAGCCAGCGACGCCGAAATCGGCCTGGCCTTCGACGGCGACGGCGACCGCCTCGGCGTGGTCACCAAGGACGGCAGCATCATCTTCCCCGACCGTCAGCTGATGCTGTTCGCCGACGACGTGCTCGCGCGCAACCCGGGCGCCGAGATCATTTTCGACGTCAAGTCGACGCGCAGGCTGTTCGACTGGATTCGCCAGCGCGGTGGCCGTCCGCTGTTGTGGAAAACGGGGCACAGTTTCATCAAGGCGAAGATGAAGGAGACCGGCGCCTTGCTCGCCGGCGAAATGTCCGGGCACGTGTTCTTCAAGGAGCGCTGGTACGGCTTCGACGACGGCCTCTACGCCGGCGCGCGCCTGCTCGAATACCTGTCGAAACAGGCCGACATCGACGCCACGCTGCACGGCCTGCCGGACACGGTGAACACACCCGAACTCAACATCAAGATGGCCGAGGGTGAGCACTACGCATTGATGGAGCGCCTGCAGAAGACCGCGCGCTTCCCCGACGCCCAGGAAATCATCACGATCGACGGGCTGCGCGTGGAATACGCCGACGGCTTCGGGCTGGCGCGACCGTCGAACACCACGCCCGTCATCGTGCTGCGCTTCGAGGCGGACAATGCCGCGGCGCTGGAACGCATCCAGGCGGACTTCCGCCGCGTGCTCCACGAGGCGGCGCCGGAACTCACGCTGCCGTTCTGAACATGGCGCGTACGATGTCGACAATGGCTTGACTGGCAGAGGCCCCCATCGACGTCCTGCTTTTTCGCAACGACCGCAGCCAGCCGGAAGCGATCGCCTTCGACGCCATCAGCGATCACGTCGGCCAGGCGGACCGTTTTCTGTGGGTGGAACTACGCGCGCCCGACACCGCCACCATCGAGGGGTTGGGCAAAGAACTCGGCCTGCACGCGCTGGCACTGGAAGATGCGATCTCGACGCACCAGCGCCCCAAGCTGGAGGAGTACGACCACCATGTCTTCATTGCCGCACGCACCGTGCAGATGTGGGAATCGCGCATGGAAATGGGCGAGACGCACCTGTTCGTCGGCAGCAACTATGTCGTTGCCATCCGCCACGATACCGCCAGCGGGTTCCAGCGCGTGAGCGATCGCCTGCAGCGGTGCCCGCCCGGCATCCGTCCGGGCGTACCCTACGCGCTGTATCTCGTACTCGACCTCATCGTCGACCGTTTCCGTCCGGTAATCGAAAGCATGCAGGATCGCTTCCAGTCACTGGAAAGCCAGCTGACCAGCGGCGCCAGGACCGGGCGGGACACGCTGGAGAAGCTCTACGGGATGAAGCGCGATCTCACCCTGCTGCGCGACATCGCCGAACCGATGCAGGACATCACCCAGGATTTGATCCGCGTGCACCCGAACCTGTGCATCCGCGAACTCAAGGCCTACTACCGCGACATCTATGACCACGCGGTACGCGTGTCGGCCGCCATCGACCGCCTGCGCATCGCCACCTCGGACGCGATGCAATTCCACCTTGCCTCCCTGTCGCTGAAGCAGAACGAATCGGTACAGAAGCTCGCCGGCTGGGGAGCGCTGCTGGCGCTGCCGACCGTGGTCTTCAGCCTGTACGGCATGAACTTCGAGTTCATGCCGGAACTGAAGTGGCCGTGGGCCTACCCCGTCCTGCTCGGCGTCACCGGTGTCGCGGTAGTGGTGCTGCACCGGCGGTTGAAGCGGCGCGGCTGGATCTGAGCGTGCCGGAAAACATGGAGCACAGAGTGCTCGCAATGGCAGTGCCCGTATGAGTAAACCCGGATAATCCCGAAAAATCCATTGGAACGTTCGTACGTGAAAAATCAACGGGATGTAGGTCGGGCTTCAGCCCGACATGTCGGGTTGAAACCCGACCTACGGTCTATTGGATAATCCGGGATAAAAACGTCTTCCTGTCACGGCTCCACCGGCAAGCCGCGTGCGATCCAGCCCGGACCGGCACCGCTTCCCGCCATTCCCTCACGGATGTTGTAGACCTGCGTGAATCCCGCGTCGAGCAGCGCTTTCTGCATGCGTCCACTACGGCTGCCGGAGCGACCAATGAGGCCGACCGGGGCGTTGCGGTCGCCGCCGAGTTGCGCCTCGACCTGGCGCACGAAGCCCGCGGTTCCTTCCGCATCTGCCATGCTGATGCGCACCGCGCCGACGGCCACGCCTGTCTCGCGCCACTCTTCGGGACGACGGATGTCGATCAGCGTCAACTTGCCTGATTGCATCAGCGCGAGTGCTTGCGGTGCATCGAGTACGGGACCGTTGTCGGGGGCGCACGCTGCCACGGACAGCATGACCGCCAGCGCTGCGGTAAGAAACTGCGAACGCAGGGACATGCAGGATCCTCCGGCAAGCTGATTGATCGCGGGCGTCCATCCGGCAACGGCAAACCGCTCGCGGGCTGGAATCGGCCCTGATGGACGATTCTGGACAGAGTATACCGTTTCGCCTTCGCTGCCACATTTCCAGGACGCACCGGACGCACGAACGGAAACGGCGCCCGGAGGCGCCGTTTCGCGGCTCGATCGCCGCCCCGGTTACTGCACGGCCAGTTTGCGCGCCGCGCTCGCGGCCTTCTTCGGCAGCGTCAGTTCGAGTACGCCATCGCTGTACCTCGCCTGCGCCTTTTCCTCATCGACCTCCTGCGCCAGGGTGAACATGCGCGATGCCCTGCCGACGTAGCGCTCGGAACGCAGCACCTTCTCGCCTTCCTTCTCTTCCTTTTCGGTTTTGGTTTCCGCGCTGATCGACACTCGGTTGCCCTCGATGCTGACCTGGATGTCATCCTTCTTCACGCCGGGAATGTCGGCATGCACGGTGTAGCTCTTGTCGTCTTCCTTGAGGTCCACCTTGATCTGCATCTCCGGCTTCCCTTCGAAGGCCACGGGCCGCACGAAGAAGCCCTTGAAGAAATCGTCGATATCGCCAAAGGGATCCAGGCGGGCGAGGCTGAACGGATCGTAACGCGTGATGTTGGCCATAATCATCTCTCCTTTCCAGAACAGGTTGCTGAATCACTGCCGGCTACGCCGGCTTCCCATCCAATATAGGGGCGCGAACCGACAAATCAAGACTCCGATGTCTGCTGTCCGGCATGGGCCGGGACGAGACAGCTCTGGCAGCCAACGTGTGTGAAGGAAGAAACGCTCGCGCGTCCTCTCCTGTCTACACCGACCGGCCTCAATCCCCTGCACCCGTCAACGAGCGGCCCAGATCGACTTCCAGTTTCTGCAGTTCCCACCATGCTTCCGCGTGGGTGGAATCGAGTTGCAGCGCCTTGCGGAAGGCGCCGATCGCGTCATCCGTGTCGCCGAGGTTGAGGCGCGCGCGGCCCCACGCCATCCACGCCTCCGGGTTGTAGGGTTCCTGCCGTGTCCACTCTCCGGCCACCTGCAGCAGGCCGCGCCAGTTCCTTTTCGCGCTGTAGTCGCATGCCACCAAAAAATACCCGCTGTCACGGGTGGCGCTCTCCCAGAAGGTGGTGCGCCCGGAAATCCGCTCGGACGGCATGTTGCCCAGCTGCTTCATCCAGCCGACCGGCACGGCAAAATGAAAGTTGCCGCCGCTGCCCGACTTGAAGGTGAGGATGCCGAGCAGCCTGCCTTCACGGTCGAACAGCCCGCCGCCGCTGGCGCCGGGTTCGAACGCTGCCGACGTCTGGATCACCCGCCCGCCGTCGCAGGTGCAGTTGAACAGACCTTTCACGCGTCCCGCGCTCACGCCGAACGATCCTCTCGAATAACCCACGGCGACCACCGGCAGACCCACGCGCGAGGCCTCCGGCTCCGCGATCGGCGGTGGCGTGCCGGAGAAACCGGGTACACGCAGGAAGCACAGGTCGCGGTATTCATCACCGGCGTCCATACTCGCCGACCACACGGCATCGCCCCGCATCACCCGGATCGAGGACGCCTCGCGCAGCACGTGGCAGTTGGTGACCACACGTTCGTTACCAAGCACGATCGCGGAGCCGATCTCGCGCGCGCCATCCAGCCGCACCACTTCGACTTTCAGGACCACCGCCTGCCAGTCCGGGACATCCGCGTGCGCAGCCTGTCCCGCGCCGAACCCGGCAAGCGCAAAAAGCACGACCCATCGCCGCACGAAAACTGGTTTCATCACGCTCTGCTCACCGGTAACGCCGTCAGGCGGACGTCGGACATCCCGCCCCGGTCAATACCGGAACGGCGGGAATGCCGCTTCAGCGTCTCGCTTCCTTCTGTATAGCCGAACGGTGGCACGATCCTCCCGGCTCCATGTGCCCTGACGCACGCTCGGTCACGAGCAGGCCGCGCACCGGGATGGACCGTGCTCAGGCTTGCGGGCGTACGGCCCAGCCTTCGATGAAGGTGGCGATGAGGGCGTCGGCCTGCTGCGCAAGCTCGAAGCGATGACCGGACAGTATCCAGCGGAACGCGAGCCCTTGTACCGCCGCGATGAGGATGCACGCACATTGCTGCGGCACGATGTCGGCGCGGATCTGTCCCTGCGCCTGGCCGGCGCCGATGAGTCCGGCAACGAATTGCAGGAAGTCCTGCACCAGCACATTCATGCGATCGCGAAACAGCGGGTCCCCGCTTTGCAGCGCTTCGGAAAACAGCAGGCGCGGAATCCCGGGCTGCTTCTGGATGAAGGCGAGATGCGCGCGGATCACCGCCCTCAGACGGTCGAGCGGAGTCAGCCGTTCCAGACCGAGCGCACTGAGTTCCTTCTTCAGGTTCTCCTGGATGGTGTCGACCACCGCGACCAGCACATGGCTCTTGGTGCCGAAATGCAGGAACAGCGTCGGCTGCGCGATGCCGACGGCACGCGCCAGCGAGCGCGTGGTGAGCTTCGCCACTCCCTCGTCGCGGATGATCGCCATGGCCGCCTCGACGATGTCGTGACGGCGGACTTCGGCGGATTTGCGTTTGCCCTGCGGCATTCCCGGACGGCGCCTGTCCTGCCCGGAGCGCTTTTCTGTCTCGGCCCGACGGGGGCGGGGTTCGTCGTGTTCAAGTTTTTCCATGCTGTAGCCACAACTCCCCCGGCGGACCCGGTGAATTCACCGGGTCGGCATGGGGCGATTGAGCCGGAAGAAGCCGTTCAAGTCTCGATCAGTTGCTGTAGCTGATCTGGAAATTCACCAGATTCTGCTCTAGTTCGATCGAATTCCCGGCACTGTTGCGCACCTCGTTATTGAAAGCATGGGCATAGGACAAACTACCGGACACTTTCTTGCTGAACTGCCGAGTCAGACCAAGAGTCAGGTGCTGCTCGGTGACGGCAAGCGAACCATAGTTGTTGGCCACGTCTTCCGGCCCAATCGGCGATTCACCGTAGTTGTAGCCAACGCGTACCGTGGTCTTGTCGTTCAGCTTTTTCTGGATGCCCAAGGCGAAGACGGTTTGATCATCCCAACCGAAATTCATCGTTGTGGAACCTCCCGGCGTCTTCAAAGTCACCTTGTCCAGCACTTCGCTGAATTGGATCCGCTTGATGTCGGCTTCGATGAGCAGGCCCGGGTTGGGCATGTAGGCCAGACCGATCTGGAAAGTCTGCGGCGCATTCATCTCCATGGAGTACCTGCCCGTTGTCGTGTTCCACTTGAAGTCGCTCATGCTCTGTTCGCTGATGTACGAAGCCCCGAGCCGCAACGCGTCGCTCAACTGATACGTCAGACCCAGCGTTGCACCAAGTCCGAAGACCTGGTTCTGCGGCAAGCTCATGCTTGCATTGGTAATCGCCAGGCTTTGATAGTCGATGTTGAGTGCCGCACCCACCGACAGTTTGTCATTGACCTTGTAGCCAAAACCGGGCGCGATCTTGTAGAGCTGCTTGGTGGTGACCACAGCCTGGAAGCCTGGAGCCGCCGTCATGACGTCGGAAAAATCGACGCCCATACCGGAGAGGCCGGCCATCCCCATGCCGACAGTCAGTCGGTCATTGATGCGAAAGGCCAGTGCCCCGGAAGGCATCAGATAATAATCCGAGTCGCTTTCTACACCGTTGGCCTTGCGCGGCGGATTCAAGAAACCGAAGCCCATGTCAGCCCGGAACTCATCGATGTTCAGGGCTGTAAGGCCCGCCGGGTTGGTGAGAACAGTACCCGCATCCTGCGGGGCGGCAACGACCGCACCCGCCATTCCCCATTGTGTGGCGGTTGCACCGAGCATCTGATCGCCGTTGGTGGCGTGGGCGCCGGTGGACAGCGCAAGCAGTGCGGCCGAGACGGCCGCGGCGACGATTTGTTTTTGCATCGTGATTTTCCTCTGAACGTTGTTGGAATTACTTGGCGGGGGCGCTGATCAGGTTGGTCGACAAGCCTGGGGTCGCGGGGCGGAATTTCATGTGGCACGCAACGCAGCCGGTCATGATGTCGCTCAGGTAGGAGGCAGCCCTGGGCATGTCGCCGGCTTCGGCGGCTTCGGCCAGCTTGAGCGCGCTGCCCTCGACGGCGGTATTCATCGCGGGCAGCACGCCGAGGTCGGCGTCGTTGACCTGGTTCAACGGGAAATACGGCAGCAGGCCGCCCTTGGGAATGCGGTGGCCGGCGAGGCGACGCGCCGCATCTGCCGCGGCTTCCGGGTTGTCCATGGCAATCGCCATGGCGATGGTCTGATATTCGGCGAGGATCTCGACCATGATCTGGCGCAGCGTGGTTTCCTTGGCGCGCCGCGGATGACCCGCATGCAGCTGCTGGATGGTGGCCTTGAGTTCGGGCGACAGCGCCATGACTTTCTGCCGCATTTCCGGCGTGTAAACCTTCATCATCTGTTGCATCTCGGGGGACGCGGCGGCGGGCTTGGCCGGCTCGGCGGCCAACACGCCGTTCGCCGCCAGGCTGGCGGCGAGGATCACGGGGGCGAACAGCACTTTCTTCATGGGATCTCCAGAGCGGGGGGTTATCGACGAAATCTCATATGATCGTATGATCATATGATCGCCGGATTATATATCGTGTCACGCGAAAACGTGCAAGAACTATCCGCACCCGGAGCGGCGCCGCGCCAGCCGGCGAATTCGGGCTGGCAGGCGGCAGTCGGCTACAATGCATGTCCCAAGCAGCGAAGCACGGCCTGGCGCGCATCGCGTCCCCGTCCGGCAGGCCGCCAACCCAGAACACTCAAGGAACAGAATGAAACGCGTGGATGATTTCCGGCTGCGCTTCGGCAGGCAGGAACTGGTGCCGATCGTCGTCGGCGGAATGGGCGTGGACATTTCCAACGCCGAGCTGGCACTGGAAATCGCACGCCTCGGCGGCATCGGCCACATTTCGGACGCCATGCTGCCGACCGTCTCCGACCGCCGTTACGACACCAACTACGTCAGCCAGAAACTGAAGAAGTACAAGGCGAACGTCGCCAGCAGCGACAAGAGTCAGGTCCACTTCAGCCTCGGCGAGGTGGAAGAAGCCACGCGCCAGCATGTCGGGCGCACCATGGAGGCGAAGCGCGGCGACGGCCTCATCTTCATCAACTGCATGGAAAAACTGACCATGAACGCGCCGCGCGAGACGCTGCGCGCGCGCCTGCGTGCCGCGCTCGACGCCGGCATCGACGGCATCACCCTCTCCGCGGGCCTGCACCTCGGCTCCTTCGGCCTGATCGAGGATCACCCGCGCTTTCGCGACGCGAAACTCGGCATCATCGTCTCGTCGGCACGCGCGCTCGGCATGTTCCTGCGCAAGAATGCGCGCCTCGACCGGCTTCCCGACTTCGTCGTGGTGGAAGGCCCGCTCGCCGGCGGCCATCTGGGTTTTGGTCTGGACTGGGCCAAGTACGACCTCCCCACCATCGTCGGCGAAGTGCTCGCCATGATGAAGGCCGAGGAATTGAAGATTCCGGTGATCGCCGCCGGCGGCATCTTCACCGGCAGCGACGCAGCGGCTTTTCTCGAACAGGGCGCCGCCGCCGTGCAGGTGGCCACACGCTTCACCGTCACCGCGGAATGCGGGCTGCCCGACAAGGTGAAGCAGGAATATTTCAGGGCGAGCGAAGCCGACATCGAGGTCAACCTGCTGTCACCGACGGGCTATCCGATGCGCATGCTGAAAGGCAGCCCCGGCATCGGCGCGGGCATCCGCCCCAACTGCGAGGCCTACGGCTACCTGCTCGACGCCAACGGGCGCTGCGCCTACATCGACGCCTACAACCGCGAGGTCGAGCGCCATCCGGGCGCGAAGAAAATCTCGGTCGCGGACAAGACCTGCCTGTGCACGCACATGCGTAACTTCGATATCTGGACCTGCGGCCATTACACCTATCGCCTGAAGGACACCACGCGGCGCGCCGCCGACGGCAGCTACGCGCTGCTCAGTGCGGAGCACGTGTTCCGCGACTATCTCTTCAGCAGCAACGGGCAGATCGCACTGCCGGGGTGATCGCCTGCCCCGGTGGCGAGAGCAGATCGGCGAGCGTGTAGCGATCCAGGGTCGCGAGAAACGCCTGGGCAGCCTCGCCGAGCACGCCCTTCAGCGTGCAACCGGGCATGAGACGGCACGCGGACTGGCCAGGCTGGAAGCACTCGGCGATCTCGAAGCCGCTCTCCATGTCGCGCACGACATCGCCGACACGGATTGCTTCCGGCACGCGCGCGAGACGAAAGCCGCCACCCTTGCCGCGCATCGTTTCGATGTAACCCTTGATGCCGAGCTGATGCACCACGCGCGTCAAGTGATGACGCGAGATGCCGTGTTCCTCAGCCAGCGCGGCGACCGTGGCAAGCCCATCCGGCCGCGCGGCAAGGCTGATCAGCACCCTGAGCGAAAAATCGGTGAAGCGCGTAAGTTGCATGGTGGCGCTTTTTTAGATGTAAAAAATATACATATTATATTCCCTATCACGTCATGATGCGTTTATAATTTGCATCCCATTTACATCTTTAGAAGGAGCCGGCCATGCATGCCCACGTCCACCTCAGCCCCGACCAGATCTACCCGTTCGATGCACGCGGCATTGCCAAGCGCTTCCGCCACGCCGCCATCTTCGGCGCACTGGACGCACTGACCCCCGGCGAGCGCATGCGCTTCGTCAACGACCACGATCCGCTGCCGCTGCTCGACCAGCTGCGCAACCGCTACGGCGCGGCGGTCGACATCCAGTATCTGCAGCGCGAACCCGGCGCCATCGTGATCGACTTCATTCGCGTCTGAACCCGCGGCATGCTGCCGGCCCTGGTCTTGCTGGCACTGGTCGCGTTCGCCGCGGCCATGCCGGGATTCCAGTTTGCCGGTCGTGCCGCCACGCTACATGTCCTGTTCGCGGTCGGCGCCCTGCCCCTGATCTTCGGCGCGATGGGGCACTTCATCCCGGTGCTCACCCGCAGCCGCGCCGCCCCGCCCCGGCTCGCCGTGCTGCCCCTCGTGGCACTGCTCGCCGGCACGCTGGCGCTACTCTCGCTCGCCGTCCCCGGTTACTTCGCCGCGCGCCATGCCGGCGCCACGCTGGGTGCCGCGGCGGCGCTGGCAATGCTCGGCTGGAGCCGCATGCGCCGCCGCATGACACTGGGCCGCCCACATCCCGGACTGGCCTGGTACGAGGCGGCACTCGCGTGTCTCGCCGTGGCCCTGCTCGCCATTCTTGCCGGCGCAGTGTGGCCGGAGCAGGCCCCCGCGCTGCGCCGCCTGCACCTGCATCTGAACACACTGGGCTTCATCGGCCTCACCGCGATCGGCACCCTGTCGGTGCTGATGCCCACCGCCGCCGCGACACCCGACCCGCACGCTGGGCCGCGCCTGCGCCGCGACCTGCCGTGGGCGCTGGGTGGCAGCGTCGCCGTCGCGGTCGGCGCCGCCGCCTTCGCGCCACTCGCTTTCCTCGGTGCCGCGCTGTGGGCGGTACCGCTCACGCGCCTCGCGTGGGCCTGGCGCCCGCTGCGTGGCGTCATCTTCGCGCCGCACGGCGCGCCGCCCCTGCTCGCCGCGGCACTGGCCGGCTTCGTCGCGAGCCTGGCTTTCGGCGCGGTCGCCCCGCTTGCGAGCGGCGCCGATCCCGAAGCGGCCTTCGTCGCCGGCTTCCTCCTGCCGCTGGTATCGGGCGCGGCCAGCCAACTCCTGCCCACCTGGCTGCGCCCGGGTGCGCAAGGCGCATGGCATGCCACGCTGCGTACGCACCTCACCCGCTACGGCGGCGTACGCGCCCTGCTGTTCCTCGTCGCGGGCCTTGCTGCCGGCAGCGGCCAGACCTGGGGCCTTGCCCTCGCGGCTGCTACACTGGTCTGGTTCATCGTTCAGGCGGCCGTGGCGCTCACGCGGTCGCGTCCGTTGTCAAGGAGACCCGCATGAACTTTCCGGAATTCTTCGCCGCCGTACCGCGCCTGATCACCCACGATCCGCTCGCCGAACTGCTCGGCGCCGGCGACGGCACCATCGAATACGGCTACGCCGACGTGGTGCGCCTCGCTGGGCACTCCTGCCCCACCGTCGCCGGCGCTTATCTCATGACCCACCGGGCGCTCACCGCCCTGTATCCGCAAGGCCATCCGCAGCGCGGCGGCGTGCGCGTCGAGCTTGCGGCGGCGGTGAGCGACGGCACTGCGGGCGTCACCGCCAGCGTCGTCGGCCTGCTCACCGGCGCGGCGGGCGAAGGCGGCTTCAAGGGCCTGGCCGGTCAATACGCGCGCCGCAACCTGTTGCAGTTCGGCGCCGCGATCGACGGCGAGCTGCGCTTCACCCGGCTCGACAACGGCGCTGGCGCCGTCACCACCTATCATCCCGGAATCGTCCCGTTCCCGCCCGAAATGCAGGCGCTCATGTCCGCCGTGCTGGCGGGCACCGCGGACGCAGCGCAACGCGATGAATTTGGCCGGCTCTGGCAGATGCGGGTGAAGCGGCTGTTGATCGACCATTTCGACGACCCCGCGCTGGTGGTGTGCCGATCATTGTAGGAGGGTCGCCCCCGACCCGACGGGGGTGACGTTTCCACCGCCCAAATCGCGGCGAGGGCGCCGCTCCTACAGGAGTGCCGCGCCCTTGTAGGAGGGCCGCCCTCGGCCCGATTGCCGTAACGGTTTCACCGCCGAAAATCGCGGCGAGCACCCGGAGGGCATAAAGGCGCCGGTGCGTGGTTGTTGCCAATTCATTGGCATTACAACCACAGCCCGAAAATCGCGGCGAGGGCGCCGCTCCTACACGGGCGCGTGGCGTGCCGTTGTAGGAGGGCCGCCCCCGGCCCGATGCCGTGATGGTCGCGCCGCCCGAATCGTCGCGCGAGCACCGCGCACTCAGGCGCTGGCGAGCACCCGCCTGGCGACCGTTGCCATCGGCACGGGAAGGCGGGCAAGCACGCACTCGGGATCGAGCGCGTCGAGCATGTTCTTGACGATGAGTCCCAACTCGGTGTCGCCTTCGCTCACCAGGCGGCGGCTGAAGAACAGCGTGTCCGGATCCTCGCGGCGACCGAGCAGCAGCAGGAAATCGCGCGCGGTCGCGCTGATGGTGAGTTCGGGCACGCTCTGCGTCGGCGCGAAGCCGCGCGGGGTGACGGTGAAGCGTACGCCAAGGCCGAGATCCTTGACGCGAATGGCGTAGCGCCGTCCAACCAGCGGCTGCCAGTCGAGGGTCTGCAACGCCGGCCACAGCAGGCGGTTGGCGGCGAGCGTGAAAGCCAGGCTGGGTGGTGCGACAGGCAAGCGCGCTACCAGCGTGGCGACGGGGGTCGGGATGGCAAGGTTCAGCATGACGGCTCCTTGGCTTCGATAAAAGGCTTCAGCGCAGCGCATCCGCCCAGTTGTTGGGGGTCTCGTACAGGCGCACGCGCTCGAGCCGCAGGCGATTGCCATAACGGTCGAGGTAGGCGGCGTCGAGGATGCGGAACGCCTCGGCGGCGAGGTTCTCCGCGGTCGGCACCACCGGCAGCACCACGGTCTTGTGGCCGGGCAGCGCGGCGAGAAATTCGGTCACGACGCGGTCTTCGCGATACACGAGGAAGGCGTGATCCCACTGGCTCACCAGTACGGCCACGGCGATCGCCTTCACTTCGGAGAAATCCATCACCATACCTTCCTGCGCGGTGGCCGGGGTCTGGATGATCTCGCCCGACAGGGTAATCTCGAGCGCGTAGCGGTGGCCGTGCAGGTGACGGCACTGGCTGTCGTGATGGGGAATGCGGTGGCCGGCGTCGAATTCCAGCCGGCGCGTGATATGGGTCTCAGGCATTGCGTGCAGCGTCGTGTTCGAGCCCGGCGCGGCCGTGCCAGTAGCCGTCGACCGAGGCGCCGGGCATCACTTTCGCCAACCCCGCGGCCGCAGCGGTATCGCCCGCGAGCACGGCATCGAAGGCTTTCACCACGCGCTCCATGTGGCGCGATTGTGGCGACAGACGCAGGCAGGCCACGCCCAGTTCGCGCAGCGACGGAATTTCGTTGATGAGGTTGTATACCCCGGCCGACTGCGTCTGGATGCCGTTGATGGTGAGAAAGGGCTTGCCCTCGCGCGTCGCCAGCGGCAGTCCGTCGGCATGGTCGAGACAGCGGAACTGGCAGTCGTCCTTGGGCAGGTTGTAGTGGCGCGCGGTGAAGCAGCGCGCCGAGTAGGCAAGCGGCAGCTTGCCGTAGGCAAAGACTTCGGTCTCCATGCCGTCCGGCGCGTGTTCGAGCAGCGCCGCCAGCGCACTGCGCGAGACCTCAACCGGCGGCAGCCAGCGGCGCGCACCGAGCCCGGCGAGCACGTCGAGCGTCTCCGGATTGTAGACGTTGAGGGTGGGGCCGGCAATGAACGGCGCATTCGCTGCGGACAACAGCCGCACCGCGCCCCACTCGTTGGCCTCGACCAGGAAACGTCCGTCGCGCACGATCTTGCGCAGCACCTTGAGGTCGGATTCGGATTCGATCAGCGTCTGCGTCGAGAGCACCACTTCCTTGCCGGCGGCGGCCAGTTTTTCGGCGACATCCAGCCAGTCCGGCAGACGCAGCAGATGGCGGCGCGAGCACACGGTTTCCCCCAGGTAGACGCGCGCCACCGGCCAATCCGCCGCCGCCTCGTAGAAGGCGAAGGTATCCTCGCGGGACCAGTAGTACAGGAGGGGACCGAGGGACAGGTTCATTTCAGGAGCAAGTTTCAAGTCGCAAGATGCAAGCAACCGCGCCGGGCACGCCGCTCATTTCCACGGCCGGTGATACGCGCCGAGCGTGTGACTCTGCCCTTCCGACAGTTTGTTCAGCTCGGCCATCCAGGCCGGCGCGGGGGTGAAGCTTTCGGCGTTATTCTTCACTGCATCGATGGCGGCGCGCCACACCCGGGTGACCTGCGTCACATAGGCCGGGCTACGCTGGCGGCCTTCGATCTTGATCGCGGCGATACCCATTTTCAGCATTTCGGGCAACAGGTCGAGGGTGTTGAGGCTGGTCGGTTCCTCGAGTGCATAATAGGTCTCGCCGGAAACCTCGAAGCGGCCCTTGCACAGCGTCGGATAGCCCGCCTTCTCGTCCTTGCCGTAGCGGTCGAGCAGCACGCCGTTCAGACGCGATTCCAGCCCGGTGGAGGTCTCCTTCCACTGCACCGACTTGGCCGGCGAGCACACGCCTGCCGAGTTGGGTGATTCACCGGTGCAGTACGACGACAGCAGGCAGCGTCCCTCGACCATCACGCACAGGCCGCCGAAACCGAACAACTCGATCTCGACCTCGGTGTTCTTCACCACGTTCTCCACCTGCGGCAGCGACAGCACACGCGGCAGCACCGCGCGCTGCACGCCGAAATGCTCGCGGTAGAAATTCACCGCTTCGTAGCTGGTGGCCGAGCCCTGCACCGACAGGTGCAGACGCAGTTTGGGATGATGCTTCACCGCGTAGCGCATGAGGCCGGCGTCGGCGAGGATGACCGCGTCCATGCCGAGCTTCGCCGCGCGGTCGACGGCGCCGGTCCAGCGCTGCCAGGTATCGGATTGCGGATAAGTGTTGAGTGCGAGCAGCACCTTGCGCCCGCGCTCGTGCGCATAGCGCAGGCCTTCGGCGGCCTGTGCCTCGTCGAAGTTGAGGCCGGGAAAGGCGCGCGCGTTGGTGTTGTCGCGAAAGCCCATGTAGACGGCGTCGGCACCGTTGTCGATGGCAGCTTTCAGGGCCATGAGGCTGCCCGCCGGACAGACCAGTTCAAGCGGCATGCGTGTGCTCCTTCCAGGGTTGGCCCGCGCGTGCACCCTGGCGGCTGCCGCGCTGCACGAGTTCGTCGGCGATGCCGTTGAGGATGTCCCATTTCTTCGCGCACCACGCGGGCGCGAGCAGGATGTCGGCGGGTGCCGTGCCGGTGACGCGATGATAGATCACCGCCCACGGTGTGCGCTCGATGAGGTCGGCGGCAATGCGCCGGTAATCGGCCTCTTCCAGCGGTACATAGCCGCCGCGCTTCCACTCGATGGCGAGCACGGTGTGCTTGACCACGTGCAGCGGATGCAGCTTCAAACCATCCACGCCGACCTCGAGCACGCGGTCGAGGCTGGCGTGGGCGTGCGACTCGTCCTCGCCGGGCAGCCCCACGATGAGGTGGCAGCACACCGGGATGCCGCGCGCGCGCGCGGCGCGTGTGGCCTCGACGTATTCGGCGAAGCCGTGGCCGCGGTTGACGCGTGCGAGGCTTTGATCGAAGGCCGATTGCAGGCCGAGCTCCAGCCACACCTCGTGGCCGCGCTCGCGGTATTCCGCGAGCAGGTCGAGCACCGGTGCCGGTACGCAGTCGGGGCGCGTGCCGATGGACAGCCCGATCACGCCGGGCTCGGCGAGCGCCTCGTCGTACAGCGCACGCAGTTCGTCGACGTGCGCATAGGTGTTGGTGTAGGCCTGGAAATAGGCGAGGAAGCGGCGCGCGCCGGTGCCACGCGCGATGCGCCCGCGTGCGCGCTCGAACTGCGCGGCGAGCGACGCCGGTTCGCGCGCGCCGGGCGCGAACGACTTGTTGTTGCAGAAGGTGCAGCCGCCGATCCCCTTGGAACCGTCGCGGTTGGGGCAGGTGAAGCCGGCATCGAGCGCGATCTTGTGCACGCGTTCGCCGTAGCGGTCCTGCATCGCGCGGCCGAAGCTGTGGATGAGATCGGCACGCGCGTTCATGCGCACCCCCCCGCGCGGGCACGCGTCGCCACGCTGCCGAAATGCGGCAAGCTGGATTCCCGGCGGGAAATCATCGACAGCGGGGAGTACGGCATGGGCCTTCCTGGAGCAGGAACCGCCGGACGGCGAATCCATATAAATGACTTGTTTATCTTAATTTTTTGCCGGCATTTTGTCCATCGCCGCGGCATTGCCCGACGTCGCCCTGAAGCTCCGTTCAGCGCATCGTCCGCCGCGATTTCTTGCCGCCCTCGCCTGGGGACGCTGCCGTGCCTCCCGGACGTTGCCGCATCAAGCGGGATGGGCGCGCAGCCACGCCTGCAAGGCGTCCGGATCGAAGTGGTGGCGGCAGATTTCGACCTCGCCGTGAAACAGCAGCGGCACGTCCCAGCCATAGCGCGCCTTCAGATCGGAGGCCGCGTCGACGTCGACCGTCGCCAGCGCATGGCCGCTGCCATCGAGCATCATGCGGACCCCGTCCTCCATCTCTTCACACAAGGGGCAACCGCTGCGCGTGTACAGCGTCAGCGACTCACTCACCCGATATCTTCAGCGGGACGTACAGCGAGCCGTCGCCGCGCCGCACCAGGATTGCCGCACTCTTGCCCTTGGGAACGGTGGCGATTGCCTTGCGGAAAGCGTCGACCGTCGCGACCTTGCCGTTGTTCACCGCCAGGATGACGTCGCCCACGCGGATGCCCGCGCGCGCTGCATCGCCCGTCACGCTTTCCACCAGCAGGCCATGATCGAGCTTGAGCTCGCGCCGCTGGTCCGCGCTGAGTTCGGACAGCGCGAGTCCGCCGCGCGAATAGCTGCGCGAACTCTTCGCAGCGGCCTCATCCTCTCCCGGCAATTCACCCAGTGCGACCGACAGCGTCTGCGTCTTGCCCTTGCGCCACACGTCCAGCGGAATCTTCGTGCCGGGCTTGGCCATGCCGACCAGACGCGGCAGGTCGCCGGAATTCTCGATCGCCTTGCCGTTGAAGTTCAGGATCACGTCGGACGCCTGCAGGCCCGCGCGATCGGCCGGGCTGTCCTCCTGCACCTGGGCGACCAGTGCGCCGCGTGGGCGGTCGAGGCCGAACGAGTCGGCCAGATCGGCGGTGACTTCCTGGACGACCACGCCCAACCAGCCGCGCGACACCTTGCCGCCGCCCTTCAACTGCTCGACGACCTCCATGGCGATGTCGATGGGAATCGCGAACGACACCCCCTGGTAACCACCGGAACGGCTGTAGATCTGCGAATTGACGCCGACGACCTCGCCCTTCATGTTGAACAGCGGGCCGCCGGAATTGCCCGGGTTAATCGGCACGTCGGTCTGGATGTAGGGCACGTAGCTCTCCGCAGGCAGCGTGCGCCCCTTGGCCGACACGATGCCTGCGGTGACCGAGTTCTCGAACCCGAACGGCGAGCCGATCGCCGCGACCGCCTCGCCGACGCGCAGTTTCGCCGGATCGCCGAGTTTCACCGTGGGCAGGTTGCCCGCGGGGATCTTCAGCACCGCGATGTCGGTACGGCTGTCGGTGCCGACCACCTTGGCGGTGAACTTGCGTTTGTCGATCAGCTTGACCTCGACCTCATCGGCGTTGCGCACCACATGCGCGTTGGTCAGGATGTAGCCGTCGTTGCTGACGATGAATCCCGAACCGGTACCACGCGCCGGGATTTCCTGCATCGGGCCGCGCGGCGTGCCGGGGAAGAAGCGGCGGAAAAAATCCTGCATCTCCTCGTCGTCGGGCAGCGTGAACGGAAAGCCGTCGCCATTCTTCCTGACGAGCTTGGTGGTGCTGATGTTGACCACCGCCGGTCCCTGCCTGTCCACCAGGTCGGCGACGTCCACCACTTCCCTGGCGTGCGCCGGCACGGCCAAAGTGAGCACCAGTGCCGAAACCGTCATCAGTGTCTTGAACATGATTGTCCTTTCCTCATCACATTGCCCGATCCGGATTCGTGCCGCAGCACCTGCGGGCGCGCGACGGTGACGCCGCGCGAGCCGAACACGCCGACCACGCCGCCGGCTGCGAGACCGGCCACCGCCGCCGCGTCGCCGGGCCAGAACGCCTGCGCGAGCAGGGCGCCGGCCAGCATGCCGGCCAGCGGCACGCCGTAGGCGCGCCCGGCGCTGCGCAGCACGCTGCCATCGGCAATGCCGACGATCACGCGGTCGCCCACGCGCAGCGCGAGATCGCTGTCGACGCGGAACAGGCGTTCGCCGCGCTGAAACATTTCGGCAAGCCGCCGCGACCCGCAGCCCTGGCCATCGCAGGCCCCACAGCCGGACGGCTCCACGGCTTCGACCCACACGCCCGTCACTTCGGCGCGCACGACCACCACCGTCTGCTCGACCATGGCGCTATTTCCGCCTGACCGAGTTGCCGGTCTCGATCAGTGCCTGGCTCGGCACCTCGCCCAGCACCGTCACATTGTGACCCTCGACCTGGCGCGCGTACACGCCGATCGCTCCTTCGGCCGACAACCCCTGCATGGTCTGGGACTGCGGGTCGATCGGCTCGACGAACATCGACAGCACGCTCAGGCCGTCGGAGAACACCATGTGGGTGACCGGTGACTTCTTGCCGGGCAACGGTCGCAGCGCCTCCTGCACACGCGCATAACCTGGCGGCGGCACCACTTCCCAGGTGATTCCGGCCGGCTTGTCGAGACTCGCCTGCTGGATCCGCTTGCCGGCCATGTCGTTGCGGAACAGCCGCACCTCGGGCGCCTTGCCGATCTGGATTTCGGAGAACACGAACATCGACACCACGCCGCCGTTTTCATTGACGCTGCGCGTCTTCAACGGCAGGCCGGTCTGCTTGTCGAGCCACAGGTTGTAGCTATGGCGATACGCATCGCGCGGCTCCAGAATGATCACCTGGCACACGCGACCGGCGACGCGCTCGCTGCCGCCAAGCTTGATGTCGTAGAACTCCGCCAGCGGTGCCGGCTGTGCCGGCAACAGGGCGGGGAAAAAGCGCCGCACGGCGTTGCGCTCCAGGCGCACATGCTTGCCGTCGGGCATGTGGCAATACACGTCGTTGTTGATGCGCAGGAACTGGCGTGGCGTACCGTCGAGCACTTCGACCTTTTCCTGCTCGCCGCTGGCATCGCTGCGATGCAGCACCCGCAGCACCTCGATGTGCTCGCCGTGGTGGTAGACGTAGACGCCGCTGTAGTTCAGCGTCCGCGCCGAGGTCGCGGCGCGGTTGAGCCAGTCCAGCGCCGTTTCCGCGCGGGCCGCGCCCGACGACCAGACCAGCAGGACCAACAGGCATGCAGCCAGCCAGCGCGGCTGCGCGACACGTACAGCCTGCATCAGCGCGGCTCCGCCACGACTGCGACGACGCGCTGATAGGGCGAGGCCACCGCCATTGGCGCGAATTCCTGGTGCGCGACGAGATAGGGCGCGAGTTGCGCGTCATCGCGCGCGAGGGTCGGGGTCGCCTGCGCGGGGGACGGTGCCGCCGCCATCGGCAGGGGTGCTTCGTCGCCGTTGAGCCGGCCGTTCAGGGACAGCGCGCCCCAGACCGCGAGCCCGGCAAACGAGGCGACCGCCAGGCGCTGCGGCCACACGCTGCGGCGCGGTGCCAGCACGGTCGGCTCGGCGGCAAGGCGCGCGGAGAACGTAGCCATGAAATCGTCCGGGCCCGGCGCGACGCCGCGCATCAGGTCACCGACGAGTTGATAATCGGACCAGTGCGCGCGCAGCTCGGCATCAGCTTTCAATGCCGCAAGGCAGGCGTCGATTTCGGCACGGGCCGCTTCACCATCGAGGGCCGCCGAAATCGATGCCCGCAGGTCCGCGTCCAGTGGATCGGCCTGTGCGGGGGATACGTGTTTGCGTAGTGCTGACATGCTTACCACCTCTTGTCCTGACTGGTGCCCAGCATCGGGCGGATTTTCTCGGCGATCGCCTCGCGCGCACGGAAGATGCGCGAACGCACGGTGCCGATCGGACAGTCCATCATCTGCGCGATTTCCTCGTAGCTCATGCCTTCGATTTCACGCAGGGTAATGGCCGTCCTCAATTCCTCGGGCAAGGCCTCGACGGCCTCGTTCACTGCTTGGGCGATCTGTTTGGTCTGGAGTTCCGCATCCGGGGTCGCGATGTCGCGCAACAGCTCGCCATCCTCGAAGTTCTCCGCGTCTTCCGCCAGCACGTCGCTCGATACCGGCTGCCGCTTGTGCGCCACCAGATAGTTCTTGGCGGTGTTGACGGCAATGCGATACAGCCAGGTGTAGAAGGCGCTCTCGCCGCGAAATCCCGGTAACGCCCGGTACGCCTTGATGAAGGCTTCCTGAGTGATGTCTTCCACCTCCGCGGCATCACGCACCATGCGCGACAGCAGACGACCGAGCTTGCGGTGATACTTGTTCACCAGCAGCTCGAACGCGCGCTTGTCGCCGCGCTGGGCGCGCTCGACCAACACCTGATCCACTTCGCGGTCCGACATGACTCCCTGCAGCTTGTGTATTGAGGCAGAAGTATACGTGACCGCAGCTTCCGCCTCATGTGAGCGGACCGGCAAGGAAAAGTTCACCGCAAGCGGGGTTATTCGCCCACCCGCCAAGCCTGCTATCATTTTTGGCATGCATCGACACGACGTTCTCATCCTCGGCAGCGGGCTGGCCGCGCTGACCACCGCCCTGCGCCTGGCCGATCGGCGCCGCGTCGCCATCGTCACCAAGCGCCAGATGGCCGACGGCGCCAGCGATTGGGCACAGGGCGGCATCGCGGCCGCGCTCGACAGCGGCGACTCGGTCGAGGCGCACGTGCGCGACACCCTCATCGCCGGAGCCGGGCTGTGCGACGAGAATGTGACGCGCCGGGTCGCCGGCGAGGCAGGCGCGATGATCGCGTGGCTGCGGGAGAACGGCGTCGCCTTCACACCCGACCCGGAAATCCCCAGCCGCCTGCACCTGGCGCGCGAGGGCGGGCATTCCAGGCGGCGGGTGGTGCATGCGGCGGACGCCACCGGCCACGCGGTGCAGATGAGCCTGCTCGATCGCGTGCGCGCCCACCCCAACATCGAGACCTTCGAACAGCACGTTGCCATCGACCTCATTTCCGGCAAGCGTGCCGGCGGCGAGGAGCGCCAGATCCACGGCGCCTACGCGTTGAACAAGGGCAGCGGCGAGGTGGAGACCTTCGCCGCCGGACATACCGTGCTCGCCACCGGTGGCGCGGGCAAGGTCTATCTCTATACCACGAACCCCGATACGGCGACCGGCGACGGCATCGCCATGGCATGGCGCGCCGGCTGCCGCGTCGCGAACCTCGAATTCGTGCAGTTCCACCCGACCTGCCTCTATCACCCGCACGCCAAATCCTTCCTCATCACCGAGGCGGTGCGCGGCGAGGGGGGACACCTGCTGCTGCCCGACGGCAGCCGCTTCATGCACGAACACGACACCCGCGCCGAACTCGCACCGCGCGACATCGTCGCACGCGCAATCGACTTCGAAATGAAGAAGCGTGGTCTGGACTGCGTCTACCTCGACATCAGCCACAAGCCGGCCGATTTCGTGCGCGAGCACTTTCCCACCATCCACCGCCGCTGTCTCGAACTCGGCATCGACATCACCCGCCAGCCGATCCCCGTGGTGCCCGCCGCGCACTACACCTGCGGCGGCGTGGTCACCGACCACGCGGCGCGCACCGATCTGTGCAATCTCTACGCGGTCGGCGAGGTAACGTTCACCGGCCTGCACGGCGCCAACCGCCTGGCGTCGAACTCGCTGCTCGAATGCCTGGTGTTCGGCCACGCCGCCGCGGCCGACATCCTCGCCACCCCGCCGGCGCCGGCGCTGTCCCTGCCGCCGTGGGACGCCTCGCGCGTCACCGATGCTGACGAGGAAGTGGTGATCTCGCACAACTGGGACGAATTGCGCCGCTTCATGTGGGACTATGTCGGCATCGTGCGCACCAACAAGCGCCTGGCACGCGCGGCGCACCGCATTCGCCTGCTGCACGACGAGATCGACGAGTTTTACCGCAATTTCCGCGTCACCAACGACCTCATCGAGTTGCGCAACCTGGTGCAAAGCGCCGACCTCATCGTGCGCTGTGCGCAACTGCGCCATGAGAGCCGCGGCCTGCACTACAGCCGCGACTACCCGGAAACCTTGCCGATCGCCGGCAACACCGTGCTCAACCCGCGTCCGGGAACCGTGTGTCCGAGCGTGTGCGGGGTGGCCAGCGCAGCGACACCCTGAGCCGGCGCAAGGCTTCCGCGTCGGCACTGTCGGGCAGCAGCACCAGCCGCCTTGCCGGTCCGTCGCCGACCCGGTAGCGCAGCACGATCAGCAGGGGCGACACGAAGCTGTCGCCCAGCACCTCGACGTCCGACCAATCGCCGGCCGCATCGGCGGCCTGCACGCGACCGTCGTGCAAACGTCTTATCCGCTCCCGCGGACGGCTGCGCCAGGCACCCCACACGGCCAGCGCAAGCACGGCTGCCGTCGCCCCCCAGCGCGCCGCATCCGGCAGCGCCGCACGCAGCAACGCCCACATCGCCAACCCCGCCATGACGGCCACCAACAGCCCCAACAGCCGCGAGGGTTTCAGTTCGATTTCATGCATGCGCGTGTACACTTTACGGACCTGTCGCGTGAACCTACGGAACGGACCGCATCGTGATCGAATCCTGGAAAGAATTTCTGCTCGCCCAAGGCGCCGCCATCGAAAACGGCAGCGTGCGCCATTTTGGCAACCCCGCTGCCGAGCGCGCGGCCGCTGCCACCGGCACCATTGTCGCCGATCTGTCGCAACTCGGCGTGCTCGCGTTTCGCGGCGAGGAAACCACGGGTTTCCTGCAGGGGCAGTTGACCAACGACGTCCAGGCGCTGCACGCCGACACCGCGCAGTGGAGCGGCTATTGCAGCCCCAAGGGCCGTCTGCTGGGCAATTTTCTGATGTGGCGCGACGGCGAGGACTACTGCCTGCAACTGTCCGGTGACATCGCGGCGCCGGTACTGAAGCGCCTGTCGATGTTCGTGCTGCGCAGCAAGACGCGCGGACGCGACGCCAGCGATGAAACGGTGCGCCTGGTGGTGGCGGGATCCGCCGCGACCGATGCGGTACAGCGCGCCATGGGCGTGCGGCCCGAGGCCCCGCTGCGCACGGCGAAAGGCGACGCCGGCATGGTGGTGCGCGTCGGCGCGGACAAGTATGTCCTCTCGCTCACGCCCGAGCGGGCCCCGTCCGTATGGGAGACCCTGCGCAGCCACGCCACGCCGGTTGGCGCGCCGGTGTGGGACTGGCTGCGTCTGAATGCCGGCATCCCGATGATCGTCGCCGCCACCCAGGACGAATTCGTGCCGCAGATGGTCAACCTCGAAGTCATCGGCGGCGTCAGCTTCCAGAAAGGCTGCTACACCGGGCAGGAAATCGTCGCGCGCAGCCAGTACCTCGGCAAGATGAAGCGGCGCATGTTCCTTGCCCGCGTCGATGCCGAGGCCGCGGCCGGCGATCCGCTCTACAGTGCCGATCACGAAGGTCAGGTGAGCGGTACAGTGGTCAACGCCGCACCCGCACCCGACGGCGGTTTCGACCTGCTGGCGGTCGCGCGGGTCGACAGCGCCACCGCGCATACACTGCATCTGAAGGCCGCCGACGGCGCGCCACTCGCCATCAAGCCGCTGCCCTACGCGATGCCCGAGTGACGTGCTCTCCATGCGCAAAAAACCGGGGCGTGCCCCGGTTTTTTATCGTGTGCCAGACTGTCCTATTTCCTTACCATGACCTTCTCGACCCAGCCTTCGCCACCCTGACCCTGGACGTGAATGAAGCCACCCTGGTCCTGGCCGGTGTAGATCACCTCCTCGTCACGCGCGATGGTGGCCACCACCTTGGACGTCTTGTTGGGCTGCGCGTAAATCTTCAGACCGGCGATCTTGCCGGTCACGACATCGCCCTCCTCCAGCACCAGTCCCGCCTTGGTCGGCTTGCCGGACGCCCCCTTCAGGTTGATGTCCTGCCGCGCGAGATCCGGATTGTTGCGAATCGAGCGCACGATATTGTTCCAGTTGTCGAGATAGCTCGCGGCAATCACCTTGCCCTCGGGCGTATTGGTGTAGGCCCCGAGGCCCCCCGCGGCACCGCCGCCCACCAGCAGGCCGCCGATGCTCCAGTCGGTCTTCTCGGCATTGCCGGTCGCCGAAGCGATCTGCAGCGAGGTGCGTGAATCCGAAAGAATCATGGTGGTTTGCGCCGACTTGAACTTGAGGCCGGCCGCGACCAGGCCCGCCACCGCGCCGAACACGCCCAGCCCGCCGAGCGCGCCACCGATGCCGCCCGTATCCTTGCTGGCGAACACGGCGTCCGGCGTCAGCACGTAATCGGCGGTGACCATCTGACCCTTGCCCATGTTCGAGCCGCGGCGCAACTCGCCGGACTCGGCGAGCTGTCTTTCCTGCATCAGGTTCTGCATCGCGCGGCCGCGCTCGACCAGCACGAAACAGTTGGATTGCTGCACCATCATGCGGATGAGGCCGGTCGGCGACTGCAAGCCGTACTGCAGCAGGTGCGAAATCACCGCGTCCTGCGGCTCGACCACCGCCAGCGTGCCGTAAGGCTTGTCGCATTTCTCGAGTTCCTTGGCCTCGCCCTGCGCGCCGTCGGGGCCGGCAGAGCCGGAAGGCTGGCCTTCTTCCTTCTTGTCGCCGCCGAGCTTGAAGTCGAACAGGCCGGCATACACCGGATTGACCGCCTGGGTCAGGAACAGGCCGACCACCAGCGCCTGGGTCATGGATTTCATGCTTGTCTCCTTTGAATTTTGTCGTGTGCGGCAAAAATTATAGTCAGTTTTCTGTGCGCCCGCTCCTATGACTCTATGCGACTTCCTCGACCGGCACGCGCGGCGCCAGTGCGCACAGCAGCTCGTAGCTGACCGTCTCCGCCGCCGTGGCGACCGCATCGACCGGCACCTGCGCGCCCCACAGTTCCACCGGGCTGCCCATTCCCGCATCCGGCAGGCCTTCGAGGTCGACGCACAGCATGTCCATCGACACGCGCCCAAGCGTGCGGGTCGGCCGGCCCGCCACCGCGACCGGCGTGCCCGTCGGCGCGTGGCGCGGATAGCCGTCGGCATAGCCGCAGGCGACGACACCCACGCGCATCGCACGCTCGGCACGGAACATCTGCCCGTAACCCACGCCCTCGCCGGCGCGCAGGCTCTGCACGCCGATGATTTCGGATTCCAGGCTCATCGCCGGCTTCAGGTCGAACTCGCTGGCGCTCGCGTCCGCGAACGGCGAGGCACCATAGAGCATCAGGCCGGGCCGCACCCAGGCGCCGCAGGCGTGCGGAAAGCGCAGCAGCGCCGCCGAGTTGGCCGCGCTCCACGGCAGCGCGTGTGTTTTCACGCCTTCGAGGAAGGGGCGCAGCTGCCAATCGACGCCGGCCGCTTCGTCGGCCTGGGCGAAGTGTGTCATCAGCGTGATGCCGGCCACGCCAGGCATGTTGCGTACACGCGCCACCAGCGCCGCGTGGTCGGCGAGCGGCAGGCCCAGCCGGTGCATGCCGCTGTCGAATTTGAGAAAGACGTGCAGCGGCCGCGCCGGCGGCGCACGCTCCAGCCAGCCGAGCTGGGCGGGTTGATGCAGCACCGGCCACAGGTCGAGCTCGGCACAGGTGGCGATCTCGTCGGCACCGAACAGGCCCTCCAGCAGCATGATGGGTTGCTCGACGCCCATCAGGCGCAGGTTCGCCGCCTCCTCCAGCGTCAGCACGGCAAAGCCGTCGGCCGCCGCGAAGGCGCGCCGTGCGCGCGACAGGCCGTGGCCGTAGGCATTGGCCTTGACCACCGCGAACACGCGCGCGCCGTTCGCGTGCGCACGCGCCACGCGCAGGTTGTGCGCCATCGCGCCGAGGGAAATCCCTGCCTTGATGGGGCGCATGGCGCTCAGTAGGCGCCCGGCTGGGCCAGCGACTCGAAACGTGTGTATTCGCCGAGGAAGGCCAGCCGCACGCTGCCGATGGGACCGTTGCGCTGCTTGCCGATGATGATTTCGGCGGTGCCCTTGTCCTGGCTGTCGGGGTTGTAGACCTCGTCGCGATAGATGAACAGGATGACGTCGGCGTCCTGTTCGATGGCGCCCGATTCGCGCAGGTCGGACATCACCGGGCGCTTGTTGGGGCGCTGCTCCAGGCCGCGGTTCAACTGCGACAGCGCGATCACCGGCACGTGCAGTTCCTTCGCCAGCGCCTTCAGTGCACGCGAAATCTCGGAAATCTCGGTGGCGCGGTTCTCGCCGGAGCTCGATGCCGACATCAATTGCAGGTAGTCGATGATGATGAGTCCGAGCTTGCCGCACTGACGCATCAGGCGCCGCGCCCGCGCGCGCAGTTCGAGCACGTTGAGGCCCGGGGACTCGTCGATGAACACCGGCGCCTCGTTTAGCTTGCCGAGTGCATAGGTGAGGCGCTGCCAGTCGTCCTCGCCCAGCTTGCCGGTGCGCAGGCGGTGCTGGTCGAGCTTGCCGACCGAGCCGATCATCCGCATCACCAGTTGCGCGCCGCCCATTTCCATGGAGAACACCGCCACCGGCAGGCCGGTATCGAGTGCGACGTTCTCGCCGATGTTGATGGAAAACGCGGTCTTGCCCATACTCGGCCGTCCCGCGACGATGATGAGGTCGCCCGGCTGCAGGCCCGAGGTCTTCTGGTCGAGGTCGTGAAAACCGGTCGGCACGCCGGTGACGCCGGAATCGTTGTCGCGGTGATACAGCTCGTCGATGCGCTCGACCACTTCCTTCAACAGCGGCTTGATTTCGGTGAAGCCGGCCTGGCCGCGGCTGCCGGATTCGGCGATCTCGAACACCCTGGCCTCGGCCTCGTCGAGCAACTGCTGCGCGCTTTTTCCTGCCGGTGCGTAGGCGCTGTCGGCAATGCCGGTGGCGACGTCCACCAGGCGGCGCATCACCGAGCGCTCGCGCACGATCTCGGCGTAGCGGCGGATGTTGGCGGCCGACGGCGTGTTGCTCGCCAGCGCGACGATATACGCCAGCCCGCCGACGCTCTCCAGTTCCCCCAGCGACTGTAGCGCCTCGGCCACCGTGACGGCGTCGGCCGGACGGTTCTCGGCGATCTGCCGCACGATGGCACGCAGGATCTGGCGGTGGTCCTGGCGATAGAAATCGGTTTCGGAAATGACGTCGCCGATGCGGTCCCACGCGCTGTTGTCGAGCAGCAGACCGCCGAGCACGGCCTGCTCCGCTTCGAGCGAGTGCGGTGGCAGGCGCATCTGCGCCAGTTGCGGATCGGATTGCAGGTTCAGCGGATGGATGGCGGCCATGGCAGGATTCTAGTCTTCCCCCCACCCCCGACCAAGGGGCAAAGCTGTGGAAAACGCGTGGACAAGCGGGGACAAAAAAGGAGCCGCGCGGGCTCCCTTTTTGCCGGGGAGGGGGCGGGATTACTGCGCGCCGACCACCACGACGGTGATGTTGGCGGCAACATCGTGGTGCAAACCCAGCACCACCGCATATTCGCCGATTGCCTTGAACGGGCCTTCGGGCATGCGCACGTCCGCCTTCGCGACTTCGTGTCCCAGCGCCTTCAGTGCGTCGGCGATGTCAGCGGCGGTGACCGAGCCGAACAGACGGCCGTCGACGCCGGCCTTCTGGCCAATCGTGACGCTTGCGCCTTCCAGCCTGGCGGCACGCGCCTGGGCATCGGCCAGCTTCTCGGCGGCGACGCGCTCGAGTTCGGCCTTCTGTGCGGCGAACACTTCCAGATTGGCCTGCGTGGCGCGGCGTGCGCGGCCGGTGGGGATGAGGAAGTTACGGGCGTAGCCGTCCTTCACCTTGACCACGTCACCCAGGTTGCCCAGGTTGACGACCTTGTCCATCAGAATCACTTGCATCGTCGTCTCCTCAGTGCAGGTCGGTGTAGGGCATCAGCGCCAGGAAGCGCGCGCGCTTGATGGCGGTCGACAGTTGGCGCTGGTAGTGCGCCTTGGTGCCGGTGATGCGCGCCGGGATGATGCGGCCGTTTTCGGCGATGAATTCCTTCAGCACCTCGACGTCCTTGTAATCGACCTCGACCACCTTCTCGGCGGTGAAGCGACAGAACTTGCGGCGCTTGAAGAGACCGCGGTTGCCGCTGTCGCGGCGCTTGCCGGCGAATTTGCCGCCGGATTTTCCACCCATGGGACGTGCCATGATTTATTCCTTCTCGATTCGGTTCAGTATCAGGATCAATTGTCGGCTGTTCACACTGCGGCGGTTCAACACCCCTTCAAGCTTCACCTGCCGGCCGGCAGCGAGTCCGGCGAGTTCGGCGGCGAGCGGGCCGCTTGCCTGCACGGTCAGTTCGCACTCCACCTGGCGGGGCTGTTGCGCAATCAACTGGCTGGAGCGGTGCAGGATTGCCGCTTCGGCAATCGGCACGCCGGCCGGGCTGTAGCGCAGGGGTTCGATCCGGGCGATTTCTCCGCTAATGATCAGCCGATTCACGCATTCAGGCGGCGGCGGGCTGTTCGGCCGGGGCTTCCGCCTTGGTACCTTCCAGCACGTCGCGCGACTTCTCTTCCTTCATCATCGGCGACGGCGTGGTGACCGCGTCGTCGCGCTTGATGGTGAGATGGCGCAGCACGGCGTCGTTGAACTTGAAGCCATGCTCGAGTTCGTCCAGGGTCTCCTGGTCGCACTCGATGTTCATCAACACGTAGTGGGCCTTGTGAACCTTCTGGATCGGGTAGGCCATCTGCCGGCGGCCCCAGTCTTCCAGGCGATGGATGCTGCCGCCGCGGCTGGTGATGGTGCCCTTGTAGCGCTCGATCATGCCAGGCACCTGCTCGCTCTGATCGGGATGGACGATGAATACGATTTCGTAATGCCGCATCTTGTTCCTTTCGGGTAAGCCCCCCGCTGCGGTGCGGTGGAGCAAGGTTCAAAACAACAATGAAAAACAATCCCCGCCGCAGCGGGGAGTGCGAATCATACGCTTTTTTCCCGGCAAATCAAGCCGCTGCCGCAACGGGACTTGCCGGGGTTCAGGCGACGCAGTCGACGTAATAGCGCGCCTGGCCGTCGACGACTTCCTCGACCAGTCCGTGCACATCGGCCTCGAAGCCCGGAAAGCGCTCGTTGAACTCACGCGTGAACTGCAGGTAGCGCACGATGGTGGCGTTGAAGCGCTCGCCCGGGATCAGCAGCGGGATGCCGGGCGGATAAGGGGTGACCAGCATGGCGGTGATACGTCCCTCGAGCTTGTCGATCTCGACACGCTCGATCTCGCGGTGCGCCATCTTGGCGAAGGCATCCGCCGGTCTCATCGCCGGCGCCATCTCCGACAGATACATTTCAGTGGTCAGGCGCGCCACGTCCTTCGCCTTGTAAATGGCATGGATCTGGTCGCACAGGTCCTTGAGCCCCGTCTTCTCGTAGCGCGGATGTTTCTCGATGAATTCCGGCAGCACGCGCCACAGGGGCTGATTCTCGTCGTAATCGGCCTTGAACTGCTGCAGCGCGGTCACCAGCGTATTCCAGCGGCCCTTGGTGATGCCGATGGTGAACATGATGAAGAACGAATAGAGCCCTGTCTTCTCGACGATGACGCCGTGCTCGGAGAGGTATTTGGTGACGATCGCCGCCGGAATGCCCCAGTCGGCGAACGCGCCGTCGACGTCCAGCCCCGGCGTGATGACCGTGGCCTTGATCGGGTCGAGCATGTTGAAACCGGGGGCGACGTTGCCGAACTCGTGCCAGCGCGCGCCGGCCTCGAGCATCCAGTCCTCGCGGTCGCCCACGCCTTCCTCCGCCAGTTTTTCCGGCCCCCACACCTTGAACCACCAGGAGTCGCCGAACTCTTCGTCGACCTTGCGCATGGCGCGGCGGAAATCCAGCGCCTCGCGGATCGATTCCTCCACCAGTGCCATGCCGCCAGGCGGCTCCATCATCGCCGCCGCGACGTCGCACGAGGCGATGATCGCGTACTGCGGCGAGGTCGACATGTGCATCAGATAGGCTTCGTTGAAGCGATGGAAGTCGAGCTTGCGCGTCTCCGAATCCTGCACCAGGATCTGCGAGGCCTGCGAGAGGCCGGCCAGCAGCTTGTGCGTCGACTGCGTGGCGAACACCAGCGCGTCCCTGGCACGCGGGCGATCTCGCCCGATGGCGTGCATGCCGCGGTAGAAGTCGTGGAAGGTCGCGTGCGGCAGCCAGGCCTCGTCGAAATGCAGGGTGTCGATGTAGTCGCCGAGCAGTTCCTTGATCATGTCGACGTTGTAGAGAATGCCGTCGTAGGTCGACTGGGTGATGGTGAGGATGCGCGGCTTGCGCTTCACGTCCCTGGCGAACGGATGCGCGGCGATCTTCTTCTGGATGTTCTCGGGACGGAACTCGTCCAGCGGAATCGGCCCGATGATGCCGTAATGGTTGCGCGTCGGCGTGAGGAAGATCGGGATCGCGCCGCACATGATGATCGCGTGCAGGATCGACTTGTGGCAATTGCGGTCGACCACGACGATGTCGCCCGGCGCGACGGTCGCGTGCCACACCATCTTGTTCGACGACGAGGTGCCATTGGTGACGAAGAACAGGTGGTCGCAGTTGAAGATGCGCGCGGCATTGCGTTCGGACGACGCCACCGGTCCGGTGTGGTCGAGCAACTGGCCCAGTTCGTCGACCGCGTTGCAGACGTCGGCGCGCAGCAGATTCTCGCCGAAGAACTGGTGGAACATCTGGCCGATCGGCGATTTCAGGAAGGCGACGCCGCCGGAGTGGCCGGGGCAGTGCCAGGAGTACGACCCGTCGGCGGCGTAGTGGGTGAGCGCACGGAAGAACGGCGGCACCAGCGAATCCAGATAGGCGCGCGCCTCGCGCCCGATGTAGCGGGCGAGGAATTCCGGCGTGTCCTCCAGCATGTGGATGAAGCCGTTCAACTCGCGCAGGATGTCGTTCGGGATGTGGCGCGCGGTGCGTGTCTCGCCGTGCAGGAAGATCGGAATTTCGGCGTTGCGGAAACGCACCTCCTCGACGAAGGCACGCAGTTTCTGCAGCGCCTTGTCGGCCTCGTCGGCCGTGCCCGCCAGTTCCTCATCGTCGATCGACAGGATGAACGCGGACGCACGCGCCTGCTGCTGGGCGAACGAGGTCAGATCGCCGTAATTGGTGACCCCCAGCACCTCCATGCCTTCCTTCTCGATCGCTGCCGCAAGCGTGCGGATGCCCAGGCCCGACGCATTCTCGGAGCGGAAGTCTTCATCGATGATGACTACGGGAAAACGGAAGCGCATGGCGGGTACACCGTGAGGAGTGATGGGGGGGGGGGGGGGGGGGGGGGGGGAGGGGGGGGGGGGGGGGCGGGGGGGGGGCCCCCCCCCCCCCCCCCCCCCCCCCCCGGCTTTGGCGCCCGGGGCCCCCCCCCCGCCCCCGCGTCTCCCCGCCGCGCCCCTTGCGCGCGGTT
>Ga0066256_1000630_pt1 | contig 77635 bp, 56 predicted proteins | sample ThiBio_1000_biof_FD_87107 | JGI IMG/M metagenome (GOLD analysis project Ga0066256, IMG submission 87107) | Wastewater bioreactor microbial communities from Cape Town, South Africa - Thiocy_expt_1000_biof (version 2) | ecosystem: Engineered > Bioreactor > Thiocyanate-remediating >... | reverse complement strand
GCCGCTTTGCTTACACGATTCTATATGCCGACGCATCAATTCCGCCTTTGATTGATTTTTATTTTCCATCGGGCAAAGATCGCAGCACTACGATTTAAAGAAAACATGGGGTTGGACGATAGGATACGCAAAAACGCCATTACTTCTTCTAAAAATATAATTTCAAAACGTTTTTCCATTCAATTAGGCAATAACAGTGCAAAGATACAGAAAGTTTCATTAAAACGAAACTTTTTTAGGAAAAATATTTGCCCTCACTTACCGTTCGTTTAGTAAACGTTCCAATATCATGCAGAAAATGTCAGCGTTTTGTGCCATTTGAAGAGTAGGGCTTTTACCCGTTTCTTTCCCAATTTCTACTCCGTCTGTGTAGGACGTGAAGTCAATAATTTTATCAATACAATTCTGACTGACGAACAGGGCTTGCTGCTGTGCTGGGATTTTTAAAATCCAGCCCGGAACTGAAGCCTAATAGAATTACAGAAGATGAAGTTAAGCACAAAATCTGAATAGAATTCCGTCAGATGAAACCGCTGCTGAGTAACGGATAAAAAGATGAGGATTTATTTGTCAGCCAGCATAGCAGCAAACCCCATGTAAGCAGCCGTTATTCGTCGGGAAGTAAACCGCTGCTGCTACCACTATTTTGTTCCCAACCTCTTATTGTTTTCATTTTCTTTTTTTCGAGAAAGTCGCCAGTCCATGGATTGAAAACATAAACATCAAATTTGTCAATTACAGTTGAACGTCCTGGAGGTCTTATATCTTTTATGGAATTACTTTTAATAATGACATAGAATTTATATTGGCCATTGAATTGAGTTAGCTTCTTGTCCTTAAAGTAATCCCAATATAAAAATGCTTCAGCTTTTGTTGTATCTGTTTCTGTCAATCCTAAGGTTTTAGCTTTTTGAATTGCTTCAAACTCCGTCAATTTAAAGCTTGATTTTGAACTGATTTTTTCAAAGCCTTTTACATCTTCAGGTAATTCGTATGGGAAAAATAGTTCTCCTTTCGAATTTAGTTGGAATTCTATCATATCGTCGTATAGCTTTCCTTTGTCAGTAACTATGTCATAACGAATTAAAAATGAAATTGGCTTTTCATTTACAGGGTCTGTCCAATTGCCGCCGCCACCGTCTTTAAAATAAATAGCACATTGACCAAAATCCCATTTTGTATGCCTATTAAAAAAGTCAATGCCATAAGCGCCAATAACGATTTTGTCTGCCTTAGATTTAATTTGGTCTAGGTATGACTTGTAAGGATACAGTTTCTTGTTATGAACTGTCCAGGTTCGGTTGTCATAATCTTCAGTTCTTATCAATCCTCCGTTTTCATCGTATTCATACCAAAGTCCAATATAGCGTTCTAAAGTGTCGCATTGTCCTTTAGTTTCAATAATGTTCTTTTCATTGAAAAATGTCCACTTAACTAAATTCCTATTTTTGATAAACTCTTCAACAATTCTCTTGTTTCGAAAAGTGTCAATTTCAATTCTTGAACTGTCAGTATGAATAATGATTTTGTCCTGCGAGAAACTGTCAACCGATAGAAATAAAAATGTTATTAGTAGTAGGGACTTCATATAATGGCTGCTTACACACTAATTTATGTTTTAACACACAATAATCATACTGAAAATGATTAAAATTATTATACAATCATCACGATAAGGCTTCCTTCCCGCACCCATGATGCACTGGCATCGTTTCTGTTGACAGGTATTCCCATGCTCACACGCTGCCGGAAAACCGCAAAGCATAATACAAGTATATGTTACCTAAAAAAGGCTGACTTCAACAGCCAGCCTTTCGTATAAACAGCATTTACATGTTAAACAATATTATATTGCTCCAACCCGTATTGCTTCACAATATCCTCCGGCACACCTTTCCATACATTGGTAACATTACCTGCATAGCCAAGATCATTTATTCCCATTTCAGTAGTAAAAAATCCTGATGCGGTTAGGTCACGCATACGGTTAAAGAATGCAACCCCCTGCTCCATGCCGGGCTTTACATGTTCAGGATATGCAATATCATTTACTATTTCGAGGCGTTGCGCTTCAGCAGCATCTTTAAATGTATTACTATACCTGTTCAGGCACTGCACATCAAGCCATCGTAAACCACCGCGCAGAGGCACTTGCAGGGAAGGCATATCTTTCGCCATAAACTCAATAAAATCCGGCACTTTGGCATCAGTAGCGCTGCCGGATTTATCATCCTTAGGAATAATAATATCTGTCAATATAGCGATGGTTGCCATTTCATGCTCCGTAAAAAATTTTTCAGACAGGAGTTTTTTATTACGCTCTATTTCAAATTTTTCACGTCCTGCTTCGGCATCCCCGGCTGCCGCAGTTTCAGCAGCGCCTGCGCTTTTTTTCTCTCCGGGCTTGCAGGCATCAATAAATATGCTTGTAGCTACAGCTGTTAATCCAATCGCTTTTAATGAATCTCTTCTTTTCATGATTAAATGGATTAGATAAGATTAAACATTTTGTTTCTTTCTTTGTTCGAGTATATACTCCGCAGTGCGCCATGAGAGGGCGAGTATCGTCCATGTAGCGTTTTTATCACCCTGCTGTACAAACGGAGCCGCGTCTACCACAAACAAATTTTTACAATCATGCGCCTGGCACCAGCGGTTTACGGCCGATTTTTTAGGATCATCTCCCATTCGTATTGTTCCTACTTCATGTATAATACGTCCCGGCGCTTCAAGCCCGTAATTATCTTCAGGCCCGTGTGGTGAAGAAGTAATGATTGCGCCCATTTCATGCAACAGCGACTGGAAAGTTTCCTGCATGTGCTTAGCCTGTTTAATTTCTTCGTCAGCCCATTTGTAATGAAAACGCAACACAGGGATACCATATTTATCAACCACGTTTGGATCTATTTCGCAATAGTTTTCTTTCTTCGCTATTGCGGTTCCGCGACCAGCCATGCCTACATTAGCACCGTAAAAACGACGGTAATCATCTTTTAAAGAAGCGCCAAAGCCTCCGGCTTTTTTTGTGCTGCCATCGCGGGCAGGCACTTTGGCATTATACCTGTGAATGCCGCCTCCAAAACCGTAAGAAGGCATACGCATACCGCCACCATACTCAATGTGATAACCGCGTGGAAAATCAAGTTTTTTATTATCCAGCCACCAGGGAGAATAAATATGTATACTGCCTGTACCATCTTCGTTAAAACGCTTACGATCGAGCAACTGCGGAATAAAACCGCCCAGGCTTGAGCCAGTAGAATCGTGCAGGTATTTACCCACCACGCCGCTGCTGTTTGCCAAACCACCCGGATGCGCACCGGATTTTGAATTCAGCAATATACGGGCAGATTCACAGGCACTGGCACCAAGTATAACTGTTTTACAGCTTACCTGGTATTCCTGCATATCTTCCCTGTTTACGTAAGAAACACCTGTAGCAAGCCCGTTCTTATCTGTAATGATCTCCCTGACCATCGCGTTGGTAACCACTTCAAGATTACCGGATTTCATAGCAGGTATTACAAGGCAGGATGAAGCAGAGAAATCTCCATATACTTTACAGCTTCTGCCGCATTGCCCGCAATAAAAGCATGGCTGGCGATCTTTATTACCATCCAGCAACTCGGTAATAACAGAGCCACGTCCGGTTATTACTTTTACACCTGCTTTTGCAGCCGATTTTCTTATAAATAATTCAGAAAGCCTGGGTTTAGGCGGTTTCATAAAAATACCATCAGGCTCATTGGGCAGATTTTCTACGGTGCCATACAAACCGATCAGGCGATCTACCTTGTCATAATATGGTTTAATCTCATCATAAGTAAACGGCCAATCATCAGTCAACCCATCTTTACATTTAAAATCGTCGGGCCCCATACGGAGAGAAATTCTGCCCCAGTGATTGGTTTTCCCACCCAGCATTCTTGAACGGAACCAGTCGAACTGGGTGCCATCTTTACGGGTATAGGGCTCTCCGTCAATTTCCCAGCCGCCGTAGGCAGCGTCAAAATCACCGAAAGCGCGTACGGTTGATGCACCACGGCGCGGAGATTCCCAGGGCCACTTGAATTGATGTGAATCTTTCGCAGGATCGAAAAACGGACCAGCTTCAAGCATTAATACTTTTATTCCTGCATTGGCAAGTACATAACCGGCCATTCCACCGCCGGCGCCTGAACCTATCACTACAACATCATGAACGGTTGAGGACTTTTTGATTTGAAATTTACCCATATGTATTAGAAGTGGATTGTTGGCAATCGTTTTATGATAGAGCAAAATTCAAGTTAAGTATACTTAAAAAGAAATCAAAAAATAGCTTTATATCACCAATTTATTTATTAATCGGATGCTTCTTTAACCAATATTTCTACCGGGTTATTTTTGCGGATATAGTAAAATGTGCCATCCCTGTAAAATATTTATCTTTTCAGCGCAGGGCATAAAGCGCATAATGGTTTCAGCGCTGTCTGTAAATGTGATAATGGAAATCTTATCAACCGGCGCTGCAATTTTTGCCCGGGTTTTCATTGCTTCTTTCAAAGCATCCGGTTTGCGTCCCTCCTTCATTGAATTTGATGCATCAGGCAGGTAAACAGCATGATGGGGTGCAGCCGAACGAATAAACTCACATCTTCTTAATGCTGTGATATCGGCGTTACTGGTATAATTATTTTCTTCCTGGCTTACCAAAGTAAACCGGTGTAACAATTTCGCTTCATAATCATTTGATATAGAGGCACCCGCGTCTATGTGAATTTAATGATAATCCTGGTCAGGAATATTATTAGTTGCCGTTAATCATAGCAATTATCTAACAAATACCGGGCTTATAAGTAACCGGCCGCTGAGTTTATGATCGATCCAATCATTCAATCAGTAATGCTTTTCTTTTCCAAACGTTTATGGATATTTATCGTTTCCATGAGTGCAGCAGAACCATACCAGGGGTGCAATTCCATTTCGAGCACACCTGCTTTTATAGCCGGGTCAGTTTCGGTTAGCTTTTTTGCTTCGTCAATTGTTGTAACATTAAAAATGTATATACCCCGTACAGGCTGATCATCCAGAAAAGGTCCGGCAACCACCAGTTTACCCTCTTTTACAAGTTTCCCGATATTTTTAAGATGAGCCATTTGCAGTTCGGTTTGTTTTACTGAGTCTTCCAGTTTCACACTACCGGATTTCAAAAAAGCCATTACGTATTTTTTCATACCATAATCATCGGCGCCAAGCTTTTGAGCAAGTTCCGCATCATAAACAGATTGAGAAAATATAACTGTATTCATACAAAAAACAAATACAGTCACCAGAATAGCTTTAGCGAATTTCATATACAGAATTTTGCTGTAATAATACAAATTATCAATGTACGGGGTCCAGGTCTTTCTGCATCAGCTTACCCAATTTTTCCAGTTGTTTTGTAAAACTATCCATCATCCAATCTTCATGTTTTACCAGTTTAGCTGTGGCTGAAGCTTCTTCATATTGTTGCATTTCTTTTAAACCAAAATGAGCCTCTGCCTTATTAACAGCAATCCAGAATTTCTGGTCATCTATCATTTCCTGCTGCTCTTTGCTGATAGTTGCATTTGATATATTGACCTTAGCTTCCATCTTCTCCATTTTTTCTGTATCTCTCCTGCAAATATCCAGTACTTCCCTGCGTATCCTGTTTGCCCAAACCAGGTCGGCCATCTTTTCATTTACATCTGTGGAAAGTGAGGTAGCCGAACGAAGATGTAAAAGATACGCGAGGTTAATACCATTATGCCTGTTGTGCAATAAATAATAACCACGCTGAAAAAAAAGAATGGCATTATCGAGATGTCCAGTGCCCTGACCTTCTTCAAATAAATGCTTTTCTATAGAACCTGCCAACGCTACAGTTTCAGGATCATTAGTTCTTGACAAATCAATTTTATCAAGTAAAGCCAATGCATTTTTTAGTGAGGCAACATAATCAGGCTGCCTTGCCTGGTAGGTTGTTAAGGCAAGCCTTTGCACCAAATAAGTATTGTTAGATGTTAGCTGGTGCGGATCATTATTGGCATTACATAAACCAAGGGCCGCTTCAAACAATGCTTTTGCTGCATCAAACTGTTTTTTCCGCAATGCTTCCTCTCCCTGCGATACCAGTATGGAAAGAGATTGATCCTGCGGCTTTCCGGAAGAAGTATCAGGGTCTGCTGCTGTTGTTGTTAACACATTACCTATCTGCCCAACCACTTCTTTTGCTTTAGATCTTAACGAAGGCGGAATAAGCTCACTGATAAATGTGTATACAGGACTATCCGGTGTTGGGGAATTCAGCACCGTATCCATTGTTTCACCAAGCAACTTCTGAAAACGCAATACTTCAAAATAATCTATACTATCGCCCAGGTGGGTATACCGGTTAATAACAATATGATTAACATCAAAAGGATATCCCAGCAATTCCTCAGAAACTATTATGGTCGTTTTGGGTTTTAGGGCATGACGTATACCCAGTTCATAAAATGCATTTACATTGGAAGTGGAAAGATCCGCTATTACAATATCTGCCGATAATAATTGCTGATACATTTCCAGGTCAACAGAGCCGGAGTGTTTAATTTCATCTGCCCGCACACAAATCATATTCCTGCTTTCAACCACAGGTTTAATGAGCGCCTGGTAAGATTTATCGAGGTTAAGTTTTCTTCCTGTTGCCAGGTCTGTTTTAATACCAAAGCCCATTACTACGAAACAACGTTTTTGCGCCATAAGGATATATTTTATAACTATAAATAAAACCTCAAAATAGCAAGGTGTTACCTAAGGTAATGCAAACAGGTGGTGGTAGATGAGGGTACAATGCAGGGATTAAATGATATCGGTAATTAAATGCCAGATACAACTATAGCAGTGCTTATATATTATAAAGTTAGCGATTTTGTAATTTACTGAAGAAACAGGTTATATTTATTCATTATGAAGATTTGCTTTATAAACAGTGGAAATGCCTTTCTGCCGGAAATAGAGGCATATGTCTCCTTTTTTTCAGCATTTAAAAATGTAATTACAGAAGTAGCAACCAATCACACCTCAGCAACCGGTGCTGATGTTGAATGGTATTTTATGGGCACACAGCATAAAAGAAGTAAAGCCATAACCATTCATGAATATGCATCTTCGTCTGTACCACCATTTGGCACTTTAAAAAACATGATAAAAAAGAGCATTAACTGCAAACCTGATTATCGCATATTTTTCAGTGAATATGTCGCTCAGCGATTTAACTTCAATGATAATATCCCTTTTGGATTCAGGGGACACGGAATATTTGAAGAGCCCCAATACAATACAAACATTCCAAAGAAATATGATTTTATTTATGTTGGAACTATAGAGAAAAAAAGAAAGCCTGATAGTCTTTTCAGGCGCTTTACTACAGGAAGTATGAAGCATAAAACACTCTTGGTACTAAGTAAAGAATATGATGAAATTGCCACGCGGCTAAAAGATTATGGCAATATTATTTTTATGGGACCGGTTGCTTACAGAAAAGTATATGAATATATACAGCAAAGCAGGTTTGCTATCAATTTCATGCCTGATATCTCACCATATAACAAGCAGGTTTCATCAAAGTTTATAGACTATATTGCATGTTGTGTACCTGTTATAAGCACCGACTATACGTGGGTGAGAGATTTTGAAGCAAAATATGGAGGAAGATATTTCTATCTTGATAAAAACCTGAACAATTTCACATGGGAAAATGTAAATAATTTCAGGTATTCGTTTCCTGAAATCCCGAATTTTTCGTGGAGCAACCAGATTATTGATTCAGGTATAATAAGGTTTTTACAACAAAAATTTCCTGGTTCATTTATATAGACCGGGTAAAGCTTTGTTGAACAAATTGTTATCAACCCTGTAATTATTGAAACTGATTTTCCGGAATTATTTACGGTTGGCATCCAGCATAGCTGTATACAAATTCAGTTGACCACTCCATATTTTTATATTGTCAAAATCAGAAGTTACAAATAATCTTCCATTTCTTCCATATACTTCACGTAAATCCGGATTGTTAATCAGTTGCTCTATATTATTTACAAGAGCATCAACATTTCCTTTTTCAAACAATAAACCATTATACTCCATCTTTACAGCATCTTTGCAGCCAGGAATATCAGAAGCTACTACAGGAACTTCCATAGCGGCAGCTTCAAGCAGCACATTAGGTAATCCTTCACGAAAAGAAGGAAGCACAAGCACATCTGCCATAGCATAAACAGGCACTATATCCGAAACCTCTCCCATAAAAACAACTTTGGGATCTTTATTCAATTGCTCCATAAAACCCACAGAAAACGGGTTTTCCGGAATAACCGGTCCTGCAATCAACAGCCTGATATTATCATATTTTTTTACAAGCTGGTTAAATGCATTAAATAATATATCTATTCCTTTATCTTTTGTAAGCCTGCCTATAAAACAAATCACAAAATGATTATTATTTAAGCCGCATTTATTTTTTAAAGTTTGCGACATATTGATAACAGAAACCGTTCTCGAAAATTTCTGGAGATCAATACCATTGCTGCTGCCTTTCCCGATAATCAGCCCTTTGTTGGGCTTTAATATATTTCTTTGCTCTGCATGTATTTTTAATGAGGGGCTAACTACTATTACCTTCTTTGCGATGCTGCACGAAATCCGTTCTGTAGTGGTCATAATTGCTTTAAATAATCCTGATTTGCTGTCTGATACCAACCCATGCAAGGTAAATACACGATTGCTGTATCCTGCAAAATAGCAAGCCAGCATTATCAGAAATCCTGATTTAGGATTGCCTGCATTAATAATATCCGGCTTTTCTTTTTTTAAAATATTGATGATTTTAAACAGTTGAACCAGATCAGTAAACGGGGTGATTTTTTTTGTAAAAGATATTGGGATCAGCTTTGCATTTTCTTCTTTTGCCAGCATTTCTATTTCCTTTCCGGGACCGCTGACAATTATCACTTCGAACCCATGCGCTACAAGGTAACTTACCTGCCCTCTGAGAAAATGTGCACAAAAGGAACTGGATACCCCTAATAATATCTTTGGCATATAAATAAAAGTACAGGTTACGTCTAAAACTTTTAAATTTAATGTAAAAGATTATAATATACAGTAAGTTTTGGGTTCGCCGGGTTAGTAAAGTATATTTCACGCAGCATATACAACAGGACGAAGCCTTCAAAGAAGCATTCGTGTAAACGTTGCTGTGCCATAGATGTAGCGGGAAAATTGATCAACCTATCGGTTATCATTTTAACCACCCAAAACTCACGTTAATATATTACATTAGCACATTATTTCATATTCCTTAGAAACCAATACTTATATTACTTGCATATTATTCGTTATATTTTTTTAGTTCCTGTATTTTTTATTCTTGTTACACTGCTATTTGTTTGGGTTAACAGAAGGAGAAGGGCAATGCCGGTTGTTTGGCTTGCGCCCGCACTTATTGCCAAGGTTTTTGCGGGAATGTTGTATGGATATCTTTATGCGCATTATTTTCCTGTTAGCGATAGCTGGATGTATTTCAGAGAATCTCTCATTGATTATAAAATTCTGCTTAATAATCCAACTGAGTTTTTTTCTGTTCATGCCAATACCGGTAGTATTACCGATTTTTTTTCAAATGCTCCTGATGCTTTCTGGAGCAACGCCGGCGAAAACCTGCTTATTAAGCTGTTGGCAATTTTAAATGTTTTTACCGGAGGCAATTATTATTTAACCAGCATTCTTTTTAATTGTTTTACCTTCTGGGGCTTATATCTTTTCTATTCACTGGCGCATAAATATTTTCCTGGTAAAGGGTCACTGTTGATAATGTTCATCTTCTTTTTACCGTCATGTTTATTCTGGAACAGTGGGATGGATAAAGATGGACTACTGATTTTTTTTGCAGGTACGTGTATGTTTTATTTCGACAAATGCATTACATTAAAAGGAGATGTAAGAAGCGGAGTAATATGCTTATTCAGTTTTGCAGGCTTATTACTGATGCGCAATCTTACAGCAATTACTTTTTTACCTGCTATACTTGCCTGGTTGCTCTCCTTCAGGAAAAGACGCAACGCATACCTTTACTTTGCCGGAGTATATGCAGTTTGTATTGTGCTTTTCTTTTGGTCTGCCAGGTTTCCGGATTCAGCCTATAATCTGCCGTTAAAGTTTGCAGAAAAACAACACCAGTTTCTTTCTCTTGAAGGCAAATCCAAACTGCAGCTTACCCCACTTGAGCCAACAGTTGCTAGTTATGTAAAAGTATTGCCGGAAGCATTGAATCATGTGTTCTGGAGGCCATATATCACTGAAATCAAAAGTCCATTTCATTTATTAAGTTTTGCAGAAAATCTTGCAGTAATCGTTATAATCGTTCTCGTAATCTGGATTACCCAAAAAAGAACTGCGTTAATACTGCATCATCCCTTTTCGATGTTTTTGCTAACGCTGGCACTTGTTAATTTGCTGAGTATCGGATACCTGGTTCCCTTTTCAGGAGCCATTATGCGGTATAAAGCATTTTATGTGGTATGTCTTTTACTGCCTTTTATCAATTGTATAAAAACTACTCCGGGTAAATCTGCAGAACTATACATTTAATTATATTGCATGTTATTTACATGTTAACTATTTTCAAGGAAAATTGCATTTTCCTTGAAAATAGTTATGTTTTTTTTGAGATAATTTGATTTTTTATTTAAAAATGTAATAGGTTTGCAAATATTTTACTGATTTTAAGATTAGATCACCCATATTAAAATTTTATTAGATGGAATCACTTAGGTTTAATGCAATCAATCATTTATCCGGCCTGGGAAAAGAAATAATTGTTGAAGGTTCGGAGAAAATCACCAAAATTTTTGGGGAAAACGTTTTCACATTAAAAACTGCACGTGAATTTCTCAGCGATGAGGCCTATAAAAGCCTGGCGGCTTCTATCAAAAGCGGCAAAAAAATTGACCGCAATATGGGTAATCAAATCGGCGCAGGTTTAAGAAGCTGGGCAGAAGCAAAAGGAGTTACTCACTTTACACACTGGTTTCAGCCATTAACCGGCACTGCAGCAGAAAAACATGATTCTTTCTTTACATTAAAAGGCGATGGCACTCCTATTGAAGAATTTGACGGCGCAGCGCTTATTCAGCAGGAACCGGATGCATCTTCTTTTCCTTCAGGTGGTTTGAGAGCAACTTTTGAAGCAAGAGGCTATACTGCATGGGACCCTACTTCGCCTATTTTTATTATGAGAATAGGTGATGCAAATACACTTTGTATTCCGACTATTTTTGTTTCATATACGGGTGAATCACTTGATACTAAAACGCCTTTACTCAGATCAATAGAAGCTTTGAATAAAGCCGCGGTTGATGTGTGTAACTATTTCGATAAAAATGTAACCAGGGTAATTGCTACCCTTGGCTGGGAACAGGAGTATTTTGTGGTTGATGCCGGTTTGGCAAATGCACGTCCTGACCTCGTAATGACTGGTCGTACTGTATTTGGTCATGCGCCTGCAAAAGGTCAGCAACTGGAAGATCATTACTTCGGTTCTATTCCTGAAAGAATATATGCTTTCATGAGAGATTTTGAAGAAGAATCTTATCGCCTGGGCATTCCTTTAAGAACACGCCACAATGAGGTTGCTCCTGCACAGTTTGAGTGTGCGCCAATTTTTGAAGAAGCAAATCTTGCAGTAGATCACAATATGCTTTTAATGGATGTAATGATTCGTGTGGCAAGGCGCCATAACCTGGCAGTGCTGCTGCATGAAAAACCATTTGCGGGTATAAATGGTAGTGGTAAGCACAACAACTGGAGTATGTCAACTGATACAGGTGTAAACCTGCTGGCTCCCGGTAAAACGCCTAAGACAAACCTGATGTTCCTTACCTTTTTCGTGAACGTTATTAAAGCGGTTGATGATTATGCTGATCTTCTTCGTTCATCTATAGCTTCTGCAGGTAACGATCACCGTCTTGGCGCAAACGAAGCACCTCCGGCTATCATTTCTGTATTTATCGGTAAATACCTGAGTGAAATACTGAACGAAATCAAGACAAGAGTAGGTGACAACTTCACTGAACAGGATGAAATACTGCTGAAATTAGATATTCACAAAAACATACCTGAGCTGCTGCTCGACAATACAGACCGTAACCGTACGTCTCCTTTCGCGTTTACAGGTAACAAATTTGAGTTCCGTGCTGTAGGCTCTACTGCAAACTGTGGTATACCTATGACGGTTCTTAACGCGATTATGGCTGATACGCTTGTTAAATTCAAGAAAGAAGTTGATGCGTTAATTGAAAAAGGTGAGAAAAAAGAAATAGCTATCATGCACGTAATACGTGAATATATAGCAAGCTCTGAAAAAGTATTGTTTGAAGGAGATGGTTACAGTGATGAATGGCATCACGAAGCGGAAAGAAGAGGTTTGCCTAACGTTAGAACCACTCCGCTTGCACTGGATGCGATGGTAACAGACAAAGCTAAAACATTGTTTGAAGAATTAAGTATTTACAATCATTCTGAGCTGGAAGCACGCCATGAAATTGAGCTGGAAAAATATATAAAGAGAGTACAGATTGAAGCCCGTGTAATGGGTGAACTTTGCACCAGCCATATACTTCCAAGTTCAGTTAAATATCAGAATATTCTTATCAGTAATATTAAAGGATTGAAAGAATTGGGTTTACCTGAATCATCTTATGCAAACCAATTGCAGATACTGGAAAAAATCTCTGAGCATATTGCAGCCGTTGCTGATGGCGTAGAAAAAATGATTGAAGCAAGAAAAGTGGTAAATAAAATAGATAACACCCGCACAAAAGCAATTGCATACCAGAGCCAGATCAAAGATACATTCTTTGATAAGATCCGCTACCATGTAGATAAACTCGAATTACTGGTTGATGATCAATACTGGTTGTTACCTAAGTATCGCGAAATGTTATTTTTAAGATAGTTGAAAAAGTTATAAAGCTGAAGGTGTAGGATAAAGGCATAACAGCCAGGAAACCTACACCTTCTTTCTTATATACTATCTTCCGTTAGCTCTAAGCACTGTTATTTCTTTCTTCACTTCATCATCGTAGGTTTTTTTAACGATGTAATGCCAGTCATTTTGGGGTACATCTACAAAAAACACATCATCTTTTTTGTGGTTTTTAACTGCTTCCTGGAATTCTTTCGGCATCATTTCCTCTCCAAAAAACCAGCCTGTATCTCCTTTGGTGGTATTGCCATCCATGGTATACTGGTCAGAAAGTTTATCAACCGATTCGCCGGCTGCTATTTTTTGTGTGATAACTTTTTTCAGGCTGTCAATTTCAGCAACCGATAAGGAACCTCCGTCAAGAAAAATATACTGGGCACGATAATTTACTGACTCTGTTCCATCAAGCACCAGATAGGTAACATAACCAACAGAAAATATATCCCCTTTCTTTTGCTTCAGCAATCTCTTGTCTATTAATGTTGAATCTTTGCCTAATGTAAGATGCAATAAAGTGGGTTTAAGCGGAGCATTGGCATCAATAAATTTTTGGGCATCCTGCTGTGTTTTTATTTTTTCAAATTGCTCCCTCACTGTAGGTTGGGCAAAAACAACAATCGAAAAACACAAGAGCAAAAAAGTAAAACCAGTTTTCATATTTGATTCTTTAAATAAAATTGAAACTAAAATAAATGATCGCCTTCCGGGTTTAGCAGCAAAAACAGGTTATGAAGATAATGTTTTATCTGTTTTGATTTAATAAGCTTCTGCCAATAAAATCTTAATTATAGCATGCAGTAACAGCGCAACAGCGATAAAATAATAATCCTGCTTATACCATTATAATCAAAAAATCAGGACTCAAAGAAATGCCATGCGGAAGGACCGCGATCGGAGATTGGAGCAAATTCAGGCATCTCAATATTTATCTGTAACAGGTTGTTTTCTTTAACCTCCACTTTTTCTTTTATCACTTTTTTGTACCCTTCTTTTTCAAATATCAGCCTGTATGTGCCGGGTTTCAGCATTATAATAGTATAGCCTCCATTCACATCAGTAGTAACAACTTTTTCTTTTTTAGATTGACGGATAGCCGTAACATTCACATCTTTCAATGGCTTTTTGCTGTCCATATCAAGCACTACGCCGTTAACCTTATGTGCATCAACATTGTTTTTTTCAGGCGGATTGGTACATGCTTTTGCATCCGTACCCGCAACAGAAAATGCAAGCAACATTGCAACGCCTAAAATGAATGTTGATTTCATAATATTAAAAATATGTCTTTTTTTCAGTATCTGCAAGTGCTTCATTAAATTCTGTACAAAGGTTATGCATAATGATTGTGGCTGGCAGAATATCCCGTATCAATATGCTGGATTGCCCTATCTCCAGTTCCCCTTCTTCCATATCACCTTCAAACATTCCCTTTTTAGCCCGCCCCCTGCCCAAAATATCTTTTAATGTTGCTGCTGAAGCTCCGGCAGCTTCCGCACGGGCAATTGCTTCAAAAAATTTGTTTTTTATCAGTCGTACGGGTACAAGGCGCTTCATTGACAATTCAGTATCTCCTTCCGTTGCATTGATCACCGCCTTTTTAAAATTAAGGTGAGAAGACGCTTCTTCACTTGCCACAAAACGGCTGCCTACCTGTACTCCTTCTGCCCCTAATACCATAGCGGCAAGCATTTGCCTGCCTGTAGCTATTCCTCCTGCCGCTATTACAGGAATACTAACAGCCCTGCATACCGCAGGAACGAGCACCAACGTGGTTGTTTCTTCCCTCCCGTTATGCCCACCCGCCTCAAAACCTTCAGCCACCACGGCATCACAGCCAGCCTGCTCGGCTTTTTGGGCAAACCTGGAGCTGCTTACCACATGCACTACTTTTATATCATGCTGCTTTAAAACCGGCGTCCAGGTAGCAGGATTGCCGGCAGAAGTAAAAACAACCGGCACTTTTTCTTCAATAACAATGGCTATATGTTTATCAATGTCAGGATACAGCAATGGTATATTAACACCAAAGGTTTTGCCGGTAGCTGCTTTACATTTCCTGATATGTTCGCGTAATACATCCGGGTACATACTGCCACTTCCTATCAGTCCCAAACCTCCGGCATTGCTTACTGCCGAAGCCAGCCTCCAGCCACTCGCCCAAACCATTCCTGCCTGGATTATGGGAAGCTGAATATTAAAAAGTTGCGTAATGCGAGACAAGATTGGAAATTTGAAATTTGAGATTTTATATTACCCGAGATCTATCTGCGTATTGTCTCCGATATTCAGTGAACGTGTTTCTCCTTTAATTTCCGTATCGCTGCCAATCAATGAATCGTGCAGCACCACATCATATAGATTAGCAAAGGAACCTATTATAGAATCACGCACAATAGAATAAGTGATTTTAGCGTCCTCCCCTATTGCCACATTAGGGCCAATAATGGAATTACTGATTTCGCAACCTTTGGCAATACTTACCGGCGGCACAATGATCACATTTTCAAATACGTGTTCAGGAGAAATTTTGCCCCCTAATTTTTTCATAAGTATAGCATTGCTGTCAAGCAATGTATCAATACGTCCGCAATCAAACCAGTTTTGCACCTTAAATGACTTAAACTGAACACCGCTTAAAATCATGCATTCAAGCGCATCTGTAAGATTATATTCATTCCTGGTTTTTTCCGCATCATGAATCATTTTTTCGAGACATGAAAAAAGAAAAGGTGTATCTTTTATTTTGTACAGTCCCACCAAAGCCATATTTGATTTTGGTATTTGTGGCTTTTCAACCACTTTGCTTATTGAACCATGCTCTCCCATTTCTGCAACACCAAAATTCCTGGGATCATCTACCTTCTTCACGCCAAGCATTGATTCACTGCTATACACTACCTCTTTTACATCATACTCGCAAATGGTATCGCCCAAAGCAATGAAAACTTCATCAGATCCAACAATATCTTTTGTAAGATAAATAGCATGCCCCAACCCCTGCCTTTCATTCTGCAATACAAAATGACAGGTAAGATGCGGGTAATGCTCTTTTACATAATCCTGGATTTTATCGCCCAGATAACCTATAATAAAAATAAATTCCTGTATGCCTGCCTCCGCCAATTGATCTACTATAATGCTCAAAACCGATTTTCCGGCAAGTGGTATCAATGCCTTGGGTTGAGTATAAGTATGTGGACGTAATTTGGTTCCTGCCCCTGCTACAGGTATAATAGCTTTCATGAATGCGCCGCGTTAATGCTTTAATAATGTGGAATGCCTTAAAATGTGCAATGCTTTAAAACGTGAAAATAGTAAAATTCAAGAATGTTGCCCTATTTTTGCGCCATGCAAAAAGATACACAGGTATTTGACCTGATCAATAAAGAGCTGGAACGCCAGCGCAATGGTATTGAATTAATTGCTTCCGAAAACTTTACTTCGCTGCAGGTAATGCAGGCAATGGGCTCCGTACCTACCAATAAATACGCGGAAGGATATCCCGGCAAACGTTTTTACGGCGGGTGCGAAGTAATTGACGAGATTGAAACGCTTGCTATTGAGCGTTTAAAGAAAATATTTAATGCAAGCTGGGCTAATGTTCAGCCACATAGTGGCGCTCAGGCAAATACTGCCGTATTTTTAGCATGTTTAAAACCGGGCGATAAAATCCTCGGGCTTGATTTAAGCATGGGCGGTCATCTTACCCATGGAAGCCCTGCCAATTTCAGCGGTAAAAATTACCAGGCACTGTTTTACGGTGTAAAAAAAGAAACCGGCACGGTAGATTATGACCACCTGGAAGCAACCGCCAAAAAGGAAAAACCTAAAATGATCATCTGTGGTGCTTCTGCTTATAGCCGCGACTGGGACTATAAACGCATCAGGGAAGTTGCTGACAGCATCGGCGCTTTGGTATTAGCTGATATTGCTCACCCGGCGGGTTTAATTGCAAAAGGATTGCTGAACGATCCTTTTGAATATTGCCATATTGTAAGTTCAACTACACATAAAACATTGCGGGGTCCACGTGGCGGCATTATAATGATGCGTAATGATTTTGATAATCCTTTCGGCGTAAAAGATCCCAAAGGTAATATCCGGCCCATGAGTGCTTTGCTTGACCTTGCTGTATTTCCCGGAATGCAGGGTGGTCCGCTTGAGCATGTTATTGCTGCCAAAGCTGTGGCATTTGGTGAAATACTAACGGATGATTATACACGCTATGCACAGCAGATCATTCAAAACGCGCAGGCAATAGCCAAAGCTTTTGTAAGTAAAGGATATGATCTTATCAGTGGTGGTACAGATAACCACCTGATGCTGATAGATCTTCGCAATAAAAATCTTACCGGTAAAAAAGCGCAGGAAACATTAGACAAAGCGCATATTACATTAAATAAAAACGCGGTGCCTTTTGATGATAAAAGCCCATTCATTACCTCAGGTATAAGAGTTGGCGTACCGGCTATTACTACACGCGGGCTGAAGCAGGAACACATGCAAACCATTGTTGACATGATTGATACAGTATTAACCAATGCCGGCGATGATCAGAAAATCGGAGTAGTGAAAAATGATGTGCATGAGTTTATGAAAGATTTCCCGTTGTATACTGAACTGGAGGTAAAGGAAACAGCAATGGCTTAATGTAAACCGGGAAGTTGTTATTCCTATTAATATTATAATCATCAATTATGCTACAGCGTATTCAAACAGTATGGCTTTTACTGGCTGGTGTTTTTTCTTTTTTAACTATAAAGTTTCCTATATATAACGGCACCAAACTTACTGATGGCATAAGTGAATACACCCCTTTAAGCGCAGGAAGCAACTTGCTTTTATTGATATTAACAGTAGCGCTTGGATTATTACCGCTCATTACCATTTTTTTATATAAAAACAGGAGCCTGCAAATAAAGCTTGCATTTGCAGCTTTGGGTATATATATCATCTGTTCTCTCTTTTATTTTAATACAATAAAGCATTTTACACAAGGCGCAACAAGCTTCTGGTCAGTATTCTATTTTATGATACCGGTGCTTTTGTTATTTGCGATAAGAGGTATATACAGAGATCAGAAACTGGTGAAGAGTATTGACAGACTTAGATAGCCAACTTTAACCGTATATAATATTTATGAATAAAGCGTGTACATAATGTATACGCTTTATTCATTTTACCTGTTTATAAAAGTATTTACAGAGAGGAACCCATATATCTATTTACTGCAGCTAAGCGCAAACTATTAGCAACATAATGTGCATATTTTTAACATGCTGCAAATGCAATATTATTTCTTCAGGTCGTTAAAGATGGCAGGTGTATATTTTTAAATTTCCAAAATCCCCAACCATGAAATACAATAACCAACAACAACCGGTCATTGACATCAATACTATGCTGACCATTTTTATAGTGGGCATGATCGCTATTATTTTCCTGTTCACGAAATAAGTATCAGGTAACCATTAAGAAGTTAAGATGATTAAGGACAGATAGCTATATCATCTGTATTTATAAACGATTTATATATAGCTCCTGTAGCGGGTGTGTTCACCAACTAATCCATAGTCCTTTATAATAAATACTGTTCCATCTCCATCTTTGATAGCACATATCCTGATGCTTTGATGGTGGTATCATAATAATACCTGAAACAAATAAAAAACGGTTTTCAATTATCAAACTGAAAACCGTTCAAAAAATCTTTTAAAAATATTACCTCGCCGCGTGGCTATTCTGTTCCTTCAATATCTCTTCATTTACCTGCCTGCCTTTTAATATTTTGAGATAACTGAGCGCAAGCCTGTTGCTATATTGTTCATACGACTTTTGAGCCCAGGCAATAGCACCACTTAAATCACCATTAATTTCACTGATGATCGCCATATTATAACATGCCCTGCCCGCTATTTTACCGTCAGCATTATTAATCTCCTGGTTCCAATGTACGGCAGCTCCATCCCAGTTGCCGGTTTGCGCTTTACGCTTTGCTATCTTGAAATTATCTGTACCCTTTACGTAATAGTCACGGGCTACCCTGAGCGAATATGGAAATATGCGCAGGGCATACTCATCTGCTGCCTGTCTTGCTGCCTGCTTAACCGCATCTTTACGGCTGGTAAGTGCTGCAGCAGCCGTAGCAGGGTTAATGCCTTTGCCGTAAAAATTCAGCGTTGTTTCATAAGGGTATTCATCCAGTATATCCCTGTGCGCAGGATCGTATAACCGCCAACCCATTTTAACATGTGTAGCCATGTGAGCAGTATGCTCAGGCACTGACACCTTACCCAGGGGTGTATTTTTTGTAACAGGGTTTGTGGTATAAGATATTTTTGAATCCGTATCAAATAATTCAAGTACAAATATGGCGTCTACCTGCAGTATATTGCAAAGCTTCGTTACATCGTCCCACAATATAGGAGAAGGGAATATACCAGGGCCCGCATTATTACGAACACGGTTTTCCTGCAGTATCACTTCGTTGAAACGGTCGTATTTTAAAAATGCTTCTCTTAAACCTGTTACACCTGAAGCCGATCCATCCTTATCAAGATCTTTTTCTTCCAGTGAAAATACTTTATCTACAACTTCAATCACTTCGTTCTGTTTACTGATTTCACTCCGGTTTATGATTGCTACTTTTTTTATACCGGCAGGAACCGTTACCGGCGCAGGCTGGGTAACAGTAAGCCTTAGCGAGTTGGTAGATGCGCAGGAGCTGAATATAATGCTGGCTGAAATGATGAAAATATACTTCTTCATAAGAAATTGGAGTTTGAACAACAGTATATATAACGAAGTAAAACCAGATATAGTATGGTTTAAATTCCTATCAAATTTCAACAAAATGAATGCTTTGCAAAATTATACCACGAATGCATAAACGAATATTCGTGTGTTCCCTGTAATACCCTGTTAAGCATGGTAAATACAAAGTATGGAACACGCATAGAACGAATGTATCGGATGTTCACGACATGTATCCGTGTTGCTCAATAGTATCCATACGTTCCGCGTGCTATTCTTTACATACAATACATTTTACCCAAAATCTGAAATACTCCGGCTCCAAAGTCCAATTTATTCGATTATGCGCTAAATTTATCAGCTCGTGCATTGCCATAAATTAAAACACATGAAAAATTTGCTCTTTAACCGCCGCAGGTTTATAAAAGACAGTTCTACCATTGCTGCCGGCGCCGCTTTATTATCTTCCTTTCCCACAAGCGCTGCAGCTGCAAGCGGTAATGCTTCTAAAATCAAGTTTTCTGTGATCAATATCAATCACTCTCATATATACAGCATGGTTGACGCCGTAACCCGTGGCGGAGGTGAACTGGTTTCATTTTATGCGAAAGAACCTGATCTTGTACAGGCTTTTGCAAAAAAATACCCACAGGCTAAGCTTGCACGAAACCAAAAAGAAATTCTTGAAGATAAATCTGTACAGCTTATTCTGAGTTCAGGCATACCTGTTGAACGTGCACCTTTAGGCATTGAAGTAATGAAACATGGCAAAGATTATTTGGTTGATAAGCCAGGCATTACCTCTCTTGAGCAATTAGCAGAAGTGCGCCGCGTGCAAAAAGAAACCCAACGCATATATACCATTATGTATAGTGAGCGCCTCGAAAACAAAGCAACGGTAAAAGCAGGAGAACTGGTCAAAGCAGGCGCCATTGGTAATGTGATACAAACCATTGGTATGGGTCCGCACCGCATGAATATCAAATCACGCCCGGAATGGTTTTTTGATAAAAAATATTTTGGCGGCATTATTACAGATATTGGCTCGCACCAGTTTGACCAGTTCCTTTTCTTCACAGGTTCCACTAAAGCCGATATTGTTTGTTCGCAGGTTGGAAATGTACATTATCCGCAATATCCCGGGTTTGAAGATTTTGGAGACGTAACAGTGAGAGGTGATAAAGGCACAGGATATATACGGGTAGATTGGTTTACACCTGACGGTTTAAAATCGTGGGGTGATGGAAGATTAACGATACTTGGCACAGATGGCTATATTGAATTACGCAAAAATATTGATATCGCCGGTCACGAAGGCGGCAACCATCTTTTCCTCGTAAATCAGAAAGAAACCATTTACATGGATTGCAATAAAGATCTTTTGCCTTTTGGTGAGCAGTTTGTAAATGATGTTATCAACCGTACCGAAACAGCTATGACGCAGGCGCATTGTTTCCTGGCAACCGAACTGGCATTGAAGGCGCAGAAAAATGCGCAGATGCTGGATTTAAAAAAATAAAGCATATACATTTTCATGGATAAGGATAATGGTTACTGCATCGAAAAACTGATCTTACTTATTGGAAATATTTTTGTTATTTTTTTAGAATATCTTTATTCTTCCACATCGCTAAATTATCGCTATGAAGCATCTGCTTTTAATATTAATTTCAGCTTTAATATTGCTTTTCAGTTGTTCAAAAAATAAAATTACACCACTAATACCGCCTGTCGTTACAGACACCCTAAATGCCCCACCCGGAGCATTCACTATTAGCATAAACAGTACATCATGGGATACTGCAAATATTAGTTGGACCACTGCGGTTGACCCAGACAATGATCCAGTCACTTACAAAATTTTCTTGAACGATAGTTTGCTGGTAGCCGATTATCAAGCGACTGCATATACTATAAGGCAATTAAATCAGCTTACCTCTTATACAGTAAAAATTGTTGCATCAGACAATAGAAAAAAAGAGTCCCATGCAACGACGCAGTTCAAAACGGTTAAATTTTTTCTCAAATTTTTTAAGGAAATAGAATATGGTACCATAGCAGAGTATGGTAGTCATAATACGGGCGAAATGATAAAGGCTAATGATGGCGGTTATATAATTACAGGTGAAACAGGGCTTATGGAAAACGGAAAAGAATCCCAAGCCAAAGTTTTTATTTTTAAGATAGATACTGCAGGTTCTGTAGAATGGAGAAAATATTATAATTATAGTACGTATAATATTGCTGACCTCAAGGTTGTAAGCTTTATGGACGGATATGTGTTTGGTGCCGGACGGGATTTAGTCAGAGTGGACAACCAGGGGAATGAGATATGGCATCGGGCATCGGCATCATTGCAAGAAACTATTCACGGTATTGGAGCAGGTAAATCCGGCGAGTTTTATACAGTAGGAAAAACAGGTTCAGCAGATCCGGACAAAGAAATGAGTGCGTCAATTTGTAAATACGACGCCAACGGCAATCTGATATGGAATAAAAAATTTACCCCCACTAACTGGAATGAATTTACGGATGTTATTGTTACACAAGAAAATCAATTAATAGTATTAGGAGGCTTTGATCCCAGAAACAAAAACAGACAAGATAAAATCAATCACAATGGAGAAGATGATTTAGACTTTTGGGTACTCAGCCTTACAACAGATGGAGAATTAATCTGGGATAAAAGCTATCATGATCCGGGATATGCTTTTCCTTACAAAATCATCCAAACCAGGGAAGGAAATTTTGTAATGGCAGGATTTACAATGACGCAGAACACACCTTTATATCTGGTTATGATCAATGCCAGCGGAGATCCGCTTTGGACATATTTCAATGAAGAGTTGCCCGTTAAGGCCAAATCTGTTGCAGAGTCAGATGATCATTCAATTATTGTGACGGGAATCTATCAAACTCCTCAAGATGCTTTCTATTCGTTAGTAAAATTTAATAAAGAAGGGCAAAAATTGTGGGTACAGGAACATTTTGAATTCAATACCATTCTTAAACCTAAAAGCGTTATTCCGGTAAATGATGGCGGATATATAATTAATTGTCAAAAAACAATTATATACAGTAATGCTTTTGAGTATGATAAAATATATCTTTTCAAGACTGATGAAAATGGATATTTTAACTAATGCCATTACAACTAAAGAATGTTGGCCGTTGTTGTGAAATATGAGACGTAAGATGAGCTTTCACGCTTCACGTTTAAAATAACACAATAGTCAAATTAATAACTATAAATAGCACCAGTATAAAAAAGGCTAAAAAGATTAAGATAAAATTATTCTTTTGAACGCTTATTTTTTAGAAGGCATGGCTTTATCATTAAAGTCCAGGCAAAGTTTTACCCAGTATTCAAATGCTTTTTTTGTTTTAAATCCGTCCGGGTTAACATAGCAATAACCGGCAAGCTCTTTTCCCTTCATGATCATTGGTTCATAGCCATTTTTTTCAGCAATTTCTTCCTGCAATTGCGGATCAAAGCGGCACATCAGGTTATCACCGCTAACGTTTATACACATCTTGCCATTAACCATAAAGGCAAGGCCGCTGAACATTTTCTTTTCCTCAATTTTTATTTTAGGAACATTGCTGAGGTATAATCTTATCCTGTCAGCAAGTTTTGTATTATAAGCCATTGAATGATTGTTTCAAATAACCGTTACTAAAGTTACATATCAACCAGGAACAAATACACTGAAACAACGCCAGGTAAAGTAAGCTGAAAGCAATACATAACCGGGAATGAATGCATACGATTGCGCATTTTTAAGTATGTCAATCTGTATTTTTATGTATTTTTATTAGAGCTTTTAATGAAGATAATATTATTAATTCGTTAAGCAATCATTATCCAAAACTGTTCTGCTTGGGTTATAATAAGTTCATACATGAGCATGATCTGCTGCTGCAACTGGCTGAAGGAGATCGTAACGCCTTCAGGATGCTTTATGAACATTACAGCAATAAGGTTTTCTTTTATGTACTCCGTTTTACGGAATCCAGGGACCTGGCAGCGGATATATTGCAGGAAGTTTTTATCAAGGTTTGGATTGAGCGGGAAAAAATGAAAGATATACGCAGCCTGGATGCATGGTTATTTACAGTAGCAAAACATAAACTTATCAATGCCTTCAGAAAGCTTTCCCTGGAGCATGCCGCTATTGCAGAAGTAGGTAACAGGACGCAGGAGCCGGTTGATTTTATTACCCGTTCGGTTGATTATAATGACACACGCCGGGCCCTGCAAACCGCTATAGACCAGTTGCCTCCACAGCAAAAGATCATTTACCGCCTTTGTCGCGAACAGGGCATGAAAAATGATGAAATTGCGAGTAAACTGAATATTTCTCCGCTTACGGTTAAAAAGCATATTGCACAAGCCTCCCGGTCAATCCGTATCCTGCTTGCGAAGCAGGCCATTAAGCCTGTATCCTTACTTGCATGGATTTTCAGCATTTTTCAATAATTTTTTAAGTACACTACTCCTTTTTTATCTGCCGTTTGTCTACTGAATAACTGCCGGCAATTAACAGGTGGTTCAAAAGTAGGCATATGGATAAAGAAAGGTTTTCATACTTGCTGGAAAAGCATTTTCAAAAAACGATCTCTCCTTCAGAGCGGAAAGAGCTTTCACAAATAATGCGCGGGCTGCAGCCGGACGCAGCGCTTGAAGAATGGATGCATGAAAAATGGCATTCCTTTTCCCCCGGCGAAAAACTGGAGGAAGATGAGGCAGAGCAATATTTTGATTCTATTATGGCTGCTGCAAACGAGATTGATGAAAGATCTCCCCGCTCACATCATATAGCATTTACACGCTCCCGCAGGTGGCTTAGCGTTGCAGCAATTTTACTTATCGGGCTTTCAGGCTCACTCGCCTACCTGTTTATACAAAAGCCGGCCGGCAGTGTGCATGAACAGGCAACCGTAATACCCAAACAGGATATAGCACCAGGGGGAAATTTCGCAACGCTTACATTGGCAGATGGTACAAAAGTAATACTTGACAGTGCGGTAAACGGTATTGTGGCCGAGCAGGGGAATACCAAAGTGATTAAACTGGGAAATGGAGAAATAAAATATGAGCACAGTAAAAACCTTGGCAAAGTATTATTTAATACAATGACTACGCCGGCAGGAGGTCAATATCACCTGCTTTTGCCTGATGGTACCGGTGTATGGTTAAATGCTGCTTCATCTGTTACATACCCTACGGTTTTTACCGGCAAAGAAAGAATGGTATCTGTTACCGGCGAAGCATACTTTGAGGTAACCAGGAATGCAGCAATGTCTTTTAAAGTAAAAACCGGCGAACAGGTAATTGAAGTGTTGGGTACTCATTTTAATGTGAACGCCTACAGTGATGAAAACACAGTAAATACCACTTTGGCAGAAGGTAAAATAAGCATAACAGATAAAGGGAAAACGATGTTATTACAACCTGGTCAGCAGGCGCAAAACAACCGTAGCGGCAGCCTGGTATTAATACAGCATCCCGATATAGATGAAACACTGGCGTGGAAAGATGGTTTGTTTCGCTTTAACGGAACCGGTATAGAAGCTATCATGCGCCAAGTATCAAGATGGTATAATGTGGAAGTAATATATAAGGACAAGATCACAGAGCAGTTTGTTGCTGAAATACCGAGAAATGTAAAAGTGTCCAAGCTGCTGGAATTACTTGAGCTGACAAAGCAGGTTCACTTTACCATCGATAACAGGACCATTACGGTAACCAGGTAATTATTGTATAATCATTAAAATCATTATTACATGCATACAATCATTGAAGTATAATCATTTTACAGGCATTGCATTAAAAACCGGAAGCGTTGGAGCGCCCCCGGCAGAATGTGCAGGTCATAGTTAAACAATCCCGAACGATCATTTAATTAAATAACCCAAACAAAACAAAGCTATGCGATTCATTGCTTATCGCCAAGCACTGCTGTGCAGGTACCGAAACTGTAATACTTTTTTGCGAAAAATCTGCTTAGTCATGAAACTGACATTGATTTTACTCTTCGCCTGTCTTTTAGAAGCCAACGCCGGTGGTTATGCGCAGGGCGTAACCCTGAAGATGAATAATGCAGGTATAGAAGTGGTGTTGAAAGAAATTAAGAAGCAAACCGGTTATCACATTATTTATGGGAAAAGTGAGATGGCCAAAGCACCAAAGATTGATATTGACATCAAAAATGCTTCGCTGGAAGAAGCATTGGCATTGGTATTCAAAAATCAGTCCTTATCCTACACTATCCGCGACAGGTTTATAGTAATCGCTCCCAAACCTGCTCCTCCGGTTGCTTTACCTCAAAGCGAATATTCTCCTCTGCCACCTGTGGACATAAAAGGAAAAGTGACTGCAGAAGACAATCCCGGGCAGCCGCTCGAAGGAGCATCTGTAAAAATAAAGGGTTCAGATGCAGGAACAAGCACCAATTCCGGCGGGGAATTTTCCATACAAATACCTGGAGAACAGGCTACGCTTGTTATTTCTTATGTTGGATATCAAACCACCGAGGTGCAGGTTTCCAGGGCGAATGCCAGTGTGAATATTGCCCTGAAAGCTGCTGAAGCACAAACGGACGAAATAGTAGTAATAGGATATGGTACTCAGAAAAAACGTGACCTCACCGGGGCAGTATCTTCTGTAAAAACCAAAGACCTTGTTTTGTCTTCCGGTCCTGAGATCGGGAATATGCTGAAAGGCAAAGTGGCAGGGCTTACCATCCGCCAGAACAGCGCCCAGCCCGGAGGGGGACTGGATATACTTGTACGCGGAGCCGGCTCTGTAAATGCGAGCAATGCGCCGCTGCTTGTGGTAGACGGATTTCCAATAGTAGATATGGAACAGCCGGAAAGCGGGGGGCGGTATAATGCCGGTACGCAAAGTATCCTCAATGCTTTTAATCCTAATGATATCGAATCCATCGAGGTTTTAAAAGATGCCAGCGCCACTTCTATCTATGGTTCAAGAGCTGCCAATGGTGTTATACTCATCAGCACCAAAAGAGGAAGCGAAGGCGCGCTGAAAGTGCAGTACTCCAACAATTTCTCATTCCAGAAATACAATAATCCTTTTGATGTACTGCCGCTCAACGAATGGATGCAGGTACGCAATGAAGCAGCATGGGAGCAATGGCAGTTTGATAACAACGTATACCCTTATGGCAACCGAACACAGGAAGAAGCAGAAGCCAATCCTGTAAACGGGCCTTTCAGAAAATTATATACGCAGAATGCCATCAACAACGTAGGTCGTGGCACCGACTGGTTCGACCTGGTTACCCGCGACGGTAAGACCATGCAGCACAACATCTCTTTATCAGGGGGCACCAGGTACACAAAATACCTGATATCCGGCAATTATTACGACCAGGACGGCATCATAAAAAACGCTTCTTTTAAGAGATATTCCGTAAGGGCGAATATTGACCAGGAAATAAACAGGTTTATAAAAACAGGGCTGAATTTTACTGCCAGCAGGATTGATAATAAGAACAGCCAGTTGGGGGCAGACCAGTACGAAAACTCCGGTATCATACGCGCCGCCATCCAGCAGGGTCCGCATATTCCGGCAATTGATGAAAATGGTGATTACCCCCTGAATCCTCAATTGGCATTACAGCCTAATCCATATTCCCTTCTTACCATCAGCGACCAGGGCAGGATAGAACGTTTTCTTGGTAACTTTTTTGTAGATATCACTCCTGTAAAAGGGCTTACAGTTAAGCTAAAAGCCGGTATAGACAGGGGCAGCTCAAAAAGACAGAACTACCTTCCTACAACCACACTCCATGGAGCGCTTGAACACGGCAGAGCTTATATATCCAGCTCAGATAATAACTCTTACCTGCTGGAGGCAACTGCCAATTACAATACCAGTATTGCAAAGCATAATATTGACCTGCTGGGTGGTGTATCTGAACAAAGATTTGTTACGTCCACACACAGCGAAGGTGCAACAGGATTTATTACTGATGCCTTCCTGTGGAACAATCTCGGGGCAGGCAGTGTACAGTTGCCCAGCAATTCAGCCGGGTCAAAAAACATGATCGCCTCTTATTTTGGAAGATTCAACTATAACTATAAACAACGCTATTACCTTACCGCAACAGTACGTACCGATGGAGCCAGTGTATTTGCAGCCAATCATAAATGGGGCACTTTTCCTTCAGCAGCCATTGCATGGAACATGGCAGAAGAACCTTTATTCGGGTTCCTGAAAAATACCTTTTCCCAGTTAAAGCTCAGGCTGAGCTATGGACAAACAGGGAATGCTACTATCAACAGTAATGCCTTTGCAGCCTATGCTGCTTATCCTGCATGGCTCAGCGGAAGCGACTCCCGCCTGATTGGGGTTTCACTGGCAAGGTTAGAAAACCCAGACCTGAAATGGGAAACAACAACAGGCGCTAACCTCGGGCTTGATTTCTCTGTGCTCAATGGCAGAATAGATGGTTCAATAGAGCTGTTCAATAATGTTATTTCTGATCTGCTGGCTACCAAATCCCTGAATTCATACCAGGAAGTAAATACCATCATTGCAAATATTGGCAAAACGCAAAGTAAAGGATTTGAGATTACCATTAACAGCCGCAATGTGCAAACGAAAAATTTCCAATGGAAAACCATGTTCGCGCTTTCACGGTATAAAGACACGTGGAAAGAAAGAGCTCCTGACTGGAAACCTGCGGTATATGAAAGCGCCAATGACCCTATACGTGCGGTATACAGCAGAGCAGCAGATGGCATTTTACAGGTAGGTGAACAAGTGCCTGCATCGCAACCGGAACTTAAGCCCGGCATGATTAAAATAAAAGATATAGACGGATTTGAAAGAGATGCCAATGGCAACCCGGTTGTAGATGCCAATGGACGTTTTATACGCCTTGGTAAAGCTGACGGAATGATTGATGAAGCAGATACAAAATTAATGGGCACATCTGATCCGAGCTTTATGGCAGGGCTCACCAATATACTGACCTATAAAAATTTCAGCCTGAATTTTGATTTCAATGCGCTGTTCGGCAGAAGGTTTGCCGACCCCAACTATACTACATATGGTGTAAGTGCTGCAGGCGTTTACTCCAACGGATATAATGCGCTGAGAATTGTGAAAGAAAGATGGACACCGGAAAATCCTTCTACCACACATCCCAGTTCATTTTATGGATGGTCGCCATACGGTGTTGGTGATTTTTTTGTACAGGATGCGTGGTTTATCAGGTTGCAGAATATTTCACTTGGATATAATCTTCCTCACAAATGGTTTGGAAAGGTGATCAGCGCTGCACGAATACATGCAGACGCCCAAAACCTGTTTGTTATTACACCTTATACCGGTGTGGATCCTGAAACAGATTCTTACACCGCCGCCTATCCTTATATCAGAACATATACAATAGGCTTAAACATCAATTTCTAATCCAGATAACTGTGCAGTATATGAAAAAATATATCAGTTTTACTTTATTAACAGCTATGGTATGGCTATGCAGCTGTACCAAAGATCTTGTACCAATAGATTATTCAGAGATCAATCCGAATATATTTCCTAAATCTGCTTCAGACCTTGAAGCAATGGTGAATGCCTGCTATTACCCACTCCGTGGTGCATGGGGTGATGGCATTTTCTCCACCTCAGAAAGAGGGGTAATGTTTTTAAGCGATGCTACCACAGAAATATTACATGGCAAATATGGCGATCAGAATATCGCATCATTACACAATTTCCAGTCATACAGCACCGGCTTTACGCGCTATTACGATGATTTTTATAACAAGATCAGCCGTATGACCATGACCATTGATCTCATCTCACAGTCAACAGTAAGCGAAGATTTAAAAAAGAAAGCGATAGCGGAAGTAAGATGTGCAAGAGGACTACTGGCATATACGCTTTTTGATTTGTACGGACCTATTGTTGTAGCCCCGCTGGAAGTGTTGAAGAACCCGCTCAAAGAGGAGCCTTTAGCGAGAATGGAATACAATGAAATGGTATCCTTTATTGAAGCAGATCTCGAAGCCGCCGCTGCCGACCTTCCGCTACCACAGAATGCGGAATATGGCCGCTTTAATAAAGCGCTTGCAAAAATGATTGACATAAGGCTTAACCTGCATGAAAAAAAATGGGATAAGGTAAAAGAGCTATGCGATGATATTATAGCCTATAATGCATACTCCCTTGACGCTGACTATGCAGCGATATGGGATATTGAAGGAGCCAAGAGCAGTAAAGAAGTAATATGGGCAATTCCCTGTGATTATACAGGCACCAGCGAAAACCAATGGCAGTTGATGGTATTGCCCTCTAATTATACACCTAAAGGCGGATGGGGCACTATATCAAGTACCTGGTGGTTTTACGACAGGTTTGAGCCTGATGATAAAAGAAAAAAAATGCTTATTGCGGAATATACCGGTAGCGATGGCATCACCTACAACAGGGCAAACCCGGGGAATATCCTGGATTGGGGACCCATTCCTTTAAAGATCAGTGAAGATGCAGACCGCACCACAAGCCTTACTACAGTTGATATTGTAATGTATCGCTACCCGGATGTACTGCTTTCCAAGGCGGAAGCTATTGCCAACACCGGGTCTCCTACTGAAGAAGCCATGGAACTGGTGAACATTGTAAGAAGAAGAGCAGGACTGGAGGATAAAAAGCTGGCTGATTATGCTTCACCTGAGGCATTCAATGATCTTATCCTGCTGGAAAGAAGTCATGAATTCTGGTGCGAGAATGGACAGTACCGGGCAGACCTGATCCGTCATGGAAAATTTGTCAGCCGTTGCCAGGAAGTAACACAATCTACCTATACCAATGCCGATAAAGCGTTATTCCCTTTCTCACTGCAAGCCGTAAGCGAAGGAAAAGGAAAGTTCATTCAAAACCCCGGTTACCAGTAAACAAAATTTCACTAAAAAGAAAGGACATGACACTAAAAAATATCTATACATTATGCTTTTGGCTACTGACTGCAACCGGTCTCTGCGGATGTAAACGTTCAGAAGGGAAAGATACTACTGTAAATCGCATACAATACGAAATATCAAACGCGATATTTCCAAACCCGGAGCGTGGTTTCATCAGAACCATGAGCGTTTTTTCTGAAGGCAATCCGCTTGTGGCAGGTGATCTGAATCTTTTAAGAAGCCAGAATGTAACAATGATTTTACGCGTTTTTTACCTGGACGCGTTTAAGGATAAAGCCATCAGTAATACAGAGATTTCTTTAATAAAAAGTGATCTCAAAACTGTACGGGATGCCGGCTTGAAGATGATACTCCGATTTGCGTATACTGATGATATGCAGGGAATGGATGCCCCATATACGATTATAGAAGCGCACCTTGATCAGTTGAAAACAGTATTTGAGCAAAATAAGGATGTAATAGCATTTGTTCAGGCCGGGCTTATTGGCGCCTGGGGCGAATGGCACAGCTCCAGCAACGGGCTTGCTACTGTAGAAAATGAGAGAAAGGTGCTGAATAAATTACTGAGCGTATTGCCGGCAGATATTATGGTACAGGTAAGAACACCTTCTGCAAAACAACAGATATTCAGTACAACTGCACCATTGACGGCGGAAACAGCATATACAGGTGAGAACCGGGCAAGGGTAGGTCATCACAATGATTGCTTTTTAACAGGAGGTACCGACTATGGCACTTATAATAATGTAGATGCTGAAAAACAATATATCAGTACCGAAGCTTTGTATGTACCAACCGGCGGCGAAACCTGTCCGCCAACAGACGGGTACGACCCTACATGCGCTGAAGGCCGCAAGGAGATGGCGTTGCTGAAATGGACTTACCTGAATCTTGACTGGTACCAGCCTACCATTAATGCATGGAAAAACTCAGGATGCTTTGATGAATTTCAGAGATATCTCGGATACAGGCTGGCCTTAGTTGATGCATTATTGCCTGATCAGGCAGCATCAAACGGAAGCATGCAGGTAGATATCAATATTACCAACAAAGGATACGCTCCGCTGTATCATAAAAAAGAAGTATACCTCGTATTAAAAAATACTGCTACCGGTGATTTCTACGATAAAGCGTTATCAACAGATCTCAGGTTATGCAAACCGGCTGCAATGCAAAGCATCAGGCAGGCAGTAGCGCTTTCCGGCATTCCGGTGGGAAAATATGATCTGTTTCTTCGCATAACAGATCAGGATGAAGCACTGGCCGGGAGAACAGAATACGCGATACAACTGGCTAACAACAATATATGGCTAACTGATCACCATGGTATTAACAGCCTGAATAAACAAATCACTATTACCAATTAACCGTGATCGGTATTGATCACCAAAAAATAATAAACATGAAACGGAATTTCATTTATATAATAAACTGGTTGCTGATTATTGTTGCAGTTGCCTCCTGCAAAAAAGATAAGGAGAACAGTAACCTGAAATCTGTATTCAGCTATGTGGCAGATGGTTTTAAAGTAACTTTCACCAACTTTTCTTCAGGCGCCAAAACATATCATTGGGATTTTAACGACAAGCCCGGTGACAGCTCATCCCTTAAATCGCCGCAACATATTTTTTCCAGAAAGGGAGATTTTCTCGTATCTCTTACAGCCGTCAATGGCAATCAAACAGATGTATTCACAGACACCGTGAGTATACTGGGTCCCAATATCAAAATAGACGGTGATTTTACAGATTGGGAATATGTTGAATACCTGCATACCAATAGTGAAGACTTTGGTGGAAATATCCGGGCGATCAAGGCTTTTGCTACTGCACAGGATATCAACTTCCTGGTAGAAGGTACCACAGCAATGAAGATGGATATGATAGATATGTATATAGACGCGGACAATAATCCGGCAACAGGTTTCAGCAGTTGGGATTATCCCGCAGGCTCAGGTACAGATTTTTTGCTGGAAGGACCTGCCACATCGCCAAGCTGGGGTGCAGGATATAAGCATTCAGGTGCACCCGGGGACTGGTCATTTAATTCCGTTTTTGCATTCGATACAGACATGCACTTTTCAGCCGTTAAGCCTGTGAGCGGGAAAAATATCATTGAGTTTTCTATAAAAAAATCCGCGTTGGGTAGTGTAAAAGGCGCCATCAATTTTGCGCTGGTTGAACTTGATGCCGGCTGGTCAGCTATTGGCAGAGTTCCTGAAAATGAGCAACCGGAATCTAAATTTATTTCGCTGCAATTATAATAGTGCCGGAGATTAAAACATCCGGGATGTTACATTAACTCGCGCCACAGCCTAATTTTTAATAACACCAATATATCTCCTGCTGTATATAGCATCTCTGCTGTGCGTGGCAAAACGCCGCGCACAGCTATCTTATCGGCTCCGAAAGGCTTACATAAAAAAGGGATTGTTCCAATGCTGAAACAATCCCTTTTTAAAAATATATTCTGAATACTATCAGTTCAACACTTCGCCTAACTTCTTAATTAAATCTTCCCCTCTTAAACTTTTTGCGATAATCTTTCCTTCTTTATCGAGTAAGAAATTCATTGGTATGCCTTTAACGCCGTACAACGCCGCTGCGTCGCTTTGCCAGCCTTTTAAATCAGACACCTGGGTCCAGGCAAGCTTATCATCTTTAATAGCTTTTTCCCAACTCTCTTTTTTCTCGTCTAAAGAAACGCCTAATATTTCAAAGCCTTTTGCTTTATACATATTGTAAGCCTTAACAACAGCAGGATTTTCCTGGCGGCATGGCCCGCACCAGCTTGCCCAAAAATCAACCAAAGTATATTTTCCTTTGAAAGAAGAAAGTGATACAGGTTTACCTGAAACATCAGTTAATGTAAATTCCGGCGCAACACCGCCGATCGCTGTTTTCTTTGCTGACTCCAATGCCTCTTTAACCTGTTTTCCAAAATGGGAATTTTTTATTCCTTCATTAAGCCCGGTAAATAAGGGCTCAAGTTCATTGGGATCTACATCATAAGCAAATGTTTGCGCTAATTGCAATGCACTTACATACGAAGCGGGATTTTCCTTCACGAATTTTACAACAAGTGCTTTGTTCTCATCTCCAAGCGCCTCGTAGTTCTTTTGAACTTCTCCAATTTTTTCAGCATTGCCTGTGGCAACAGCCTGCTGGTAATCTTCCATCAGTTTCTTTTGCTTTTCTTCAAGAGGTTTTAAAGAAAGTATAAACTTTTCCAGTTCCTGCTGGCTTGCGCCGCCATTTACTTTGCCTTTTCCAACAGAATCTGCAGCCGCCTGAATGGTGATGGTACCCGGCTCAAGAAATACATAAAGCGGAGCCTGTCTGCCATCTTCCTGGCCTAAAATACCAAATACCGCAAACTGGGGCTCTGCAGCAGATCCTTTAAACTCAAAATTACCTTTATCCAGTTTTACAGAATCTGGTTTTTCTGCCTGCGTTTGCACGTTGTATAAATACACCCAGCCGCTATCAAGCCCGGTTATTTTTCCTTTTACAGTATAGCTTGAATCGCCAGGCGCAGCTTTAGTAAATTTATCAGCGTTATTATTATTGCCACAGGAAGCTAATGCGGCTAATAATACTACGCTTACCATTAATTTATGCATGTAAATAATTTTAAGCCGCGAAAGTACATATTCTATGTGGGTTATAACAGCCAAATCAATGTAAAACAATGTTATTTTATAAAGATGCATTTCAATTTCCCGTATCTAAAATGATACATTGGCATAAGGCATAGACCCCTCCTTTGGTCGGGGTGACAAACTGTGGGAATTATGCTGAGCTATAGTACAATTGTTGAACATTTATTCTAGTGCCGAACATTTTACCATCGCTTGTCACCCCGACCAAAGGAGGGGTCTGCAACAATCTTAAACAAGCGAAAAAAATCGAAATACGCTCAATAGAATGGAACACAGGTGTATATGTAAAAACGCAGCGATGAAATTCATCGCTGCGTTCTCATTATCTGTAAGAATATAAGTTTACTGGTATTGTATATAGATAGGCTGCGGCTTCAATTTCAGCACTTCTTCAGGCGTCATAGTACGGCTACCTTTTTCGCGGAAATCGTTTTTATAAAATATTTTAAAACCTGCATACTGAACCGGTTCTTTATAAACATACTGGCGGTAAGTATTGATTTTGCGTGCCTGCAATCCCCAGCCATCCATATCTATCACCACCTGAACTTCAGGGCGTGTTTTAATTTGTTTATATCCTGTCATCATACCCTGTGTAAAGCGATGCACAATAAGAATTTTGGGAGGAAGATTGTATTTCTTCACCAGGTCAGCAAGATAACCGGTTACATAATTGATATCATCAGCATTAAATGTTCCGATTACGGTTCCGGGGCGTGCACCGGTTTTCATTGAAAACTCGGGGTCTATACCGAAATGTACATCAGGGCGCATCAGGTATTTTTCCAGCAATGGAACTTCCTGCTGCAAGGTGCTGAGCCCAACCTGTATATCAATAAAAGTAAGCGCGTCTATTTCTTTAGACATGCTTAACACAGAATCTATCTGGTGAAAGGGCATACGCAAACGGTACTTACCATCTCTGCCTGGGCTGCCCTGTGCGGTTACTGCTATATAGTGTAAGGCGGGTATTACTTCAGTTGCTGAATCTGCCGCTTCCCATTTTGTTACTTCCTCTTTTAATTTAGCAAGCATCTGCGCACGGGGAAGTTCACCCAGTATACCCATTTGTTTTGAGTATAAATTACCATAGTAAGAAACCACACGCTTAAAGGGAAATATAGCGCCGGGTAATGGATAAGGCGCCTGCACGGGCCACAAACCAGAACTATCGCCATTAGCTAACTGAATATTTTTTTGATTATAAAGCGCCGTATCAAGCACCGCTGCTTTGGCTACCGGTGCTTCCTGTGCGGCAACAGCAACCGCTTTTTTATCAGTGGTATCTGCGATAGCAGCTTTTTCTTCTGAAAAAGACTGGCTGCAGTTTGAAAAGCCTGTAAGAAATGCTAAGAGTACGGATACGCTAAAACCACGTGACAGTGCCTGGGTTAGCATACGGTTAGTAAGAAGGTTCATAGAGATGGTTGTAATCGGTTATTTAATTTTTTGCAAATAAACATGTAAAATGCTGTAAAAACGTGATGATCAGGTAAATATTATCAACAGCTTTACATTATTTTTTCCAGGTATTTCTACAATTTCTTAAATTAATAGTCTATTAATTTGGTAGACTAACAATTTTACATTAATCTTGTGCATGCTTTTACAATCACTCCATTTTAGTGCCAACGCTTTATCGCGATGTAAACAGAACATTTATTCTGCCTGAATTGTATTTTCTTAACAAAAATTTTGGGTTGATGAAAGCGCTTCTTTTTATTATTCCTTTAACAATAGTCTCATATAGCCTGTATAATCATTGGAAGGTATCAGCTTCACCTGTGATCATCCAGGGAAAGGTTGTAGCCAAACAATCAAACGTGCCGGTGCAGCAGGCTTATATTCATATAACCGCGGGGGAAGAAGAAGCCATTACGGCAAAAGACGGAAGTTTTATCATTAAAACCTGGCAAAGTTTACCTGTTGAATGCACGGTTGAGCATAAAGATTTTATTAAAAGGAAAATGACCATCACAGATAATAACAATTTGATCATTGTATTACAGGCAAAGTAATTAAGCAAAGCAACATGAGTTACGTGGCCGAGAGGAAAGGCGAAGGCCGGCAAGTCCTTTTACGAAGGTTCGATTCCTTCCGTAACTGCGAGTCATGAGGTATCCAATTAAGAAGTCCTTCTGTTTTTACAGAAGGACTTTCGACTATTAAAAAATATGTTCAATAGCTATAGCTCACAGGTTTCCTCAAAAAAAAGCTGGTCCGCTGTAGATGCAATGCCCACACCAGCATGAGGTATAAATAGTCATGAACTAAACGTACCTGACAATTACAATACAGCCTGTCAATCTACAATCATTTTACACGCTATCTCGTCACTGTCAGCACTCCATTCATTATTCTCCAGTGACCCGGGTATGAACAGATGAACGGGTATTCACCCGGCACATCAGGCACCCGGAATTTCAGGCTGAATTTTTCATTGGGATTTACCAACGGCGTAGCCGCCAACACATCCGGTGTTGAAGGCACATATTGTGCCAGGGCACCTTCAGGTGTTTGTGCCAGTTTATCCGCCGCATCTCCTACCCTTTGCATACTGCCCTGTGAAAGTATGAGCAGGTTATGCTGCATAAAGTCAACATTATCCAATACAATTTCAAGTATAGTTCCCGCCTTTGCTGTCAGTTTGTTCTGTGCAAATTTCATTTCATGGGGAATGGTTTTTAAAACAATCGTCGCATCAGGCCTGCCCAGGTTTTCCGTTTTCTTTTCCGCAAGTAAGGTCTCTAATCTTGCAGCCGTTATTTTACCAATACCCCGGCTGCTGTCAGGATAATTGCCTGCTTTTTCGGCGCCTTTGCTGCGATAATCTTGACCTAACCTTAAACCCGGATCGCGGAGTGGAACATTGAATAATCCTTTTGCCTGGCCTGTCGAAACTTCTTTGTTGTCAACGAGCAATTCCATTTTACCACCCTTGCGTAAAATAGCGGTTACAGTAAACTTAGCTACCGCTGTATCTTTTGATTGAATGATGGATGTTTTTCCCTGCTGATTCACCTGGAAATTGATCCGCTTATCTTTTCCAATATATACTGCATAACCATTCTGCATATTGCCCTGCGCCACTATAGCGCCTTTGGGATTCTCTTTCCCGGTTTCAACATTTGCCGTAAAAAATATTTCGCGGCCGGTTAAGTCTGGTAAGCTACCGGGACGAATATATGCATACTGTTGCAAAGGCAGAACATTCAATACAGAACGCATCATAATACGATGAATCAATCCCGCTTTTCCCAGCTCTACATTTTCGTTAATACCACTTGCCTTAAATGCTTTTTCAAAACCGGCATGGTGAACAGTGGCCGCTATATACAATGCTTTCTGTATCCATTTGTCTTCCGCACTGCCGCCTTCTTTTGTTGCAATTTTAAACAACACATCGCCTGCTTCATCAGATGCAGGCAGATCGCATGTTTTTAATATAGCAGCCAATACTACACGAAGGTCTTTATCATTAAACACACCAGATTCGATCAGTAGTTTTGTAATATCAGCAGTTGCCGGCAACACCTGTATAGCTGCTCTTCTTACACCGGCCGAGGGATGCTTTAATGCAGTGGCAACAACTTCAATCGCTTTTTTATCTTTTCCATCCAACAGCTTTAAACCCTGCAAAGTCCAAAGCGCATGTACAGCAGCAGGGTTCAGACCCAGCTCATCTGTTTTTGTATCGCTGATAATATCATACAACTTATCAGCCGCTTTTGTATTACCAGATTCAACCAGTAAGCGTTGTGCTGTTGTGCGCCAGAACATATTATCGCTGCGCAATGCTTTTACAAGACCATCAGCATCATCTTTCTTCAACGACTTAATGCTGCTTACTTTATCCTTCTTATAATGCACCCGGTAAATCCTGCCTTTGGCAGAATCACGCAACGCGTTAATATGTGCATTGCCTTTACCGGTCTCAAAACCTTCCGGCGTTGGATTGTGCTGAATAATGAAATTATACCAGTCCAAAAACCATACATCTCCATCCGGGCCAACTTCTGCCTGCACAGGTCCAAACCATTCATCAGCGCTTGCTACAAAATTCCATCCGTCTTCTCCTTCTTTAAATGATGAACCATCTGGCTCAATAATGGTTTTATGAATTATTCTCCCCGTAGGTTCGCATACAAAAGCAATACGGTTCCAGTACTCTTTGGGATAATTGCGTGCAGTATATAAATTATGCCCGGCCGCGGAGGTAAATCCTCCATGTACATCTACCTGGCGAAGATTTTTAGTGACCACATGCATTGCATAATGACTTTCGGTTTTTTCAATACCGGTTTCATTATTCTCCCCGCTCATATCAAAATAACGTTTAGGAATAGTATAGGATGCATTATGTGTATTGTTGGCGGTGGAAATAAACACATCAAAATCTTCAGAGAAGCCAAGTCCCCAGGTATTGTTAGATGTATTACCCAAAAATTCCATCTGCTTTCCATCCGGCGTAAACCGGTATAATGCCTGCGAAAAACGTGTTGTATCTTTACTATCTCCTACCACACCTTTAAACCCTGAATAACCTACCGTAGCCCAGATAGTATTATCAGGTCCATATTTAAAGTTAGATGGGCCGGCATGTGTATCAAATACACCCCAGCCTGTCATAATGGTTTCTCTCACATCCGCTTTATCATCACCATCGATATCTTTTAAGAAAAGAAAATCAGGCGCCTGCGCCACAACAATACCACCATTGGCAAACGCGAAGCTGGTAGGTATATTCAATTTATCCGCGAACACTGTAAATTTATCTGCCCTGCCATCGCCATCAGTATCTTCTAAAATTTTGATCAGATCCCTGCCTTCCGTTTTGGTTTCCCGAACCATATTGGGATAATCTACTGTTTCGGCTACCCATAACCGCCCTTTTTCATCCCATGCCATGTGAATAGGTTTATGAATATCAGGCTCAGCAGCGAAAAGCTGTAATTCAAAACCAACCGGCACCTGTACCATCTTCATGGATTCTTCCGGCGATAACGGCGCCTGGAACATTGGAGAAGGATCACGCTTTTCATAGTTAGGCATTTTAGCTTCAGTATAGGCGGGATCAGGTTCTTTAAATGCTTCAACGAGCGACCGGGCATGATCACCAACAGCCCATAGAATACCATTATATACAAGCTTCAGAAAGCCAGGATTCACAAATGTTTTTTCATTATGACCATATGCGGTATAAAACACCCTGCCATCACCATAGGTACGGACCCAGGTATATGGTTCATGATGATCTCCCTCTACCCTTTCGGTCAGCACTTCTATGCTTTTGCTGATCTTATCGTGTACATATGTTTCATCTTCTGTTGAAAACGCTGGTACATCTTTCATAACAGGATGTTCCGGTTTTACGATCACCGCGGTAAATGAATCATATTGATGGGTCTTGAACTGGCCGCCTATCAGGTCAACCACTTCAGGCGAATTACGAAAACACCACGATGCACAATGCAGGGGAATAAATCCTTTACCCGATTTTACAAAATCAAGCAATGCTTTTTCCTGCGGTTTAGTAATGCTGTCGTGGTTGGCATATAATATCAATCCATCATACAGTTGAAAATCTTCTTTCAGCATATCATCAGGATTGGTGGTATAGGTAATATTTATCCCTTTCTTAAAATACTCCTTCGACAATATATCTGCCAGTTGCTCCGAATCGTGATGCTTGCTTTTATGCCCAAGCAACAACAGTTCAATCCTGCGGGGCTTATCATCTTTATCTTTCTGTTTACACGAAACCATTAAAACCGTGGCGGAAAAAATGCACGCCAGCAAAACCAGAATATTTTTTTTCATGTTGGTGAATATGAATTACAAGTTTCAAGTTTCAGATTGCGGGTTATGGGTTTCGGGTTACGGGTTACAGGTCATAAAGCATTCAACTTATTAACAGCTTTGTACTTTAAGTACCTGTAACACTTACCCCTTACCACTTGTTAAAGTAAACTCCGGCAACCTCACTATCTCCCCGCCTTTTTTTGCAGACTCATGCGCCAGTATACCTACGCAGGTAATATTGGCAGATTGTCTTGCATTGGGGAAAGGCTCACGTTTATCAACAAGCGCAGAAATAAACTCATGCACCAGGTGCGGATGCGAGCCCCCATGGCCTGCCCCCTGTGTAAATGATAAATGCTGGTGCTCGTCAGTATCGTATACACCTCCGGTTGTAAAACGCTGTATCTCTTTCGGTAGTAAATGCGCAAAATCAGGACATTCTACTTTTTCAGGAATTTCAGGCTCCGGCTTTTTAGCGGTATGCACTACCAAAGGTTCTCCTTCAATCAACGGCCATTCCACAGATTTTTTTGAACCATATACCTCAAAGCTTTCACGGTATTGCCTTGCTACATCAAATAAAGAACGGTAGATATAAGCGCTGATATCTGAGTCTTTAAATTTGATATGTGTGCTTTCTACCGCGTAAGGAGAATTATAATGCTTGTGCAGCTCTTCTCTTATAGTGCCTGAGCCAAAGCAGGAAACATATTCCGCTTCAGCGCGGGTTAAACCAAGTACAGGACCAACACAATGCGTAGCATAATACATAGGAGGAAGCCCTGGCCAATAATTAGGCCATCCATCCATTTCCTGCTGGTGACTTGCTTTTAAAAATTGTAATTTACCAAGCTCTCCTTTATCATACATATCTTTCATAAATAAAAATTCCCTGGCATATACAACTGTTTCCATCATCATATATGTCAATCCCGTTTCTTTAACCAGCGCTACAATCTGTTTACATTCTTCAACCGTTGTTGCCATTGGTACGGTACATGCTACATGCTTTCCAGCTTTCAACGCTTTAATAGATTGTGTTGCATGATCAGGAATAGGCGTATTAATATGAACGGCATGCACATCGGGGTCTTTCAGCAGTTCATCATAATCAGTATATCTTTTTTCAATACCAAACGCATCTCCCACTTTATCAAGACTTTCTTTATTACGCTGGCATATAGCATACATATTTGCGTTTGGATGGCGCTGGTAAATAGGTATGAATTCCGCACCAAACCCCAGGCCGATAATAGCAACATTGATTTTTGACATAAAGCATTATGTTATAAATGAAAGATTAAAAGTTTTACCAGGATCAATGCAAAACTTCTGTAAACAGTGAAGCATGTAATGACATAGCAATCTTGGTAAGCGACTAAGTTAAGTAATATCCCTGTGTAAGTTTAAGCGGATTATATCCAAAACATACTGTATTTTGTCCTGAATATTAAAAAAGAATAAATTATGGGCAATTAAAGGCTTGAAAACCGGTTCCGGTATATTTTGGGTGTAAGCTTTATAACCGTTTTAAATTGTTTGTTGAAATTGGATAAGGTATTAAAACCACACGCGTTTCCCACCTGGCTGATTGTTTTCCTATCATCTTCAACCAGTAATTTACAGGCATGTTTGATGCGGAGTTCAGTTACAAACTCAGAAAATGATTTGCCGGTTTTTATTCTGAAATAACGGCTGAACGAAGTGGGCGTCATACTTAACATTTTAGCAGCTTCCTGTAATGATATATCGCTGTCAAAATGCTGTGCCACATAATTATAAACAAGATTTATGCGCTTTGTTTCAGCGTCCTTCAATTTATATACGTAGTCTGCATTGTGAAGCATACTATATTCTTTTGTTGAAGCCATAATATCCAAAATCTGCAAAAGCGCGATTACGCTTGCCGTGCCATGTGCATGCGTAAGCTGTTGCATCATTATATGCAATTCCTGTACTATCTCTCCTTCAAATTCAATTGCCTTTTTTGACCTGATGAATAATGTTTTGATCTGCTGCAACTCTTCCTTATCAAGCAGGTCGTGCATAAAATCGCTTTTAAAATATATCACCAGTCCATGCACTGATTGTTTGCTTCCTTTTTCAAAATATAACGCATCGTTTCTCCATAAATGCGGAACACCCGGCGCTATGAATGTGGTATCGCCTTCTTTAAACGATTTTACGGTGTTTCCAATAAAGCGCGTGCCGCTTCCTTTCAGTACCATAAATAGTTGATATTCGCCATGGGCATGCCACACCGGGTCAAAATGCTTTTCTTTCAACTCCCTGGCTACAAATATTTTGGAATCCGGGATAGAGGTTTTTTGTAATGCGGATTTCATGGAGCAAAAATAATGTGGAAGTGTGGGAATGTGGGAATGAGGAAATTAATTTGAAAATTAATCAATTTCTTGCTTACCGGCAACTCCGTGGAGAGGGGTCGGGGGTGAGGGAGCGGATATTTTCAGACTCTTCTTCCGTAAATCCCCATTCCTTTAATAGTGTATTATATTTTTCCTGTGGGAGATTTATGTTATCGTAATGCCCTGCCAGTTTTTTTTGCCGGTAAGCTTCATATATGCTTACCGCACAGGCAACAGATATATTGAGGGATTGTATTATCCCCACCTGCGGAATAATAAAATTTCCGTCTGCTAATGCCCTGATTTCTTCGCTTACGCCAGCATGCTCGTTGCCAAACACCAGGGCTACCGATTGTGTAAAATCCACCTCATAAAGGCTTATGGCATCACTGCTTAAATGCGTAGCCAGAATTTTATCATATTTTTGACGCAAATCTTTAAAACAACGTTCCGCATCAGTGTACTGGTGAATAGTGAGCCATTTAGCCGCACTCGATGAACTTTTAGCCCCCCATTTTTTATGGCGGGGAATTTTAGTATTCAACACGTAAACATCCTGTATGCCTACAGCATCGCAACTGCGCATAACAGCCGAAATATTATGCGGATCAAATACATTTTCCAACACAACAGCAAGATTATTTTGCCGTTTATTCAAAACTTTTGTCAACCGTTCAGTCCTTTCTGGCGTCATATTTGTAAAATTATGCTACACATTATTAAATAATTAACCACTACCTGTTTAAAAACATACAAAAATCCTAATATCTGTCATGGCAAAGAAAATATTAAAAATATCAGGAATCGTTTTAGCCGTTTTACTTGTACTTGCGTTTATTCTTCCCTTTATCTTCAAAGATAAAATTACAGGTATTGCCAAAACACAAATCAACAAAAACCTAAATGCCAAAGTTGATTTTAAAGACGTAAATATATCCCTGTTCCGTCATTTTCCACGCCTTGCTGTTGGGTTGGAAAACCTGGATGTGGTGGGCATTGAGGATTTTTCAAAAGATACCCTTATATCTGCTGAAAGAATTGATGTGGCGCTGAACCTGATGAGCCTTTTTGGCAATAAAATGAGTATCTATAGTATTACGGTAGATAAGCCAAGAATACACGCCATTGTTAACAAAGATGGCAAAGCAAACTGGGATATTACCAAACCGGATACAACAGCTTCCGCTCCTGAAGAATCTTCTGATTTTAATATGCAGCTCAATAGGTATGCAATCAATAACGGGTACGTCAGTTATAATGATATTCCGGGAGATATGAGCGCCGAAATATTCAACCTTAATCACTCCGGCAGCGGCGATTTTACTTCAGATCTTTTTACACTTGCCACTAAAACCTCGGCGGATGCGGTAAATTTTACCTACACCAAAATTCCTTACCTGGTAAATGCAAAAGCTGCTTTGGGTGCAGATATACAGGTGGATAACAACCAAAACAAGTATACTTTTAAAACAGATGATATTGCGTTGAATGACCTGAAGCTGGCAACCGAAGGATATTTCCAGTTTGTGAATGATACCACTTACGGTATGGATATTAAATTCAATGCGCCATCTACTGATTTTAAAACATTGCTTTCCCTTGTGCCTGCTATTTATAAAAATGATTTTGATAAAATAAAAACAAGCGGCAAAGCCATTTTTAATGGTTTTGTAAAAGGAGAATATAACTCCGTTAAAATTCCTGCATATAATATTAACCTGAATGTAGAGAATGGGTTCTTCCAATATCCTGACCTGCCACAGCCGGTTAAAAACATCAATATCGCTATGAAGGTTGATAATCCTGATGGCATAACAGATAATACGGTTGTTGATATTTCAAAAGGCCATATTGAATTTGGCAGCGACCCGTTTGATTTTACATTATTGCTGAAAAAGCCAATGAGTGACCAGTATATTGATGGGAATATAAAAGGTAAACTCAATCTTGCACAAGTAACCAAATTTGTGAAGCTGAGTGGCGATACAAAACTGTCAGGATTACTTGATGCCGACGCAACCGCTAAAGGAAATGTAGCGGTTATTACACAGCAAAAACCAGGACCTTTTACTGCCAATGGTTTTATAAATATCACTGATCTGAATTATTCATCTAGCGATTTTCCGCAGCCTATAAAAAATTCAAGAGTGCAGATACAGTTTGAAAATCCTGATGGTGTGCCGGATCATACGGTGATCAATATTCCTGCAGGCCATATTGAGATAGGCAATGATCCGGTTGACTTTAATGTACTGCTTAAAACGCCGGCAACCGATCCTTCATTTGATGGCAGAGCCAAAGGGAAGTTTAACCTGGGTACGGTATCTCAGTTCACTACGCTTGAGCCGGGCACATCGGTATCCGGTATGATCAATGCTGATGTATCTTTCAAAGGCAATAAATCATCTATAGATAAAAGCCAGTATGAAAAAATAAATACTGCCGGTACGCTTAACATATCTGACCTTGTTTACAAAAGCAAGGATTATCCTGATGGCGTGAAAGTGGATGAGGCTGCATTTACATTTAACCCTAAAAATATTACGCTGAACAATTTAAAGGCAGTATACCTTACATCAAATATCACTGCCAATGGAGCTGTTGATAACGCTATCGGTTATGCGCTGAAAGATGAGCCTATAGCCGGCACGTTAAATGTAAAAGCAGACAAATTAAATCTTAATGATTTTATGGGAACAGAGGCTGCCGCACCTGCCGATTCAGCGCAACCTGCTTCTTCAGAACCTTTTGTAGTTCCTAAGAATATTGCATTTACGCTTAATGCTGCAGTAGATAAGCTTACCTACGATAAAGTTGACTATAACAACCTGAAAGGAACGGTTGCCATAAAAGATCAAACAGTAACGCTGAAAGATGTGCAGATGGATGCGCTTGATGGAAAGATAGCCGTTAGCGGTTCATACTCCACCAAAGCAAGCACCAAGAACCCTGCCATAGCATTAACATATGATGTAAGTAATCTTAGCGCGGAAAAAACTTTTTATGCTTTTAATACTATTCAAAAGCTGATGCCCATTGGCAAATTTATCTCAGGGACAATAAGCTCAAAGCTTACGCTAAACGGAAAGCTCGGACAGGATATGACACCTGAAATAAGTTCGCTTACCGGTAATGGCGCTTTGCAACTATTGGAGGGTGCGCTTAAAAAGTTTGCTCCGGTTGAAAAGTTAGCTCAAACGCTAAACGTAAATGACCTGAGCAATTTTTCAATGAAAGATGTAAAAGCATACATTGAATTTGCCAATGGCAAAGTGCTGGTAAAACCATTTAAGCTGAAAGTAAAAGATATTGATATGGAAATAGGCGGTATGCATGGTATTGATCAGTCTATTGATTATGCTATTGCCATGAAATTGCCGCGCAGCCTGATTGGCAGCCAGGGCAATGCGCTGATCAATAATCTTGCACAGCAGGCAAACAACAAAGGCGTTAATGTAAAAGTAAGCGATGTCATCAATCTGAATGTAAAGATGGGTGGCAGCATTACCAATCCTCAGATCAAAACAGATCTTACGGAAGCGGCAGGTAATATTGCCGATGATCTTAAAAAGCAGGCTACGGATTTTGCGCAGCAAAAAATTGACAGCGCCAAACAGGGGCTGAAAGATTCTGTTGCTTCCATTAAAAACCAGGTGATAAAAGACGCGAAGGATGAATTAGCCAAACAGATCTTAGGCACAAAAGACAGCACCTCTTCCGGTAAGCCATTGGAGAATACCACAAAAAACGCAGAGCAGGCAGTAAAGAACACCCTGAATAATTTGCTGAAGAAGAAGAGTAAGGATACGGCGAAGAAGGAATAGCAGCGCCATTTTTAATTGACAGCCTTCTTTAAATAATGATCGTATTCCGTGCCTGAAGCAGTTCGTTCATTGATTACAGAAACCAATTCCCATCCTTCAGCACCCAGGGCATTTAGCGCATCATCTGTATCTTTGCAATTTTTCACCTTTGCCTTTAGTTCATCGCTTATATAGGCGCTATTTACCCACATATTTTGAGGTCTTCCTATAATGTCCCATTGATCATGAAAATAAAGTAGGGCGTAAACAAATTTTTTATTACCGGAAGCAGGGGTCCTGTTTCCTGCTGTTTGGGCAAGTGTAAACATAACTGTTACTGATACAGCTGCCACTAAAGCAACAATGGCAATTTTCTTTTTCATGTTAAATAAAAGGAGTTTCAATTTTAATTCAATAATACTTTTAATCTTCCGGAAAATTATATATGCTGCTGTCGATGGGTTCATTAACGGTTATACCTGTAACAGTGCTTATCATAATAATATAAGGAGTTTCATCCTTCTTCGGATTTTGTGCAGTTGCAGGATTGTCAAATAAATCTGAAGCACCGTGCCCAAAAAGTGCGTCTGCCATTCCCCTGGGCATGTATGTGTTAATTGCGATGGAATGAGGAAATACTATACCTGAAACATTTTTATAATTTTTGAATATTGTAACACCCTTAGTTCCTCCCATTCCATTTTCTTCTATTTTGGTTATATAAAATGTAGTAATGTCAATGTAGTAAAGCCTTGCCCAAAAATCAGTTTTTACGCCGATGCAATATTGTCCGTTAAATTTCTTTATCAACTTTACTTCCATCCCTTTTGAAGGATAATTGATAAAAGGATTCCCAACATATATCTGATCTTTGCCGGCATTATATTCCTGTTCAGACATTGACCTGGGCTTAGTATCACTCATTGGTTCAAAATCACCTTTTGCAATCTCAGTAATTCCCGGCATAGGAGGAGCTGTTGTCCATCCGCTTATTTGTCCTGTATTATCTGTAAAACATTCCGATTGTATCGTCTTGACCCCTTCCGTTTCTGATTCTATATCCCTGCGGTACCCCTTTCCGTTGGTTATTCTTGTTAGTGAATTAACGGAAAGTTTTACAGTCTCAGGTTGAGTAATGGTATTTGTTGTAGTCATTTTTATAGTAACGGTTTTAACCTGTTTTATTTTTTCTTTACCGCCAATCGCCTTAATATGGTTAGCGATTATTTGGTCCAGGGTTTGAGCGCTGGCTTTAAAGCAGTTCATTCCATAAAACAGCAGTATCATGAAGGCATAGCTTTCATATTTCATATCATTCCTTTTAGATTGGTTTAATAATTTTATTATCGTTGTAGAAAAGTGTTGTAAGTCAATTATTAAATTAAAGCCAGGTACACTATTAATTTCCTATACTGGTTATTAACAACCATATCCCTGCAAGAATCAAAATGCCAACTCCTATACCCGCAAATTCTTCCAGGAGCCTTTTAAACGTCATATCACCCCAGCTTTTAAATTCCTCTACCCCATATTTATTCGTTCTGTTAAACCTACGCCTCCCTGCCCAAAATATGTATATCAATCCGGGAATTACTATTAATCCCATGCCTGTTACTCGTTTAACAGTTTTGATCCTGTTCCTGTCTTCCTCTTTTTCTGCTTCGGCTATTCTTTGGTTTTGTTCAATTATATATTCGGCTTCTTTATTATCTGCCTTTATTTGTAGCTGTTTATTATAAGCGCTTATTTCATAATACCTTTTCTTTGCAGCATTACTAAAGAGGTTTTCTATCATATAATTTTTTAACTCGTCTGTCTGTAATTGATAAATATATCTTTTAAATGGAAGATTTGCCGCTGTATCGCTCAGGTCTTCATAATTGGCACTGTATTCATTTCTCAGTTTTCCCTGCCACAAATTGTAACTGCTCAGTAAGGCTGTCTCTTTAGACGTAACCTGGCGGTGATGCTTATCCATTTCGCTAAATCTGATCATATGCCATAAAATGCGCAATGAGGCGATTTGCTTTGCATAAGTTTCCCTCGGAGTAGCGCCCTTAATTTTAGCCACTATATCTTCTGGTGATGGCATACCATCAAGATGGGGTTGGCTTTTAGCAAAGAGAGTGGTAAAACAAAGTGTAAGAATTAATATTAAAAGATTAGTTTTCATGACCCTGATGCTGTTTAAAAATCACAATTGTCTAACTGAATAAAGTAATTAAAAAAATAAAAAGAGCACCTCTTTTTTGAGCACATACGTTTTTAACGATGCAACGTTTTATCGAAAGGGTTTCAATATTTTTATCCCACAGGAACCAGGTTTAGTTGAATTTTCATAATCATATTTTTTAAAATTGCTTAAGGAGGAATAGGATTATCTCCCCGGAGATATCGAAGGACTTTTCATGAGAGCATTTACAATTTTCAAAGGACGTACATCTGTTTACAAAAGCTGTTCATCATATCCACTCCGAAAATAGCAATAACACCAGGTGTTTATAATACAGACTTATTTTTCGTAGATTCCTATTTATTATTCGTTAAAAAAGAATTATTATTGAACTCTATTTTCAGTATTTAACCCCTTGTATGAAACGCTTGATTTGCCTGCTTTGTTCTTTTAGTATAACCTTTGTATCTAAAGGGCAGGCAAATGTCAGAGACTCCCTGTTAAATGAATTAAACAATCATTCTCAGAAGGATACGTTAAGGCTCAATATTTTGACAGCCGCTGCTGCAGCCTGCCGGTATGATAGTGCCGAACTGGGTATAAAACTTACCGATGAAGCGATTCAACTGGCAGAAAAACTTAAGAGCATGGTTAATCTTGGCCACGCTTATCATATCAGGGGTATTTGTTATTATACCAAAGGAGATTTCCAAACTGATATTGAATTTCAAAAGAAAGCCTTTACTATCTATATGAAAGCCGGAGATAGCCTGCAAGCCGGAAGTGCGCTTAATCGTATTGGAACCGCATATACATCACTCTCAGATTATCCGCAGGCATTACAATATCTGCAACAAGCTGAAAAACTCGCAGATGAAGGTAATATCAGGAGAGTTAAACCTGCGGTTAAGGCTAACGTTGCACTTGTATATTACTACCTGGCAGATTATACTAAATCACTTGAATACAATCAAAAAGCGATTGAGCTTTATAAAGAACTAAATTCTACAGCCAACGTTGCCGTTGTATTAAATAATATTGGAGATATTTACCTGAAAACCGGAGATTATAACCGGGCAATTGCATTGAACAGAGAGGCATTTCAATTAAACAGATCAACTGTTAACTCAACAAAAGGAGAAGCTAATATTTATTTAGCAATAGGAATGGCCTATAAATTCCTGCATAATTATGATTCTGCAATGTATTATCTGGGTAAATCATTATCCATATACAAATCACTTAACGCAACTCATAAAATATCCTTATCTCTTACTGAAATTGCAGCAATATATGCATTTGCACCTGATAACACTTTTGATCTTTCGCTGGAAAAGAGATTGAGAATAGCACTCGACCATCAAAACGAAGCGCTCCTGCTTGCAAAACAAACCGGAACGCTGGATAATATTTCAAATCAATGGAAAACGCTCTCTGAAATTCATGAAAAGGCAGGAAACCAGGCTGCCGCACTACATGCTTATAAATCATATTTTGCCATTCACGATAGTATTGCAGGAGATAAAACCAAGAAAGAAGTTGCCCGAAAGGAAATACAGGCTGAAGCTGATAAAAAAGAGGCAATTTTAAAGGAAATGCATAAGGCAGAAATAAAGCAGCAGGAAACAACGCGTAAAGCATATTTAATTGCAGCGGGATTTGTTTTTATTTCATCATTATTAATGTTCTTTTTATATCAGCGCCGCAAAAATGCTAAAGCCAAACAAGTGGAGGCAGAACTTAAAGCTGAGGTAACCGATACAGAAATGAAAGCGCTTCGCTCACAAATGAATCCGCATTTTATTTTTAATTCGCTTAACTCAATCCGTCATTTCAATGCCAGGAGTAATACTAAACTTACGGATGAATACCTCGTAAAATTTTCGCTGCTTATGCGCCAGGTATTTGAAAATGCTGCGTATAAAAAAGTATCTGTTGAAGATGACCTGAATGCTCTGGAATTGTATATGCAAATGGAGGCGGCAAGGCTTGATAATAAATTTGATTATCATATACACGTTGATGAGAATGTTGATAAAGAAAATACAATGATTCCCCCGTTGCTGCTACAACCCTTTGTTGAAAACAGCATCTGGCATGGTATATCTCCTAAAAATGGAAATGGGGTGATCCGAATAGGGATAAATAAACAAGGAGGGATGATACAATGTATAGTAGAAGATGACGGCGTGGGAATTAAAGAAGAGGATATTGACAAATATGCCGAACGAAAAGAAAAAGATAAACCTTCCGGAATTGCTATTACGCAAGCAAGGATAGCCCTGATAAACAAAATGCAAAATACCAACGCTTCCCTTAGCATACACCCGGTAAGTAATGGAACAAAAGTAGAAATAAACCTACCATTTGAACTCAACTTTTAACGATAGCTATTTATGTTGAACTGCATTATTGTAGAAGATGAACAACAAAGCATTGATATATTAACCGGAATGCTTAAAGCATTATTTAGTGACGGAGTTAATATAATAACATCCTGTAAAACAATTGAAACAGCAATTGCCGAAATTAACAAGAACAGGCCGGAACTTATTTTTCTTGATGTACAAATAGGAAATAAAACGGGGTTCGATTTACTGAGTCAAATAGAAGCTAAAGATTTAAACGTGATTTTTGTCACTGCATTCGAAAAGTATGCCATTCAGGCTTTTAAGTTCAGCGCTATAGACTATTTGTTAAAACCAATTTCTACGGCTGATCTGCAAAGGGCTGTTTCTAAAGTTTTGAATTTGAAATACGAAACTGACAGCTATAAAAAAATAGAAACGCTGCTTAAAAATATTTATAATAAAGACAGGCAGAAAATATGCATACCCGATATGAATGGATTTAACATAGTAGAAATCAGGGATATCATCCGTTGTGAATCGAAAATTAATTATACAACCATTTATATCAATAATGGCAACCCAATAACGGTTGCTAAAAGCCTGAAAGAATTCGAGAAAATGTTAATTGAATTTAATTTTTTTCGTGTTCATAATTCACATCTTATAAACCTGAATTATATTAAGAGCTACAATAAATACAAAGGAGGTTATGTAGAGCTGGCCAATAGTGAACAAATTGAAGTTTCTGTAAGACGGAAAGATGAATTTATTAAAACAATAACCAGGTTATAATCATTACAAAGTAATTTAGTGTATACTAAAGATTATTCTATGAAAGTATACATCAGCAGAATTATTCCCAAAGAAGGTATAGAAATATTGCAAAATGCCGGATTGGAAATAACGCAATATTCCGGTAAAACAGAAATACCTTCAACTGAACTAATAGCTATATGCAATAAGCATGACCTTTTTTTGAGCGTTGGCAACAATACCATTGACCGTACTTTCCTGGAAGCCTGCAAGCATTTGAAAGGCATTGCATTAATGAGCGTGGGATACGACCGTGTAGATATTGCCGCGGCAACTGCCCTTGGCATTCCCATCAGTAACACACCCGATGTACTGAGCAAAGCCACTTCAGATACCGCCTTTTTACTTATTCTTGCCGTATCGAGAAATGCATTTTATATGCATGACAGCATCAGCAAAAAGCAATGGGGATTTTTTGAGCCCACAGCCAATCTTGGTATAGAACTTTATAATAAAACGCTCGGCATATTTGGATTAGGAAGAATAGGATTAGAGCTGGCAATGAAATGTAAAGCAGCTTATAATATGCCGGTCATTTATCATAACCGGAAACCCAACAAAGAAGCAGAGAAAATACTGGGTGCGAAATATGTTTCGTTTGATGAATTATTAACAGAAAGTGATGTAATATCTGTACATGCAAACCTGTCTGACCAAACCAGGGAAATTTTTAATAAAGATGCATTTTCAAAAATGAAGCATAGTGCCATATTTATTAATACTGCGAGAGGGGGATTACATAATGAACAGGATTTGACTGAAGCATTGGAACATAAAAAAATATGGGGAGCAGGTTTGGATGTAACCAATCCTGAACCAATGGCTTGGGATAACCCATTACTGAATATGCGGAATGTCTGTGTATTACCTCATATTGGTTCTGCAACGATAGAAACACGTGCAAAGATGGCGATCACCGCCGCGGATAATATTGTAGCTGCCATGCAGGGAAAACCAATGCCGCAGGTAATAGATAAGCAGGTATATTCCATAAGAAAATAAGTGCCTTAATCTATGTTTTAATATTGAAATTGATAGCTGGCATACTCGTCCCCATTATTAAAAATCGTTGTTTGGGTGATCTTGTTATTATCATCAAAACTATTCAGAAAATTAAAACGCTCTATTTCAGGATAATCCTCACCATTGGGGATTGAACTTACTTCCAGCAAAGATCCATACCGATGCATGTAAATATCTATATCAATACTATTTTTTGATAATGTTATATATAATGGATAAAAAAAGATGCTGGTGTTCTCATCATAGTTTAATATATTTTCCATGTAATGCCAGTCTTTGCCTCCCAATATCCTGAACAGGCTATCCAGTCCTTTTCCACCATATTCATAAGAATAATCAGCACCGTAATACAGGTCTGCCACTTTCGATTCAAGCCGGTTATTGCCATTATACCTGTAAGAAAGAGAAGGAAAAAAGACTGTGTTATCACCTGAAGTAAATGTACCGCCGGAAGAGCTTACCAGTTTATCATTATTATATACAAACCGCATTGCTACCGGAATGTTTTCAAAATAGTTGCCATAGTCAACATACATAAAAGTATAATCCGGTGCTCCTGCTGAGTCGGAAAATGACACCTGGAAAGTGGAACGCTGCTGGTTTGAAGGTTCTACCGTTATACTTTTTATTGTGTTATTGCTTCTTTGAACAGTAATATTACTTTTTACATCACCGGTAATGGTATAAAAAGTGTTACCTGTAAGGTAGCCATCACTGTTAAAATTATATGTAGCAAACAGGTGATCAAATTTATCCTCTGTAGCAGTATCATCATAGTATACACTCACCTTGCCAGGCAATTCCGTATACTTAAAGCTTAAATTTATACTTTCATCGTTACTTACCTTGTAAGAAAGAGACTGCGGCGGATCTGTGGGAACAGGAACAACAGGAGGCTCGGGATTATCAATGCCAAGATCTTTTTTCTGGCATGATAACATAACGATCGGCAAAGCAACAATCATTGTGGTAAATAAGCGGTAGCTTCTCATTTGCATGTAAATAATGAATTAAGCTTTTGATAGGATGATTGTGAATTCTTTATATAGACGATTTCCATAAGGAGCAAGCGTTGTGCCAAGTTACGTTAAATTTAACATTTGGGTTGGTTTGCCGCTTCTATTATACTTTTTTATAACCAACTACCTTATTACACTTTATCAAATAATAATATAAAATATTATAAAGCATTAAGGCAAACAGCATATTATAATGCAAATTAAAAAGCAACCGGCTTATAGCGGTTGCTTTTTAATACGTGCTCCAAAAATGATTAATTATTCTGTTCAGCAAGGGGATTGTACAGCATTTCGTTTTCAGGAATTTGCAACGTCATGCCAGATACCGGGTAAGTGCCTTTGATCACATGATTGGCCGAGCTTGCTCTGTCCACCGGAATGTTCCAGCGTTTATTGTTATAAAATTCTCTGCCACCTTCTCCCCACAATTCAATACGGGTTTGCAATTGCACCATTTGAAGTGCGGTTAAACCTGCCATTGCCGGGTAATTGTCGCATGTTAATGTAGTACCACCGCTGCGTGTGCGTGCTGCCAACAGAATATTCAATGTTGTTTTAGCAGCATCTTCACTTACACCCTGCGCTTCTGCTTCTGCTTTCATTAATAATACTTCAGACCGGCGCATATAAAAGGCAGTGGATGTGCCCACCAGTTTTTTGTCTGTACCGTTGAGAGGATGTGTGGCTGCGTATTTGATATTTGTGTATGTAGGAATAAATGCCACTGTATTATTAACAGGGTAGGTATAGTTACCCAGAGCTGATTCTACAAAACAGTCTTTGCGATAGTCATCACTTGCAATTGCATCAAACAAACGGTTATCTATGCGTTTATAGGCTCTGGAAACACCACCGTTCCCTTCACCGTAGCAGTTCATATAACTGGTAAAATGTGTGTTAGCTGTTCCTAAAGGAAATCCCAATATTACTTCAGGGTTCTGATCATTGTTCAGAAAGCCGTTTGTTTCAGGCAGATAAACAGGGTCTGTAGGTGTGCCTGTATTTTTGCCGCCATACTGCGCCTGACTCATCAGCGTGGAATTAGCACCCAGTATATTATTGCAGGCAGTAATGGCAGTTGGCCAATCGCCCGTCCACACAGAAACACGGGCCAGGAGAAAGTTGGCAACACCGAGATCAATATCCGAAGTAACAGCAGTATATCCCACGCCTGCTGCCTCAAGCAGGTTGATTGCATCAGTAAGATCTTTTTTAATGAACGCATAAGTATCAGCAGTAGAAGCCCGGGCCTTATTGGGCTGGTTAGGATCATATTTATCATATAGCATAACACCCAACTTACCACTCCCTCCTTGTAAATACGCCTGCTGGTAATTTTCCATCAGGTAGTTATAAGCATATGCCCTGGCCACCAGCCCTCTGGCTTTGCAATCCTTCAAAAAATCATTACTACCTACAATATCATCAGGCAAATAATTAAGCATCTGATTAGCTGTGGTAATACAAAACCATGCATAGTTCCAGTACGCCACGTTTTTACCATTGGCAGCGGTTATAAAATCGCCCAATTGGTATTCAACTGTCCCAAAAAGAACATTCAAACCTTCCTGGTCACCCATCACTATATCGTTACCTTCCAGGCTACGGTTCATATCCAGCCCCAGGTTGGTATAATACATATCCGCCACACCAGAACCTGTACCGCCGGCATTGTTAAAGAGCAAAGGCATGCCATTCGCCATGCTTCCCATTACCTTTCTAATATTAGCAGTATCGCCTGATGCCAGCAAGTCAGAAATCTGCTGATCATAAATATTATTGGGTGGAGTTACTTCTAATTTTTTTGAGCAGGCTGAAAAAAACAGGATAGTTAGTCCAAGCAAGCCCATTATATAATTTCTCATAATTTTCATCTTTACTTAATTTAGAAATTCACGTTTATACCTACAGACATGGTGCTGTAAGGAAGATATACTGCAGCGCCCACTTCCATACCCCCTACCAATGACATCCGGGGATCAATGCCTGAATGCGAAGTGAACATGGCTATATTATCTGCTGATGCATATACGCGAATATTTTTAGCCCTTATCTTATCTGCAATTGAACTGGTGAAATTATACCCTAACGTAAGGTTTTTAATATTCAGGTAAGATGCATTAAACAAAGACATATCGCTATACTGCCAGGAGCCATGAGTCGAACCTGCTGTATACCTGTCATCTCCATAAAAAGTCATAGGGAATTTCGCATCCTTATTTTCCGGCGTCCAGGTATTACCTAACAACTCTGCCGACAATGCATTACCTATATTACCACTCCTGTATAAGTGGTTGGCATATTCCACACTAAAAAATTTACCGCCGATCTGATAGGCAAGTATAGCGGTAAAATCAAAACCCTTATACTGCAACATCGTAGTAAAACCGCCGATCCACTTTGGCAAAGCACTTCCCATACTATAACGGTCAGCCAATGTATAATTGGTTGTGCTTACAATATCACCAACTTTGCTTCCTCCAAAAAGGCCATCATCCAAATTCTTTTGGGTTACTGTATGGTTAAATAATGGTAATCCTGTACTTTGATCAACACCGGCATACTTAAACAAATACAGGTTGTAATAGTCCATCCCTTCTCCGCGCAGGAAGGTTTGCCCTGCAGAAGTTGCACCGCCACTGGCAGCGCCCCAGCCGTCAATATCTGCAATATATTTGCCCCCTAATGCCTCGGACAATACGATTGGAGGTACTTTCAGCAATATAGTTCTGTAATGCGTGCCATTCAGCCCGATATTCCACCTGAAATTTTGATTGCGGATCACATCAATATTCACCTCTACCTCTACCCCACGATTTACTATCCTGGCATTGTTGAGTGTTAAAGACCTCTGCCCAAGCGAGTACGCAATAGGTTGATTGAACACTGAGTTAACAGTAAGTTTATTATAATAGTCTATCGATCCATTTATCCTCCTGTTCCAGAAAGAGAAATCAATACCCGCATCAAAGGTGTGTGTATTTTCCCAGGTCAATGGTGGATTTATTCCTCCCTGGGCTAAGCTATACCTTACGGGCGTGCCTGTACCATTGTTAACGGTTGCATATTCCGCTACTGAGTAGCTCCAGAGTTGGTATCCTGAGTAATTACTGATACCACTTTGGTTACCAATGATACCATAGCTGGCCCTGATTTTTAAATCGTTTAGCCAGCTTGCTCCCTTCATAAAGTTTTCTTCGGTTAAACGCCAGCCTCCGCCAACAGACCAGAAAGTACCCCAACGGTCTTGTTCATACCTGAATTTGGATGACCCGTCACGTCTTGCCGATCCTTCCAGGAAATATTTTTCATTGTAGTTGTAGCTAACCCTCCCGAAATAGCTCTCGAGAGTAGATAGATCGCCACCACCACCAGGTACTCCAAAAGGAGCACCTGAAGAGTTATACCGGGACACAAAATTGGCATAGCCCGTAAAATCATTTATAATGGAGAATGCAGAAGCATAGTTCAACAAATCGCTTTTGTACTGGTAATACTCATGACCGGCTAATGCTGTTAGTGAATGTTTACCAAAGCTTCTATTCCAGTTTAACAATTGTTGCGTATTAAACACACCCGTATTGGAATAGTATTGCCCCATTGCTCCCGAGCCTGCAACAGCCCCGGTTTCAGGGTTTCCATAACGCAAACGAACTTCAGAAAACCTGTCGTAAGATAGATTAACAGTAAACCTGAAATCTCTTAAAAAGTTTACGGTGGCATATCCTTTCAGGTTCAAATCATGTGATTCTCTCCGGTCAATATCTTTATCTAACAATTTAATCAGGTTAGTGGTATAAAGGGGTTGACTGGTTTGGCCAAGAGGAGAATAACTTACTCCGGCATTATCATGCACCCTATCTGTACCATCGGCATTTTTGATGATATTACCTTGCTGATCACGGGCAAATAAAGGAATTAAAGGATTCTGCCCGTTGGTCCACCGAAATGCGTTTTGTTGTACCGTACCGGGATTGCGGCCAAACCGTGTGGCGGGAGATTGTGTGTTGCGGTAACTGTACCCCATATTAGCACCAACCTTCAACCAACTGGTAAGTTGCGCATTTATATTACTCCTTACATTATATCGTTTAAATTTTGAACCCCGTATATAAGCAGGATCTTCCAACATACCAAGCGAAACAAAATAGTCCATTTTCTCAGTTCCGCCACTGGCTGACAAAGTATGCTCCTGGCGGAACATTCTTTCAAAGAAATAATTTTCATAAGACCCGGCGCCAAATAATGGCTTTGCATTCGGATTTAGCTTACCATCTGTATTTACCAGGTAAGCGCCCGACATAGTTGCGCTGGCATTTGCACCGCTGCCGGTAGTTGTATATACAGCCCCCGGTACATCATATAACATCCAGTTGCCAAGCAGGTTGCGGGAAAAGGTAGTAGTAGATCCCGCATAATCGAATAAATGTGCACTGGCAAATTCAGCCGCCGCTTCGTGCGACATGTTGGGATTTTGAACATTCGTTGTGTATTTACCATTGGTGGAAGAACTGCCCTCATACCCGTAACGAGCCGAATTGTAAATAGCAAGCCATGCATGTTCGTAAAAATCTTTGGCATTATCAATCCTGTCATATCGCATAGTGCCCAGAAAATTATAGCCCATCCTGGTTTCAAGCGAGATGTTGGCTTTTCCCCTGGATCCTTTTTTAGTAGTGATCAGTAATACACCATTGGAACCGCGTGAGCCATATACTGCAGTTGAGGCAGCATCTTTCAATACACTTATGCTTTCAATATCTTTTGGGTTAATGGAAGAAAGTGCATTGGGATACTCTGTTGGAACACCATCGATTACTATTAGCGCATTAGCACTGTTTTGCAAGGTAGAACCTGCACCACGCAAACGGATACCCATATCCAAACCCGGCTGCCCATCTATCGATGAAACCTGTATACCGGGAACTACTCCCTCTAATGCACGTGTTACTGTTGAATTAGCCTGCGTAGATATTATTTTTGAATTTACCTGTGTAACGGAACCGGTATAATCTTTTTTCCGTGCTGTTCCATAGCCAATTACCACCAGGGTATCTATTGAAGATTGCACTTCAACGAGGCTTATGTTCAGATTTGTTCTGTTGCCTACCACTGTTTCCTGTGTGGCAAAGCCAACAAAGCTAAAGACCAGTACAGCATTTGAAGAGGGTACATTGTTCAGCATGAACATACCACTTTCTGAGGTAACTGTACTAATGTTGGTTCCTTTAACAGCAATGGTTACTCCCTGCATGGCATTGCCATTGGCATCGGTAACCTTTCCCGAAACAGAAACCTGTGCATTTGCCGCTATACAAATACACAAAAAGCAGGAGAGCATGAAAAGCAGCTTCTTCTTCATTTTGGTTGGTTTTAATGATTAAAAAGAAATAGTTGAGGACAGATCAGATTTTATTGCTTCTGTTATAGCATCATCTCATGTATCAGTATTTAAATACAATTGCGATACAACAGCTCTTGCACAAAAATTATTCATTAGTTATATATGTGTAGGCAGGATGCAGCTTTAACAGGAAGCAATTCATTGGCATTAATTAAATTGGTTAAAACAATCGCTCAATAAGTGAGACTTACGCTAGTGAAATTAGAAGGAATAAATCAGGAAACCTGATGTTTAAATAACCAAAAAATATGCTTTTATAACATTGCAGCTATTTATCTATACAACGCGATATTGTATATACAGACACTAAATAACAGCCCCAAAAATGCAAAAACGGTACTTAAAACAAAACATTTGATACACGCAGCAAGCAATTTACATATACCTGCATACTGCAAATTATCCCGCTATTTTTTCCTGAAGAAAATTCTAACGGGCACCCCTTTAAAATTAAACTTAGCTCTTAACTGATTTTCGAGATAATTTTTATATGGCTGCTTGATATCATCAGGATAATTAGAGAAAAATGCGAAACTGGGTACAACAGTAGGCAACTGGGTAACATATTTTATTTTAACAACATTTCCTCTTACTACCGGCGCATGATAAGCTTCTACCGCTTTCAGCATCACATCATTCAATTGCGAAGTAGGAATTTTACGTTTCCTGTTTTCATATACTTCCAGCGCCGTTTCTATTACTTTAAAAATGCGAACCTTATCTTTTACAGAAATAAATATTATCGGCACATCATTAAACGGCGCCAAACGTTCTTTCAATTCTTTTTCGTAATCCCTGGCGGTATTGGTTGCTTTTTCTATCAGATCCCATTTGTTCACCAGCAACACTATACCTTTGCCTTTTCTTGCCGCCAAAGAATAAATACTAAGATCCTGGCCGGTTATTCCTTTTGAAGCATCTAATAATAGTATGCATACATCTGCTTCGTCTACAGCTTTGATAGCCCTGATCACCGAATAAAATTCGAGGTCTTCTTCCACCCTGTTCTTTCTTCTTATACCCGCGGTATCTATTAAAATAAATTCTTTCTGAAAAAGATTATAGTGGGTGTGTATCGTATCTCTTGTTGTGCCTGCTATATCACTTACAATTGTGCGCTCCTCGCCTATCAATGCGTTAAGCAAAGAAGATTTTCCAACATTGGGCTGGCCTATGATGGCAAATTTTGGCAGCTCATCGCCTTTTTTATCATCTTCATTTTGTTCGGGAATAAGCTTAACCAGGTCATCCAGTAATTCACCGGTGCCGCTGCCGCTTATACTCGACAAAAAATGGATGTTCTCAAATCCCATGCTGTAAAACTCTGTAGCATCCAGCATACGGTCAGGATTATCAACTTTATTTATTACCAGGAAAACAGGCTTTTGAGTTTGTCTTAGCATTTCGGCTACGGCTTCATCCAAATGCGTAATACCCATTTCTGCATCACACATAAAAATAATAGCGTTCGCTTCATCCACAGCAATCTTTACCTGCTTTCTTATTTCTTTTTCAAAAACATCATCACTGCCATCTACAAAACCGCCGGTATCAATAATATTAAACTGTTTGCCATTCCATTCGGCCTCACCGTATTGCCGGTCACGCGTTACGCCGCTTATATTATCCACAATGGCCTTACGCTCTTCCAGCATCCTGTTAAAGAATGTGCTTTTGCCTACATTGGGTCTGCCTGCTATTGCTACTGTAAAACTCATATTTTTTTAAGGTGAAGGGTGTAAGGCGTAGGGTGTAGGGAATACAAAAATCAAACCCTTTAACTATGCTTTACATCTTCGTTTTTAAGGTGAAGGGTGTAAAGTGTAAGGCATAGGGAATACAGCTTATGCAACCTTATACCCTAAACCCTCAACCTTCCGCCTTCCTAGTATCCATATTCTTTTAAATGCACATCATTGTCCCTCCACTTAGGACGCACTTTCACAAATAATTCCAGGAACACTTTACTATCCAGAAATTTTTCTATTTCCTGGCGCGCTATAGTTCCTATCTGCTTTATCATCTTACCGCGCTCTCCTATTATTATTGCTTTCTGCGATTCACGATGCACTATTATTTCCGCTGTAATTTTAATCAATCCTGTTTTTTCTTTAAACTCATTTACCAGCACGGCTGTGTGATAAGGTATCTCATCTTCAAACAACTCAAATATTTTTTCTCTTACAATTTCGCCAACAAAAAATCTTGTTGGTAAATCTGTAAGGTCATCTTCATTATAAAAAGGCTCTCCTTCCGGTAAAAATTCCAGTATCGCATTCAGCAAAACATCAACACCAAGATTTTGAAGCGCTGATATAGCGACCACCCGCCTGCTGTACGTACGGTTCTGAAAAAAAGTTTTGGCTTCTTCCACACGCGCTGCTGGTACTTTATCAATTTTATTGAGTACTACAAATGCAGGTACTTTTAACCGTAACGCTGCAAAAAGCTCATCTGCCTCCTCAAGATTATCTTTTATATCAACCATCAATAATGCAATATCCGCGTCTTCCAAACTGCCCTTTACGGCCTGCATCATTTTTTCATGCAGCTTATATTTCGGTTCAATAATACCGGGCGTATCAGAAAAAATAACCTGGTAATTTTCAGTATTCAAAAAACCCTTGATCCTGTGCCTGGTAGTTTGCACTTTAGGCGAAACAATGGCCAGCTTCTCTCCTATCAGGCAATTAAGCAAGGTGCTTTTGCCAGCATTGGGCTTACCGAAAATGTTTACAAAACCAACTTTCATCGTTTTAAATGCAATTAAAAAAATCTTTGCAAAGGTAAATGAACAAAATTTGTTTTGGCTGATAAAATACATACACTTACCTTTGCGCCTCGTTAGCGCGGAATTAATACAAAGATACCGGGTGTTAGATCCTTCCCCTCGCAACGGCAGTTCTTACAGATAAATATTAAACTAATTATATCGCGAGGTAGAGCAGCGGTAGCTCGTCGGGCTCATAACCCGAAGGTCGGAAGTTCGATCCTTCCCCTCGCAACCACAGAAGCCCCGGTTTACCCGGGGTTTTTTATTATATTAATGCCCCGTAATTCCGGCGTTTATTAACTACCGGTTTCCGGTATATCCACTTATATCTTCAAGCATTTTTTCATTTGAGGTTTTGCAAGTATTTTCGCAAAATCCTTCGGGCATAAAATTTATATAAAAATGATTTTACCGCCTGATATCATTCTTTAAAACAAGGTCTGTTATGGCATACGATGTTATAGTATTAGGTAGTGGTCCTGGCGGATATCCTGCTGCAATAAGGGCTTCTCAATTAGGCTTAAAAGTAGCAATTATTGAAAAAGAAAGTTTAGGCGGCATTTGTCTTAACTGGGGATGTATACCCACTAAGGCACTGCTGAAAAGCGCACAGGTATATGAAAGCATGAAACATAGCAAAGACTATGGACTGGAAGCATCTGACGTAAAACACAATTTTGACGCTGTTATAAAACGCAGCCGTGGTGTGGCAGATAAAATGAGTAAAGGCGTTCAGTTTTTAATGAAGAAGAATAAGATAGACGTTGTAATGGGCTATGGTAAACTGAAAGCCAAAGGACAGGTTGAGGTTACCGGTGCAGACGGTAAAACACAGGCAGTAGAAGGTAAATATATTATTGTTGCTACCGGCGCCCGCTCCCGTCAACTGCCAAGCTTACCCATTGATGGTAAAAAAGTTATTGGATACCGTGAGGCAATGGTGCTTCCACAGCAACCCAAAAGCATGATAGTTGTAGGCAGTGGTGCAATCGGTGTTGAGTTTGCTTATTTCTACAACAGCATGGGTACAAAAGTTACTATAGTTGAATTTCTGCCCAAAGTTGTACCTGTTGAAGATGATGATGTTTCAAAAGAGCTGGAAAAACAATATAAGAAACAGGGGATAGAAATTTATACCAGCAGCGAAGTTACCAGTGTTGATACCAGCGGGACAGGCGTAAAAGCAAAAGTAAAAACCCAGAATGGCGAAATAACGCTTGAAGCTGATATTGTATTGAGCGCGGCAGGTATTGTAGCTAATATTGAAAATATCGGGCTTGAGCAATTGGGTATTAAAACAGAAAAAGGAAAAATCACCGTTGATAAATACCAGCAAACAAATGTAGCAGGTTTCTATGCCATCGGCGATTGCACGCCGGGGCAGGCACTGGCGCATGTAGCCTCTAAAGAAGGTATTATTGCCGCAGAACATATCGGCTATAACGAAAAGAAATACGGGCACCTGCCGGATACTATTGATTATAATAATATTCCGGGTTGTACCTATTGCACACCTGAAATTTCTTCAATAGGTTATACTGAAAAAGCAGCAAAAGAAGCAGGATACGAATTGAAGATCGGTAAATTTCCATTCATTGCTTCCGGCAAAGCAAGCGCTGCAGGCGCAACTGAAGGTTTTATAAAAGTAATTTATGACGCTAAGTACGGGGAATTTCTCGGCGCTCACATGATTGGCTATAACGTAACCGAGCTGATTGCCGAAGTATCTGTGGCGCGTAAATTAGAAACAACCTACCACGAAATATTGAACGCCTCACACCCTCACCCAACCATGAGTGAAGGCGTTAAAGAAGCAACCGCAGCGGCATATGGCGAGGCGATTGATATTTAAGTAGCAACACATTCTTATATAAAAATAAAACCCCGGAAGAACCGGGGTTTTATTTTATATGACCGAAGAAACCGGCTAATTAAACATAGTTATAATAATAGTTCCGGTTAATTTAAAACGATTATCGGCAGAATCCGTTTGTGCCTGAACCAGCAACGGGCCTAATGATACGCACAGGCTTCCTATCAGCTTTCTCATACATATACAGCGTTTATTATAGATAGACATAGTTGTGCGGGAAAAGATTTATTTGGGATTTGCTGCCGCCATTTTCTTTGCAAGATGATCCATCACTGGTATAAATTTACCATCAGGGCTTATATCAACAAATTTTACATTTTTATCAACTATGCCTGTATGAGACGCCGGCCAATAAAATACTTCACTTGCACTAACGATGTCTTCTTTGCCTCCAGGATATTTAACTCTCAAAGCCCCATCAATAACATAGCCCCAATGGGTTGCGCTGCACATGTTTTCAGACAATCTTTTAAAAATGGTGTGAAGTCAGCCGGGCCGGGTACATCCATATAATCAATGGACATTCAATCTAATATTTTCAGATTGTTTCGTTCTCGAACTTTTTACTTCGATATACACCGGAGTCTCCGCATTACTTCGCTATTCGCTTCGTAATGCTGCGACCGGGTTTGCCATCGCTGTTTTGATGCTCTGCAAACAAATAGTAGTTAAGGTTAATAAAAGCAATACCACAGGTGGTACCACAAACATAAACCAGCTTAGCCTGATATGGAATGCGTAATTCTTCAGCCATTCATTTGCCGCCCAGTAAATAACCGGTAAAGCAACCAGAGACGAAAGCAAAACCAGCCTGATAAAATCTTTTGAAACAAGCAGCAACACACCGGACACCGGCGCACCCAGTACTTTACGGATACCGATCTCTTTGGTGCGCAGCTTTATTATAAAAGCTGAAAGCCCAAGCAATCCGAGGCACGCCACAACAATTGCCAGCGAAGCGAATAATCCGAATACATTGCCCAGGCGCTGATCTGCTTTATACTGGCTGTTAAAAAAATCATCAAGAAAAAATGATTCGAACGGCTTTCCGGGAAATGCTTTTTTAAACACCGATTCTATACCGGAAAGGTTTTTATTAATATCATTTGTATTCACGCCGACCGATGCATAATTCCAGGACAGGGTGTTGGAATAATTCGGGTAATAAAACAAAATCGGGTCGTATGCTTCTTTCAGTGAACGTTGGTGAAAATTCTTAACCACTCCTTTAACAGTAGCATAGTATTCTCCTCCTCCAAAGCTAAATATGATCCTTTGATTCAGCGCTTCGTTTGCAGATTTGTATCCCAAACCTTTTGCAAGCGCTTCGTTTACCAAAATCTTTACATCCATGTCCTTTCCATATATCCCCGGCGTATACAAATTATAAATTCCTGAGCTGTCCGCAGGCGAAAAACCACTTCCTCCTATCAGCGGTACCTGGTAGGTATTTAAAAAATCATGGTCAATGCTTATAAAATAGGTATTAATATTGTTTTGCTTGTCCTGGCTGCTTTTTCTTACAGTGTTACGATCAGCAATAGCCCGGCCGGGCACTTCTGAAGTATACACCGTATTTATTACAGAAGGCGCTCTTAATACCTCATGCTTAAAATAATTCAGTTTTGATGCATTTGTTGAATCAAACCCGGTAGGCAGTTTAATAACCAGTGTCTGGCTTGTCTTATAACCGAGATCACCCTTTCGCATAAAGTTCAGTTGGCTGAATACAACCAGTGTGGCGGCAATCAGCATGATGGAAAGAAAGAATTGAAAAGAAAGCAGCACACGTCTGAGCGACAGGTTTGTATTTGATTTTATGATCAACCCTTTCAACACCTTTACAGGGTTGAAGGAGGATAATATAAACGCGGGATAAGCCCCTACCAGGATGGCGCCGAGGAGAAAAGTTGCTAAAGTATATAACCAGAAGGATGGATGGCTACCCATGCCTTGTGTGAAAAATCCCTCACTGATATTTTTGCCAACGAGCCGGTTAAACCAGGGCAGGGTGAAAAAAATGATTATAACAGTAACAAATAACGCCATTACATTGATGATGAATGACTCCAGCAGGAATTGTATCATCAGTTGCTTTTTCATGGCTCCGGATACTTTCCGGATACCTACTTCTTTGGCCCTTTCCATTGATTTGGCGGTAGAAAGATTAATATAGTTCGTCCAGGCGATCAGCAAAATGAACACACCTATAACGGAAAGGAAAAACACTTCCTGTTCACTGCCGTTTATTTCGGCTTCTTTTTTAAAGTGAGAGGTAAGGTGGATACCGGTTAACGGCTGCAGGTGAAAGGAAGATCCAAAGTTGAGTTCTTTCATGATATTGCCAAGGTATTTATCAATGAAAGCGGGGAATTTTGCTTCCATTTTTTTGGTATCCGTGCCCGGCGCAAGTAATACATAGGTGTACCATTCCGGCCAGGTCCAGTTTTCGTTGTTTCCCCATCCATCAAAATGAAACAATATATCGAACTTTATATGTGAATTTTCCGGCGGATCGGCAAAAACGCCTGTAACTTTTGAGGGAAACGATCCATTACCAATGAGCGTTTTGTTTAAAGGGTCTTTATCCCCAAAATATTTTTTTGCCACCGATTCGGAGATCACAACAGTGTTGGGGTCCTTCAGGCATGTGTTTCTATCACCGCGAACCAAAGGAAAAGAGAATACATTAAAAAAGGAGGGATCAACAAAATAAATATTGGGTTCATAAAATGTCTTTATTCCCTTACCTCCTTCTTCCTCATAAGCCATGTAATTCGATTTAAAAAAAGTAGCAAAGTTCACTATCCTTACATAATCTGTCACTTCGGGGAAATCCCTTTTCAATGCCGGCCCCAGGGCAGGATGATTGGTAACAAAGGTTCCGTTATCAGCAAAACTTCCGGAGTAGGAAATGGGAACACGATATATGTTTGGTGCATTGGCGTGAAACCGGTCATAACCTGATTCAAAAGCCACATGCTGGAATATAAAAAAGCAAGCCGCCATGCCAAGCGCCAGCCCGAAAATATTGATACCGGAATAAATTTTATTCCTTACCAGGTTCCGCCATGCGGTTTTGAAATAGCTTTTGAGCATAATTATGTTATTTGGAACTTGCTGCTGCTACCTTCTTTGCAAGGTGATCCATCACTGGTATAAACTTGCCATCGGGACTTACATCAATAAACTTTACATTTTTTTCTACCACACCCGTGTGTGGTGCAGGCCAGTAAAACACCTCTCCTGCATTTACGGTTTCCTCTTTTCCATCTGCATACCTGAGCTTTAATGCTCCGTCAATAACGTAACCCCAATGCGGTGAGCTACACATATTTTCAGGCAATCCTTCAAACAAAGACGTAAAGTCAGCGGGGCCGGGCACATCCATATAGCTAATAGACATGCCACCAAGCCCGGAGATATTCTGAAATCCATTTCTTGGGTTTTTAGGCATTTTATTTACCGGCATATGGTAGGAAGCAGTCGGAGCCTCATTAAATGAAGATACTTCCACTACGGAAGCGTGAACAGTTTTCCATTCTCCGTTTACTTTCTGTAATGTTCTTGTTTCTTTTGTTTTGCGGTCAACATTTCCTCCCCAGTTGTCCTGCTGGTCAAAACTTACAAAAGCTATATTATCGTCAATCTTATAATTATAATGATCCCTTTTTAACTTCAGATCAAACGGTTTAACTTCACCAATAAACTGTGCCAGTGTTTTAAACCCCTTTACTGACTGAACGCCTTCTGAAGATGTAAAAATAAAAGATACATCATCTGAATTAAGCCAGCAGGAAGCCCATTGTGCTGAATCGCCTTTGGCTGCAAAATGGCTTTCATTGTCCAATAGTTTTGTAATAACCGCTTCATCTGATTTTTTGTCTGATGCTGTATTGCAACACAGGCTAAACAAAATGATCGTTACAATTAGTAAGTTCTTCATACATCTTTAGTTTAGTAATTAGGAAATGTTTATTTAAATAATTCCGCCACTTTTATGTACAGCCCTGCCACTTGAAAACTTTGCGAATGCAGCACTATTTATCATTGTGCATATTGCGACGTTAACACCGGATAGTTATTCTTTTTTATCCCATTTCCCGTTCAAAAATTCAAGTGAGACCCTTAAAAACTCTGGTTGAAAATCGGGAATCAGGTACGGTAAATGTCCACCGTTGGGAACAATCCAAAGCCGGCTGTTGGGTATGTATTGGTGCATTTCTAATGCCTGCTGTAACGGAATATCATCATTATCTCCTTGTACAACCAACCAGTTAGCCTTTATGGTATTCAACATGTCGGGTGTAAATGAAGGATCTCCATAAAGGTTTTGCATTTGCCAGAACTGTTTCGCTAAAAGCGTCTGTTTTTCGGCACCGTGTGGCTTGGCCCATTCCATAAAATTGTTCAATCCTATTTGTGTTACCCAATCCCTGATTTGTCGGCTAAAATAAATTTGTGCTCCCACCGCAATGACATTTTTAAATCTTTCCGGCTGAACAATGTTAAGATGCAACAATGTCATGCCGCCACTACTACCGCCAATTGCATGCACTTTATTTAATTGTAAAGAGTCTAGCAAGGCTATAATAATTTTAGCATAATCTCCATGGTTAAAAAAAGTGGCTCCTTTATTATATGTATCAGATCGTCCATGACCCATCATATCTATCGCAATCGTCCTGAATTGTTTCGAGTACGCCTCCACATAAGGTTTCCATTGATCGGCTGTTCCAAAAAAATTATGGAGCAATAAAAGTGGCTCTCCGTTACCGGTATCTTCATAGTAAATTTTGGTTCCATTGTAGTTAAAGAACTTTCCATTCGAATTTACTTTTACCTGGCTGAATGCTGTGCTGCAAGAGATACAAACCAAAATAAAAAATACAATTCTTTTCATATGTTGGTTTTTAATGACGTTTACTTATACGGCCGACTTAATATTCTGGTTAACCCTGAACAAATTACCAGGATCATATTTCGCTTTTACCTGTACAAGCTTTTTATAATTATCGCCATAACTTGCTTTTACACGATCCGTGCCTTCTTCCATCATAAAATTCACATATGCCCCTCCCATTGAATAAGGATGCAGATCCGACCAATAGTTCTTTGCCCAATTGATCACTTTTTCTTTCTCATTTGCATCATTGGTTATGCCCACAATTACCATTGCATAATTTGCGTCGCGGTAATTCCATGCGGTTTCATTATTACCTGGTTTAGATGCGGCTCCATTAATATTATACATGTGCATTGTACAAAAAGGAGTGGGAAGCTGTTTGCCATATTCAACATGAAGCTTTATGGCTTCCGGGCTCAGATCTTTTATATAATCTGCTTTCCAATACCATAATAGTCCCGGCGGATACAACGCATCGAACAATGTTTGGAGCACCGGTACGGGCATCGGGCCAACAAAGTCCAGTGAAGGGGCTTTCTTAGCCCTTATAGGTTTGAATATTTCTTCAGCCTTTTCCATATCTCCTGCGTAACACCATATTACCCCACACATTTTTTTGAGATGCAGATGCTCCGGGAAAGGAGCGACCGGTGGCACCGTCAGTAAAGCAAAATACCCGCTCAATTCATTAGGTACTTTATTAATGAATTCATGATGCCATGCCATCATCTCTTCTGTATCCTCCAGTTCCCAAAGCATAGGGCCTGCATATACAGTATGTACCGGGCATAGCTTAAAGGTGAATGACACCACCACGCCGAAATTTCCGCCTCCGCCACGTAAAGCCCAAAACAGATCCGGGTTTTCCTGTGCAGAAGCTTTTACAAGTTTTCCGCTTGCAAGTACTACTTCGGCTTCAAGTAAATGATCAATGCTAAGTCCGAATGCACGCGTGAGATTGCCGAGTCCGCCACCCAGGGTGAGCCCTGCCACACCTGTAGTACCAAATATTCCTGAAGGTACGGTCATACCAATTTCATGTGTTGCTGCATCCAGTTCTTTCAGTAAGCATCCGCCCTGTACCTTAACCGTTTTTGAATTTTTATCTACCTTGATTTCTTTCATCAGGGATAGATCAATTACCAATGCATCATCTGCTATACCCAGCCCGGCGGCATTGTGGCCTCCACTGCGAATGGCCAGCAGCATATTGTTTTCTCTTGCAAAATTCACGCAGGCAATTACATCATCCACATCTTTGCAATATGCAATAGCGGCGGGATGTTTATCAATCATGCCATTATACACTTTGCGTGCTTCATCATAACCGGTATCATCCGGAAAAATAAGCTCGCCGGGAAAAATGTTTTTTAAAGTCTCCATATTGTTCATATAGCTTGTATTTAGCAGTTGAAGATTTTAACAAAGATAGATCTGCATATTAGGGCCAGGTTTTTCCTAAACGTTCAAAAAATGTCCTTAAACGTTCATTACTATTTTTCCGGAAGAATAATTTATGAATCAAAGTTATATGGAGAACATGCCCGCCTGCTAACAATAACTGTTCAAAGAGTAGTAAAAAATGTTCATATTATTGTTGAACAACTATTTTTTCAGCCGGTTAGCCTGGGAATCAAAAGTAATTACGGTTGAGGGTATCGTCATATCGAGTACCAAACCTGTGTCAGGAAAAATATAAAGATGATATTTAAGTGGCTCGCAAAGACCTTGGACCTGGAAAGAAGGATACTTTGTTTACAAAGCTGGTTGTAAAGCCAAAACACTCTCGCCGTCACTGCGATCCCGCCCGCAAGTGGATTTGAATTAAGTGTATGTTGCGGCGGGAGAAGCAGTCCCCGCAGTTGGCAAGTGTTCCACGCACGAGGATTGCTTCACCCGCCGCAACATTGCTTCAACTAAAATGTTGATGCTGGCGGGATCGCAAGGACGGGGGAGTGTGCTTGTGTTTTGCTGTCAGCACTAAGGCAAGTTTGTCATTTCTGAACCACCCGGTCATTACGCTCCCATATATGAAACAACATCGCCCAATAACTGTTTTGTAAAGCACATCAGCAACATCAGGCTTCTTTTCAAAAAAACAGAGGGCGTTACACCAAATTTTTCTGCAAAGCACCTGGAAAAATAAGCCGGGCTGCTGAAGCCTGTTTCATAGGCCACTTCGGATATATTCAATTTCTGCTCTTTCAACATGGACAATGCCTTGTTCATTCTCAAATCCCTGATAAAATCATTGGGCGAAAGCCCGGTTAGTTTAATGATTTTTCGATATAACTGTGGACGACTAACACACACTTCAGCACTTAATGAGTTCAAATTGAAATGTTCATCACCAATTTTTTTCTCCACTACAGTAATAAGCGTTGAAATAAAATCTTCCTCTTTAAAATTTAATGATTTAACTGAAATATCACCTTTTGAAGGTTGTTCATGGTTGCTAAGTTTTGCCATAAGTGAGGAGGTAACAATCTGTCCTGCAGCGGCAATCATACATAGCCGGTGCGCCAGTTTTATGGACTGCTTAAAAAAATCGCCATCTGCCGTAACAGGTTGAGCGGTACTGATACCAATTCTGAAAATTATATCCGGCTTTATCCCTTTCTTATTTTGCAGCTCCTCCTGGGTTTTCCTGGCATATGCTACAGCAACGCCCGGATCATCAAACACAGCGATAATACTATCATCAATTTCCCATTTCAATGCTCTGCCATTGCAGGTGTAGATATTTTGATGGGCCACTTCCCTAGCCCAGGATGGTTGTTTAAACTCGCAAAATTGCTTGGAACTGGTGGCGTTTGTAATTCCGGTTATGGCAGTGATGACAATGGTTCGGTACCCCGTGTCAGTGGTTCCATCCTCATGCTGAACATGACCCTGAACGATCTTATGTCCGGACCCCATCATTTTTTCATAAAACCCGGGCTCAACTTCTGTTAATGCACATGCTATATTGCCATGCGCCATCTGGTGCACCTTTTCACAGGTCTTGGCATCAGGTCCTTCCATCAGACAAAATACGGTTCCGGCTTCCTGATTTACCCAAAATTGATGATAACGAACCCCAAACTGGTTTTGAATGGCTTTATCTGCGATATGAGCAGTTTTCACATCTTCAATAGTCACATTGTCTATTTTGTGAAAATCCATGAATAATGGCATAATGCTGGTTTTAATTGTTTATAGAACCAAATAGTTATTACCAGGTTTCTTTCAACCGTTTTCTGAATTGCAGTGGTGTCATTCCAAACTTTTCCTTAAACACCCTGCAGAAATGGGATACATTTTCAAAACCACTATCATAAACTATTTCATTCACATTTTTTGTGCTGTTTTCCAAAAAATGCTTTGCATAATTTAGCCTTTTATCGGTAAGCCATTTGCCGGGGGTAGTATGGTACAGGTCTTCAAAATCTCTTTTAAATGTTGAAATACTGCGTTGTGCAATTCTTGCAAATTCAGCGATAGATAAATTGAAATAGAAATTAGATTCCATGATATCATTCAGGAGCGGTTTTTTAAAATCGCTCAGATAACTGATGTACGAAAGCAAACTTTGATTTTCGGGATTAGAAAGTATATTCAGCAGCAACTCTTTAAATTTCAGTTCCAGCAGCGTTGCAGATGGAGGAGGTTGCTGGGAAAAATAAGGCAGCACACTGAAAAAAAATGCCCTGGTTGCATCATTTATTTTAATGTTGATGAATGACCCTGCAGGTGATGCAGGCAGTGATGCAACCTTTAACAATTGCCTGTGTTCATTATAAAATCGGGAGAGGAATTCATCCGGAAAATAGAATGCCAGTAATTCCCATTGCAAATCTGCATTTTCTTGTTTCCAGGCTCCTTTTTTTGCAAAATGGGTAGTATCTTCTGTCATAACCCAGGATTGGTTACCTAAATGAAAAGCTTTAGCCCCCTGAAGTGTGAAGGCTATCTGGTTGAAATGGTTATATACATAGATGTATTTATTTTCCTGCGGGCATTTATAATGCAGAAACAACAGATCATTTGCAGCTAATTGTTTAAACTCCCCGGGCCTGTTGGTTATATAGTCGTATGTATTATCCATGGTTAAAACAATTATTCCCTGGATGAAATGAGTTGCTTTCCTTGCGTAATTTATTCCTTTACACAGATTAGTTAAACAGGGTGAAGTTGAGTATTGTATTAGTCAGGTCTCTGACACAATTCATTCAACCCTATATTAATTTCATACAGAACAGGTATAATGCTATGAGTGGTATCTTAATAAAATATCAGGAGTTACTTAAAGTTAAGTATTCTATATGGAAAAAAGAACCCTGCAGAAGATTTTCTGCATACTATGTGCTTATCTCTGCTACTATCCTGAATCTCACAAACAATTCCTCGCTATACCATTTCTCTTCCTGTGTTTTTTTAATCACTTCCTTATGCTGTGTTTGATAAGCAAAGGTTTTCATTTCTTCTACACTGTTCCAGATGCTGAAAGTTGCTTGCTTAATAAAGGGCAATTCGCCTATACTTACGGTGTATATTAATCCATTGGTTGTATGCAGCATATCAGCGGTGCCTTTTACATGTGCCCAAAATCGCAACAGGCTGTTTAATCGTATAGTGGCTCTTGTTAGTACAGCTATCCTGCCACTATAATTTTTGGTATACGGAATTGGTCCGAACGGCTGCTGACCATCCCAACTGCCATGACCTGAAACAGGAGCAAGCAAAAAAGTATGTGTTTCACATTGAAAACACCTGTACCAGCCGGCAATAAATTTTCCATACAACACTTTCAGCAAATCCTGCTGAATACCCGGCAGTATCGCTTCATCTCTTACTGTTAAAATGGCCCATTGCTGCCAATCCGGTGTTTTGCTGAAGCCACCGCCCTTACCGCAGCCAAGCAATTTCCGGAAACGGATTTTTTTGTTGAACAATAATGGCAGGTGATGTATAGCCATTGCGCATAAAGCAAAAAAAATATACTTTTTGGGATAGCGGATAATGGTTAAGGATACCAGCAATGTATCAGTAGAATTACTCATAAATAAATTCAGGTCTGTAACGGCAACAGATAAACGGCGCTGCTGCAAATGTACCGATGGAAGATGTATTCCTCTCATCCTGTGGTTATCAACCTGTGAAAGGCTAACGACCCTGCTGAAATTCCCGGCATTATACCTTAAATTTTACTTATGTTAATCCAAATTAACGTAAATGCCCTTACATTTACCATCTTGTTTAAAAAGGACAATAACGATTCCACAAAATGAAAAAGACAACATCTTTCCTGCTGCCATTGATTTGTATGGCTTTCCTGTTTTCCTGTACTAATAAAAGAAGTGGTAATCCAAAAGTGCTGGTGTTTTCAAAAACAGCCGGATACCATCATGAATCAATAGCTAAAGGTATACCTGCTATTGAAAAACTCGGCAAGGAAAATGGTTTTGACGTTGATACAACTACCAACCCTGAAATGTTTAACGATGATACGCTGAAAAAATATTCAGCCGTTATCTTTTTAAATACAACAGGTCCTTTATTTAACACCAGCCAAAGAGTTGCTTTGCAGAGATATATACAATCCGGCGGCGGCTATATGGGTATTCATGCCGCTACTGATGCGGAGTACGACTGGGGCTGGTATAACAGGCTGGTTGGTGCTTACTTTCTCAGCCACCCGCAACAGCAGGAAGCAAAACTTCTTGTAAAAGACAAATCTCATATCTCCACCAAACACCTACCTGATGTATGGACAAGAAAAGATGAATGGTACAATTTTAAGAAGCTGAACAATGATGTTCATGTATTGATAAGTATTGATGAAAAAAGCTACGAAGGTGGAAAGAATGGCGATAATCACCCTATGGCATGGTACCACGACTATGATGGAGGAAGGGCTTTTTATACAGAGATGGGGCATACAGATGAATCATATGCGGATCCTTTATACCTGCAGCATATACTTGGCGGTATTCAATATGCCATTGGCGATAATAAAGAGCTTGATTACAGCAAAGCAAAAGCACAGTACCCGCCGGATGAAGACAGGTTTACAAAAGTGCCCTTAGTACAGGGACAGTTTTTTGAACCCACCGAATTAACTGTTCTGCCCAACCTTGATATTCTTATTACCCAGCGCCGTGGCGAGATTATGAAATACAGCAATGAAACCAAAACATTAAAACAGGTAGGTTTCTTAAATGTATACAGTAAAACCAAAGACGGTAAGGCTAATTCTGAAGAAGGTTTATTAGGACTTGCCAAAGATCCCAACTTCGAAAAAAATCATTGGGTATATATGATGTACAGCCCGATTGATACTTCGGTAAACCGTTTATCTCGTTTTAAGTTTGAGAACGATACCATCGATAATAAAACAGAGCAGGTGATCCTCCAGTTTTATGAGCAACGTGAAATTTGCTGTCATACGGGTGGCTCTATTGCGTTTGGCCCTGATGGTTTGTTATATGTATCCGCAGGCGATAATACTACACCATTTAATGAACCCAATCAAACTTATACCAGCAAAAGCTTTGGTCCATTAGACGATCGTCCGGGTCATGAACAATATGACGGACGCAGGAGCTCCAGTAATACCAATGACCTGAGAGGTAAAATTTTACGTATCCGTGTAAATGAGGATGGTACCTATGAAATTCCTGAGGGAAATTTATTTCCAAAAGGAACAGAAAAAACCAGACCAGAGATTTATACAATGGGACACCGGAACCCATATCGCATATCGGTTGATCAAAAAAATAGTTTTTTATATTGGGGTGAAGTTGGACCTGACGCAAATGCCGATAGCATTGGCGTACGCGGACCCCGTGGTTATGATGAATTAAACCAGGCACGCAAGGCAGGTTATTTTGGATGGCCTTTATTTGTTGGTAATAATTACCCATATAATCGCTACGATTATGCAACCGGTAAATCTGGTGAAGCTTTTGATCCGGAAAAACCTGTAAACGAGTCAAGAAATAATACGGGCTTACGTGAATTACCTGCGGTGGCGCCAGCATTCATCTGGTACCCTTATGCCGCCTCAACAGAATTTCCACAAGTAGGTACAGGAGGACGTAATGCTATGGCAGGCCCGGTATATTATACTGATATGTGGCCCAAAGAAACAAGACTGCCCGACTATTACAATGGAAAACTGTTTATTTACGATTGGATAAGAGGATGGGTAAAGGTTGTAACCATGTTGCCCAATGGGGATTTTGATATGATGGAACCATTTATGGAGCATACAAAATGGCATAATGCTATTGATATGGAAGTAGGCCCTGATGGTAAATTATATGTGCTTGAATATGGAACAGGATGGTTTGCCAAAAACGATGATGCAGGGCTAAATCGCATAGACTATAATGCGGGTAACAGGGCTCCTAAAATTGAAAAAATTACTGTTGATAAAACTTCCGGCAGCTTACCATTAACAGTAAAGGTGACAGTTGATGCAAAAGATCCTGAAAAAGATGCGTTGACTTATATATGGACTACCGGTAGCGGACAAACGAAAGAAACAAAAAAACCTGATGCTGATCTTAGCTTTGACAAAGCAGGTGATTATAATATCAGCGTAGAAGTTAAGGACGATAAAGGCGCATCTGCAAAGAGTGACGCGGTGAATGTTTATGCCGGTAATACAGCTCCTGAAGTTGCTGTGACAGTAAACGGTAACCAGTCCTTCTATTTCGCAGGCAAACCGGTTTTATATACAGTTGCGGTGAATGACAAAGAAGACGGCGCATCGCTTGATGCATCCAACTTATATATTTCTGCAGATTTTATGCAGGGAAAAGATAAGGCGGCATTGCCACAGGGACATCAAAGCGTAATTGCCGCAGCAAGTGGTAAAAACCTGATGCTTTCGCTTGATTGCAAGAGTTGCCATAAGGTAGATGAAAAATCTATTGGACCTTCCTTTACAGATGTTGCGAAAAAGTATGTGAAAGATCCTAAAGCAACAGATTACCTCGTAGGAAAAATTATAAAAGGCGGTGGCGGTGTTTGGGGCGAAGTGTCTATGGCAGCGCATCCTGATTTAAGTGACCCTGATGCCAAACAGATTGTTCATTGGATATTATCTCTTGCAGATCAAAACGGCGCTAAAAAATCTTTGCCACCTTCAGGAACAATTCCTGTTAAGGAAACGAAAGAGCATGAAGCATTACTTATTTCAGCAACATATACAGATAAAGGCGGTGATGCTGTAAAACCATTATTAGGTTCATCAGGCACTGTTTTACAAAGCAGCAAAATAACTTTTGAAGATGTGAAAAATATGGACCAGTTTACCAAAATGAGTTATGGCGGCGCGCAGATAATGATGTTACCTGCGGCGCAGGGCTGGTTCAGTATAGACAGCATTGACCTGCAGGGTGTAAACGGCGCTGAACTGGCTGTTGGTTCAATGGGACCCCGTAAAGGCGCTTATATTATTGAGCTTCGCTTAAATGCGCCTAATGGTAAAAAGCTGGCTGAAACAACATTGCCAGCTGCTGCCGGAGAAGAAAATAAGCCACAGAGAACATTGCTGAAATTTGCTTTTGATAAAATAGCAGATACTAACAAGCAGAACCTGTATATCATAACCCGTCCGGCAGATAACAATGAAAGATCTACGGTTGGGATTACATTGCTGGAATTGTTCTCTAAATAAAAACCGAGCGATCACCTGAAAGTATACTACAATACAACAGGCAGGTGATTGTCTTAAAACTCATTCTTGAAACTGGTCTTTTGAGCGTGTTTCAATTTTTTAGATGTAGACACTGCTGCTACAGTAGGTGCCTCGTGCCTCGGCATGACCTTTGGACTTTCAAAGGAGATATTCTTAAATATATTACTACTATTAATAATGGGGGGTGCAGGGGGGAGTGAATAACATCCTTTTTGTGAATAACTTTAAAAAGCA
>Ga0066256_1000628_pt1 | contig 78288 bp, 81 predicted proteins | sample ThiBio_1000_biof_FD_87107 | JGI IMG/M metagenome (GOLD analysis project Ga0066256, IMG submission 87107) | Wastewater bioreactor microbial communities from Cape Town, South Africa - Thiocy_expt_1000_biof (version 2) | ecosystem: Engineered > Bioreactor > Thiocyanate-remediating >... | reverse complement strand
TACACCGGCATCCTCGGTCGTCTGGTACCGCACAACGAGCTCGAGGAGTCGAAGGCTGCCGTCACCGGCGGGGTATACGGCTTCTAGATGGTGAGGCGGATCGGTCAGGCCAAGGCGATGCTCGCTGCGGACTTCGCCGCCCAGCTGCAGCGCTCGGTGGAGAAGGTCGTCTTCTTCGCCAAGCACATCGACGTCATGGATCAGGCCGAGGCGCATTTCGCGGCATCCGGCATCAAGGCGGTGTCGATCCGCGGCGATCAGTCCACCCCCGCACGTCAGCAGGCCATCGACGCCTTCAACAACGACCCCTCGGTGGGCATCGCGGTCTGTTCCCTCACCGCCGCCGGCGTGGGCGTGAACCTGCAGGTGGCCTCGAACGTCGTCCTGGCCGAGCTCAGCTGGACCGCGGCCGAGCAGACCCAGGCCATCGACCGGGTGCACCGCATCGGGCAGGACGAGCCGGTCACCGCGTGGCGGATCATCGCCGCGCACACGATCGACACGAAGATCGCCGAGCTCATCGACCAGAAGCAGGGGCTCGCCGCGCGCGCCCTGGACGGGGAGGCAGTGGAGGAGGTTCCGGGCGAATCCGTGCAGCTCGCGGCCCTCATGCACCTGCTGCGGGAGGCGCTCGGCGCGGCCTGATCGTCACATTCCCGAAGAGGGCGTTAAGAACACATGTTCTTGGCGCCCTCTTTCGTCGACATCGGCAGGTTTCGTGAAGATCTCATCGGATGCCTCGGATCCGACCTCAAGATTCTTGGTTTTCGCGCCTTCAGGAATGGCATCCGCGGTGCATCCCCACTAGGGTCGAGAACAGGCAACGTCGCCGGTTCCCCTCTCCTCCCGAAGCACGAAGGCAGCAGCATGAAGATCGGCATCCTCACCAGCGGCGGCGACTGCCCCGGACTCAACGCCGTCATCCGCGGCATCGTGCTCAAGGGCACCACCACGTACAACCTGGAATTCGTCGGCATCCGCGACGGCTGGCGCGGCGTCGTCGACGGCGACTTCTTCCCGCTCACCCGTCACGAGGTGAAGGGCCTGTCCAAGGTCGGCGGCACGATCCTCGGCACCAGCCGCACCAACCCCTACGAGGGCGTGCGCGGGGGAGCGGAGAACATCGCGAAGACCCTGGCCGCTCACGGCATCGACGGCATCGTCGCGATCGGCGGAGAGGGTACGCTCGCCGCCGCGGACCGGCTCTCGAAGGACGGCATCAACGTGCTCGGCGTGCCGAAGACGATCGACAACGACCTGCGGGCGACGGACTACTCGTTCGGCTTCGACACCGCCGTGAACATCGCCACCGACGCCATGGACCGGCTCCGCACCACGGGCGACTCCCACCAGCGCTGCATGGTCGCCGAGGTGATGGGCCGGCACGTCGGGTGGATCGCGCTGCACGCCGGAATGGCGGCGGGCGCGCATGTCATCTGCATCCCCGAGGTGCCGATGTCGATCGACGAGATCTGCGCGCTCGTCACGCGCGCCTTCGACCGCGGTCGCGCGCCGCTGGTCGTCGTCTCCGAGGGCTTCAAGCTGAGCGGCATGGACGAGGCGTACAGCGACAAGGGCCTCGACGCGTTCAACCGTCCGCGGCTGGGAGGCATCAGCGAGATCCTGGCGCCGGAGATCGAGCGGATCACCGGCATCGAGACCCGCTCGACCGTGCTCGGTCACATCCAGCGCGGAGGCTCGCCGTCGGGCTTCGACCGCGTGCTCGCGACTCGCCTCGGCCTCAACGCGGCCGATGCGCTCGTGGAGGAGTGCTGGGGTCAGATGGTCGCCATGCGCGGCACCGACATCGTGCGGGTGCCGTTCGAAGAGGCGCTCGGCGAGCTGAACACCGTGCCGCTCAGCCGCTACGAAGAGGCCTCCGCGCTGTTCGGCTGACCCGGCGGCCGGGCCGGGCGGTTCAGTCCGCCAGGCCCAGCACGTCCAGCATCCAGGCGAGCTCGAACGCGCGCTCGCGCCAGGCGTTGTACCGGCCGCTCACGCCGCCGTGGCCGGCCGACATCTCGCATTTCATGATCACGTCGGCGGCACCCGCATGGCGCAGCGCCTGCACCCACTTCGCCGGCTCGACGTACAGCACGCGGGTGTCGTTGAGCGAAGTCATCGCGAGGATGCGCGGATAGGCCGAGGCATCGGTCGCGATGTTCTCGTACGGCGTGTACGACTTCATGTACGCGTACACCTCGGGGTCGTGCAGGGGGTCGCCCCACTCGTCCCACTCGATCACGGTGAGCGGCAGCGACGGGTCGAGGATCGTGGTCAGCGCGTCGACGAACGGCACGGCGGCGAGGATGCCGGCGAACAGCTCCGGGGCGAGGTTCGCGACCGCGCCCATCAGCAGCCCGCCCGCGCTGCCGCCCTCTGCGACCATCCGCTCCGGGCTGGCCACCCCGGTCTCGACCAGGTGACGGCCGGCGGCGACGAAATCGGTGAAGGTGTTGCGCTTGGTCAGCTCCTTGCCGTCCTCGTACCAGTGCCGGCCCATCTCGCCGCCGCCGCGGACGTGCGCGACGGCGAAGATCACGCCGCGGTCCATCATCGACAGGCGCATCGTCGAGAAGCCGGGGTCGATCGAGTGCTCGTACGACCCGTAGCCGTACAGGTGCACGGGGCGCACCTCGGCGCCGGGCTCGCCGAACGACCGCTTCCACACCAGGGAGATCGGCACCTGGGCGCCGTCGGGCGCGGTGGCACACACACGCTGCTGGCCGTAGTCCGACGAGTCGTAGCCGCCCAGCACCGGCATCTGCTTGCGCACGTGCTTCTCACCGGTCGCGAGCTCCAGCTCCAGCACGGTCGATGGCGTCACGAACGAGGTGTAGCCCATCCGCAGGAACGGGGCGTCCCACTCGGGGTTGCCGGAGAAGTACGTCTCGTAGAGCGGCTCGTCGAACTCCACGGCGTCGAGCGCGTCGGTGCGGTAGTCCAGCAGCGCTGCACGCGGCATGCCCTCGGTGCGGTACTCGACGGTCGCGAAGTCGCGGAAGCAGTCCACGTCGAGCAGCCGCCGGCCCGGAGTGTGGGGGAGGATCACACGGCGCTCGCCCTGCGGGTCGGATGCCGCGACCGAGACGAGCTCGAAGTCGAGGGCACCCTCGTTGTGCAGGATGAACAGGCGGTCCTCGCCGTCGACGACGGCGTGATCCACGGAGTACTCCACGCCTTCCACGCGGGGCCAGACGGGCTGCGGTGTGGCGGTCAGATCGGTCAGGTCGAGCAGCAGCTCCTCGCTGGTGATCTTCGAGCCCAGTCCGATGACGAGGTACTTCTTGCTGCGGGTGATTCCCGCGCCCAGCCAGTAGCGCTCGTCCGGCTCGTGGAACAGCTTCATGTCGTCGGCGACCGGGGTGCCGATGCGATGCAGCCACAGGGTGTCCGGCCTCCAGGCCTCATCGCGGGTCGTGTAGACGACGGAGAGACCGTCCGGGGTGAAGAACGCCTGACCGGTGCCGGGGATCTCGTCCGCGAGTCGCTCGCCCGTCACGAGGTCGCGGACGTGGGCGGTGTACAGCTCGTCGCCCTCGAAGTCCACCGACCACAGCATCCGCGTGCCGTCGTCGGAGAGGTCGAACGCGCCCATCGAGAAGAACTCGTGCCCCTCGGCCTCGACGTTGCCGTCCAGCAGCACCTGCTCGCCGGGAACGGCCACACCCGGCTCGAGCACCGGGGGAGTCCAGTCATCAGGACCGGAGATCGCGGTCCGGCACTGGATGCCGTACTGCGCGCCCTCCTCGGTGCGGCCGTAGTACCACCAGTCGCCCCGACGGGTCGGCACGGAGAGGTCGGTCTCGAGGGTGCGCGACTTCACCTCCTGGAAGATCTCGTCGCGAAGTCCGCTCAGGTGCGCGGTGCGGGCGTCCGTGTACGCGTTCTCCGCCTCGAGGTGCGCCACGACCTCGGCGTCCTCCTTGGCGCGCAGCCATTCGTACGGGTCCTCGAAGGTGTCGCCGTGGTGGGTGCGGGCGACGGGACGGCGGTCTGCGACGGGCGGTTGGATGCTGAGTTCACTCACGGGTCCACGCTATCGGAGCAGCCCCACCCCGGGCGCGCCGGCCATGGCGCTGGAGGGGGTGCGAAGTTGACCGAGGCGGGGGAGGATGGGAGGATTCTCGCGGGCCCGTATACGGAACATGAACCCACGGTGAACTCTTCGTTCGTCACGCCGACACCGGCATCCCCTCCTGACAGTCCCAACGAAAGAGAACGGTGGAAACCGCAGCCCTCGTCGTCGTGCTGGTCATCGCACTGGCACTCTTCTTCGATTTCACCAACGGATTCCACGACACGGCGAACGCGATGGCGACGCCGATCGCGACCGGAGCCCTCAAGCCCAAGACCGCGGTGCTGCTGGCCGCTCTGCTGAACCTCGTCGGCGCGTTCCTGTCGACCGAGGTGTCCAAGACGGTCTCCGGCGGCATCATCAACGAGTCGGCGGTCGGCCACACGCTGCTGCCGGAGCTGATCTTCGCCGGCCTGATCGGCGCGATCACCTGGAACATGCTCACCTGGCTGCTCGGGCTGCCGTCCAGCTCCTCGCACGCCCTGTTCGGCGGCCTGATCGGCGCCACGATCGTCGGCTTCAGCGCGAGCGGCATCAACTTCGGCGTCGTGCTCTCCAAGGTCATCCTGCCGGCGCTCATCGCGCCGATCACCGCAGGCGTCATCGCGTACGTGGCGACCAAGGTGGCCTACGGACTGACCCGCCGCTACGACGGCAAGCCCGACGGCCGCTCCGGCTTCCGGTGGGGGCAGATCTTCACGTCATCCATGGTCGCGCTCTCGCACGGCACCAACGACGCCCAGAAGACCATGGGCGTGATCACCCTCGCCCTCATCACCGTCGGCTGGCAGAGCGGCGACCCGAGCAGCCCCGAGTACCACAACCCCGAGTTCTGGGTGATCGTCGCCTGCGCGGGAACCATCGCGCTGGGCACGTACCTCGGCGGCTGGCGCATCATCCGCACCCTGGGCAAGGGCCTCACCGAGGTGAAGCCCGCTCAGGGCTTCGCAGCAGAGAGCTCGACCGCTGCCACGATCCTCGCCTCCAGCGCGTTCGGCTTCGCGCTGTCCACCACGCAGGTCGCCTCCGGCTCGGTCATCGGTTCTGGCCTGGGACGCCGCGGCTCCACGGTGCGCTGGCGCACCGCAGGGCGCATCGCGTTGGGCTGGCTGCTCACGCTCCCGGCGGCGGGCCTCGTCGGCGCTCTGGCGGCGGTCATGGTGCGCTGGCTCGGTGGCTGGGGTGTCGCGATCGACGCCGTGCTCGCCGTGGTGATCATCGTCGGGCTGTTCCTGCGCTCACGGCGCAACGCCGTGACCCACGCCAACGCGATGAGCGACGTGGCCGAGTCCGGTCACGCCGTCGAGCTCCCCGAGGTGCCCGGCCCCACCCGTCGCACCAGCCGCATCGAGCTGATGCGCGCGCTCGAGCGGGCCGAGCGCAAGGCCGATGAGGCCGAGCGCGCGGCCAAGAGGGCCAAGAAGCTCAAGAAGTCCGGTGGCACGCCCAGCGAGGTCAAGGCCGCGCGCAAGGCCGCCGAGCGCGCCGCCCAGAAGTACGCCGAGGCCGAGAAGGCCGCCGCGGCCTGGGAGGAGCTCAGCGCCAGCCGCCGTGCTCGCGCGAAGCTCGCCGAGTGGGACCTCGGCGTCGACGATCAGGAGGGCGCCCGATGAGTGTCGAGATCGACTGGATGGCCTTCCTCAGCGTCTTCGCCGCAGCCCTGATCGGCGCGGTCGCCATCGTCGCGTTCTACGCGCTGGGCCTGCGGATGCTGGTTCGCGCCGGGCGTGTACCGGTGGTGACCCCTGCGGAGTTCACGGACGCCATCACAGTGCTCTCCGAGAAGGACATCAAGCGGGCGGCCAAGCAGGCGGAGAAGGCGGCGCGGAAGAGCCCGCTCACCGAAGGCCAGAAGACCCTCGCGTTCGTCGCGGCGCTCGGATGCTTCGCGCTGTGCGCCGCCGCGGTGATCGGCGGCATCCTGCTCATCGTCCTGGGCGGCGGGCACTGAGGATCCGCACTCGGATGACGCGGACGTCGGCGGGCGACCCTATGCTGGGCGCATGATCGACACACCGGTGTTCGGACGCCATCAGCCGCCGTCGCACACGATCATCCACCTGAGCGACCCGCATTTCGTCGCAGGGGGAGCCCGGCACTCCGGCGGCGCCGACAGTGACGGGAACCTCGCGCACACGCTCGACACGATCCGGCGGGTCGATCAGCATCCGTCGGCGATCGTCGTCACGGGCGACCTGACCGACTTCGGCGAACCGGACGCGTACCGGCGCATCCGCGCGGCGATCGAACCCGTCGCCGCCGAACTCGGATGCCCGATCGTGTGGGTCGCGGGAAACCACGACGAGCGACCCGCGCTGCGCGCGGAGCTGCTCGACGAGCCCGCGAGCGAGGAGCCCGTCACGGGCGTCTGGGACCTCGACGGACTGCGCCTGATCGCGCTGGACAGCAGCGTCCCCGGCTGGCACCACGGCGACATCGACGCCGCGCAGCGTGACTGGCTCGCGGGAGTGCTGGCCGAACCCGCCCCGCACGGCACGCTGCTCGCCCTGCACCATCCGCCGCTGCCCGCCCACGTGCCGCTGTTCGACATCCTCGAGCTGCAGCATCAGGACGAGCTCGCCGACGTCATCCGCGGCACGGACGTGCGGGGCATCCTCGCAGGCCACCTGCACTACTCGTGCTCGGGCACGTTCGCGGGAGTCCCCGTGAGCGTCGCGTCCTCGACCTGCTACACGATGAACCTGGGGCGGCCCGCCGCCGAGGTGAACGGTATGGATGCCGCGCAGGCCTTCCAGCTCGTGCATGTGCGACCCGACGTCATCACGCACACCGTCGTCCCGGTCGCGGAGGCGCCCACCGGCGACTACTTCAGCGAGGAGTGGGTCCGCGGGATGGCCACGCTGTCGCCGGAGGGCCGGCTCGAGGCCTTCTCGCGCAAGCCGCCTGCCGCCCGGGCATAGAATTGATGCATCCCCCGCATCCCATCCGCCACCACCCACAAGGAAGTGACATGGCTGCTGACGCGCCTGCCCTGACCCGTACTGAGACCGACTCGATCGGAAGCCTGGAGATCCCCGCCGACGCCTACTACGGCGTGCACACGCTGCGGGCTGAGCAGAACTTCCCGATCACCAAGCGCCCGATCTCGGTGTACCCCGATCTGATCCGCGGCCTGGCGATGGTGAAGCAGGCCTCGGCCCGGGCCAACAAGGAGATCGGCGTTCTCGACGCCGAGCGTGCGGACCTGATCGACGCGGCCTCGCAGCGCATCATCGACGGGGAGTTCCACGACCAGTTCGTCGTCGGCGTCATCCAGGGCGGTGCGGGCACGTCGACCAACATGAACGCGAACGAGGTCATCACCAATGTCGCGCTCGAGATGGCCGGCCGCGAGAAGGGCGACTACGCCTACCTCTCGCCGATCGACCACACCAACCGCAGCCAGTCCACCAACGACGTCTACCCGACCGCCGTCAAGATCGGCCTGTCGCTGAACCTGCGCTCGCTGCTCGACGAGCTTGACCTGCTGCGCCAGTCGTTCCTGGGCAAGGCATCCGAGTTCCACGACGTGCTCAAGGTCGGCCGCACTCAGCTTCAGGACGCCGTGCCGATGACGCTCGGCCAGGAGTTCCATGGCTTCGCGACGACGCTCGGCGAGGACCACAGCCGTCTCACCGAGAATGCCTCGCTGATGTTCGAGATCAACATGGGCGCCACGGCGATCGGCACCGGCATCACCACGCACGCCGGTTACGCGCCCGCCGTGCTCAAGCACCTGCGCGAGATCACCGGGCTGGACCTGCAGACCGCGGGCGACCTCGTCGAGGCCACCAGCGACACCGGTTCGTTCATGTCGTTCTCCTCGTCGCTCAAGCGCAACGCGATCAAGCTCTCCAAGATCTGCAACGACCTGCGTCTGCTCTCCTCCGGCCCGCAGGCCGGCCTCGGTGAGATCAACCTTCCCGCCATGCAGGCCGGCTCCAGCATCATGCCGGGCAAGGTCAACCCGGTCATCCCGGAGGCCGTCAACCAGGTGGCTTTCGCCGTCGCCGGCGCCGACGTCACCGTGACCATGGCGGCCGAGGGCGGGCAGCTCCAGCTGAACGCCTTCGAGCCGGTCATCGCGCACTCGATCTTCCAGTCCATCACCTGGATGCGTCAGGCGATGTGGACCCTCCGCGTCAACTGCGTCGACGGCATCACCGCGAACCGCGAGCGCCTGGGCGCGATGGTGGGCGCATCCGTCGGCGTCGTCACCGCACTGACCCCGTTCATCGGCTACGCGGCATCCGCCGCCCTCGCGAAGACCGCGCTGCTGACCAACCGCAACATCGCCGACCTCGTCGTCGAGGCCGGTCTGATGACGCGCGAAGAGGTCATGAAGCAGATCTCGCCGGCTCGCCTCTCGGGCCTCGAGACCGTCACCTCGGCCATCCCGGTGATCGCCGCGGAGGATCTGCCGGAGAACTGATCCCGGAATGCGGAAGAGGCGGATGCTGAACAGCATCCGCCTCTTCTTCGTCTGAGCCCGCGCCCGGTCAGTCCAGGATGCGGCAGTGCGTGGTGAGCTCGCCGATCCCCTCGATGCCGACCGTGACGGTGGAGCGGTCGCGCAGGAAGATCTGCGGATCGCGGGAGTAGCCGGCGCCGCCGGGGCTGCCGGTGGAGATCAGCGTCCCGGGGAGCAGTGTGACCGACGAGGACAGGTGCGCGACCAGAGTCGCGACGGTGCGCACCATCTGCCCTGTGGACGCATCCTGCACGGTGTGACCGTCGACGACGGTCCAGATGTGCAGCGCCTGAGGATCGGGGATCTCGTCGGCGGTCACCACGACGGGGCCGGTGGGGGTGAAGCCGTCGAAGGACTTGCAGCGGCACCACTGGGCCTCGGCGAACTGGATGTCGCGCGCCGTGATGTCGTTGACCACCGTGTAGCCCCAGACCGTGCTCAGCGCGTGCTCCTCGGATACGTCCTTGGCGGGCTGCCCGATGATGACGCCCAGCTCGGCCTCGTAGTCGACCGACTCGCTGAGCGTGCGCGGCCACGAGGTCGTCTGGCCGTGTCCCGCCAGCGAATTCGGCCACAGGGTGAAGACGGTGGGAGCGGTGTCGGTCTTGAGGCCCAGCTCGCTGGAGTGCGCGGAGTAGTTCAGGCCGACCGCGAGGATCGCGGGCGGGTCGACGACCGCGGACCCGAAGGAGAACCCGTTGAGCGGATGCCGCGGAGCGGCGCCCGCCGCCACCGCGGTGCGCAGCGCCTCGAGCATCTCGTCACCGCCCACGATGAGTTCCTGCAGGGTCTTCGGGCCGGGGGAGAGGAGGTCGCTGACCAGGATCGCCTCGTCGCCGTCGATGACGGCGAGCTGGAGGGATTCCGAGTCGCGAGCGCTCAGATGGGCAAAACGCATGCCTCTACGCTACCGGCCAGGATGCCCCCGTCGGCTGAGGCTCCCTCTAGGCTTTGCTCATGAGCTTTGGAGGACAGCCCCCGGCCTACCAGCCGCCGCCCCCGTCGGGCCAGCCGGTGCCCGAAGGGCAGCAGCCCGCGTACGGTCAGCCGCCGACCCCCGTGTACGGTCAGCCGCCCGCACCCGTGTACGGCCAGGGACAGCCCCCGTACGGTCAGCCTCCCACTCCCGCTCAGCCTCCCACTCCCGCTCAGCCTCCCGCTCCCGCTCAGCCGTACCCCTCCGCTCCCGCGTACGGCCAGCCGCCCGCTCCCGCGTACGGTCAGCAGGCGCAGCACCTGGCGCCCCAGGCGCCGGTCGCGGACGCCTACGCGGCGACGGCATCAGCCGCGCCCGCGATCGGCTACGGCCAGCCTCAGCAGCTGGCACCGCAGCCGTCGGCCGCAGCAGCGTACGCGCCGCCGGCTCCGCTCTCGCCCGCCCCGGTCGCCGGTGTGCCGGCGCTGCCGATGCCGGTGCGCAAGGGGCGCTCGGTCTCGGTGTGGGCGTTCGGTGTGCTGGGCTTCGTGATGCTCGCGCTGGTCGCCTACTTCGCGATGTTCCTCGGCACGGGCGCCTCGGTCGTCGGCCTGATCCTCGCCTTCGTCCCCCTCGGCATCGTGCTGTTCGGGGTGTACCTCATCGACCGCTGGGAGCCGGAGCCGAAGAGCCTGGTGATCTTCGCGCTGGCCTGGGGCGCGATCGCGGCGATCGGCATCGCGCTGCTGTTCGACCTGCTCCTGACCCTCGCAGCCGGCCGCCCGGACGACTTCTTCTCCGCGGTGATCCAGGCCCCGCTGATCGAGGAGATCGGCAAGGGGCTCGGGGTCTTCCTGATCTACGTCATCGGACGCCGGGCGTTCGACGGCCCGGTCGACGGCGTCGTCTACGGCGCGCTGGTGGGTGCGGGATTCGCGTTCACCGAGAACATCCAGTACTTCGGTGTCAGCCTCGTCAACGGCGGCGCCGGTGAGCTGACCATCACCTTCATCCTCCGCGGCCTTCTCTCGCCGTTCGCCCACGCCATGTTCACTGCCCTCACGGGCTTCGCCATCGGGCTCGCGGCACGCCGCGGGGCGACCGTCGCGGGTGCACTCGGCGCCGGGGCGCTGGGACTGCTCGGTGCGATGGCGCTGCACGCCTTCTGGAACGGCTCGTCGATGCTGGGCGACTTCTTCACGCTCTACCTCACAGCGCAGATCCCGCTGTTCCTCGGCTTCATCTTCGCGATCGTCGCTCTCCGGCGGGCGGAGGCCCGCCTCACGCAGCGACGGCTCGAGGACTACGCCGCAGCAGGCTGGTTCACGAAGGAGGAGGTCGTCATGCTGGCGACCCCCGCCGGACGCAAGGCCGGGATGCAGTGGGCGCGCGGACTGCGCGGGGACCGCCGCAAGCTGATGCGCTCGTTCATCAAGGACGCCACGGAGCTGGCGGCTGTCCGTCAGCGGGCGATCAACGGGCACGACGCCTATGCCGCTGCGGACGAGCAGTCGCTTCTGGCACGCACCAGGGCGACCCGCGCGCACCTGCTGGCGTACTGAGCGGACACCGCTCCGAACAGCACTCAGCGCCCGGTGCTGCGGCGATGCCTGCTAGTCTCCCGGGAGCTGAGTTGGCCTGATCTCAGGATGCATGAGGGCAGGCGGCCTGTCAAGAGGTCGCTGCGTCTTCGCGGTCTCCGAGGATGTTCTGCGCGAGCAGCGAGCGCACCTGCTCGGGAGTGAGGTCCGTGCGCCGCAGCGCGGCGAGCTTGCCGAGTGCGGTCTCGGGTGTCATGTCGCCGCCCGCGACGGCGCCTGCATCGGCGAGCAGCGACCCGACCGCGTAGCGCCCGAGGTCGACGGGACCGTCGGCGCACTGCGTGATGGCCAGCACGATGCTGCCGCCGTCGACGCCCGCGCGCACGGCCTCGGTCAGTCCGCCGGACGTCATCGGCGCGGTGCCCGCGCCATAGCACTCCAGCACGACGCCCGCCGGGCATTCGGCCAGCGCCGCCGCCAGCTGACCGCCGGTCAGGCCCGGCGACACCTTCACGAGTCCGATCCGAGGCGCGTCGCGCCCCGCGGACCGGGTGAGCGCGGCGGTCAGCTCGGGCGGCGTGCCGGAGCTCCCGGGGGCGAGTGGTCGAGGGGCGGCGAAGGCGTCCAGGCTTCGGCTGGAGCGCTTCGTCGCGCGCACCGCGGGAAGCAGCCGCCCGCCGAAGGCGATCCAAGTGCCCGCAGGCGTCCCCTCGGATGCGGCGGCGAACGCCTGCGCGAAGTTGTCCGGCGCATCGCTCCCCGGCATGCCCAGGGGCACCTGCGCACCTGTGAACACCACGGGGACGTCGATGTCCGCCAGCGCGAAAGCCGCGAAGGCCGCGCTGTAGGCCATGGTGTCCGTGCCGTGGATCACGACGACCCCGACCGGATGCTGCGCTTCCACGATCTCGCGGATGCCGTCGGCGAGCTCAGCCATGCTGCCCGGCTGGAGCTCTGCGCTGTCGATGGCCCGGGCCGTCGTCTCGTACGTCCACGTCGGCGCGGTCTCGCCGCTGTGCGATCGCGTGACGAGGCTCTCGATCTGCTCCCGCAGGTGCGGATCCGGCGCCAGACCACGAGGGGTCGCCGTCATCCCGAACGTGCCGCCGGTGTAGAGCACGGCGACCGGTCGCGCTCCGTCGTATCTGGTCATGGAGCACTCCCCGGGGCCTTGCTGATGACCCCGCAATCCTATTCCGAGAGTCGTCGAGGGCGGGCGGCACTGTTCGCTCTCGGCACGCGCGGCGGCGTTGACCGGGGTGCGCGGCTCGGGTTTGATGGAACCATGACAGATCGCACCAAGCCCGAGTTCGACGCACCGACCGGACCCGCACCCACCGAGCTCGTCATCCGCGACATCATCGTCGGCGACGGCGATGAGGCGAAGCCCGGCGACACCGTCACCGTGCATTACGCCGGCGTCGAGCACGACTCCGGTGAGGAGTTCGACTCCTCGTGGGGCCGCGGCGAGACCATCCAGTTCCCGTTGCGCGGCCTGATCCAGGGCTGGCAGGAGGGCATTCCCGGCATGAAGGTCGGCGGTCGCCGTGAGCTGACCATCCCGCCGCACCTCGCGTACGGTCCTGCCGGCGCAGGCCACTTCCTCTCCGGGAAGACTCTCATCTTCATCATCGACCTGGTCGCCGTCGGCTGACCCTGGGAGTCCCGTCAGCCCTCGGCATCGACCTGGTCGCCGTCGGCTGACCCTGCGAGCCCCGTCAGCCCTCGGCATCGACCTGGTCGCCGTCGGCTGATCCTGCGAGCCCCGTCAGCCCTCGGCATCGACCTGGTCGCCGTCGGCTGATCCTGCGAGCCCCGTCAGCCCTCGGCATCGACCTGGTCGCCGTCGGCTGATCCTCGACATCCTCGAAGCCCCCGTCCGCATCCTGCGGGCGGGGGCTTTCTGTAAAAACCCTGAAAACCGGGAATGTATGCAGATGCATGCAAGTTATCCTCATTACGGCCCACGCGGCACCCACGACTTCAAGGAGAAGCAGATATGTCGATCGAGATCCCCGGCTACCGTCCCGGCACCTACGTCCTCGACCCCGCGCACAGCGAGGTGACCTTCAGTGTCCGTCACATGATGATCTCGAAGGTGCGCGGCACCTTCGGCGTGAAGGAGGCGACGCTGATCGCCCCGGAGAACCCGCTCGAGGCCAAGGTCGAGGCGAAGGTCGACGTGACCTCGATCGACACCAAGGACGAGAACCGTGACGCCCACCTGCGCTCCGCGGACTTCTTCGATGTCGAGAACCACCCGTCGATGGAGTTCGTGTCCACCGGCACCCGCGTCGAGGACGGCGACTTCCTCGTCGACGGCGACCTGACCATCCGTGGCATCACCAAGCCGGTCACCTTCGAGTTCGAGTTCGGTGGCTTCGGCACCGACCCGTATGGCAACTACAAGGCCGGCGCGTCCGCGAAGACCGTCATCAACCGCGAGGACTTCGGCCTCACCTGGAACGCCGCGCTGGAGACCGGCGGCGTCCTGGTCGGCAAGGAGATCACCATCGGCCTCGACCTGCAGGGCGCACTGCAGGCCTGATCCGCTTCCCTTCACGAGCCCCGGGGCCCGGCGCAGTCAGCGTCAGGCCTCGGGGCTCAGTGCGTCGTAGGCGCGGAAGCGGGGGCTGAGCCGCGCGAGTGTCGCGACGATCCCGATGACCAGGAAGCCGCCCAACAGGGGAGGGAACCACAGGCTGGTCGCCGTGGCGAGGGCGCCGGCATACAGTGCGCCGACGCGGGGTCCGCCGGCGACCACGATGATGAAGACGCCCTGCAGCCGCCCGCGCATGGTGTCGGGGACGGCCGCCTGCATCATCGTGTTCCGGTAGATCGAGCTGACGTTGTCCGCGGCGCCGGAGAGCGCCAGTGCGATGCAGGCGGCGACGATGAGAGCGACGTGCGGCACCTGCTCGGATGCCGGCGGCAGCAGCATCCCGATCAGCAGCACCGCCCCGAACAGCGCGATGGCGATGCCGTAGGCCTGCACCGCGCGGGAGATGCCCAGCCCGTGCCAGCGGTAGTGCACGATCCGCCCGGAGAACAGGCTGCAGGCGAACGTGCCGACCGCGACCGCCGCCGTGAGGATGCCGGTGGTGAAGGCGCCGCCGCCGAGGATCACCGTTCCGAGTGCGGGGAACAGGGCGAGCGGCTGACCGAAGGTCATCGCGGTGATGTCCATCAGGTACTGCATCCGGATGTTCCCCGCGCGCTGCAGGAAGCGCCAGCCGTCGACCAGCGATGCGAGCCCCGGGCGCACGATCGTCCCCTCCGGGAGCAGCGCCGGCAGCGTCCAGAGGCCGAGGAACATCGACAGCATCAGGATGACGTCGATCGTGTACGTCCATCCGAATCCGGTGAGCGCCACCAGCAGGCCGGCGACCGCCGGACCGACCATCACGGTCAGCCCGAACGCGACGCCGTTGAGGGCGGATGCTGCCGCGAGATGGTCCAGGGGGATCAGTCGCGGCACGATCGCGGTGCGCGTGGCCATCCCGACGGAGTTCGCCGCGGCGATCGTCATGCTCAGCCCGTACAGCCACCAGATCGTCTCGGTGTGCGTCCAGGTCAGCGTCGCCAGCAGCGCCGTCGCGATGAAGGCGACCGTCGCGGAGATGAGCGCGACGCGGCGCCGGTCGAAGGCATCCGCCAGCATTCCTCCATAGAGGCCCGCGAGGATCATGGGCACGAGACCCGCGACGGCGATCATCGACACGGCGAAGGTGCTTCCGGTCAGCTCGAACACGTGCAGCATCACGGTCACGACGGTGAGCTGCCCGCCGATGCCCGCGAGAGTCGAGCCGATCCACATGCGCGTGAACGCCGGGCTGATCTTCAGGGGGGGAGAGGTCGATGAGAAGACCGCGGGAGAACTGCACCTCTCGAGGCTATCGGCTGTGCGCGACCGGGGCGCCGAAGCTGGTAGGCTATGGAGGTTGCCGTTCGATCGGCCGCGGATGAAGAGAGCCCACACATCAGGTGTCGGGCGCCGCGCAACAAGCAGAGAGGGGATCGAATCTATGGCACTGGAAGCAAACGTCAAGAAGGCGATCATCGAAGAGTACGCGACGCACCCCGGTGACACCGGATCCCCCGAGGTGCAGGTCGCGATGCTGACGCAGCGCATCAAGGACCTCACCGAGCACCTCAAGGAGCACAAGCACGACCACCACTCGCGTCGTGGCCTGTTCCTGCTCGTCGGTCAGCGCCGTCGCCTGCTGGGTTACCTGCAGGACATCGACATCAACCGTTACCGCTCGCTCATCGAGCGCCTCGGTCTGCGTCGATAAGCACCGCTGCCGCGTATATCGCGCAGAACATTCTTGGAGAGCCGCCCCACGGTGTGGGGCGGCTCTCGCTGTGTCCCGGGGTTGACGGTCCCGCTCGGTTTCCAGTAGGAAAGTATTTAGGTTTCCCGATGGAAAGTGGGGGAATGTCATGGAGCAGAGGCCGGAACCGGGTCTGGAGCCTTATGAGCCGCCGACCGCAGCCGTCGCGCAGGCGTATCTCGACGAATCGGAGCGTGTGGCTCAGCGTCGCGAGCAGCACATCGATCGCCGCGCCGCCGCGCGGCTCCTGCTCGCCGAGGGGATCTCGTTCGCGATCTACCTCGTCGTGCTCATGCTCGTGTTCCCACCCGCCGAAGGCGCCAACATCATCGTCATCGTCGCGCCGTTCATCGCCTGGACTCAGCTCGTGACGACGCTCCGCGAGGAGTACGGCTATCAGCGCCGAGGCCGCGAGCAGCGAATGCGGGCGGCAGTGATGCTCATCCTGCTCGCCGTCGTGGTCGGATCACTCGGCACGCTCATGCTGGGTGTCGACATCCCCGTCGCTCTGAGGTTCGCGCCCGGGGTCCTGTGCTTCGTGCTGTACGGCCTACTCGCGTGGGGTGAGTGGAGACATGCAACCGCGGAGCGGATCGTCCGGAAGCGGGCGCCCTTCGACCGCCGGGCGCGATTGACCACGACCTGCATCGGGATCGCGGTCGGGGCGATCGTCGCCTGCGTGGCGACCCCCTCCGCACTCATCGCCAACATCGTCAACCTCCTGGCGATGCTCGCCCTGGTGGTGTGGTTGTCGGCCTCGATGCTGACGCAGGGATCCCAGCTCGCGCTGGCATGGGGGCCGTTCCTGTGGATCTGTTTCGCCCTCTCCGGTGCAGTGATCGTCGCGCTGCTGCTGCTGGCGCAGTTCACCTCCATGCCACCGACCATCGGGGGCTACGTCGTCGGTGGTGCGATCGCGCTGGCGTTCGCCCTCGGAGCCTGGTGGGGCCCCGATCGTGGGTGAGAGCCCCAAGCATCCGCGGCTCCGGCTCGACGACAGCTTCGCCAGTCCCATCCGCTTCTCGTTGATGGCAGCGCTCGGCGAGGAACTCGAGCTCGACTTCGCCACCTTGGCCGGCGTCCTGCAGGTCTCCGACTCCGCGCTCAGCAAGGCGATCTCCTCGCTCGAGCAGGTGCACTACGTGAAGGTCCGCAAGGGGCAGGTCGGTGCTCGCGGGCGCACCTGGGTCACCGGCACAGCAGTCGGCCGTCGGGCGTTCCAGGCGCACCTCGAGGCGCTGCGCGCGATCGTCGACTACGGTACGGGCGGGTGACTCAGGCGCCGACCAGGTCCGCGTGGTGGATGGCGGCGACGTCCGGGTGCGCCCGCAGCCGTGACTTGAGCGCGTTCTCGCCGTAGAGGCTGTGGATCGGATTGGCCGGGTCGTCGGTGACGCCGCGGGCCTGGGCGGCCAACTCCGCGGGGAGATCGATGAGCGGGAGCTGCGAGACCAGCGCGGGGTTGAAGAAGAACGGGATCGACAGGCGGTCGTCGGGGGCGGCGGGAGAGATGACCCGATGGTTGGTCGCCTTCAGATATCCGCCGGTCGCGTACTCCAGCAGCTCGCCGATGTTGACCACGAACGCGCCCTCGACGGGCGGGGCATCGACCCATTCGCCGTCGCGCTCGACCTGCAGGCCGCCGCGGCCGGGCTCGACCCAGAGGAGGGTCAGCACACCGCTGTCTTTGTGGGCGCCGACGCCCTGCTGCGGAAGCGGCTCATGCGTCCCCGGATAGCGCACGATCTTGATGAGCGTCGAAGGCTCCCCGAAGTGGTCGTCGAAGTACGACTCCTCTGCTCCCAGCGCCAGCGCCCACGCGCGCAGGAGCCGCCGGGAGATCGCCGAGAGGGCCGCATGCCATTCCGCGACCACCTCGCGCAGCTCGGGCTGAGCGGACGGCCACAGGTTCGGGCCGATCAGCCTGGAGTAGGGCGGCCCTCCGGCCACAGCATCCCGTTCCGGCCCGATGTCGATCTGCTCACGCCAGTCGACCGCACCCTGCGTACGCTCGCCCCCGATCCGGGTGTACCCGCGGAAGTGCGGGCTCTTCACGTTCTCGATCGCGAGCTTGTCCTCGTCGGGAAGCGCGAAGAAGTCGCGAGCGGCGCGGTGCAGGCGCTCCTCGAGCCCGGCGGGGAGGCCGGTGCCGGTCAGATAGAAGAAGCCGACGTCGTGGGTCGCCGCACGAAGATCGGCTCGGAACGCGGCGGCCTCCTCCTCTCCGGCATCGAGTCGGGAGAGGTCCAGGACGGGGAGGTTCAGGTCGGACATGCGTCGAAGGTAATGCGGATGCAGGTGCGGTGGCGCGAATGTTGCGCTGTTTTACCCGGCGCCCGCGACAGGTGCGCATCGATCGCAATGCTAGGCTCGGTTAGGTAAGGCACCCCTTACCGATCATCGACACACGGAGAACACCCCGCTCGTGCTCGCAGTCATGCTTCCCGCGCTCCTGATCGGCCTTCGCGAAGGCCTGGAGGCGGCTCTCGTCGTCGGCATCCTCGTGGCCTACATCCGGCGCCTCGGGCGCGCCGACGTCCTGGGCCGGATGTGGATCGGCATCGGACTGGCGATCGCCCTGGCGCTGGGCATCGGCGCCGTGCTCACCTTCGGCGCCTACGCCCTCACCTCCGAGGCCGAGGAGATCATCGGCGGAACGCTGTCGCTGGTCGCCGTGGCGATGGTCACCTGGATGATCTTCTGGATGCAGAAGGCCGGACGCACCATGAAGTCGAACCTGCAGGGCGGCGTCGACCGCGCGCTGGCGGACGGCGGCCTGTGGGCGCTGGTCGCGGTCGGCTTCGTCTCCGTCGCCCGGGAGGGCATCGAGACCACCCTGCTGCTGTGGTCCATGGTGCAGTCGTCCGGCGACGCGCCGCTGGCGCTCCCCGGGGCGCTGCTCGGACTCGCCATCGCCGTCGTCGTCGGCTGGCTGATCGCGCGCGGCGCCGTATGCCTCGACCTGCGACGCTTCTTCGCCTGGACCGGCGGCTTCCTCGTGATCGTCGCCGCAGGCGTGCTGGCTTACGCCGTGATGGACCTCCAGGAGGCCGGCGTGCTGCCGGGACCGTTCTCCGCGCTCGCTCCCGTGGATCCCGGCACGGGCATCGTGCTCACCGGCGTGGCCGGATTCCCCTTCGGGTGGGCATTCGATGCCAGCGGCGTCATCGTGCCCGGCGGTGTCTGGGCGGTTCTCCTGCAGGCCATCGTGGGGTTCATGCCGCACATGACCTGGCTGCAGGTGATCGCGTGGACGCTGTACATCGTCGTCGTCGGCGCCCTGTTCATCCGCGGCATCCGCACCGGTCGTCCGCGCGCCCACGTCGCCGCCCCCGCTCAGACCTCCTCCCTCACCTCGACATCCCCTGGAGCAGCATGACCCTCACCGCCCGCACTCTCGGCGCCGCTGCGGCGCTGGCGGCAGCAGCCATCGCCCTCACCGGATGCGTCGCCAAGGCGACCGCCGACCCGGCCGCATCCTTCACCGTGAAGTCCACGGCCGATGCCTGCACGGTCTCCGCCGACACGGCGAAGAGCGGCACGCTGACCTTCGACATCTCCAACAGCGGAGACCAGGTCACGGAGTTCTACCTCCTGGCTTCCGACGGCCTGCGCATCGTCGGCGAGGTGGAGAACATCGCTCCGTCGGCATCCCGCACCATGACCGTCGTGGCCCAGCCGGGCGACTACTTCACGGTGTGCAAGCCCGGCATGGTGGGCGACGGCGTCGGCAAGTCCGCGTTCACGGTGAGCGGCGAGAAGGTCGCCATCGACGGGCCGGACGCCGAGCAGAAGCAGAAGGCCGTCGACCTCTACGCCGCGTTCGTGAAGGATCAGGTCGGACAGCTGGTCCCGGCGGTGCAGGAGCTCGTGAACGCCTACCAGTCCGGTGACGACGAGAAGGCGCGCGAGCTGTTCCCGAGCACCCGCGCGTACTACGAGCGCATCGAGCCCGTCGCCGAGGCGCTCGGCGATCTCGATCCCCGCATCGACTTCCGCGAGGTGGATGCCGTCGCTGACGGCCTGGACTGGACCGGCTTCCACCGCCTGGAGAAGGACCTGTGGCAGCCCGCCCAGGATGCGCTGAACTCCGACGGCGAGACGTCGGCGTGGAAGGACTGGGCGCCGTCCACGCCTGAGCAGCGGGGCGAGTTCGGTGATCTGCTGATCGCCGACGTGCAGGAGCTGTACGACTACGTCCACTCGAAGGACTTCACCACAGCGCTGAACGACCAGGGCATCGCCGGCATCTCCAACGGTGCGGTCGCGCTGCTCGACGAGGTCGCCACGGGCAAGATCTCGGGCGAGGAGGACTGGTGGTCGCACACCGACCTCTACGACTTCGCCGCCAACGTCGAGGGCTCGAAGATGGCGTTCTCGCTCGTCAGCGACCTCGTCGCCTCGAAGGGCGCGGACGGCAAGGCGCTCGTGGAGGAGATCTCCACCGGGTACGCGGACCTGGAGAAGGCTCTGGCCGCGCAGGGATCGCTGGATGCCGGGTTCGTCCCGTTCACGCAGCTGAACGACGCCGACAAGCGCGAGCTGATCGACCTGATCAACGCTCTCGCCGAGCCGCTGTCGAAGCTGACCAGCACGGCTCTCGCCTGATCCGCCGATGACCGAGGACGTCGAAGCCGGGCGGAAGAGGCCCGGACTGAGCCGGCGGGGCCTGCTGGGGCTCGCGGCGGGCGGGGGAGCCGCCGCCCTGGCGCTGGCCGGTGGCGGAGGCTATGCGCTCGCCGCCGCTCAGCGACGGGAGGAGACGGCATCCGGAGTGCATGCGTTCTTCGGCGCCCACCAGGCCGGCATCACCACTCCGGTGCAGGAGCATCTGCATTTCGCGGCGTTCGACATGATGCCCCGCAGCGACCGCGCCGACCTCATCGAGCTGCTGCAGGACTGGTCGTACGCGGCATCCCGGATGACGCAGGGGCTCGAGGTCAGTGCGACGGGCGCCGTGGGCGGATCCTCCGAGGCGCCTCCGGACGACACCGGGGAGGCGCTGGGGCTTCCGGCGAGCTCGCTGACCGTCACCTTCGGCTTCGGTCCGACGCTCTTCGAGAACGAGGACGGCGATCGCTACGGCGTCCGCGATCGTCTGCCCGCGAAGCTGAAGCCGCTCCCGGCCTTCCTCGGCGAGGATCTCGACCCGATGCTCTCGGACGGCGACCTGTGCGTGCAGGTCTGCGCCGACGATCCGCAGGTCGCCGTGCACGCGATCCGCAATCTCAGCCGCATCGCGTTCGGGCGCGCCAAGCTGCGCTGGTCGCAGCTCGGCTTCGGCAAGACCTCGCGCACGACGGCGGAGCAGCAGACCCCGCGCAACCTGTTCGGGTTCAAGGACGGCACAGCCAACATCCTCGCCGACGATGCCGAGGCGCTCGACGAGGACGTGTGGGTCGCGGACGGCGACGATCCCGCCTGGCTCGCCGGCGGTTCGTACCTCGTCGCGCGCAAGATCGCGATGCTCATCGAGACCTGGGATCGGGTGCGCCTCGGCGAGCAGGAGCGCATCTTCGGACGTGACAAGGGCGAGGGTGCGCCTCTGAGCGGCGGCACCGAGGGGACCGCCCCCAAGCTGTCCGGACTGGATGAGCACAGCCATGTGCGGCTCGCGCATCCCGACAGCAACGGCGGCACCCGCATCCTGCGACGCGGCTTCAACTACGTGGGTGGCAACAACAGCCTCGGGCGCCTCGACGCCGGGCTCTTCTTCCTCGCCTACCAGCGCGACCCGGCGCAGTCCATCGGGCTGCAGCGGAAGCTCTCCACCGATCTGCTGAACGAGTACATCCGGCACGTCGGCTCCGGCATCTGGGCCGTTCCCGCCGGCGCGCGCTCCGGTTCCTACGTGGGTGAGGCGCTCTTCCGCGACGCGTGACGTCTATCCGCGACGCGAGCCGGTGGGATCGCTGCGGTGGTCCGATCCGGATGACAGCGCGGCATCCGTGAACATCCACTTCGGGCGCGGCTCGATCAGCGGGCGGAACACCCTCCGCACCGGCTTCGAGGCGAGCAGGAACGCGATGGCGACCGCGAGCACGGTGATCAGCGGGAGCCAGATCCAGGTGGGGTCGAGCCCGCGCAGCAGACCTGATTCGCGGAACGGGTACAGCACGAACGAGTGCAGCAGGTAGACGTACATGGTGTACTGACCGAAGGTGGTCCACCACTGCGCGCGGCGGGGGAGCAGCACGAAGAAGCACGCGCTCAGCAGGATCGCCAGCGCCATCAGGCCCAGGCGGATGCCTCCAGCCCACCACTGATCGACGGAGAGCCCGGAGTACGAGTCGTCGTAGAAGAACCAGAAGCGCAGATCGACGTCGTCCCAGAACGCCAGCCAGCGCCAGCACACGAAAGCCCACGCGGCGAGCACGGCGACAGCGGAGGCGCGCAGCCACCACGGGCGGTAGTCGATCAGGCTGAACCGGCGCACCACGTCGCGTTCGCGCAGCCACCAGCCGAGCGTGAAGAAGAACATCAGGCCCAGCGTGCGCGAGAGCGAGAAGGTGCTGTCGACATTGCTGAGGTAGCCGACGCCCACGGAGATCGCCAGCGCCCAGGCCAGCGGCCAGCGCAGCAGGGCCAGATAGGGCAGGACCAGGCGGAAGATGCCGAGTGCCAGCAGGAACCACAGGGTCCATGACGGCTGTGTGAGGTTCGGATCCGCGCGACCCTCGACCAGCCACTTGGTGAGCGTCCACAGTCCCTCGAAGATCACATAGGGCACCAGGATGTCGGTGATCACGCGAGCCATCTGACGCTTCGTCGGGCTCGCCGATTTGGAGAAGTAGCCGGAGATTATCGCGAACGCCGGCATGTGGAACGCATAGATCCACAGGTAGAACGCGTAGGAGATGTCGGAGTCGTAGATCAGGCGCTGCGTACCGTGCCCGATCACCACCAGCACGACGCAGGCGAAGCGGGCGTTGTCCCAGAACGGAACGCGCCGCCGCCCGCGGATCGTCCCCGTCGGCGTCGTCGTGGGCGGATGCTGGTCGGCACTGCTCATCCCTCGAGGCTACCCGGCCGGACTTCTCCGGCGCCTGCGGGAATATCCTTGCGGCTGCGGTGTTCCACCAAGTACATTCATTTGAATAGAAACGGATGCCACCGCATCCCGAGTGGAGAATCAGAACCATGGACGCTCAGAACAGCACCCAGACAGCCGGTATGCAGTTCGGCATCATGTCGGTCAGCGACATCACGCAGGACCCGACCACGGGCATCACGCCCAGCGAGCGCGAGCGGATCCAGGCGGCGGTGACGATCGCCACGCATGCGGAAGAGGTCGGCCTCGACGTCTTCGCCATCGGCGAGCACCACAACCCGCCCTTCTTCTCCTCGAGCCCCACCACGCTTCTCGCGTACATCGCCGCGCAGACCGAGCGACTGATCGTCTCGACCTCGACGACGCTGATCACCACGAATGACCCGGTGCGCATCGCAGAGGAGTACGCGATGCTGCAGCACCTCTCCGGTGGCCGCATGGACCTGATGATGGGGCGCGGGAACACCGGGCCGGTGTACCCGTGGTTCGGTCAGGACATCCGTCAGGGCCTGCCGCTCGCGATCGAGAACTACGCGCTCCTGAACGAGCTGTGGACCAAGGACGTCGTGGACTGGGAGGGCAAGTTCCGCACTCCGCTGCAGGGCTTCACTGCCACGCCGCGCCCCCTCGACGGCGTCAAGCCGTTCGTCTGGCACGGCTCCATCCGCACGCCGGAGATCGCCGAGCAGGCCGCCTACTACGGCGACGGCTTCTTCGCGAACAACATCTTCTGGCCGAAGGAGCACTACCAGCGCCTCATCGAGCTGTACCGCCAGCGCTGGAGCCACTACGGCCACGGCGCACCCGAGACCGCGATCGTGGGCCTCGGCGGCCAGGCGTTCATCGCCAAGAACTCGCAGGACGCCGTCAACCAGTTCCGTCCGTACTTCGACAACGCCCCGGTCTACGGCCACGGCCCGTCGATGGAGGACTTCACCGAGATGACGCCCCTGACCGTCGGCTCGCCGCAGCAGGTCATCGACCGCTACGCCGCCATGCGCGACACCTTCGGCGACTACCAGCGCCAGCTGTTCCTCATGGATCACGCGGGCCTGCCCCTGACGACCGTGCTCGAGCAGATCGACCTGCTCGGCGAGGAGGTCGTGCCGGTGCTGCGCAAGGAGCTCGCGAAGGACCGTCCCGCGACGGTGCCGGACGCTCCGACCCATGCGGCCCGCGTGAAGGCGATCTACGGTGACGGTCCGGCTCGTGAGGCCCGCCCCGCCGCCAACCGCGGCGACAACCTCACCGCGGGATCCCCGTACCAGGACGCCCCGGCGCCCGCCGGCGCCGCGTTCGGCCTCTCCCGGAAGGAGGCGTGAGATGAGCGAGCGCCGCATCGCCGTCGTCTCGTCCGGTCTGTCCAACCCGTCCTCGACGCGGATGCTGGCCGATCGGCTGGCCGCCGAGACCGCGAGGGCTCTGCGCGAGCGCGACATCGACGTGCAGGTGGATGTGATCGAGCTCCGCGACCTCGCGCACGACATCACGAACAACCTGCTCACCGGCTTCGCGCCGGCGCCCCTGGAGGAGGCGATCAACCGGGTCGTGTCGGCGGATGCCGTCATCGCCGTCACGCCGATCTTCTCGACCAGCTACGCGGGCCTGTTCAAGTCGTTCATCGACGTGCTCGACCCCGACGCCCTCACCGGCAAGCCCGTTCTGATCGGCGCGAACGCGGGCACCGCCCGCCACTCGCTGGCGATCGACTACGCGATCCGCCCGCTGTTCACCTACCTGCACGCCGAGCCCGTCTCGACCGGGGTGTTCGCGGCATCCAGCGACTGGGGTGCGAATGCCGACGACGTGGCGCCGCTCAGCGCCCGTGTCGAGCGCGGCGCGCGCGAGCTCGCCGAGGCGATCGCGCGCAAGGAACCGGTCACCGACGCCGACCCCTTCGATCCCGACACGTACCTGGGCAAGGGCAAGTCCTTCGGCCACCTGCTCGGAGGTCTCGCCGGGGAGTGAGGCACTGATCGGTCAGCGCGGCGGCCGGAGATTCCAGCGGTACTGGGTCTCCGGCCGCCCGCGCGTGCCGTAGCGCGCCTCGCGCACAGCCACCCCGTCGTCGGCGAGGTGCTCCAGATACCGGCGCGCGGCGACCCGGGACATGCCCAGCGCGTTCGCGGCGCCGGTCGCGGACAGCGGGCCCGAGGCGCGCAGCACGGCGGACACGCGCTCCAGCGTGTCGGATGCCAGACCCTTGGGAAGCGGGACTGCGGGGCGCACACGGCCCAGCAGCGCATCGATCTCGGTCTGCGTGGCCTCGCCCTCGGTGGCCAGGGCGCGCTGCTTGTGCTCCCGGTAGGCGCTGAGCCGTTCACTGAAGACCGCGAACGGGAACGGCTTCACGAGGTACTGGAACACGCCCAGCGCCGCCATCTGCCGCACCGTCTCGGCATCCCGCACGCCGGTGATCGCGATGACGTCGATCGCGGCCGCCCGAGTGCGGATGGTGCGCAGCACGTCGACGCCGGAGCCGTCGGGCATGGTGATGTCCAGCAGAGCGAGGTCGAACGCCTGGGCTCCCGGACGCTCCAGCACCGCGGTCATCGCCGCCCGCGCGCTCGTGCACTCGCCTGCGATCTCGAACCCGCTCATGCGCGCGAGGTAGCTGCGGTGCAGCTCCATGGTGAGCACATCGTCGTCGACCAGCAGCGTCCTGATCATCGGCGGCTCCGCGGCGCGGGGAGCTCGACCAGGAACGTGCTCGGATCGTCCAGGATGCGGACGACGCCGCCCGCCTCCGCCACGACCGAGCGCACGAGCGCGAGCCCGACGCCGCGGCCCTCCGCCCCGGCGGGCTTGGTGGAGAAGCCAGGCGAGAAGACCTGCTCGCGCAGCTCGGCCGGCACACCCTCGCCGCTGTCCGACACCGCGATCACCAGGCCTCCGTCCGCAGCCGGGTGCATCTCGACCTCGACCCAGCGATCGTCGGATGCGGCCGCCGCGTCGAACGCGTTGTCGATGAGGTTGCCGATCACGGACACGCTGTCGATGGGCGAGAGCCCCGAGGACGGGGCATCCTTTGCGATGTGCAGGCGCAGCTCGATGCCGCGCTCCCTCGCCTGGGACACCTTGCCCAGCAGCAGCGCGCCCACCGCCGGGTCTCCGTGGCGCTGGGCCGTCACCTGGTCCACGAGCGTCTGGCTCTGCCGGGAGTTCTCGGTCAGGATCTCGATCGCCTCGTCGGTGCGGCCCAGCTCGAGCAGCGCGACGGCGGTGTGCATGCGGTTCCCGTGCTCGTGGGTCTGCGCCCGCAGCGCCTCCCCGAGCGTGCGGAACGACTCGTACGACGACACCGCATCACGGACCTCGCCAGGTGGCAGGTCTCCCGCGATGCGGCGGGTGGAGCGGCGCGCCGCCCTCGACCCCCGGGGGCCCAGCAGGTCGAGCGCGGCAGTGATCGCGACCGTGAGGGGGAGCCGGCGCACCAGCGTCTCCGAGATGGACTCCGTCGTGACGCCCGCGGCCACCCACCCGACGAGCCGGCCCGCGGCATCCCTCACCGGCACGATCGTGCGCACCGAAGGACCCAGCGTGCCGGTGAAGACCTCGGTCAGCTCCCTGTCGTCGGCGGGGATCGTGCCGCGGTAGTGCCTTCCGATCTCGTCGGGGTCCGGATGCGTGACGCGCGTGCCGTCCGGCGTCATCACGGTGATGAAGTCGAGACCCGCCCGGGAGGTGACCTCCAGTGCGTAGGGCTCGAGGGCTGCCGACGCCGCGTCACGGTCGTCCTCCAGCGCCCCGGCGACGAGGGGCGACACGGCGAGGGTCCTGGCGGTCGCCGCAGTGACGCGCTCCGCCTCGTCGTGCGCGGCGGTCTGCGTCTCGAAGACGAGGAAGGCCGCCACCAGGGCCGCGAGGACCAGGGATGCCGCGATCAGGACCACGAAGACGCGGGACGCGGCGCTGCGCGCGTGGGTGGGCACGGTCGTCATCCACGCCTCCCGTCGTCCGCTGCGCTGCTCGCGACCAATACGACCACAAATGGTGCCGCGATGAGAAGTCCGTGACGGTGGAGGAACCGACGGCGAGGACGCCGTCCGGCATGACACGACGACGTTCATGATCGAGGAGGAAACATGGCGATGACAAGCGGATTCGGGTTCCCGAGGATCCCGCAGCGGCGCGGCCGGAAGTCGTGGGACAAGCACACCTGGCTCTACCTGTCGGTGCTGATCGCGGTGGTGCTCGGCGCACTGGTCGGACTGATCTGGCCCGAGGTGGGGCAGGGCTTCGAGGCGCTGGGCAAGGGCTTCGTCGCCCTCATCAAGATGATGATCGCGCCGATCATCTTCTGCACGATCGTGGTGGGCGTCGGCTCGATCGCGAAGGCGGCGACGGTCGGCCGGATCGGCGGGCTCGCGCTGATCTACTTCATGGTGATGTCGACCTTCGCGCTCGCCATCGGGCTCGTGGTCGGGAACATCATCCACCCGGGTTCAGGACTGGACATGGCCGGGTCCAGTTACGAGGCCGCGTCCACCGAGGCGTCGACCGCGCAGGACTTCGTGCTCGGGATCATCCCGACGACGTTCTTCTCCGCGTTCACCGGGGAGAGCGTGCTGCAGGTGCTGTTCATCGCACTGCTCGCCGGCTTCGCGCTGCAGGGTCTCGGTGACCGCGGTGCGCCGATCATGGAGGCGGTGAAGAACCTGCAGCTGCTGGTCTTCCGCATCCTCGGCATGATCCTCTGGCTGGCACCGGTCGGCGCGTTCGGCGCCATCGCGGCGGTGGTCGGGAAGACCGGTCTGGCGGCGATCTGGAGTCTCGGCATCCTCATGGTCGCGTTCTACATCACCTGCATCGTCTTCATCGTCGTCGTGCTGGGCACCGTGCTGTGGCTGGGCTCTCGGGTGAGCATCTTCAGCCTGATGCGGTACCTCAGCCGCGAGTACCTGCTCATCGTCGGCACCTCGTCGTCCGAGTCCGCCCTCCCTCGTCTGATCGCGAAGATGGAGCACGTCGGCGTCTCCAAGCCGGTCGTCGGCATCACCGTGCCCACCGGCTACTCGTTCAACCTGGACGGCACCGCGATCTACCTCACGATGGCCTCGCTGTTCATCGCGACGGGAATGGGACAGCCGATGTCGATCACGGAGCAGATCGGCCTGCTGGTGTTCATGATCCTCGCGAGCAAGGGTGCGGCGGGCGTCACCGGAGCGGGCCTTGCCACGCTGGCCGGCGGTCTGCAGGCGTATCGTCCCGACCTGGTCGACGGGGTCGGCGTGATCGTGGGCATCGACCGCTTCATGTCCGAGGGGCGTGCGCTGACGAACTTCACCGGCAACGCCGTCGCCACGCTGCTGATCGGCACCTGGACGAAGCAGATCGACCGGGATCGCGTGCGCCTCGTCCTCAGCGGCGAGCTGCCGTTCGACGAGTCCTCGCTGGACGGCGTCGACAGCCACGGCGGCGGCAACACACGCGCCGAGAGCGCACAGGTCGAGAGCGCACAGCTTGAGGCCGCGCAGCGCTGAGCGGTACCGGACGCCCGGGAGCAGCGGACCGGAACGACGCAGGCCCGCGATGCAGCAGCATCGCGGGCCTGCGTCGTACGTGGGTACGGGCTCAGCCGCTCTTCCGGCGGAACTCGCGCTTCATCTGCGGCGCGGGGGTCGCGTGCACGGCTGAATCGCCGTCGAGGTGCGCCTCGCCGCCCTGGTTCTTCGCGTTCTTCCGGTCGAGCGCTTCCTTGAACTTGCGCTTCATCTCCTCGGAGGAGACTGCCTTGTCTTCGCTCATGTCCGTCAGCCTAGCCGGTCGGCTTCCGCGGAGCGCGAGCGAGGCCGCCGCGCCGTGATCAGGTCGATCGCAGCACCCAGGGCGACCGCGACGAGCACGGAGACGACCACCGCCGGCAGCGGGCCGCCCGGCAGGAGCGCCGCGACCACCGCACCGACGGCGGCCTGATACGCGGCCCAGCCGGTCGCGGCGACGGCGGCGAGGCTGAGAAAGCGGGGCGGGTGGATGCGGGACGCGCCGGCGACGAGATTCACCGCGAGCCGGGCGAACGGCACGAAGCGCGCGGTGAACAGCACGGTGGCGGTCCCCGTCGACAGCCGGCGCCGTGCCCAGTCGAGGGATGCGCGCACCCGGGGCGCGCGCATCCAGCGCCACCGCTCCACGCCCGCCGTGCGCCCGATCAGGTAGCAGGCGACGTCGCCGCACCAGGCGGCCGCCGCCGCCAGCCCGATCACCGCCAGGAGCGGCGGGGACCCCTGCGACATCGCGATCGCGCCGAGCGCGGTGACGGCGATCTCACCGGGGATGACGACCAGGAACGCGTCTCCGACGACGAGAGCGCACATCACCACGAGGCCCCAGGGGCCGGTCAGCAGCTGCAGCAGAGGTTCCGGCATCACAGCGGAACTTTCGCTCATCCTGGTGAACGGGAGGAGGCCGGCAGGTGAGGAGATGACCGGCATCCGTGCATCGGGTGAACACTCGGCTCCCGACGCCGATTCCGTCCGTTCCGCGCGTCCGCCGCAGGCATCCTGGCCTGGTGAGAGTCGCGATCGTCACCGAGTCCTTCCTCCCGCACATGAACGGCGTGACCGGATCCGTGCTGCAGATCCTGCGCCACCTCGAGCGCACCGGGCATCAGGCGCACGTGATCGCCCCGTCCGCTCCGGACACGCCGCTGCGCTCCGGCGGGGCTCGCGTCGACACCGTGGCATCCGTGCCGCTGCCCGGCTATCGGCATGTGCGGGTGGGGATGGCGTCGACGGGGCGCGTCGTCGATTCGCTGCGCAGGTTCCAGCCGGACGTCGTGCACCTGGCATCGCCGTTCGCGCTCGGCTGGCGCGGCGTGGTCGCTGCGGAGCGGCTCGCCCTGCCGACGGTGGCCGCGTACCAGACCGACGTCGCGGCGTACACGTCGCGCTACGGGGTGGCGCTGACAACCTCCCTCGCCGAGAGCCACCTCGCACGGCTGCACCGCCGCGCCACGCTGACGCTGGCGCCGTCGAGCGAGTCCGAGGCGCAGCTCAGCCGGCTCGGAGTGGACAGGGTGCGCCGGTGGGGCAGGGGAGTGGATGCCGAGCGCTTCCGCCCCGATGCCAGGGACGAGCAGTGGGAGCATCGCATCCCCGGCCTCGTGACAGTGGGCTACGTGGGTCGTCTTGCGCCGGAGAAGCAGGTGGAGGACCTGCACGCGCTGCGCGGCATCCCGGGCATCCGCCTGGTGATCGCCGGCGACGGGCCGTCCCGTGCCCGCCTGGAGACCCTGCTGCCGGATGCCCTGTTCCTCGGCCACCTCTCCGGCGCCGAGCTCGCCCGGGCGATGGCATCCTTCGACGTCTTCGTGCACCCCGGCGAGAGCGAGACCTTCGGGCAGACGCTGCAGGAGGCGCACGCCAGCGGCGTCCCGGTGATCGCCACCGGGCGCGGCGGCCCGCTGGACCTGGTGCGCATGGGCATCGACGGCTGGCTGTACCGGCCCGGCGACCTCGACGACCTGCGGATGCGGGTGCGCGACCTCGCGGGAGACGAGCGCAAGCGCCGGGCGTTCGGCCGGGCCGGGCGCGAGGCCGTGGAGGGCCGCAGCTGGACGGCTGTCTGCGATCAGCTCGTGGAGAGATTCGACGAGGCGCAGGAGCTGCACGCGCTGGATCGCACGCTGCGCGTCCCCCGGACGCGGCGACCGGAGCCCGCCGAACCGCAGCGGGGGAGGCGCTGGCAGCGCTTCGTCGCCCTCGGCGACTCGCTCACCGAGGGCCTGGGTGACCCGGGCGAGGACGGAATCGAGCGCGGGTGGGCCGATCGTCTCGCGCTGCTGCTCGCCGCCCGCGGCGGCCTGCACTACGCGAACCTCGCCGTGCGCTCGCGGCGGGTCTCCGACGTCTGCGGCCCGCAGCTGCGACGCGCCCTCGAACTGCGTCCGGACCTCGCATCGGTGTTCGTCGGGTCGAACGACCTGGTGCGGGTCCGCGCCGACATCCCCGCGCTCGCCGCGCGCGTGGAGGATGCCGTGGCGCAGCTGCGCGCCGCGGGAGCCGATGTCGTCCTGGTCACTCCGATGCTGCCCCGTCGTGCGGCCTCCGCCGTCTACGCCCGGCGCTTCGCCGCGTACGCCAGCGCGCTCGCCGCGGTCGCGCAGCGCACCGGCGCGATCCTGATCGACGGGGACCTGCATCCGATGCTCGGACGTCGCCCGAACTGGGCCGAGGACCTCGTGCATCTCTCCAGCCGCGGCCACCGCTTCCTCGCCTACCGGGTCGGTGAGGCGCTGGGCGTGCCGCATGCCGAGGCGCTTGGCGTGCTGGACGAGTCCCTGCACGACCACGAGCACATCCTGCGCCGCACGTGGTGGCGACGGCACGCGCTGCCCTGGGTCTGGCGGCGGCTGCACGGACGCACGGCGGGGGACGGCCGCGTGGCCAAGCACGACGACTGGGTGTACATCGCGCGCAACGACTCCCGCGTGCGCGAGCACGCCGGTTGAGATCGCACTGGTAGGCTTGCAGAGGATGCCTGTGGCATCCGTCAAACTGCATATCGACTTAGTACGGAGCGGTCGGCTGAGAAGCTGGTCCCCTGTGGTGGGTTCCTCGTCGCACACGGCGCCGGGTGATCTTCTACTGGTGGCCAGCGCAGGCGAGATTCGCGGGAATGCCCGCGCGCTTATATCTGCCCGCATCCGCTCCTTCGCGAGAACTCGCGCATCATACGGACGCGCGAGCCTAAACAAAGAAGGAGAGACCTCTTGGAAGGTCCTGAAATCACTGCCACCGAGGCCGTTCTCGACAACGGCCGCTTCGGCACCCGCACCGTCCGGTTCGAGACCGGACGCCTCGCCCAGCAGGCGCAGGGCTCCGTCGCCGCGTACCTCGACGACGAGACCATGCTCCTGTCGGCCACCAGCGCAGGCAAGCACCCGCGCGAAGGCTTCGACTTCTTCCCGCTGACCGTCGACGTCGAGGAGCGCTCGTACGCCGCCGGAAAGATCCCCGGCTCGTTCTTCCGTCGCGAGGGCCGCCCCTCCACCGAGGCGATCCTGGTCTGCCGTCTGATCGACCGCCCGCTGCGCCCGTCGTTCGTCGACGGCCTGCGCAACGAGGTCCAGATCGTCATCACCGTGCTGTCGATCGCCCCGGGCGAGTACTACGACGCGCTGGCGATCAACGCGGCATCCGCCTCGACCCAGATCTCGGGTCTTCCGTTCTCCGGCCCGATCGCGGGTGTGCGCCTGGCGTTCATCCCCGGCCACGGCGAGCACGCCGACCAGTGGGTCGCCTTCCCGAACGCCGCCCAGGTCGAGGAGGCCGTCTTCGACCTCGTCGTCGCCGGCCGTGTCGTCACCAAGGCGGACGGCTCCGAGGACGTCGCGATCATGATGGTCGAGGCCGAGGCCACCGAGAACAGCTGGAACCTGATCAAGGCCGGCGCCACCAAGCCCAGCGAGGACATCGTCGCGCAGGGTCTCGAGGCCGCCAAGCCGTTCATCGCCCAGCTGGTCAAGGCGCAGGCCGAGCTCGCCTCGCACGCCTCCAAGGAGCCGGGCGTCTACCCCGTCTTCCTGCCCTACTCGGAGGAGACCTTCGCGTTCGTCAACGAGCGTACGCACGACGAGCTGGTGGGCGTCTACCAGATCGCCGACAAGATCGAGCGCCAGAACGCCGACGACGCGATCAAGGACCGCGTCAAGGGCGAGCTCGCCGCCGCCGTCGAGGCGGGCACCCTGCCCGAGTCGGCACTGGCCGAGTTCTCCGGCGCCTACAAGTCGGTCACCAAGAAGATCGTCCGCGGCCGCATCCTCACCGAGGGCGTGCGCATCGACGGTCGCGGCCTGGCCGACATCCGTCCGCTGGACGCCGAGGTGCAGGTCATCCCGCGCGTGCACGGCTCGGCCATCTTCCAGCGCGGTGAGACCCAGATCCTGGGCGTCACCACGCTGAACATGCTCAAGATGGAGCAGCAGATCGACTCGCTGTCGCCCACCACGAGCAAGCGCTACATGCACCACTACAACTTCCCGCCCTACTCCACCGGTGAGACCGGTCGCGTCGGGTCGCCGAAGCGTCGCGAGATCGGGCACGGCTTCCTGGCCGAGCGCGCCCTCGTGCCGGTGCTGCCCTCCCGCGAGGAGTTCCCCTACGCGATCCGTCAGGTCTCCGAGGCCCTCGGGTCCAACGGCTCCACCTCGATGGGTTCCGTCTGCGCCTCGACCCTGTCGCTGCTGAACGCCGGTGTGCCGCTGCGCGCACCCGTGGCCGGCATCGCCATGGGCCTGGTCTCCGACGAGGTCGACGGCGAGACCCGCTACGCGGCCCTCACCGACATCCTGGGCGCCGAGGACGCGCTGGGCGACATGGACTTCAAGGTCGCAGGCACCAGCGAGTTCGTCACCGCGATCCAGCTGGACACCAAGCTCGACGGCATCCCGTCGTCGGTGCTGGCCGGCGCGCTGACCCAGGCCCGCGACGCGCGTCTGACGATCCTGAACGTGCTGAACGCCGCGATCGACGCTCCCGACGAGATGGCGCCCACCGCGCCGCGCGTCATCAGCGTGCAGATCCCGGTCGACAAGATCGGCGAGCTGATCGGCCCGAAGGGCAAGACGATCAACGCGATCCAGGACGAGACCGGCGCGCAGATCTCCATCGAGGAGGACGGCACCGTCTACATCGGCGCCGTCGACGGTCCGTCGGCCGAGGCCGCCCGTGCCCAGGTCAACGCGATCGCCAACCCCACCAACCCCGAGGTCGGCGAGCAGTTCCTCGGAACCGTCGTGAAGATCGCCAGCTTCGGCGCCTTCATCTCGCTGCTGCCCGGCAAGGACGGCCTGCTGCACGTCACCGAGGTGCGCAAGCTCGCCGGTGGCAAGCGCGTCGAGAACGTCGACGACGTCCTCTCGGTCGGCCAGAAGATCCTCGTCAAGATCACGAAGATCGACGACCGCGGCAAGCTGTCTCTCGAGCCCGTGCTCGATGACGCGCCTGCCGAGGGCGAGAAGGTCGAGGAGCCCGCTGAGGCGTGATCCCGTCGGACGCCGGTGACCCGGCATCCGTGAGCAGGGCCCGGAGCAGTGCATGAGCACGGCGCCGGGCCCTGCGTCGTATCCGATGTGATCGGATCGTTACGAGAACTTCTCGTCACCGCTGTCGCAGTGCTCATCGCCGTGGAAAACCTCGCTTACCCTCGAAGTACGCACCCCGGGGTGGGTGGCGGATCTCGCGGGGGTGAGAGATGAGGATCTTCGGAGTCGGCACGGCCGATCAGCGGTCGCGCCCGCACGAGGCACTCGATGAGCATCCCTCCGCTCCGATCCCGGTCGTCGGGCCCGGCGTCGGGGAGAGCATCCGTGTCCCCCTGGGGGAGACCGGCTTCTCGATCTTCCCGCTCATGCTGGGCGCCGCCGAGTTCGGGTGGAACGTCGATCTGCCCACCAGCCATGCGCTGCTGAACCGCTACGTGGAGTTCGGTGGCAATGCGATCCACACCGCCGACGGCTTCTCCGGAGGACGCAGCGAGCACATCATCGGCCGGTGGATGCGTTCACGCGCGGACCGTGACGGGCTCGTGCTGAGCGTGCGGATCGGCGCACACGCCGACAACCCCGGGCTGGGGTCGGTGAACCTCGTTCGCGCCGTCGAGGGATCGCTCACGCGGCTCGGCGTCGAGCGGATCGACGTGCTCTACCTGGACGCCTCGCTGGATGAGACCACGAACCTCGAGGACACTCTGGCGACGACCGAGTGGCTGCGGGATGCCGGCAAGATCGCGTCCGTCGGCGCATTCCACTTCGCACCCGAGCGCCTGGTCGAGGCGCGCATCCTGGCCTCGGCCGGCTATCCGCGACTCGACGTGCTTGACGAGCCGTACAACCTGGTGCGCCGCACCGAGTTCGAGGGCGATCTGCGGCTGGTGGCCGCCGCCCAGGGACTGGCGGTGACGCCTTCGCACGCGCTGGAGCACGGGTTCCTGTCCGGGCAGCATCGCAGCAAGTCCGCCATGAGCGGGGTGCGAGGACAACAGCTCCGCAGCCAGCTGAACCGCCGCGGCATCCGCGTGCTCCGGGCGCTGGACGTGATCGCCGCCGAGCTCTCCGTGCCTGTGGCGGCCGTGTCGATCGCCTGGCTGCTGGCCCAGCGGACAGTGGTGGCGCCGATCGTCAACGCGTTCGCGACCACGCACGTCGACGAGCTCATGCAGGGCGCGGGCATCACGCTCTCGCGCGCGCAGATCGCCGAACTCACCCGGGCGGGCGCCTGATCCGAGTTCACCGGTGCGGCTGTCGGTCGGGCGGCTAAGCTGGAGAAGCCGCGATGCGGCGGCACGAAGCGAGCAGGGTTGTGACGCACTACATATATCTGGTCAGACACGGTGAACATCAGGATGCCGAGCACGGCATCGACGACGGACCCCTCTCGCCGCGAGGTCAACGACAGGCCGAACTCATCGCCGACCGTCTCTCGGGCCTTCCGCTGGACGCCGTCTGGCACTCCCCGCTGCTGCGCGCGACGGAGACCGCGCGCGCGATCGCGGAGCGGCTGCCGTCGGTCGACCCGGTGCCTTCGGCGCTGCTGTTCGACTGCGTTCCGACCGGCATGACCGAGGACACCCCTGCGGCCTACGAGTCCTTCTTCGGGTCGGTCAGCGAGGCCGAGATCGAGGCCGGCTCGGCGCAGATGTCGGACGCGGTGGGCGAGTTCCTCCGCCGCCGCAACGGCGAGGTGCACGAGGTGCTCATCACGCACAACTTCGTGATCTCGTGGTTCGTCCGCGAGGTGCTGGGTGCACCGGACTGGCGCTGGATGACGCTGAACCAGGCGCACTGCGGGCTGAGCGTGATCGCCCAGAAGCAGGGCCGGCCGTGGACGCTGATCAGCCACAACGATCTCGGACATCTGCCGATGGAGCTGCGCACGGGCCTTCCCGATGTGCCCTCGGTCTGACGGGCGCCCGTCACGCGTCGGAGACGCTCGCACGGCGAATCTAGACTGGTGACATGACCACTCAGGTTGCCCTCGTCGGCGGATCAGGCAAACTCGGCCGCATCATCCACGCGGTGATCGACGAGCTCGACGACTTCGAGGTGCGCAATGTCCTCGGTTCCGCGAGCGATCTCAGCGAGCTCGACGGCGCCGACCTCGTCGTCGACGCGTCCACCCCGGCCGTGAGCATCGAGGTGGTCCGCGCGGCCCTCGAGCGCGGCATCAGCATCCTGGTCGGCACCTCGGGCTGGTCCCAGGAGCGCATCTCGCTGGTGCGCCCGCTGCAGGCCACCGCCGGGACGGGTGTGGTCTTCATCCCCAACTTCTCGCTGGGCTCCGCGCTGGGCACTGCGCTGGCCGCCGCCGCCGCGCCGTTCTTCCCCTTCGCCGAGATCGTCGAATCCCACCGCGACTCCAAGATCGACTCTCCCAGCGGCACCGCGGTGCGCACGGCCGAGCAGATGGCCGAGGCTCGCGAGGAGCACGGACCGTTCGACGCCCCGCACGTCGATCAGCGCGCTCGGGGGCAGCAGGTCGCGGGCATCCCCGTGCACTCCCTGCGCCGCCCGGGCGTGATCGCCCGGCAGGAGGCGATCCTGTCCGGCGCAGGGGAGTCCCTGACGATCGTGCACGACACGGTGGACTCCGCGGCAGCCTACGCACCCGGCATCCGGCTGGCGGTGCCGTTCGCACGCGACAACCGCGATCTCGTCATCGGACTCGAGAACATCATCGACCTCGGCCTGCGCCCGAAGGCATGACCTTTCCCGTCGGCGTGCTCGGCCCCGTGCAGGTGGCCGGCCGCGACGCGGGCGGAGCGGCGATGAGAGCGCTGCTCGCCGCGCTCGCGCTGACCGGAAGCGGCACGGTCCGCTCCGTCGCGGCCCTCGCCGACGACGTCTGGGGCGAGGACCAGCCGCAGAATCCGAAGGCCGCGCTGCAGACGCTGGTCTCCAGGGCGCGCGCGGCAGGCGGCTCGGAGCTCGTGCGCAGCGCTCCAGGCGGGTATGCGCTGGGGACAGACGCGACGGATCTGCAGCGGGCGCGGCAGATCGTCCTGGAGGCGACGAACCGGGCTGAACGGGATCCACAGCGGATCGAGCTGCTCGAGTCCGCGGTCGCACTGTGGCGCGGCGAGCCGGGCCTCGATCTCGGTGACGCACCCGTGGCGGGAGAGCTCTCCCGCACCGCAAGCGCGCTGCTCGACACGATCCGCTCCGGCCTCGCCGAAGCCTACGCCGACGCCGGTCGAGACGCCGATGCCGTCGCGCTGCTGGCCGTCCTGGCGGGCGAGCGCCCACTCGACGACAGCGTCCACGTGGCGCTGATGGAGTCGCTGGCGCGCGCCGGCCGGACGCCCGAGGCTCTCTCCGTCTTCGCCGACCTGCGCGCTCGACTGCGGGATGCGCTCGGTGCGTCGCCGTCCCCGGCCGCGGTCGAGCTCAACGCCCGGCTGCTGCAGACCTCGGATCAGGTCGGGGCGCGGGTGCGCATCGGCGTCCAGGCCGCTCCGAACGAGCTCATCGGCCGCGATGACGTGCTCCGTGAGGCGAAGGCCCTGCTCGCACGGACGCGACTGCTGACCATCCTCGGCGCCGGCGGTCTGGGCAAGACGCGGCTGGCGCAGGCGATCGCGCTCGACGCCGATGCACCGGCGGTGGTCGTCGTTCCGCTCGCGGGCGTGCGGGAGGACACCGGGGTGCCGATCGCCGTCGCCGCCGCACTCGGGATCAGCGAGATCACGCCCGGCCGGCGGCTGAACGAGACGGTGCCGAGGCCCGACCTGATGGCGCGCGTGACGGCGATGCTGGGGGAGCGGCCCACGCTGCTCGTGCTGGACAACTGCGAGCAGGTCATCGACGGCGCCGCGCAGTGCGCAGCCGAGCTGCTGGCGGCGGTGCAGACCCTGCGGATCGTCACGACGAGCCGCACACCGCTGGCGGTCGCCGCCGAGCAGGTGCTGCCGCTCGATCCGTTGACGATCGACGCCGATCCCGGGGCTCCTGCCGTCCGGCTCTTCATGGAGAGGGCGCATGCCGCCCGGCCCGGTGCGACCCTCGACCTCGAGACGGTCGCGCGACTGTGCCGCCACCTCGACGGGCTGCCCCTGGCGATCGAGCTCGCCGCTGCACGCGTGCGCACGATGACCCCCGAGCAGATCGAACTGCGGCTGGAGAACCGGTTCGCGCTGCTGACGACCGGCGACAGATCTGCGCCGGAGCGGCACCGCACCCTGCAGGCGGTGATCGAGTGGAGCTGGGATCTGCTGGAGCCCGAGGCGCAGCGCGCGCTCGCCCTGCTCTCGGTGCTGCCGGGCGGGTTCTCCGCATCGATCGCCGAGGCGGTGCTCGACGATGCGCCGGCAGATGATGTGCTCGACATGCTGGTCTCGCACTCCCTCCTCGGCGTGATCGAGAACGCCGCGGGTGCGGAGGTGCGCTTCAGGATGCTGGAGACCGTGCGCGAGTTCGGCCAGCAGCGGCTCAAGGACGCCGGCAGCGAGGCGACGGCCTGGGAGGCCGTGATCGCCTGGGCCACCTCGTTCGCCCGCGAGCAGGGCGAGGGAGGCCTGCTGTTCCCCGCGGGCCTCACCGCCGCGCAGCACCTCGCCGTCGTCCGGGAGCACGACAACCTGGTCCACATCCTGCGGCGCCTGCTCGTGGAGCGCCGCGACGCGGACGCCGTGCTGCTCTTCGCCGTCCTCGGCCAGTCCTGGTTCATCCGCGGCTCCTTCACGGAGTTCATCGGCTACGCGCCGCGCATGATCGAGACGGCCGGCTCATCCGGTCGCGATCGGATCGGCTCGGACGTGGTCGTCATCACGATGGCGATGGGCGTGCTCGGATGCCTGATCAGCGGCGATCCGTCGGCGACCAGAGGGCTGGCGCTGCTGAGACTGCACAGGGCGCGCGCCGGAGAGCGCCTCGCCCCCGCCTGGCACCTTCTGACCGAGGCGCTGGACGCCGCAGCGCGCGGAGAGACCTCGAGCGCCTCGGACATCCGTGCGGGGCAGACCGACCCGCGTGCACAGCTCGCCGCGGACATCCTCGTGTCGCAGGCCGAGGAGAACGACGGGGAGGCGGAGCCCGCGATGCAGGCCGCCCGCAGCGCCTGGGAGCGAGCCCGAAGGATCGGCGAGCGGTGGGCCGAGGGCATGGCCGCCGATCTCGCCGCCCAGCTGGCCGCGCAGACCGGGCAGGCCGAGGACGCACTGGTCTGGCTGGACCGTGCCGCCGAGGTCTTCCGGGAGTACGACGCGCAGGACCAGCTGAGCCAGCAGGACTGGGTCCGCGGCGGCGCGCTGCTCTGCCTGGGACGCACCGGCGAGGCCCGGCAGCTGTTCCTGCGACTCGTCGACGAGGGCGGGCTCAGCCAGGACGGTCTGGAGCTCACCTCGATCGGCCGGTACGGACTCGCCGAGGCGGATCTCCTGGACGGCGATCCCGCCGCGGCGTCCGCCTCGTTCACAGCCGCGATGCGGGCGTTCGCAGAACCCGCCACGCGACGTTCGCCCTGGTACCTGATGGCCATGTCCGGCTATCTCTCGGCAGCGGTCCGCTCGCTGCACCTGCCGGCCGAGGAATGCGCCGTCTGGGAGCGAAGGCTGCGCACCAGGACCATCGCCGCCTGCAGGCAGCGCCGCGAAGGGGTGGACCGACCCGTGCTGGGCACCGCGCTGATGGGCTGGTCGGCGTGGGCGCTCCGCAGCCCAGGCGACGTCGAGCGCGCGGTCGAGGCCGTCGCGCTGTCCGAGGTCCTCGGCGGTAGACAGAACATGCCGACGCTCGACCTCGCGGCGCATCTGGTGGATGCAGAGCGGGTGGCCGGCGCCGAGACCGTGGCGCGAGTGCGCGCGGAGATCGCCGCGCTGCCCGCGGGCCGGCGGGTCGAGCGCGGCCTGGCGGTGCTCGCGGGGCACTGATCGCGCCGCGCCCGACGGCACGAGGTGCCGCGGAACGCCGAGAGGGACGCCCGCCGGCGGCGGACGTCCCTCTGCTGTGGGGGTCAGGCCTTGCGCATGTAGGCCCGCACGGTGAGCGGCGCGAAGATCGCGACGATCACTGCTGCGCCGAGGATCGAGATCCAGGCATCCGCGCCGAAGGCACCCGTAGCCGTGAGATCCCGGACGGCCGTCACCAGGTGCGAGACGGGGTTGATGTTGACGAACCACTGCAGCCAGCCGGGCATGGTGTCGACCGGGACGAACGCGTTGGAGAGGAACGTCAGCGGGAACAGGATGAGCATCGAGATCCCCTGCACGCTGGACGCCGTGCGCGCGATCACTCCGAAGAACGCGAAGATCCAGCTGAGCGCCCAGGAGCACACGATCACGAGCAGCCCCGCGGCGATCACCGACGCGATCCCGCCCCCGGGACGGAAGCCCATCAGCGCGCCCATGGTGAACGTGAGCACGGTGGCGATCGCGTAGCGGACCGTGTCGGCCAGCAGCGCGCCGGACAGCGGGGCGATGCGCGCGATCGGCAGGGATCGGAACCTGTCGAACACGCCCTTGTCCATGTCCTCGCGGAGCTGCACGCCCGTGACGACCGAGGTGGTGATCACGGTCTGCACCAGGATGCCGGGGATGATCACCGGCAGGTAGGACTGCACGTCCCCGGAGATCGCTCCGCCGAAGATGTAGGTGAACATCAGGGTGAACAGGATCGGCTGCAGCGTGACGTCGATCAGCTGCTCAGGCGTGCGGCGGATCTTGATCAGGCCGCGCCCGGCCATCGTGACGGTGTTGCGCAGCGCGAGACCGAGGCCGGCGTGGTTCCTGAGCCGGCGTTCGGACGCCGGGATGATGCGGGTGGCGGTGGGGGCGAGAGCGCTCATGCGCGCACCTCCTCCTTCTGTGAGGCGGCCGGGGCCGCGGTGTCGTCGGCGTCCGCGTCTGCGGAGTGACCGGTGATGGTGAGGAAGACCTCGTCGAGAGTGGGCTTCTGCACGCTCATCTCGTTCAGGCCGATGCCGGCCTCGCGGAGCACGATGAGCAGGTCCGCGACGCGATCGGCGTCCGTCATGGGGGCGGTGATGCGGGCGGCCTCGGGCGAGAGCACGCCCTGCACGCCGAGCACGCGCTCGATCGCGCGCAGCGCGTCCTCGGCATCCGCGGGCGTCGTGAGCCGCAGCTGCAGCGACGATGCTCCGACGGATGCCTTGAGATCGTCCGGCGAGCCCTCGGCGACGACGCGGCCGCGGTCGATCACGGCGATGCGGTCGGCCAGCTGATCGGCCTCGTCGAGGTACTGCGTTGTCAGCATCACGGTGGACCCGGTGCGGACCAGCTCGCGGATCGTGTCCCACATCTGCCCGCGGGTCCGCGGGTCCAGGCCGGTGGTCGGCTCGTCGAGGAAGATCAGCGGCGGCTGGGCGATGAGCGAGGCGGCGAGGTCGAGGCGGCGGCGCATGCCTCCGGAGAACTGCGCGAGAGGCCGGCGCGCCGCCTCGGTGAGCCCGAACCGCTCCAGCAGATCCGCGGACTTGGCGCGCGCCTCGGCGCGGGTCAGCCCGAGCAGCCTCGCGAAGATCATGAGGTTCTCGTTCGCCGACAGGGTCTCGTCGACCGAGGCGAACTGGCCGGTCACGCCGATGAGCTGGCGGACGATGTGCGCCTCGCGGACGACATCGTGGCCGAAGATGCGGGCGTCGCCGCCGTCGGGACGCATCAGCGTCGCGAGCATGTTGATGGTGGTGGTCTTGCCGGCGCCGTTCGGGCCGAGGACCCCGTAGACGGTGCCGGTGGGCACGCGCAGGTCGACGCCGTCGACTGCGCGGTTCGCACCGAACACCTTCACGAGTCCGTCGGCCGCGATGGCCCATTCTGAGGTGGAGTTCGTCATGCGACGAGCATCCGCCCGGCCGCTGTCGTCGTACTGTCGTTCCGCTGTCGGCGCCTGTCAGCCGCTGTCAGCGGGAGGGAACCGTCTCCGCGGGCTCCTAGGATTGAGGCATGAGCTCTCGCATCGGCGTCGCAGTCATGGGCGCGGCGCTCTTCCTGTACGTCGTCGTCGCCGCCTGGTTCGCCGTGCTCATGTTCTCCGCCGCGACCCCGCTGTCGATCGCGTTCGGCGTGGGCCTGATCGTCATCGCCGTGATCGGCGGGTGGGCGCTCGTCCGCGAGCTGATGTTCGGGTTCTCCGCCGACCGGCTCGGGCGTCAGCTCGACGGGGAGGGCGGGATGCCCGAGGCGCCGGAGGCCCTGAGCCCGAGCGGGCGCCTGCTCCGTGAGGACGTGGAGCCGATGATCGCGCAGTACACGACGGCGGCCGACGCGGATGCCGACGACTGGCGCGCGCGGTACCGGCTCGGTGTCGTGCAGGAGGCGTCCGGACGCAGAAAGGACGCCAGGGCCAGCATCCGCGAGGCGATCCGCCTCGCCCGCGTCCGTCCCTGACGTCCCGCAGGATCGCCGAGGCGATCAGGCCAGGCTGGCCTCGAGGGTGATCTCGATGCCGGCGAGGGCCTGCGACACCGGGCAGCCGGTCTTGGCGCCCTCGGCGATCTCCTGGAACTTCTCCGGGGTGAGGCCGGGGACGGTGGCGTTCACGTTCAGGTGGCTGCCGGTGATGCCGGTGCCGGGCTTGAAAGTGACGGATGCCGAGGTGTTCACGCGCTCGGGCGGGGTGCCGTTCTCGGTCAGCGCGTGCGAGAGCGCCATGCTGAAGCACGAGGCGTGCGCGGCGGCGATCATCTCCTCGGGGGTGGTGGTCGTGTCGGAGCCCTCGCTGCGGGCCTTCCAGTCGATCGGGAAGGTGCCGAGGTTCGAGCTCGAGAACGCGACGGTGCCGGATCCCTCGGTCAGGGAACCGGTCCAGCTGGCGGCGGCTTCACTGGTGACGGGCATGTTTCCTCCAGGGGTCGCGATCATGCGGTGGACGCGGGTTCGCGTCGTCTCGCAAGCCTATCCAGGAGGCGGCTCCGGCGGTACCGGTCAGGCCGCGCGGGGACCCCGTCCGACAACGCCGGCGCGCTGCAGCAGCAGGTAGAGCTGGCAGCCGAGGCAGAACCCGAACGCGGCGTTCAGGAACGCGGCGATGAAGGCCATCGCGGTCGCGATCGGCAGCGCGAGCGGGACGCCCAGCAGGTGCAGCAGCAGCCCCACCGCGACCACGAGCAGCCCGACGCCCTGGGCGAAGCGTGGCGGACGGGGATCCTCCAGCTCGGCAGGAGGCGCCAGCCGTGGTCGTACGACGCGGCGGAACAGCACGCTCCACGGTGAGGTCGTCGGCGACAGGACGCCCCACAGGAACAGCAGTGCGATCACGACCGTCAGCAGGAACGCCGGGTCGAGCGCTCGAACGCCGAGGGGCGTCGTTGGAAGCACCCAGGCGCTCAATGGTGCGTTTGCGAGCGGCTGGTAGGCGAACCAGCCGAAGGAGGCGGCCCCGGTCTGCGTGGACGCGCCGATCAGGCCCAGGAACGTCGCCACCAGCAGCAGCGCGGAGGTGATCCAGGCGGCGAAGCGCGGTGCGCGCGGATCGATGCCACGCGGGGCGGCGGGAGCGGTGTCGGTCATGATGCCTCCTGGAGGACGGGCAGTTCGCTGAGTGCGGCCTCGACGTCCGCTCGGCGCGGCACGCCGTTGAATCGGGCGACCAGAACGGCGTCCGCTCCGATGAGAAACGTCGTCGGCGTGCTGAGCACGCGGTGCGCCCGAGCCAGATCGGGGCGGTGCGTCAGGTCGACGTCGACGTGGTCGACGGCAGGCAGAGCGGATGCGATGCCCTGCAGCATCCGCCGCACCTGCGGGCAGCGGGCGCACGTCTCGGTGCCGAACTGCACCAGCGTGACGCGTCCGGCCGTGACCCCCAGGTCGGTGAGGTCCACGACATCCGATCCGCCGCGACGACGGCCGTCGCGGGCGCGCCAGACGACGCCGGCCGCGGCGGCGATCACGACGAGCGCCGCCAGGACCAGCAGCGCGGGGATCGGGGACATGAGCCGAGGATAAGTCCGTCCGCTGGGTGCGGGACCCGATGTGACGGATCATGACGGAACGCCGCCGACCCCGCCTCGGCGGGTATCGTGGCAGGCATGAGCGCCGCCGTCCCCACGCCCTATGAAGACCTGCTCCGCGACGTGCTCGAGCACGGCACGCACAAGGACGATCGCACCGGCACCGGGACGACCAGCGTGTTCGGCAGGCAGATCCGCTTCGACCTGTCCCAGGGCTTCCCGCTGATCACGACCAAGCGCGTGCACTTCAAATCGATCGCATACGAGCTGCTGTGGTTCCTGCGCGGCGATTCGAACGTGCGCTGGCTGCAGGAGCACGGCGTCTCGATCTGGGACGAATGGGCGGATGCGGACGGCGACCTCGGCCCGGTGTACGGCGTGCAGTGGCGTTCGTGGCCCACGCCGGACGGCGACAGCATCGACCAGCTCTCCCAGGTGATCGAGCAGATCAAGGCGACGCCGGACTCGCGCCGGCTGATCGTCTCGGCCTGGAACCCGGCCGACATCCCCGACATGGCGCTGGCGCCCTGCCACGCCATGTTCCAGTTCTACGTGGCCGACGGGAAGCTGTCCTGCCAGCTCTACCAGCGCAGCGCCGACCTGTTCCTGGGCGTGCCCTTCAACATCGCCTCGTACGCGCTGCTGACCCTGATGGTCGCGCAGCAGACCGGGCTGGAGCCCGGAGACTTCGTGTGGACCGGTGGCGACTGCCACATCTACGACAACCACGTCGAGCAGGTGCGGGAGCAGCTGACCCGCGAGCCGTACCCGTACCCGACGCTGCGCATCACCCGCACCCCGGACTCGATCCTGGACTACCGCTACGAGGACTTCGAGGTGGTCGGCTACGAGCATCACCCCGCGATCCGCGCGGCGGTGGCCGTATGAGCTGGGCCGGCCTGATCTGGGCCGAAGCCGAGGGCGGCGTCATCGGCGCCGCAGGCGGAATGCCCTGGCACGTGCCCGAGGACCTCGCTCACTTCAAGGAGATCACCCTCGGCGACCCGGTGATCATGGGCCGGCGCACCTGGGAGTCGCTCCCGGAGCGGTTCCGTCCGCTGCCCGGCCGGGAGAACATCGTCATCACCCGGCAGCAGGACTGGGCGGCGGAGGGCGTCCGGCGTGCCGCCGACATCGACGAGGCGGTCCGCGGTCTCGACCGGATGTGGTTCATCGGCGGCTCCGACATCTTCCGGCAGGTGATCGGTCACGCCGACCGGCTGGAGGTCACCGAGCTCGAGCTGAAGGTCGACGGCGACGCGTTCGCCCCCTCGCGGGAGGGCTGGCGACTGGTCGACGAGGGGGAGTGGGAGACCTCCCGCACGGGCGTCCGCTACCGCTTCCTGGGATACGAGCGCTGATGCCCACCGCGCTGATCACAGGCGCCAGCGCAGGCCTGGGGGCGGAGTTCGCGCGTCAGCTCGCCGCGAAGGGCGCGGATCTCGTGCTCGTGGCTCGCGGGACGGATGCCCTGAACGCCCTGGCGGGCGAACTGCGGACGCAGCACGGTGTCGCGGTCGAGGTGCTCGCGGCGGACCTGGCGCAGGAGTCCGACGTGACCCGGGTCGCCGAGCGGATCGCGGATGCTGGGCATCCGATCGACCTGCTCATCAACAACGCAGGCTTCGGACTTCCGCTGCAGTTCGCCGACAACGACATCGAGGACGAGGTGCGCCATCTGCGCGTGCACGTCGAGGCGTCGATGCGGCTCATGCACGCCGGGATCCGCGCCATGCGGGGCCGCGGCGGTCGCATCATCAACGTCGCGTCGGTCGCGGGCTTCATCTCCCGCTCCACCTACTCGGCGTGCAAGTCGTGGCTGATCGGGTTCAGCCGCTGGGCGAATGCCGAGTACTCGCGTGACGGTGTGAGCGTCACCGCCGTGTGCCCCGGCTTCACGCACACCAGCTTCCACGCGCGGATGGGGCTCGCGCCGGGGCACGAGGGCGTGCCGAAGCTGATGTGGCTGGACGCCGCGGACGTCGTGCGCGAGGGACTGCGGGACGCCGCACGCGGCAGGTCCGTGTCGATCCCGTCTCTGCGGTACAAGGTCGTCGTCGCCCTGTCGCGCGTCCTGCCGAGCTCGCTGACGGCCGGCGTGGCCCGCCGGGGACGCGTCTGAACCGGTCGTCGCGGTTCCCACGCCCGGGCGCGGGCCGTCATCCGCGCGGTATCGGGCGCATGCCACCGCATCCGACGCGATAACCTGAATCCATGACGCACATCGACAATCCGTTCGGACAGGTCCTCGTCGCGCTGGTCACCCCGATGACCGCCGACGGCGAAGTGGACTGGCCCGCTGTCGAGAAGCACCTGGACCGCGTCATCAGCGACGGCGCCGACGGCATCGTCGTCACCGGCACGACGGGTGAGACCTCCACCCTGACCGACGCCGAGAAGATCAAGCTGGTCGAGGTCGGCAAGGACGTCTCCGCCGGCCGTGCGAAGATCATCACCGGCGGCGGATCCAACGAGACCGCGCACGCGATCGAGCTCTACAAGGCCAGCGAGAAGGCCGGCGCAGACGGCATCATGATCGTCACGCCGTACTACAACAAGCCGACTCAGGCCGGCATCCTGACGCACTTCCGCCTGGTGGCGGACGCGACCGACCTGCCGGTCATCCTGTACGACATCCCCGGGCGCACGGGCGTGCCGATCAAGTACGAGACGATCCTGCGCCTGGCCAAGCACCCGAACATCCTCGCCGTGAAGGATGCCAAGGGCGACTTCTCCGAGGTCAGCCGCGTGCTCAACCAGACCGACCTCATGTACTTCTCCGGTGACGACGCGAACGTGCTCCCGCACCTGGCGATCGGTGCGACCGGGATGATCGGCGTCACGGCGAACATCACGTCGGCGCCGTACCGGACGATCGTCGACGCCGTGAACCGCGGCGATCTGAAGACGGCGACCGCCGAGCACAAGCGCCTCGAGCCGCTGGTGCGCGCGGTCATGACCCACGTGCCGGGCACCGTCTCGGCCAAGTACATCCTGCACGGACTCGGCCGCATCGGCAGCCCTCGCGTCCGCCTGCCGCTGGTGGGACCGGAGGAGTGGGAAGCCGCGATCATCGAGGACGAGCTGGCTCTGGTCCACGACGTGCCCGGAGCCGACTTCTCCAACTTCCGTCCCGACCGCAACGCCGCCGCCGGCGGCGCACTGCCGAAGGTGCACGGCACCACGCGCTGACATCCCGGGCGCGTGGAGCGCCCGACCACGAACGGGCACTCGGTGTCCGACTGAGGAGACACCCATGTCCATCCCCATCGCCGCTCCCGAACCGCTCGCACAGGGCACGCTTCGCGTGACCCCCCTCGGCGGTCTCGGCGAGGTCGGCCGCAACATGACCACCTTCGAGTTCGGCGGCAAGATCCTCATCGTCGACTGCGGGGTGCTGTTCCCCGAGGAGCACCAGCCCGGCGTCGACCTGATCCTCCCCGACTTCGAGCCCATCAAGCACCGCCTCGACGACATCGTCGGCGTCGTGCTCACGCACGGGCACGAGGACCACATCGGCGCGGTTCCCTACCTGCTGCGCCTGAAGCAGGACATCCCGCTGATCGGCTCCGGGCTGACCCTCGCGCTGGTGGAGGCGAAGCTCAAGGAGCACCGCATCAAGCCGTACACGCTGACGGTGACGGAGGGGCAGCAGGAGAGCGTCGGTCCGTTCGACCTCGAGTTCATCGCGGTGAACCACTCCATCCCGGATGCGCTCGCCGTCGCGATCCGCACGCCGGCGGGCCTGGCGCTCGCGACCGGTGACTTCAAGATGGACCAGCTGCCGCTGGACGGCCGCATCACCGACCTGCGCGCCTTCGCCCGCCTGGGCGAGGAGGGCGTGGACCTGTTCCTGGTCGACTCCACGAACGCGGACGTCCCCGGATTCACGCCCACCGAGCGCTCGATCGGCCCGGTGCTCGACCAGGTGATCGGCAAGGCGCCGCGCCGAGTGATCGTGGCGAGCTTCTCGAGCCACGTGCACCGCGTGCAGCAGGTCATCGACGCCGCGCACGCGCACGGCCGCCGTGTCGCGTTCCTCGGCCGCAGCATGGTGCGCAACATGACCATCGCCGAGCAGCTGGGCTACCTGCACGTCCCCGAGAACGTGCTCATCGACTACAAGAAGGCCCGCGACCTGCCCGACGATCGGATCGTCTACATGTCGACCGGCTCGCAGGGCGAGCCGATGGCCGTGCTCAGCCGGATGGCCAACCTCGACCACGCCATCGAGCCGGGACCCGGTGACACGGTCATCCTCGCCTCCAGCCTGATCCCCGGCAACGAGAACGCCGTGTACCGCGTGATCGACGGGCTGACCAAGCTCGGCGCGAACGTCGTGCACAAGGCCAACGCCCGGGTCCACGTCTCCGGCCATGCCGCCGCCGGCGAGCTGCTGTACTGCTACAACATCCTCAAGCCGAAGAACGTGCTGCCCGTGCACGGCGAGTACCGCCACCTGATGGCGAACGCCCGGCTCGCTCAGGACACCGGCATCGCCGAGGAGAACACCATCATCGGCTCCAACGGCACGGTCGTGGACCTGAAGGACGGCAAGGCGACCGTCGCGGGGCAGCACGACATCGGGTTCGTGTACGTCGACGGCTCCACCGTCGGCGAGATCACGGATGCAGATCTGAAGGACCGCCGCATCCTCGGCGAGGAGGGCTTCGTGTCGGTGATCGTGGTGGTGGACTCCGCCACCGGACGCATCATCTCCGGCCCCGAGATCCACGCCCGCGGCGTCGCCGAGGACGACAGCGTCTTCGACGACGTGGCGCCGAAGATCGTCGCGGCCCTCAAGGAGGCCGCCGGAAACGGCGTGCGCGACAACCACGCGCTCTCGCAGATCGTGCGTCGCACGATCGGCCGCTGGGTGAACCAGAAGCTGCGTCGGCGCCCGATGATCGTGCCGCTCGTCATCGAGGCCTGATCCCGCGGAAACCCGCGTCATTACGGCCGGATGTCGGCTCCTGGCCGTACCGTTGAGGCATGGCCAGGAGCACCACGAAGTCTGAGCGCGCGTCGGCGACGCCCGCGTCGCGTCCGAAGCGGCAGACGACATCGCGCTCCGGTGCGAAGGCCGCGCCGGCACCGAAGAAGTACGTGGGCGAGGCCGACAGGCCGCCCGTCGGCGTGCGGATGTGGCTCGGCATCGCGCATGGTGTCGGTGCACTGTTCCGCGCGTTCGGTCCGGAGTCCCTGGAGAAGGACGACCGGCGCGACGGCTTCCCGTTCCTGCTGGTGCTGCTTGCGTGCGCCGGCGCGGTCGTCGAGTGGTTCTTCATCGGCAACGAGATCGCGCAGTCCATCAGCGCCTACACCTGGGGGCTGCTCGTCGGGCGGGTGGCATTCGTGCTGCCCGTGCTGCTGCTGTTCCTCGCCGGGTGGCTGTTCCGTCATCCGTCGTCCGTGCACGACAACGGCCGGATCGGGATCGGCTTCGGCTTCTTCGTGCTCGCCATGGCCGGCTTCTGCCATGTCGCGGCCGGCGCTGCGAACAGCCTGGGCGACGTCGTCCGACCGCAGCCGAAGGACGGCATGCCGGCGCTCAGCGCAGCCGGCGGTCTGTTCGGCTGGATGCTGGGCGAGCCGCTGGCCCACCTCACCGCCGTCGTGGCGTACATCGTGCTCGGCATCCTCGCGGTGCTCAGCATCCTGATCCTCACCAAGACCCCGCCGAACCGCATCGGCGAGAGGCTCGGCGACCTGTACTCCTGGATGTTCGGGGCGGAGCGCCCGCTGCGTGCCGCCGCCGTCGACGAGGCCCCCAAGGACGAGGACGACAGCGCCAAGGACGAGCTGCCCTGGTGGCGGCGCAACAAGACGGGCCGCGAGGAGGATCCCGACGACGGGGTCGACTCGAAGGCGATCACCGCCCTCTTCGACGAACCCGCCGGTGACGGCGCGTACGAGCAGGCCGTCGTGGTCGACCCGACTCCGCAGGATGCCGCGACCGAGGTCCTCAGCGACATCAGTGCGCTGACCGGGCTGCTCGACGAGCAGAACACCACGGCGCTGCTGGACGACACCGGCTCCACCGGCGAGCTTCCCGGGCTGGACGGCTTCGGCACGGCCGGCCCCGGGGCGGGCGGCCCGCAGCCGCCGGCGGCACCGTACGTGCTTCCCAACCCGGGCATCCTCAAGGCCGGGCCGCCGCCGGTCACCCGATCGGATGCCACCGACCAGACGATCGCGCAGATCACCAGCGTGCTCGAGCAGTTCAAGGTCGACGCCAAGGTCACCGGCTTCTCGCGCGGCCCGACGGTCACGCAGTACGAGGTCGAGGTGGGCCTGGGCGTCAAGGTCGAGAAGATCCTGCAGCTGAGCAACAACTTCGCCTACGCGGTCGCCTCCAACGACGTGCGCATCCTCTCGCCGATCCCGGGCAAGAGCGCCATCGGCATTGAGATCCCGAACGTCGACAAGGAGACCGTCGCACTGGGTGACGTGCTGCGCTCGGCCGCCGCGCAGAAGAGCACGCACCCGCTGACCATCGGCGTCGGCAAGGACGTCGGCGGCAAGTTCGTCGTCGCCAACCTCGCCAAGATGCCGCACCTGCTGGTGGCCGGTTCCACCGGCTCCGGCAAGTCCAGCTTCGTGAACTCCATGATCACGAGCCTGCTGATGCGCGCTCGTCCCGCCGACGTGCGCATGGTGCTCATCGACCCGAAGCGCGTGGAGCTCACGTCCTACGCGGGCGTGCCGCACCTGATCACCCCGATCATCACGAACCCCAAGAAGGCCGCCGAGGCGCTGCAGTGGGTCGTGAAGGAGATGGACATGCGGTACGACGACCTCGCGTCGTTCGGGTTCCGCCACATCGACGACTTCAACCGCGCGGTCCGCGCCGGCGAGGTCGAGGTCCCCGTCGGCAGTGAGCGCGTGCTCAAGCCGTACCCGTATCTGCTGGTGGTCGTCGACGAGCTCGCCGACCTGATGATGGTCGCCCCGCGCGACGTCGAGGATTCGATCGTGCGCATCACCCAGCTGGCGCGCGCCTCCGGAATCCACCTCGTGCTCGCCACGCAGCGACCCAGCGTCGACGTCGTCACCGGCCTCATCAAGGCCAACGTGCCCTCGCGTCTGGCCTTCGCCGTCACCAGCGTCACCGACAGTCGCGTCATCCTGGACGCCCCGGGTGCCGACAAGCTCATCGGACAGGGCGACGCCCTGTTCTCGCCGATGGGCTCCTCCAAGCCGTTCCGGCTGCAGGGCGCCTGGGTGGACGAGGCCGAGATCGCGACGGTCGTCAAGCACGTCACGCAGCAGGCCCGCCCCGAGTACCGCGCGGACGTGCAGGAGGCTGCGGCCACGAAGAAGGAGGTCGACGAGGACATCGGCGACGACCTCGAACTGCTGCTGGCCGCAGCGGAGCTGATCGTGTCCTCGCAGTTCGGCTCGACCTCGATGCTGCAGCGCAAGCTGCGCGTCGGCTTCGCCAAGGCCGGCCGCCTGATGGACCTGCTGGAGTCCCGCGAGATCGTCGGCCCGTCCGAGGGCTCCAAGGCCCGTGACGTGCTCGTCACCAACGAGCAGCTGCCCGCGGTGCTGGCCAAGCTCCGCGGCGACACGCCGTCCGCACCCGCGCCGGCAGCACCCGCTCCTGCTCCCGCGGCCGCGCCGGCCGAGCACGACATGTACGCGCAGGACCCGGTCGAGCAGCAGTTCCGGGACCTCCCTGTCGTCGAGAGCGAGGACGACGGCGACGAGGACGCCTGGGGCCTGACGGGCCGCGACTGATGGCGATCCCCCGGCAGCTGCCCAACGCGATCACGATCGCCCGCATCCCGCTGGCGGTCGTGTTCTTCGTGCTCCTGCTCCTGGCGGGCACGTTCGGTGGGGACAGCCTCACGATGCGCTGGGTCGCCGGCGCGCTGTTCGTGCTTGCCATCTCGACGGACTGGGTGGACGGCTACCTCGCCCGCAGATTCGACATCGTCAGCGACTTCGGCAAGCTGTGGGATCCGATCGCCGACAAGCTCCTCACCGGCGCGGGGTTCCTGGGTCTGGCGATCCTCGGCGAGGTGCAGTGGTGGATCGTGATCCTCATCCTGATCCGGGAGTGGGGGATCACCGTCCACCGCTTCACGATCGTGCACGAGCACGTCGTCGCCGCGGCCTGGATGGGCAAGATCAAGACCGTCGTCCAGGCTGTCGCGCTCAGCTGGGCTCTGCTGCCGCTGCACGTCTGGATCGGGATGCCGGTCTGGACGATCACGACCCTCGTGCTCATGATCGCGGCGCTCGTGCTCACGGTCGCGAGCGGCATCGACTACGTCGTCGCGCAGGTGCGCGGGCGCCAGGACCGGGCATGAGCGACGCCGCGCTTCTCGTCGCAGCCCTTCGCGAGCGCGGCTGGACGCTGGGCGTCGCGGAGTCGCTGACCGGGGGAGCGGTCGCCGCCGAGATCGTGTCGGTTCCCGGGGCATCCGCTGCGCTCTGGGGAGCGGTGGTCGCCTACGCGACACCCGTCAAGCACACGCTGCTCGGTGTGGATGCCTGCCTGCTCGCCGCGCACGGCCCGGTCCACCCCGATGTCGCCGCGCAGATGGCCGAGGGCGTGCGCCACGCGGTGGCGGTCGACGGCAGGCCTGCGGACGTCGGCATCTCGACCACGGGCATCGCAGGCCCGGACTCGCCCGACGGGCAGCCTGTCGGGACCGTGCACGTCGGCGTGGCCACGCCGGACGGAACGCGTTCCGGGTCCCACCTCTTCGCAGGATCGCGCGCGGAGATCCGCCTGCAGGCGCGGGACGCCGCGATCGCGCTGGCGTTGCGCGCCCTGCGGGAATAGCGGATGCCGAACGCGGGTTGTCCCTGATGTGCTCAGCAATCGACACACCGTCAGACCCGCATCATCCCTCACAACAGAACCACAGCGAGAAACAGTAGATTCAGCGTCATCCAGTCGGGTTAGACTGGCCATCCACTCGGGGACTCCGAGGGGGATCGTGGAGAGGAGGTTCCGATGATCCTTGTCAGACAGGAGATCGGCGATGTGCTGCGGGACTTCCGCCTGCAGAAGGGGCGCACCCTCCGACAGGTGGCGAGCAAGGCATCGGTCGCGCTCGGTTACCTGAGCGAGGTCGAGCGCGGTCAGAAGGAGGCCTCCAGCGAGATCCTCGCCTCGGTCGCCGACGCACTCGACGTTCCCATCTCGACGATCATGCGCGAGGTCGGTGACCGCATCTCGGTCCTCGAGGGCCTGAGCAGCTTCCCGGACGTCGTGCCGGACGACCTGGTCGCCTCGGTCGAGCCCGAGCTCTCGCTGCACTGATCGGCGAGAGGCACGGATGCGACGCAGTGAATTCCTGCGCGCTGTCGACGACGAGTTCGGCGGGCGCGCGACGGCTCTCACGCACGACCTGATCCTCAGCGGGCTCGGCAGGACGGCGCTGGAGGCGCTGGACGCGGGCGTCCCGCCGCGGGACATCTGGCTCGCGCTGTGCGAGGAGGCCGACGTGCCCGCCGAGCGTCGCTACGGCGTGGGCCGGCTGGAGCCGCGACGGCGCTGAGTCGTGAGGACTGAGCGCGAGCGGCGATCGAAAGTCGGGTGCGACCGTGCGGCGTGTCGTCGAAGATGTGTTCGAGATGCGCGTATCGTTCTGCACAAGTGGTCCTGGTGTGATCTTCATCCACAGAAGGCGGCTCTCCCGACTCGATGTCGGAGGCCCCCTCTAGCGTGATGGATGTGGCACCAGCCATACGCCTTGTCGCAGAGTCGATCCATCCCGGAGAGGCCGCGACAGCCTACAGGCGGCAGCATTCGAGACACTGAGGAGCACGTCATGCCATCCACCGACGACCGCGAGAAGGCACTGGATTCCGCACTCGCGCACATCGAGCGTCAGTTCGGCAAGGGATCGATCATGCGACTGGGCAGCGACGAGCGCGCCCCCGTCGAGGTCATCTCCACCGGCTCGATCGCCCTGGACTCCGCACTCGGCATCGGCGGGCTTCCGCGCGGCCGCATCATCGAGATCTACGGCCCCGAGTCCTCCGGTAAGACCACGCTCACGCTGCACGCCATCGCCAACGCCCAGCGCGCCGGCGGCATCGCCGCGTTCATCGACGCGGAGCACGCACTCGACCCCGAGTACGCCCGCAAGCTCGGCGTCGACATCGACCAGCTGCTGGTCTCCCAGCCCGACACGGGTGAGCAGGCACTGGAGATCGCCGACATGCTGATCCGCTCCGGTGCGATCGACCTGGTCGTGATCGACTCCGTCGCCGCCCTCGTCCCCGAGGCCGAGATCAAGGGTGAGATGGGCGACTCGCACGTCGGCCTCCAGGCTCGACTGATGTCGCAGGCCCTCCGAAAGCTGACCGGTGGACTGAACCAGACCAAGACCACGGCCATCTTCATCAACCAGCTGCGTGAGAAGATCGGCGTCTTCTTCGGCTCGCCCGAGACCACCGCGGGTGGTAAGGCGCTGAAGTTCTACGCGTCCGTGCGTCTGGACATCCGTCGCATCGAGACCCTCAAGGACGGCGCCGAGGCGGTCGGCAACCGCACCCGCGTCAAGGTCGTCAAGAACAAGATGGCTCCGCCCTTCAAGCAGGCCGAGTTCGACATCCTGTACGGCATCGGCATCTCCCGCGAGGGCAGCCTGATCGACTTCGGCGTCGAGCACGGCATCGTCAAGAAGTCCGGTTCCTGGTACACCTACGACGGCGACCAGCTCGGCCAGGGCAAGGAGAACGCCCGCAACTTCCTGATCAAGAACGAGGACATCGCCGTAGCGATCGAGACGCAGATCAAGCAGAAGCTGGGCATCGGCGTGAAGGCCACGACCGAGGCTCCGGCTGACGAGCTCGCCGAGCGTCGTCCGGCCTGATCATGGGGCACACGAACGGGGGCGAGGAGCATCTCGCCCCCGTCATCCCGCTCTTCGGGGGCGCGCGATCGAAGGCGGGCGTGCCGCCGCGCCGAGATCCCGAGTCCGGGTCCGACAGCGTGCCGCGGCGCACGGGCGAAGAGGGTCTCTGGCGCTCCGCGCTGATCGACGGCCCGCGACGCAGGTCCGACTTCCCTGCGGGGCACTCGGATGCCGAAGCGGAGGCGGATCCCGACGCCGCGGAGGCGCCCGTCGACCCCGAGGAGCTGCGCCGCCGTGCCGAGGAGGTGCTGGTGCGCCGGCTCCGCGGCAAGCAGCTTTCGGTGTCGGAGGCGCGCGCCGTGCTCCGCGAGAACGATGTCGATCGGGACACGATCGAGGACATCCTCGACGAGTTCCAGCACCGCGGCTATCTCGACGATCGCACCCTCGCACAGCTGCTGGTGACCTCCGGCGTCGAGCGCAAGGGCCAGGGCAGGATCGCGCTGTCCCGAGCGCTGTCGCAGCGCGGTATCCCGCGGGATGTGGTCGAGGAGGCGCTCGAGGAGCTTCCCGATGACGATGCAGAGCGCGCCCTCGAGTTCGCGCGCAGCAAGGCATCGGGGATGTCACGACTCGAGCCCGACACGGCGCTGCGCCGCCTGCTCGGTCAGCTCGCCAGGCGCGGCTACGGCGGCTCCGTCGCGATGAACGCCGCGCGCACGGCGCTGCGCGAGGCAGGGAGCAGCCGCAGCGGCGTGCGGTTCGTCGACTCCGACTGACTGGTGCGCCGACGGTGCTCGGACCCGGCTGTCGGCGGCGACGCCGCACCTCGCGGCGGATCGTAGAATGGCTGGATCATGTCTCTTCTCTCCTCCGAACCGACGATCATCGCGCCCTCCTCGGCCGCGATCGACGCCGACGGTCGCCACCGCTCCTATGAGGTCCGCACCTTCGGCTGCCAGATGAACGTGCACGATTCCGAGCGCCTCTCGGGCTCGCTGGAGAGCGCAGGGTACGTGCCGGTCGCCGAGGGCGAGGACGCCGACATCGTCATCATCAACACCTGCGCCGTGCGCGACAACGCCGCGGGCAAGCTCTACGGCATGCTCGGGCACCTCAAGTCCCGCAAGGACAAGCACGAGGGCATGCAGATCGCCGTCGGCGGATGCCTGGCGCAGATGGACCAGCAGGCCGTGCTCGACAAGGCTCCCTGGGTCGATGTGGTCTTCGGCACGCACAACATGGGCTCCCTCCCCGGGCTGCTCGAGCGCGCCCGCCACAACGGCGACGCGGAGCTGGAGATCCTCGAATCGCTCGAGGTGTTCCCCTCGACGCTCCCGACCAAGCGCGACTCCGCGCACAGCGGGTGGGTGTCCATCTCGGTCGGCTGCAACAACACCTGCACCTTCTGCATCGTGCCGAGCCTGCGCGGCAAGGAGAAGGATCGCCGCCCCGGCGACATCCTCAGCGAGATCCGCCTCCTCGTCGAGGACGGCGCGATCGAGGTCACGCTGCTCGGCCAGAACGTGAACTCCTACGGCGTCGAGTTCGGCGACCGTCAGGCGTTCAGCAAGCTGCTCCGTGCCGCGGGCGAGATCGAGGGACTGGAGCGCATCCGCTTCACGAGCCCCCACCCGGCCGCCTTCACCGACGACGTCATCGCCGCCATGGCCGAGACGCCCAACGTCATGCCCCAGCTGCACATGCCGCTGCAGTCCGGCAGCGACCGGATCCTCAAGGCCATGCGGCGCTCGTACCGCAGCTCGAAGTACCTGGGCATCCTCGACCGCGTGCGCGAGCGCATCCCGAACGCGGCGATCACCACCGACATCATCGTCGGCTTCCCCGGCGAGACCGAGGAGGACTTCCAGGAGACCATGCGCGTCGTCGAGCAGTCGCGCTTCTCCGGTGCCTTCACCTTCCAGTACTCGATCCGCGAGGGCACGCCCGCTGCGACCATGGCCGACCAGGTGCCCAAGGAGGTCGTGCAGGAGCGCTACGACCGTCTGATCGCCCTTCAGGAGCGCATCTCGCTGGAGGAGAACCAGAAGCAGGTCGGCCGCGAGGTCGAGGTGCTGGTGTCTGTCGGCGAGGGCAAGAAGGACGCCGAGACCCACCGCCTGACGGGGCGCGCCGAGGACAACCGTCTGGTGCACTTCGAGGTCACGCCCGGCTCGGACCTGCCCCGTCCGGGTGACGTGGTGACGGTCACGATCACCCACGGCGCACCGTTCCACCTGCTCGCTGACGATCCGACCGGAGCTCCGCTGCGCATCCGACGCACCCGTGGCGGCGACGCCTGGGACCGTGCGCAGGCCGCGAGCTGCGGCGTGCCCGCACCCGCTGGGCAGGCGGCGGGAGCACCGCGCGCCGTCTCCCTCGGACTTCCGACCCTGCGCGTCGGGGTGTGACCGGCATCCTCTCGTCGCGTTCGCTCGCAGATCCGCACACGTCCGCAGGCCTCGAGCCCGTCGACTGCGGAGTCGTGCAGAACTGCGGAGTCGCGCGGCGTCCTGAGGGAGGATCAGAATGACCGCGCGGATCTGGGCGGTCGTGGGCGCCACGGGGACGGGGAAGAGCGAACTCGCCCTCCAGCTCGCCGAGGCCCTGCGCGCGCGCGGCAACCCGGCGGAGATCGTCAACGCGGATGCCATGCAGCTGTATCGCGGCATGGACATCGGCACGGCCAAGCTCTCGCCTCCCGAGCGCCGCGGCATCCCGCATCACCTGTTCGATGTCCGCGAGGTGACAGAGGAGGCCGCGGTCGCCTGGTATCAGCCGCTCGCACGCGCGGCGATCCAGGCGATCCACGAGCGCGATGGCGACGCGATCCTCGTCGGCGGCTCCGGACTGTACGTATCGAGCGTCGTCTTCGATTTCCGCTTCCCGCCGAGGGACGAAGCAGTGCGTGCGCGACTCGAGGCCGAGCTCGACGAGAGCGGCGCGGGCGCGCTGTTCGCGCGGCTGCAGCAGCAGGACCCCGTGACGGCGGAGCGGATCGACCCGAAGAACGGCCGTCGCATCGTGCGGGCACTCGAGGTGCTCGAGCAGGGCGGGGCGACGCACGGCGCCGCTCTCCCCGAGAAGCCGGAGCTGTGGCATCCGGAGACGCGCATCCTGGGCATGCACACGGAACGCGAGACCCTCGTCGAGCGACTCGACCGACGCGTCGAGCGGATGTGGGCCGACGGAATGCTCGACGAGGTCGCGGCGCTCCGGCGAGCCGGCCTGGAGCGGGGCGTCACCGCCTCCCGCGCCATCGGCTACGCGCAGGCTCTCGCCCAGCTGCGCGGCGACATCACGGAGCAGCAGGCCATCGCGGAGACCCAGGCGCTCACGCGTCGATACGCCCGACGCCAGGTGTCGTGGTTCAAGCGCTATCCGCGGATCGAGTGGCTCGACGCCGGCACAGCGGATCCGGCGGGGCTCATCGACGCCTGACGGCATTGTGAGTGTCGGTGACCCCCGTCACGATGGAGGGATGACCACCCACTACTACACCGCCTCCAGCCTGGACGGATTCATCGCCACCGCCGACCATTCACTGGACTGGCTCCTGCGACAGGACATCGACGAGGACGGCCCGATGGCGTACTCGGGATTCCGCGAAGGTCTCGGCGCGATGGCGATGGGTGCGCACACCTACGAATGGATCATGCGGCACGACGAGGGCGGCTGGACCTACACGCTGCCGACCTGGGTGTTCACCCACCGTTCCCTCGACGTGCCGGACGGTGCCGACATCCGGCTCACCCAGGAGGACGTCCGCACGGTGCACGGCGAGATGGTGGCGGCCGCCGGCGACAAGGACATCTGGATCGTCGGCGGGGGAGAGCTGGTCGGCCGGTTCGCGGATGCCGGACTGATCGACGAGCTGTGGATCCAGTACGCGCCGGTCACGCTCGGCGCAGGGGCTCCTGTGCTCCCGCGCGCCCTCGACCTCGAGCTGATCGACGTGGCGCGCAACCGGAACTTCCTGTGCGGTCGGTACCGTGTGACGGGTACCCTCGACGACGCGCAGGATGGAGCACAGGCATGACCGTGGAGATCAGGACCTTCGACCCGGCCGAGACCGACGACGTCGTCGCGCTGTGGGATGAGGCGGGCCTCACGCGCCCGTGGAACGACCCTCGCGCCGACATCGAGCGGATGCGGGCGGTCTGGCCCGACCTGCTCCTCGCCGCCGTCGACGGCGACCGGATCGCAGGCACTGTGATGGCCGGATACGACGGGCACCGGGGATGGATCTACTACCTGGCCAGCGCCGCCGACCGGCGCGGTGAGGGCATCGGACGCATGCTGGTGGGAGAGGCCGAGCGCCGGCTGCTCGCGCTCGGCTGCCCGAAGGTGCAGCTCATGGTGCGGCCGGGGAACGAGATCGTCTTCGCGTTCTACGATCAGGTCGGCTACGAGCGTTTCGATGTCGGCATGACGGGCAAGCGGCTGATCGTGGACAGCCCGACCGGGGCCTCCGTCTGAGCGCCGGCATGTGCGCCGCTCTCTAGACTGTTGGCATGGTCGCATTCACCAAGGGACACGGCACCGGCAACGACTTCGTCATCATCGAGGACGTCGACGGCGCCCTGGAGCTGACACCGAGCCAGGTGCAGGCGCTCTGCGACCGGAACTTCGGCGTCGGCGCGGACGGCGTGCTCCGTGTGGTGCGGTCGTCGGCGATCTCCGACGGCGCTGCCGCGCTGGCCGAGGAACCTGCGGCAGAGTGGTTCATGGACTACCGCAACGCCGACGGCTCGATCGCCGAGATGTGCGGCAACGGCATCCGCGTCTTCGCTCACTATCTGCTCCGTTCCGGTCTGGCCGAGCTCGAGCCGGGCTCGACGCTGCCGATCGGCACGCGCGCCGGTGTGCGCGACGTGATGCGCTCCGAGAACGGCTATCAGGTCGACCTCGGCCGCTGGCGGCTGGCCGGCGGCGAGCCCCTGGCGCGCGCTGCGGGACTGTCCGTCGCGCGGCCCGGTCTCGGCATCGATGTCGGCAATCCGCATGTGGTGGTCGCGCTGGCATCCGACGAGGAGCTCGAGGGACTCGACCTCAACCCCACGCCGGTGCTGGAGCCCGCCCCGCCCGCGGGCGCGAACGTCGAGTTCGTCGTGCCCGGGGAGCCCCTCGTGCGGGATGGAGTCGGCCAGGTGCGGATGCGGGTGCACGAGCGCGGCGTCGGCGAGACGCTCAGCTGCGGTACGGGAGTCGCGGCCACCGCGCTGGCGGTGCGGCACTGGGCGGGCGAGCGCGCGCCGCACCAGTGGCGGGTCGAGGTGCCCGGCGGCACGCTGGGCGTGCGGATGTTCCCCGCCGAGGACGGCGAGCACGTCGCACTCTCCGGCCCGGCGCAGCTGGTCTACCGCGGCGAGATCGACCTCGTCTGAGCGAGGGCGCCGGTCACTCCGCGACGTCGATCGGAGCCGTCGGCGGTGTGCCGTGCCGTCGCACCTTGAGCACCCGGTAGCCCTTCCCGGTCGCGGCGCGGTGCACGCTGTATCCCGGGGTGAACGTCGCTGTCATCCAGCGCTGCAGGGAATCCGAACCGAGGTTGCGCTGCACGACCATCCATGCGTCGCTGTGCTCGTCCAGACGCGGGATCCAGTGCTCCAGCATCTCGTGCAGGACGCCCTTGCCGACGCGGATCGGCGGGTTCGAGCGGATCGTGCGGAACTGGACGTCATCGGGAACACCATCGGGCGTCACGGCGTTGACATTGGTGAGGCCCAGGGACTCGGCGTTGCGCCGGGTCAGGTCGAGCGCCCGCTCGTTGACGTCCACGGCCCACACGGTCGCGTGAGGGGCGGCCAGGGCCATCGTGAGCGTGATCGGCCCCCACCCGCAGCCGAGGTCGAGGAAGTCGCCCCCGGGCGGCAGGGGAGGCATGTTGGCGAACAGCACGGCCGTCCCCGCATCCAGGCGATCGGGGCTGAAGACGCCACCCGCAGTGGTGAGGTCGAGTTCCCGTCCCGCGAGGGTGACATGGATGGTGCGCAGGTTCTCTGCACTTGCCGGGGCCGCGCTGAAGTAATGGTCGGACGGCATGGAGTGAGCGTACCGGATGGCGGGGGCTAAGGTTAAGGCGCTCTGAGTGGTTGTGGCCCTGTGAGCCCCAGCACCATGCGCACGCAGGAGAAGAAGAAAAGGATCGGATGACGAAGAGCAACGACGAGAGCACTCAGACGGATGCGCTGGATCGCGTGCTGTCGCACGCGGAGCCGCGGACCGAGGCGAGAGTGTTCGGCGCCGCTCAAGCACTGCAGAACGAGGCCACGGCCGCGCACGGCGCCGCCGACGGCGAGCAGTGGGACCTCGAGGATCGGCACGCGCTGCGTCGCGTGGCCGGCCTCTCCACCGAGCTCGAGGACGTCACGGAGGTCGAGTACCGCCAGCTGCGCCTGGAGAACGTGGTGCTCGTCGGCGTGTACCCGCAGGGCGCGCAGGACGACGCGGAGAACTCTCTGCGCGAGCTCGCCGCCCTTGCGGAGACGGCCGGAGCCGCCGTGCTCGACGGGCTGCTGCAGCGCCGCCCGCATCCGGATCCCGCCACCTACCTCGGACGAGGCAAGGCGCAGGAGCTGAAGGACATCGTGGCGGCCGTCGGCGCCGACACCGTGATCGCCGACACCGAGCTCGCCGCCAGCCAGCGCCGCGCGCTGGAGGATGTCGTGAAGGTCAAGGTCATCGACCGCACCACGGTCATCCTGGACATCTTCAGCCAGCACGCCAAGAGCCGTGAGGGCAAGGCGCAGGTCGAGCTCGCACAGCTCGAGTACCTGCTTCCTCGTCTGCGCGGCTGGGGCGAGTCGATGAGCCGCCAGGCCGGTGGCCAGGTCGGCGCCGGGGGAGCGGGCATGGGCTCGCGAGGTCCCGGTGAGACCAAGATCGAGCTGGATCGCCGCCGCATCCGCACTCGCATGGCGCAGCTGCGCAAGCAGATCCGCGAGTTCGCGCCGGCGCGCGACGCCAAGCGCGCCGAGCGCAAGCGCAACACGATCCCGTCGGTCGCCATCGCCGGGTACACGAACGCCGGCAAGTCGAGTCTGCTGAACGCTCTCACCAGCGCCGGCGTACTGGTCGAGAACGCGCTGTTCGCGACCCTGGACGCCACCGTGCGTCGCGCCGAGACCCACGACGGACGCATCTACACGCTCACCGACACGGTCGGCTTCGTGCGCAACCTGCCGCATCAGCTCGTCGAGGCGTTCCGCTCCACGCTCGAAGAGGTCGGACAGGCCGACCTGATCGTGCACGTCGTGGACGGTTCGCATCCGGATCCCTCCGCCCAGCTGCAGACGGTGCGCGACGTGATGGGCGACGTCGGCGCCCGCAGCATCCCCGAGATCGTCGTGTTCAACAAGGCCGACCTGGTCGACGAGGACGAGCGTCTCGTGCTGCGCGGGTTGGCACCCGACGCGCACTTCGTCTCCTCGCGCACGGGCGAGGGCATCGACGAGCTGCGCGAGGCGATCGAGCGGATGCTGCCGATGCCGGCCGTCGAGGTGCGCGCGCTCGTGCCGTACGACCGCGGCGACCTCGTCTCGGCGGTGCACGAGACCGGAGTGCTGATCTCGGCTGAGCACGAGGAGGCGGGCACCATGGTGCACGCGCACGTGTCGGAGCGGCTTGCGGCCGAGCTCGCGCCCTACGCGGTGAGCTGAGCCGGACGCCCGGGGAACCGTCAGGCGGCCTGGAAGCGCGCCTCGACGGTTGCCGAGACGATGATGTCCTCCGCTTCGTAGACCATGCCGGAGGAGCCGGCCGAGTCCATCGCGAAGGCGGCGCTGCGCATGAGCATCTTGGGCTGAGGGGCGGACTCCTGGCGGGAGATCAGACCCAGGTCGGCGACTTCGAGAGGCACGACGGAGCCCAGTCCGAGGGCGGCGGCGTACGCCTCGGCACGGGCGACGGCCACCGACACGGCGCCAGCGGCGACATCCCGTTCCAGCCGCGTCCGCGTCTCCGGGGTGAGCTGCCAGTCCACGATGCCGACTTCGACGCCGTCGCGCAGGGACACGTCGGAGACCCACAGCGAGAGCTCGGAGGGATCCGGGAAGGTGGCGGTGAACGCGATCGTGGCATGGTAGACCGGCGCGAGCTGGCGGCCGTCCGCGTTCCACGGACGCTCGGCGTGCACGGTCATCCGGGTGCTCGACCACTCCACGACCGTCTCCGCGTCCTTGCGGTCGACGATGCTCTGCCGCACGGGTTCGGCCAGCCGGGTGACCTCGTCGACCGCGGCGACGCGCTGCGGCCCCTCGGCGCGGATGTTCAGATGGACGGTGGCGCGCTCGGGCGCGATGCGCAGCTCGTGCTCGCCGCGGACGGTGATGATGACGTCGCTCATGAGTGCGACTGTACGTCACGCGATCGGCTTCGGCGGCGCGGAATGGCACGAGGGGCGGATACGTTGTAGTCTTTGGTGCTCGGGTGCGACAGCATCCGACTGGTAATTCCACAGAGTGACAGCGGCTCCTTCGCAAGAAGGCCCACGGGGCTGATCGGTTTCGACGGCGTCTGGGTATCGACGGGAAGCGGGCCGAGGATGCAGGGTTATCTCGTGAACGCCCCCTGCGAAAAAATAGTTGCCAATGCAAAGCGCAACGACTTCGCCCTCGCTGCCTAAGCGAGCCCGATAGTCCGTCAGACCGTATGTGATCCCGATACGGACCCTGGCGTCATCTAGGGATCTTGCTGCGTGACGGCGTCTGGACGTCACGTGGGACTCTTCCCAGACTGGGCTCGTCGACTTAGGTGTCTGTGACAAAGGTCGGAGCCGAGCAGAACGCTTTCACAGACTGCGCCCGGAGAAGACGTGGATGATCAGCGTCGGACGGGGGTTCGATTCCCCCCAGCTCCACCAAGCCGTTGTCACGTGAAGAACCCCCGCCCTCCTGATTCTCGTCTGGAGGACGGGGGTTCTTCATTGTCGGTGCGACGTCCTCAGCCCTTCTTCGGCTTCGACGGGGGAGTCGCCGGTGTCGCGCGAGACACCGTGGGGGTCGTGAGGACGGCATCCGAGGTCACGGAAGTCCCGTACGCGTTCGTGGCCGTCACGGTCACCGTGTAGGACACACCGTTGCGCAGGCCGTTCAGCGTCGCGGTGAGCGCGATGGTCTGCACGGACACGGGAGTCGCCTGCTTGGACTTGCTCTTGTCGACGATCGGCGTCGCCGTGACGGTGTAGGCCGTGATCCGTGAGTGGCCGTCGGAGGCCGGAGCCTGCCAGGATGCTGCGGCCGTGGCGTCGCCTGAGGTCACCTGAAGGTCCTGCGGAGCTGCAGGGGCAGTCGGCTTCGCCTGCTGGAAGGCGACGCGGTCCACGGTCCAGAACGCGCTGTTGGTTCCCGTGTAGCGGAAGCGGAACTGCGCCTGCTGCGCGCCCTGCGGCACCGCGAACTCGAGGCGTTCGTTCGCGTTGGTGTTCTTCGCGTAGTTCTTCAGCGACACCGGCTCGGCGCCATCGGACCGCTTCGTGAGGCCGCACGAGGCGTCACTCGCGTGTGGGACGACAGCGCGCCGTGATCAGTCTCGCGGCTGGAGCCCGCCCAGTGCCACCGCGAGGATCTCGCCCGCCAGAAGCTCCGGGTCGACAGGACCGTCGGGCCGGTACCACTCCACGACCGAGTTGATCATGCCGAAGATCAGGCGCGTCGCGACGCCGGCATCCAGGTCGCCGCGCACGATGCCCTCGGACTGCGCCTCGCGGACCAGGCCTGTCACAGTGTGATCGAACCGGCGCCGCCGGGCCAGAGCGGCCGTCTCGATCTCGCTGTTGCCTCGCAGTCGCAGCAGCAGCGTGACCTGAGGCTGACGCTCCGTGAGCACCCGCACGGCGCCCTCGATGATGGCCGTCAACCGGGAGCCGGCCGTGGGCTGCCGAAGTGCATCCTCAAGCGCCTTCTCGAGGCCGCCCAGCGCGTCCTCCAGTGCGATCTGGAGGATCTGCTCCTTCGATTCGACGTGGTGGTACAGCGCCGACTTGGTCAGGCCGAGGCGACCCGTCAGGTCGGAGACCGATGTGGCGTCGTACCCCTGCTCGTTGAAGAGCTCGACTCCGGCGCGGATGATGTCGGCGCGATCATGACCCGGCCGTCCGCGCCGGGCAGTCCTCGTGCTGGTCGTCACGGTGTCATCCTCGGCATGATTCCCAATCTATCGCCGTCGCGCGCATCGGACCGGCACGGGAACGGGTCGCAACCGGACTAAGCTGGAGTGGTTATCCGAAGATCGGGAGGGTTCGACGTGGTCGACTTCATCGTGTTCATGGTCCTGTTCCTCGGCGGGTTCTACCTGTTCGGGCTCGCGTGGGAGCTGCCGACCGCGCAGGGCGTGGTCTTCTCCGCGGGAATCCTCCTCGTCAGCCTCGCCCTCGCATACGTCATGCGGCAGCGCGGCTCCGCGACCCGTCGCGCCGACAACTGGAACCAGCGCGGCGACAAGTGATCGCCGTCGACGGCTGCAGCGCCGTCGACGGCTGCAGCGCCGTCGATCCGCAGACGCCGAGAGGGCGCCGCTGATGCAGCGGCGCCCTCTCTCTGTGTCCAGTGGTCACTTCTCGCCCCAGTCGACGAGCAGCAGTCCCTGCTTCGTGTCGGCGAACCTCACCCACCCGTCGCCGAACTCGTAGGTCATGCCGAACCCGTCGTCGTCCTTGGCGATCGCGTAGGCGGGATCCTCGGTGATGTACGTCTTGCCGTTCGAGGTCGAGCGCAGCCAGCCCTCCGAGATCAGGCTCGCCTGGGCCGTGCGGGAGTTCTCGGCGCTGATGGGGCCCCACGCGTACATCTGGCCGTGGTCGGATGCCGTCGAGTAGTCGGCCCAGAGGCACTCGAGTCCGCCTTCGACGAGGACGTCACCGATGCGGAACTCGCGCTCCTCGAAGGTCCAGCCCTGGGACTTCAGCGCCTCGACGGTGCCCTTGGTGATCATGGTCTCGCAGGTCGGCCGGTCGGCGGGCGCGGTCGTGGCGGGCTTGTCGGCGGGAGCGGTCTCCACCTCGGCCTTCGGCGTGGCCGGAGGCTTCGAAGCGGTCGAGGTGGGGGTCTTGTCGACCGGCGTGCTGGGGCCGCTGCACGCGGCGAGGGACAGCGTTGCCAGCAGGGCGCCGGCAGCGAGGGGGAATCGGGTTTTCATGTGATCCGTGGGGGAGGGGTGCATGTCGCGCTCAGGCGCGCGGCGCGTCGCGGAACAGGGAGAGGAACGAGTCGTGCAGGATGCCGTTGGTCGCCAGAGCGGACAGTGCGGAGAGGGTCTCTGTGCCGTCGAACGCCGTCATCCGCCCACCGGCCTCGCGAACGATCGGAACCGCCGCGGCGATGTCGTACTCCTTGACATCGAACTCGGCGACCATGTCGATGCGTCCCTCGGCCAGCAGCATGTAGCTGAAGATGTCGCCGTAGGCGCGGTCGCGCCAGACGCGTTCAGCGAGGACCAGCAGCTCGGGGGTCTTCCCAGCCTGCGCCCACTGCGAGATGCTCTGGAAGCTCACGCTCGCCTCGTCGAGTGAATCGACCGTCGACACGGACAGTCTGCGGGCTCCGTCGCTCGTGGCGGTCCAGGAGCCGTCGCCGGCGGATGCCCACCAGCGGCGCCCGAGGGCGGGCATGCTGACCACGCCGACCTGCGGGACGCCGTCGACCGCCAGGGCGATCATGGTGCCCCACAGCGGCACGCCGCGCAGGAAGTTCGCCGTCCCGTCGATCGGGTCGATGATCCACTGCCGGCTCGTGACTCCCTCTGCGCCGAACTCCTCACCGAGGATGCCGTCGTCGGGGCGTTCGGCGTGCAGGATATCGCGGATCGCCCGTTCCGTGGCGAGATCGGCATCCGTGACGTGCGAGCGATCGGCCTTCAGTGAGACCTCGAGGTCGGCCGCATCGAACCGGGGGAGGGATTGCTCATCGGCGGCATCCGCCAGGCGAAGGGCGAGGTCGAGGTCGGTACGGAAGTCTGTGGCTGCGAGGGGGACGGTCACTTCAACAGGATAGTCCGGGCCGGTAAGCCAGACCGGGGTGCCGGGTATCGGTCGTGAAACGATCCGCCGCAGCCAAGCCACCCGGTACGGATCGCGGGCAACGCGCCCGGGATCCGATGGTGATTTGGTGCGACCCGTCCCCGCTGGTAATGTAATTCCTCGGCCGGGGAAACCGGGCCATGCGCCTCTAGCTCAATCGGCAGAGCAATTGACTCTTAATCAATGGGTTCAGGGTTCAAGTCCCTGGGGGCGCACGGATTCAGCCCGTCGAGGATCGCCTCGACGGGCTGATTCGTTTTCCGGGCCCAGAGCAGCAGCTGAGTCACCGTCGGTTCCGTGACGTTGCGCTCCCACTTCGAGACCGTCGGACGCGAAGCCCCGACGTAGTCGCCCATCTCGAGCTGGTCGAAGCCTGCCAGTCGTCGAGCTGCACTCATGCGCTCTCCGAGGGTCGCCGTCTGAACACTCATCATTGTCATGTTTGAACTATAACGGCATCCGTGCATAGATAACGCGACACGCCGCAGTCAATGGGCGTCCAGTCGTGCGTATTGCTGAATCTTCATACCGTGTAGCGAAACCGCTTCACGAGGATTCAGCAAGGGAGCCGGCATGGCTGGTGATTGGCAGCGGATGCTGCTGGATGAGGCGCGCAGCGAGAGTGAGGCGCTGGTCGAGCACGGGAAGCGCGCAGTCGCGGAGTACCACGAGCACGGCAATTCGCAGGTGTACCAGGATGCGCTGATCGCGCTGACGGCCCGCATCCGTGCGGTGCCGAGCGAGCAGGCCGGCCTGATCATCGCCGATCTCGTCGGGATGCTGGCGTGGGGCGGTCGCCGTGGTTGAGAGCGGCGGCGTGCTCGTCCGCGAGCGGATGGCGTGGGAGCGGGACTTCACCCAGATCCCGAACCTGTACGCCCGCGACAAGACTCTCAGCTGGGTCGCTCGCGGCATCCTGCTGTGGCTGATGACCCAGGATGACGGCTACCAGGTGAGCATGGGCGCGATCGAGCAGGCGAGCTGGAAGGAGGGCCGCGAGGCCGTCCGCAGCGCGATCGCCGAGCTCGAGAAGGCCGGCTACCTGCACCGGCAGCAGAAGCGCGGCAAGGGCGGCCGTCTGGCTGGCTACGTGTTCCACCTCCGTGACCCGTTCCAGCTGCCCGTCGTGGGCGCTCCGCAGCTCCCGATCGCCGCCCTCGCGGCTGTGGATAACTCGCCCGTGACCGGCGACGGGAAGCCGTCATCTGGTGCTGTGGATAACCCCACCGGCAGACGGGTTGCCGTCGACGGTGACCCGTCCACCAAGAAGAACACTTACTCAAGAACATATAAAGACCCAGCCCAACCACAGAGGCCACAGGGCGCGCCTGTGGAGAACTTCGGCGCGGTGCGCTGGGCGGATGACGAGTGCCCGGCCTCGTGGCGATCGCCGCGAGTGCACGAGCTCGGCGCGAAGTCGCACGCCTGCATCCACTGCGGCGCACGACCCATCGTGCGGAGCATCTCGTGACCGCCGCCGTGTGGATGTTCCTCGCGATGGGCGCGTGGATCGCGTACCGGCTCGCGTGCGTCGTCGGAGAGCGTGGCGAGCGATGAGCGACCGCACCATCCCCGTGATGATCCACCTGCCCGCTGAGACGTTCCTCGCGCTCGAGGCGGCGGCGCACCGCAAGGGCATCCAGATGCGCGAGCTCATCGTCGCCGGGCTCATGCGCGCGACCCAGCCGCGCCCCGTGCGCGGCGCTGCCGGACAGATCGCCTCGACGACGCCGGGCGGCGCGGCGCGGCGCGGCGGGGGGCGGGGGGGGGGGGAGGGGGCGGGGCGCGGGCGCCGGGGCGGGGGCGGGGGGGGGGCGCCCGCGCGCGCGGGCAGGGCGGGCGGCTCGGGGGGGGTGCTCTCCCCCCCCGGGGGGGGCGGGGGGGGGGGGGGGGCCCGCTGCCCGGGCGCCGCGCCCCCGGCCCCCCCGCCGGCCCGGGCGCCCCCGCCGAGACCTGGGGCGGCCGCAAGGCGCAGCAGTACGTCGCCCTCACCCTCGCCACCTACGGCGACGTGTGCATCAACTGCGGCCTGCCCGGATCGAACAGCGCCGACCACGTCATCCCGCGCGCCAAGGGCGGCGCCGTCTACGACATCGACAACCTCGGCCCCAGCCACCGACGCTGCAACTACAGCCGGCAGGACAAACCACTCCGACCCGTCGGCATCCCCGTCGAGTCCGGCCTGAAGTACTTCACATGAGAGGAACCACCATGACCACCCAGCCCGACCCCTCCGACTACCTGGCCGACACCGGCGCATCAACGCTCGACATCGCCGAGGGCATCGAGAACGTCGACCGCATCGACGCATGGATCGACGCAGCCCTCGCCGAAGCAGCCCGCTGTGCGCTCGCGGTGAACGCCGGCGACTGGCCCACCGTCGAGCACCACAGCTCGCACATCTCCGAGCTCTGCCATCAGCTCGGCATCACTGATCCGACGGCCGACGTGCTGATCCAGCGCCTGCTCGCCGTCGCCGTTCAGTTCGACGCGGCACGACGAGCCGCCGAAGGACGCCCGGTTCTTTAAGAGCCGCAGACGCTGGACACCCACGCGCAGCCCCGTCTTTTCTTTCCCGATCAGCCCCAGAAAAACCCGAACCGCACGAAAGGAGCCGAGATGACCGAGAACGACGCCGGCCTCGCCGACTACCTCCCAGGCATGGAGCCGCCGACGGTCGAATCGGTCGTCTCGGCAGCGTACGAGAAGTCGATCATGCGACTGCGCTCCGACGGCGTCATCGGCGACGAGCACGCCGGCATCTGCGCCAGCATCATGGCCCTCGCTCAGATCGCCGACAACCCGATGACCAAGGCCTACGCTCGCAACGGCGCGCTGCAGGAAGCCCACGAGCAGATGCGCACGCTGCTCGAGGCGGCCAAGCGTCAGGGCGACGCCGACTACGCCACGTTCGAGGCATGGCTGGCGGCGCAGCAGTGACATGGTCCGGCTTCACCTACGCGACGCCTCGCGACCCGTCGCGCCCGTCGCGCGGCGCGAAGATCGCCGACCTCGCGCGCGCCCTCGGCTGGGAGCCGATGCCGTGGCAGCAGCACGTCTGGGACGTTGCCACCGAGCTCGACGAGCGCGGCAACTACGTCTACGAGAAAGTATTCGTGACCGTGCCGCGCCAGTCCGGGAAGACCACGCTGTTCGGCCCGGTCGAGCTGCAGCGCGCCGTCGAGTTTCCCGGCTGCAAGGTGTACTTCACCGCGCAGACCGGCGACGACGCGCGCACGCTGCTCAAGACCCTGATCTCGCGCGTCGAGGCGAGCCCGCTCAGCCGGTTCTTCGACGGCAAGCGCAGCGCCGCGCAGACCGGTATGGTCACGCCCCGCGGGTCCGAGATCTGGGCATTCCCGCCGAAGCCCGAGAAGATCCACGGCAAGACCCCGGTCCTCGTCGGCATCGACGAGATCTGGACCCTCGACGACGTCCAGTCCAAGGGACTCATCACGGACGGCATCGAGCCGGCGCAGCGCACGCTCTACGGCAAGCGCCAGATCTGGTATCTGTCGACGGCCGGCACCGCCGAGTCCACGTTCATGAAACGGCAGGTCGAGCGTGGCCGGCGCAGCGTCGAGCAGCCCGGCAGCGACCCCAAGTTCGCGTACTTCGAGGCCAGCCTGCCCGACGACGCCGACCCCTACGACCGTGAGGCGTTCGCCGCCTTCCACCCCGCGATCGGTTACACCCAGGACGTCGACGACCTGTTCGCGCTCGTCGACGGCAGCGCGCCGCCCGAGGAGCAGGTCGACCACTCGACCTGGCTCCGCGCGTACTGCAACCGCTGGACCGAGTCCCGCGAGGTGCTCATCCCGGACTGGGACGACCTCGCCGACCCCGAGCTCACGGCACGCTGGGCAGATGTCGCGATCTCATGGGAAGTCGCGCACGACAACGAGATGGGCGCGATCCTCGCGACTTGGCGCGACGACGACGATACGCCCTGCACCCGCGTCGTGCACGCGGCACCCGGCACGCGCTGGATGGAAGACCTGCTCGTCAACATCTACGAGCGGCAGCCAGCCGCGTTCGGCGCGGATGACGGAGGCCCCACGCGCCGGCTGAACGACAGGCTCCGCCTGCGCCTCGGCGACGACGCCATCACCACCCTCGGCATGAAGGACTTCGGCGTCGCGTGCGAGACCTGGCTGACCGCAGCCCGCGACGAGCAGAACATGCGCCAGGACGGCTCCCGCACGCTCGCGAACGGCGTCGCACACCTGGTCATGAAACGCACCGGCGAAGTCACCCGATTCAGCCGCGCCGACGCCGCCGGCCCCGTCGCCGCCCCCGTCGCATCCGCCGTCGCGCTCTGGCTCTACGACCACCGCGACGCCCCGTCCTGGACCCCAACCACGAGCTACTGAGGAAACCCCGATGATCTCTCTCGACTCAACCCAGATCAGCACCGTCGTCCTGTGCAGCCAGTGCCCGTGGTACCGCGGATTCGCCGACACCCGCGACGAGGGCTGGCGCGTCGGCGCACGCCACGAGCAGAACCTGCATCCCGAGCTCGACCAGGCCCGCAACACCCGCGATAAGCGCGCCTCTCGCGCACGACACGCCGTGTCGACGCTTTCGGGTGTCAGGACTCCGGCTGACGGTATCAAGCGTGAACCAGTCGAAGCCCAGCATCCTGAGCCGCGCGCTCAGCGCGATCGCGCCGGCCATGTCGCTCGCGATCAAGAGCCCCGAAGACTGGGCCGATAGCAGCCACCTGATCCCGGTCGACCTGCAGACGCTGTTCGGCTGGTCCGACGCATCCGGCATCCAGATCAGCCGGCGCACCGCGCTCGGCCTCGACGTCGTCGCGAAGGGCCGGCGGGTGCTCGCCACCAACCTCGGCCGCATGACGCTCGTGAACCGCAAGTCCGGCGCGCTCGCCCCGATGCAGATGTCGTACCTGCAGCAGCCCGAGGAAGACCGCCCGCTCGCGCAGACGCTGATCTGGACCGCCGACGCCCTGTACTTCTACCCGCGCACCTGGTGGATCGTGCAGCGCCGCGACGCGTACGGATGGCCGGCGCGCGGCGGCGTCAAGCTGCTCGATCGCAAGGATGCCGAGTTCGACGACGACGGCAAGGTCATCAAGGCCTGGGGCAAGCCGGTCGAGGCCCGCGACGTGATCCAGTTCGACGCACCCGACGGCGGCCTCCTGCACGACGGCCTCAAGCTTCTGCGCCGCGCCGTGATCCTCGATCGCGCCGCCAGCCTCGCCGAGGAGAACCCGGTCCCGTCCGTCGAACTGCACTACGACGGCAACAAGCCGCTCGAGGCGACCCAGATCCAGCAGCTGCTGCAGTCGTGGCAGGCCGCCCGCGCCAAGTACGGCGCCGCGTACACCGACAAGACCATCAACGCCAAGACCCTCGGTCTCGACAAAGAGCAGCTGCTGCTGGACGCGCAGAACCGAATGGACATCAAGCTCGCCCGACAGATCGGCATCCCCGCATGGGCGGCCGACGTCGCGCTCGAGGGCTCGACGCTGAACTACCAGAACCGCGCCTCGCGCGCCTGGGAGCTCATCGACCTGTACCTCGCGACCTACACCACCGCGATCGCATCCCGCCTGTCGATGAACGACTGCACGCCGATCGGCTGGTCGACCGAGTTCGACACCGAAGTACTCACCCGCCCCGACCTCAAAACCCGGTTCGAGACATACAAGGTCGGCATCGACGGCGGGTTCATCGACCAGGCATGGATCGAAGCCCAGGAAGGCCAGAAGATGAAGCAGCTCGAGGAGACCCCCGCATGAACGCGTTCGAGGAACTCCGCTCCCGCCTGCGCCTGATCGAGGCGAACGCCCAGCACCCCGCACGATGGAACCTCGAGCAGGGCGACGCCACCGCATCCCTGCACCTGTACGGCGTGGTCGGCGGGTTCTGGGGCGACATCGTCGCCGCCGACGTCGTCCGCGAGATCCGCGACCTCGACGTCGCCGAGCTCCACGTCTACATCAACAGCCCCGGCGGCGATGTGTACGACGGCATCGCGATCCGCAACGCCCTCCGCCAGCACTCCGCCACCGTCGTCGTCCACGTCGACGGGCTCGCAGCATCTGCCGCCAGCTTCATCGCAGCCGCCGGCGACGAGGTCATCATGGGCGAGAACAGCGAGCTCATGATCCACGACGCGTGGACCATCGCCCTCGGCAACGCCGACGAGCTCCGCACCGTCGCCGACGACCTCGACCGCATCAGCGACAACATCGCCGGCATGTACGCCGAGAAGGCCGGCGGCACCGCCGCCGAGTGGCGCGCCGTCATGAAGGCCGAGACCTGGTACTCGGCATCCGAGGCCGTCGCAGCCGGACTCGCGGACCGCACCGACGCCGCCACCCCCGAGACCGAGGACGACGAGCTCGACATCGCCGCCCGCTTCGACCAGCCCATCTACGCCCACGCCGGCCGCGCCGCGGCCCCGGCACCCATCCCCGTAGCCGCCATGGCTGCCACCCGAAAGGAACCCCGCATGAACCGTGAGCAGCTCGCAGCCGCACTGGCCGCCGGCACCATCACCCAGGCCCAGCACGACGACGGCATCCGCATCCTCGACGCCATGGCCGCGCCCGCAGCCCCCGCAGCGCCGGCCGCCGCGGCGCAGCCGGTCGCACCGTCCGCCGGCATCCCCGGCGAGCCCGTCAGCGCCGAGTACGCAGCCGGCCCCACCACCGTCCCGCAGGCCGGCGCGCAGGTCACCGACCGCCCCCGCTCGCTGATGAACATCGCCCGCGACGCGGCCGACGTACTGCAGCACGGCGGGTCGCTCAACGAGATGATCCGCAGCGTGAACAACGCGCTGACCAACGTCGTCGCCGCCGATGACGCAGGCGAAGGCTTCCTGCAGACCAGCCGCATCGGCGAGGTCTGGCAGGCGACCCCCGAAGGGCGTCCGCACGTCGACGCGCTGGGTGGACCCAAGCCGCTGACCGCCCCGAAGATCGAGGGCTGGAAGTGGACGCTCCCGACGCCCGAGCCCGCCGCATACGCAGGCGGCCTCGTCGAGGTCCCCACCGGAGCCTGGGCGACGGCGAAGGTCGAGGAGACCCCGAGCCGCTGGGCGTTCGGCAACAAGGTCGACCGCATCTACACCGACCTCGGCAGCGCCGACCTGATCGCCTCGCTGTTCCGCCTGCTGAAGGAAGGCTACGGCCGCAAGTCCGACGCCGCGGTCGCCACCGACCTCGTCGCAGGCGCAACCGCCCTCAGCAACCCGACCCCGGCGACGCTGATCGACGCCCTCACGCTCGCGTTCCTGCAGCTCAAGAAGATCGGCGCGAGCCCCACCCAGTTCTGGATGGGCGAGACCGCGTTCACCCAGTTCGCCGCGCTCAAGGTCGCCGACCTGCCCGCGTGGATCGCGAACGCAACCGGGTTCGTCGAGCTCGACGGCAAGACCTCGCTGTCGAACGTGTTCGACGTCGACGTCGACTTCCAGCTCGCGGCGCAGGGATTCCTCGCCCTCGACCGCAACGCGGCCGACGTGTTCGAGTCCCCGACGATCCAGGTCGAGGCGCAGGACGTCGCGCACGGCGGCGCCGACATCGGGTTCTTCGCCTACGGCGGCACGTTCATCTACGACGCCCGCGCGATCGTCAAGGCCACCATCACCCCCGTCCCGTAAGGAGCGCAGCAGACATGAGCAACAACGCCTACATCAAGGTCAAGCTCGACCAGATCGACGAGCAGAAGAAGGCGCTCCGCGCCCAGCTGAAGGCCCTCGACGCGAAGCGCAAGGCCTACAGCGACCAGCTGGTCGACGAGACCGACCCGGACCCCCAGACCGGCGACGAGGACTGATCAGCAGCGCGGGCCGGGCTGGCCGGCCCCGGCCCGGCCCGCGCACCACCACCGACCGAGAAGGACATCATGACCGCCTGGTACAGCGCCACCACCGCGAAGAGCGACCTCGGCATCAGCGTCAGCGACAAGCAGCTCGCCGCCGCTCAGGAGCAGTGCCTGCGCATCAAGGGACTCGCCCTCGACACCGCGGCCTCGCCGAGCGAGAGCTTCGCGCAGGGCGTCGTCTACCAGGCCCTTGCGAACAAGCAGGCCTCCCAGGCATCCGCGGCGGGTGAGCTCGGCAGCGACACCAACCGCGTCAACGTCACCCCGCTCGACTACAAGATCCTGTCGATGCTCATCATCCCTGCTCCCGACCCCGACGACCCCGCCCGCGACCTCGGCCACATCGGCACCCTGATCGGCTGACCATGGGCGCCCGACACGACCTGCGGGACCTGATCGCCGCATCCGCCCCCGACACGTGGGACATCATCGCCTACCCCACGCAGCTAAGCCCGCTCGACAACCCCGCCAAGCCCGTCGCGATCGTCATCGAACAGGACACCATCGCATCGGGCGACACGAGCCCCGACGACGAGCACGGCATCCCCGTCACCGTCACCCTCAACGTCTGGGTGATCGTCGACGCCACCCTCGGCAGCGATCGCGAGCAGGTCGAGGACGACCTCGAGGCGGCAGCCGAGCGGATGATCCGCATCCTCGAGCAGCTGCCCGACCAGTGGTGGGACGGCACCGCGAACCGCAACCAGTACGACCCGCAGAAGCCGGCCTACGACTTCACCATCCGCGCCGCCGGCGCGCTCACACCTGAGGAGACACCATGACCGCGAAGGCCACCAAGCGCTGGAAGGCGACGATCGGCACTGACCAGTACCAGGGCGAGACGAGCTCGATCGAGTACAACCCCGGCTACACGGGCACCGTGTGGAAGGGCGGCGACGACAACACCATCGCCGACGTCACCCCCGGCGACCCGCAGCTCACCATCGTCATGGCGATGGACACCGAAGACCCCACCTCGCTGTGGCGGCTGTTCCACGACGCGCCCGCCGGCACGCCGATGGAGCTCACCTGGGCGCCGCACTACGACGGCACGTTCGCGCTGAAGACGACGCTCTCGACGATCAAGCCGCCCGTCATCACCAACCGAGCCGGCGGTATCCCCGAGGTCACCGTTCAGCTGCCGTGCAGCGAGGCCGTCACCGCGACCAACGTGCCGTAGGCCGACCATGCTGGACGTCCGGAACTCGCGTGAGCTGCAAGCCACGATCCTCGCTCTGCGCGGCGCGCAGCGGCAGATCCGCACTGGCATCAACAAGGAAGCCCGCTCACGCATCCGGCCGCTCTGGCAGCAGGCCCTGAACGCGCGAGCCCGCGACGAGATGACCAGGCGCATCATCGTCGCGGGCGCCCGCGCCACGGCATCCGACCGAGGCGTCACCGTCCACGCCGCGACCAGGCGTCGGCCGCTCTCCGGCGGGCTCGTGCCCGCGTTCGAGTGGGCCGGCGCTGAGTTCGGAGCACGGACCAAGCGCATCGAGGTCACGCAGCGCTCACGCGCCGGCCGCAGCTACAAGCGGCCACTCACCATCAACCGACAGTTCCACGGAAGGCAGCAGGACGGCATGGTCGCATTCGACGCCGCCAGCGAGGTCGGCACCAAGATCGTCGCACTGTGGGTGCACACCGTCGTCGACGAGCTCACGCAGATTCCCGCAGTCGAGGTTGTGGCCTGATGCCCATCAAGATCGACTTCCTCGCCAACGTCCGCGGATTCTTGAAGGGCACCGACGACGTCGACGACGCGCTCGACGACGTCGCCGACAGCCTCGACGACATGGCGGATGCCGCCAAGAAGGGCGGCCGCGACGCCGAGCGATCCGTCGAGAAGCTCGAGGACAACTTCCGCGACGCCGCCCGCCGCGCCAAAGACCTCGGCGACTCTGGAAAGGACGCCGGCCGCGACGTCAAGCGCGGCATGGACGACGCCAGCGAGGGCGTCGAGGAGTTCAGGGACGAGGCGAACAGCACCGCACGCGAGGCCGCCGCATCGTTCGACGGCAGTGCCGAGAGCATCGTCGACGCGTTCCAGGAGATCGCGGCGAACGCGTTCGCCGGATTCGGCCCCGCCGGCGCAGTAGCCGGCCTCGCCGCAGCAGCCGGCATCGGACTCGCCGTCGGCGGGTTCGAGCAGATGAGCGATGCCGAGCAGGCCTCGCGCGAGCGCGCCGCAGAATGGGCGGACGCCTACGTCGAGGCCGGCAGCCGCGTGCTCACCGCGGCCATCAGCGTCGCACGGCAGAACGACATCGCCACCGACCCCGAGCGATTCAAGGAAGCATCGGACAACGCCAAGAACTGGGGAGTGGACGTCTCAACGGCGATCGCCGCGATGGCCGGCCAGGCCTGGGCGCTGAACACCGTCAACGACAACCTCGTCGCATCGTCCCAGAAGGTTGCCGACGAGATGAGCGAGGTCGGACTGCAGTACGACTGGACCGAGGAGTCGATGACGGACCTCGCCACCCGCACCGCCGACGGCCAGCGCGCATTCGACCAGCTGACCGGAGAGATGGCAGCCGGCGCCGCGCAGGCCGACGCGCTGTCGAGGTCGCTGTACCTCACAGCGAAGAACACCGAAGGAGCCACGACCGTCGTCGACGAGTTCGGCGACACCGTGACCACGCTGCCCGACGGCACCACCATCTACATCGACGCCGAGACCGGGCAGGCCACCAAGGACACCCAGGCGCTCGAGGACAAGATCTACGGCATCCGCGACAAGAACGTGAATATCACCGCCCGCACCGACATCGATCGCGCTGCCTACGACGCGTTCCTGAGGGAGATGCGCAACACGACGATCAAGATCAAGGGTCGCGTCGTGACGACCCCGGACGGCGGGGGATGGGACCGATGAGCACCACGATCACCCGGAGCACCGACGCGGCATCGATCATCCCCGAGCTCGTGCTCAACGGATGGGACAGCACCGACGAGCCGCGGACCATCGTCCACGAGATCCTCGGCCGCGAGACGCCCGACGTCACGCTACGCCCCGCAGCGCCGCGCAGCGGCACGCTCAGGCTGCTGTTCCCCGACGCGGCATCCGCCGAGGTAGCGCGCAAGTTCCACCGCGCCGCCGCGGTGTTCACGACGGTCAGCACCCTGGCTTGGGTGCCAGCCGCCTACGTGCCCGCCGGCGGCATCCGGACCGCGCAGCAGGAAGGCCGGCGCTGGGTGCTCGAGGTGCCGTTCCAGGAGGTCGCGCCGTGACCGTCTCGACGCATTCGTACGGGGCGGTTGTGACGCCTGCGTGGACTCCTGTGAGTGTGGTTGGTGGGTCGGTGACGTTGGATGCGTCCGCGATCCCGCATGTGGCGGGGGAGTTGACGTTTGCCGTTGCGGACGTGGGTCTGCTGGATGAGTTGGACCCGCGTGATGGTGCGCGTGTGAGCTTGTATGCGGTGCGTCAGGATGAGGACTTGACTGCGCGGTTCAGGTTGTTTGATCTGGGTGTGCGTGAGGTGACGCCGGATCGTGCGGCCGGGACCGTGAGCGTGCGACTCGCGTCGGATGAGGCTGTCCTGGGTGATGTCGCACCGTTGGCTGATGATGCGGGCGCGCGTGCGCACGAGGCGTCACTGCGTGGCGTGTGCGATTACGTGCTCGGCACGATCGGTGCGCACCTGGAACCGGGCACCCTGGACGCTGATGTGACCGCACGATGGGCGGTCACGAACGCGATCCATAATGCTCTGGCGGATACGACATCCGGGTTCAATGCCGGCACCAATGCGAACTCGGTCGCGACCGCGAGCAGCATACCCCCAATCCTCGGTTCCGCCTACTTGTTCTGGCGGTCCGTTACGGCGGGGTTGAGCTATCTGAACTTGGATGGGCAACTGTCTGTCACGTCGGGCGAACCGGTCACGGCGCGGGCGTTCATGAGTGTCGGCGACGCGGCGGGCAATGGGTTCGTGATGGTGCGGTTCTTCAACAACGTTGGCGGCGTCATCAGCGACGTGACCGGGGCGCCTGTGATGCTGTCGGCTGCGTGGAAAGAGGTGACGCACACGATGACCGCGCCAGCGGGTGCCGTGCGCGCGCAACTGTACCTCGGATTCAACGCTCCTGCCGCCGCGCAGTCAGTGCGGTGTGATGCGCCGCTGCTGATCAGTGGGAGTGAGGTTGTCCCACCATTCAGCGGTTCGAGCGCTGCCACCGCCGAGTACGAGTACTCGTACGCCGCCGCTGTGGCGGCCTCGCGGAGCGTCCGCCCACCGCTTCAGGAGCGGCCACCTCAGCCGCCGCCGCGCTGTACTGGCGCGTCCCGCATGGCGT
>Ga0066256_1000626_pt1 | contig 78548 bp, 80 predicted proteins | sample ThiBio_1000_biof_FD_87107 | JGI IMG/M metagenome (GOLD analysis project Ga0066256, IMG submission 87107) | Wastewater bioreactor microbial communities from Cape Town, South Africa - Thiocy_expt_1000_biof (version 2) | ecosystem: Engineered > Bioreactor > Thiocyanate-remediating >... | reverse complement strand
GCAACAATGGACTTCAAATGCGCCTGATGATCTTCGGTCAATCTACAGGGGCGACCTCTTCTGGGCATTGCGTTTCCTCAGAAAACAACGAGACCGCCATTTTAATATAATTTTGTAAACACCCTCTAAGGAAACACTGATTTATTCGCCCACCACATCCTGACAGCCCGCAAGCTCTGAGACAATACTTCCGTCGTCATCCGCCCCCGTTCACCCATGCAAGCCACCTTCTCCGAACTCGAATACAGCAGCAAAAAGCGCATCACCCGCCGTGACCGCTTCCTCGCCGAACTCGAAGCCCTGACGCCGTGGACAAAGCTCACCGGACAGATCGAGCCGTTCTACCCCAAAGGCGAGCGCGGCCGTCCGCCGATCGGAGTGGAACGCATGCTGCGCTTATATCTGGCGCAGCAGTGCCTGGGCCTGTCCGACGAAGGCGCCGAGGACGCCCTCTACGACAGCCAGGCGATCCGCCGCTTCGTCGGCGTCGACCTCGCCCGCGAAACCGCACCGGACGCCACCACCCTGCTCAAATTCCGTCGCCTGCTCGAAACGCACGGCCTGACGAAATCCATCTTCGATACCATCAACGTCCACCTCGCCGAGAAAGGCCTGCTGCTGAAGGAAGGCACCGTCGTCGATGCCACCCTCATCGCAGCGCCGCCCTCCGTGAAGAACCGGGACAAGGCGCGCGACCCGGACATGCATCAGACGAAGAAAGGCAACCAGTGGCACTTCGGCATGAAGGCCCACATCGGCGTCGATGCCGACTCCGGCATCGTACACACCGTAGTGGGCACCGCCGCCAACGTCAACGACGTCACCCAGGCCCACGCCCTGCTGCATGGCAAGGAGACGGATGTCCATGCCGACGCTGGTTACGTTGGTGTTGAGAAACGGGAGGAGAACCAGAATCTCGCCGTCACCTGGCATGTCGCCATGCGCCCGGGCAAGCGCAAGACCTTGCCTGCCACCGAACTGGGCGCCGTCCTCGACAAGCTCGAACAGGTCAAGGCGAGCATCCGCGCCAAGGTCGAGCACCCGTTCCACATCATCAAGAACCTGTTCCGGCACAGAAAGACGCGTTACCGGGGGATGGCGAAGAACACTGCGCAGTTGTATGCACTGTTCGGCCTGGCCAACCTCTTCATCGTCAAGCGACGAGTGTTGGGGGCTGAGGGGACAGTTGCGTCCTGAGCTTGCGGAAATGGGGAAAAACCCCTGCAAAATAGCCCGAAAACGGGGAAAAACCGCTGGCGGGCGCCACGAATTTGTGAATGCCGTGCGAAACGCGCGTTCGGGCGCGCGTGGCGCGTCGGAAACGTGAATAAATCAGTGTCTCCCTAAGGAGACGCGGCCTGTGACGCAGGGGGTTGGCATATGAAGATATCCGTTCATGTGGCCTTTTAAATGGTAAATGACAATAGGGGGCAATAATGCAGTGCGACAAATGCGGTTCCGACAACACGCAGCGACTGGAAGTGGTATTTCAAAATGGCACATCAAACATCAATACGGCTAGTCATTCTGCTGGCGTTGGACTCGGGGGCGGAGCGTTGGGGATTGGAGGTGTAACCACAAAAACAACAGGAACGTCACAAACTATGATGGGTGAGAAAGCCACGCCGCCTTCGAAGAAGTCTTACAAATGGGCAATGATTAGTATTGTTTTCGGATGGATATTTTTGAACCTTGATGGCCCAGGTGGGGTTGTTTTTGGCGGAGTACTTATCATTGGAGGCGCTTATCTTATTTATAATGCGTTTACTTACAATAAAAAAGAATGGCCAACCCTATATCGGAATTGGCAGGAATGCTGGTTATGTCACAAATGTGGGAATATTTACCATCACGCTTAATCCACCTTAATCCATTCAGTGCGGATTGGTCTGCAAATGGTTTCGCCGTTTGCAGGACAACTCGTTGCATTAGACGTGAGTGAGACGGTTACGCCGTGATCCGAAATATGAGGCCAAACTACCCGCGCCATCATCTGAAGATTATTGCGCCTTCCAAACTGGCAGAGACCGAAAACATGGAGGCGGTGCGCCAACTCCATATTGAGTTCCGAGATTGCCTGCCAATTATCGAAATGGGTTAGTGGCCGCCCCCGGCTTTGATCCGCAGCAGATGTTCGGCCTAATAGGCCTGCGAGGCTGTTGCTCCATATGGCCGGTGTTCGCTGAACCGGTCAAGTACCGTTCACGTTAAAGTTCAGGGGCGTACCGCCGATAACTCTAGCGCCCCTTGCAGCGTAGGGTTACGCGAATCTACGCAACGCTTAGTGCGTGAGTGTTTTTCATCGGTGGTGTCCGAGAGCGAAGCGATCGAACTAATTGAAGTCAGATAAAGGCGGGAGGCAGAATTGCACAGTATAGGAAAATATCCGTTGGCGATTTTTTTGCTTGCACTTTCGCTGTCAGGATGCGGCGGTTCCGAGAAATCGAGTCTCGTGGAGACCATCAATGCCAAGTTATCGAAAGACGTGGAGTGCGTGAGGCTTCCTATCCAAGTTCCTGTCGATATATCCAACGTGGGCGATGACGGGGCCCTTGGTATCCTCAAGAACGCTGGCGTAATTCAAGAAGCTCAAATTGTGGTTGATGAAAAAACTGGAGGAAGCCGTTCAGGCTACGACTTCACGAAGAAGGGCGAAGAGCTAGTAGTGCAACCAAAGAGAGGTTCATATTTTTTCGGGAATTTTGTGGGTAATTACCCATGCGTGCGCACTGGTCGATACGAGGTTGATAGCATCAATGCCATCGATTACGGAAGTAATTTGGAGGGCCAACCTATCGCGAATGTAAGAACGACCCTTCGTTTCGTACCGGAGGACTGGATTTCGCATACAAAAACACAAGAACAGTGGAAAAAATTCTGGGGTGAAGTCAAGGATCGGGAGGGCTCACAGGTCCTGGTCCAGTTGCTTAAATCAGGCGACGAATTTTTTTTCATTAGAGCAGGGAAAGTGCAATGAGACTGAATATCAAGGCTATGCTCGCTATAAGCGTGATTGCGCCATCGACTTTGCTGGCCCCCATCCATCTGGAGGCCTCAAATTCAACCGTACCGATTTACGGGACCGCGCCATCGGCCCCATCTCAGCCATCAGCCCAGACAATCGGCCAGGCCAATCAAAAGACAGCCCCAGCCAAGTCGTCAACGAAGACCAAAGACGTCGCTAGACCCCTCCCTCCCCCATCGAAGGTGACGCTTAATTTTGTTGAAGCATTGCGCGCTGGGAATATGGATATGGCCAAGATGCTCTTGCAGAATGGCGCCGACATCAACTGCAGAAATTGCACCAGAGACGGCAGAACTCCCCTCTTTGCGACCTACAATCACGTTTCTGGGCATAGCACGAATCCCAGAATGGTGTGGCTGTTAGCCAATAACGCCGATCCTGACATTGCTGACAACTCAGGCATGACGCTTCTGATGCACCTGACACTCGACAAAGTCACAAATTCTTTCTGGAGTGGCATCGAGGATTTCGAATATTTGTTGCGCAGCGGGGCAAATGCCAAAGTCAAAGACAATAAGGGAAACACCGCCCTGCATTATCTTTCAGAAAACTCACATAGGGACGTGGAGGAAATGAGTAAGACTGGGTGGGGTGAGACTGCCTATGACGTGGCAAAGCAATGGATGCGTGCTTTTGAAGGGCTGATTACGAGCGGCGCCGACATCAATGCGGTGAACAAGGGGGGCGATACGCCTTTGATGTACGTGGCCGCACGATGCAATCCTCACCTCATAGAAATATTTCTGAACAATGGAGCAGACCCTTCCCGTAAGAACAAGATCGGCCAATCGCCACTTCAAATCGCGACCGAGATGGCTTCCAAAAATGCTCGGCAGACCTGCAACCGGGTGGTAGAGATACTACAATCCTCTCCAGTAGCGCGCACCACTCAACCCGTCTCACTAGCCCCCAAGAGCACTGCTGCACTACCGATCGTAGAGCCATCTTCAGAATGGACGGGAATTTTTCGGGCCACAATGCCGAGACGGGGCGACGCGGAAGTGGCGGTGAAGATTGCCCCTTCGGGAGATCTCACATTCAAGTCCAGCAGTGGATTGCATGGCAGTGGCGAAATATCTTCGCAGCAAGGACAAATGACCGCTTCGGTGAAAGCAATGTCGCCGAAAGACGCAAACGGAAAGCCGGTTTTTGGAGCGAATGAGATCGTCTTCAATATGGCCGGACATACCGAAAACGGGGTGATGAAAGGCACGTACAAAAGCGTAGTAGAGTCAGGGACATTTGTCTTGTGCAGTCCTGAAGCCAGGCAGAATGGTTTCGAATGTAACAATCCGCCTTCCGGAAATCCATTGGGTGGACTATTTGATACTCTGCGAACACTGTCGGGTAAGTGAGCGAGATTCTAGGATTATTTTTTACCGTGAGCTCGGAAGAATTCTGGAACTACGTCGACCGCTCCCGGTTGCCGTGTGGCCACCATCATAGCCCTAGTCGGTGCAGCATCATCATTCCCTAAGGTTGACGCAGGGTCAGACACACTAACTCAAACAAGTTCGGTGCCAAAAAAATGCGGTGCTTGCCCCCCCCCGTTTCCTTGCCACTCCGGCATTTCTCAAACGATATCGAGGTGATCCAGCCCCGCCATCATGTCGCGCCCCTTGGCTTCCTGCCCGTGCAGCTTGATCTTCAGGCGCAGGTCGTTGAGGCTGTCGGCGTTTCTCAGTGCGTCCTCGTAGGAAATCATGCCGGCCTCGTAGAGGTCGAACAGGGCCTGGTCGAAGGTCTGCATGCCGAGTTCTCGCGATTTCGCCATGATCTCCTTGATCTCGTGGACCTGGCCCTTGAAGATGAGGTCGGCGATGAGCGGCGAGTTGAGCAGGATCTCGACGGCGGCGACGCGGCCGTTGGTGCCCTTGCGCGGAACCAGGCGCTGCGAGATGAAGGACTTGAGGTTGAGCGACAGGTCCATCAGCAACTGGTCGCGCTTCTCCTCGGGGAAGAAGTTGATGATGCGGTCGAGCGCCTGGTTGGCGCTGTTGGCGTGCAGGGTGGAGAGGCACAGGTGGCCGGTTTCGGCGAAGGCGATGGCGTATTCCATGGTGTCGCGGTCGCGGATTTCGCCGATGAGGATGACGTCGGGTGCCTGGCGCAGGGTGTTCTTCAGCGCGGAGAACCAGTTGTCGGTGTCGATGCCGACTTCGCGCTGGGTGATGATCGATTTCCGGTGCTCGTGCACGTATTCGATCGGATCCTCGACGGTGATGATGTGACCGGCGTCGTTCTCGTTGCGATAACCGACCATCGCGGCAAGCGAGGTCGATTTGCCGGTGCCGGTGCCGCCGACGAAGATGACCAGGCCGCGCTTGATCATGGCGACGTCCTTCAGGATCGGCGGCAGGTTGAGGTCTTCCAGCTTGGGAATCCTGGTGTTGATCGTCCGCATGACGACGCCGACGCGGCCCTGCTGGACGAAGACGTTGACGCGGAAGCGGCCGATTTCCGGTGGACTGATCGCGAAGTTGGATTCGTTGGTCGCCTCGAAGTCGCGCCATTGCCGGTCGTTCATGATCGAGCGCGCGAGTTCGGTGGTGTGGCCGGGCGTCAGGCTCTGGTTCGACACCGGGGTGATCTTGCCGTCGACCTTGATCGCGGGCGGGAAGCCGGCGGTGATGAAGAGGTCGGAGGCGTTCTTCGCCAGCATCAGGCGCAAGAGGTCGTGGACCGTTTTTTCTGCGTTCATGACTAGGGGTCCTCAGCCGAAGAAGGCGTCTTTGTTCTGCGCGGCGGACCGGGCGACCCCCGGGGCGACGACGTTGCGCCGCACCAGATCCTGCAGGTTCTGGTCGAGCGTCTGCATGCCGAGGTTGCCGCCGGTCTGGATCGCGGAATACATCTGCGCCACCTTGTTTTCGCGAATCAGGTTGCGGATCGCCGGGGTGCCGATCATGATTTCGTGCGCGGCGACGCGGCCGGTGCCGTCCTTGGTCTTCAAGAGCGTCTGCGAGATGACCGCGCGCAGCGACTCGGACAGCATCGAGCGGACCATTTCCTTTTCCGCCGCGGGGAAGACGTCGACGACGCGGTCGATGGTCTTGGCGGCCGACGAGGTGTGCAGGGTACCGAACACCAGGTGACCGGTTTCGGCGGCGGTCAGTGCCAGGCGTATGGTCTCCAGGTCGCGCAACTCGCCCACCAGGATCACGTCCGGGTCTTCCCGCAGCGCGGAGCGCAAGGCGTTGTTGAACGACAGGGTATGCGGACCGACTTCGCGCTGGTTGATCAGGCATTTCTTGCTCTGGTGCACGAATTCGATCGGATCCTCGACGGTGAGGATGTGCGAATACTGGTTCTCGTTGATGTAGTCCATCATCGCCGCCAGGGTAGTCGACTTGCCCGAACCGGTGGGGCCGGTCACCAGCACGATGCCGCGCGGCTGGTCGGAGATTTCCTTGAAGATCGCCGGGCAGTTGAGTTCCTCCAGCGTCAGCACCTTGGAGGGAATGGTGCGGAACACGGCGCCGGCGCCGTACTGCTGGTTGAAGGCGTTGACGCGGAAGCGCGCCAGCGAGGGAATCTCGAACGAGAAGTCGATTTCCAGCGTTTCTTCATAAACCTTGCGCTGGCTGTCGTTCATGATGTCGTACACCATGCGGTGCACGTCCTTGTGCTCCATCGGCGGCAGGTTGATGCGGCGGATATCGCCGTTGACCCGGATCATCGGCGGCAGGCTCGACGACAGGTGCAGGTCGGATGCCTTGTTCTTGACGGAGAAAGCCAGCAGTTCGGAAATGTCCACGCGTGCCTCGTTCTGTATGGGTGGGATTTTGGCGGATAATAACCGACATGAATAACGGCCAGGACAAGCGTGAACTTGAGTCCGCCGCGGCGCGCCTGCAGGCCGTGCAGACGCGGATCGCGCGCGCCTGCGGCGAGGCCGGACGCCACCCGGCGACGGTGCAGTTGCTGGCGGTGAGCAAGACTTTCGGCGCTGCGGCGGTGCGGGCGCTGGCGATGGTCGGGCAGGGTGCGTTCGGCGAGAATTACGTGCAGGAAGCAGTGGAAAAAAAGGCCGCGCTGGCCGACCTGCCTCTGGTGTGGCATTTCATCGGCCCCATCCAGAGCAACAAGACGCGCCCCATCGCGGAGAATTTTGCCTGGGTGCACAGCGTCGACCGCCTGAAAGTGGCGGAGCGCCTGTCCGCGCAGCGCCCGCCCGGGCTGCCGCCGCTGCAGGTGTGTCTCGAAGTCAACGTCAGCGGCGAGACGAGCAAGAGCGGGGTCGCCCCGGACCAACTGCCGGCGTTGGCCGACGCGGTGGCCAGGCTTCCCGCCTTGCGCCTGCGCGGCCTCATGGCGATTCCCGCGCCGACGCCGGATGCCGCGGCGCAGCGTGCGGCGTTGCGCCGCGTGCGCGAACTGTTCGACACGCTCAAGGCGTGTGGACACGACCTCGACACCCTGTCGATGGGCATGTCGGCCGACCTCGAGGCGGCCATCCTGGAAGGCGCGACCATCGTGCGCGTGGGTACCGCGCTGTTTGGCGAAAGGGACTATCCTTGAATCCTCTGTTGGACGGGTGCGAGTGTGCGGTTGGCGGGTTGTCTGGCAAGGCGCGAGGAGGCGCAGGGTCGTTTCCTGCAACGACGAGCAACGCGGCCAGGCGGCCTGCCGGCCGTGCAATCGGGCCCGTAGCGGGCTCACCCAGCGGGTGAGAGTGATCGAAGGCATGACGCCAGTATTTATGCGGCGTCTCGAAGGCCGGTTAGCGGTCGACAGGGGATTCAAGGATTATGGCCATGCATAAAATCAGCTTCATCGGCGGCGGCAACATGGCCGCGGCCATCATCGGCGGACTGGTCGCCAGCGGCACGGCGCCGACCGACATCGAAGTGGTGGAAATCAACGCCGACGCGCGCGCGCAACTGGCCGCGCGTTTCGGCGTGGTCACCCACACCGATCTGGCGCACGCGCGCCTGCATCCGCTGCTGGTGCTGGCGGTCAAGCCGCAGACCCTGCCCGAGGTCGCGGCCGCGCTGTCGACGCGCCTGGCGGGGCATCTGGTGATATCGATCGCCGCCGGCGTGCGCGTGGCCGATCTTTCGCGCTGGCTGGGCGGGCACGCACGCATCGTGCGCAGCATGCCCAATACCCCGGCACTGGTGCAGGCGGGCGTTGCCGGACTCTATGCGGCACCCGCCGTTGCCGCCGATGCGCGCTCGCAGGCCGAAACCGTGCTGCGTGCCGTGGGCGGTGTGGTGTGGGTCGACGACGAGACGCAGCTCGACGCGGTGACCGCAGTGTCGGGCAGCGGACCGGCCTACGTCTTCTATTTCATCGAATCGCTGGAAGCCGCCGCGCTGGCGCAGGGCCTGGCGCCGGCCACGGCACGCCAGCTCGCGTTGCAGACTTTTTTCGGCGCCGCCAAGCTGGCGCTGGAGTCGGGCGAGGAACCCGCCGTGCTGCGCCAGCGTGTCACCTCCCGGGGCGGGACCACCGAGCGCGGCATCGCCGCACTGGAAGCGGGTGCGGTCAAGTCCGTCGTGGGTCAGGCGGTGGAAGCGGCGCGCCGGCGCAGTGCCGAACTCGGCGATGAACTGGGGCGACTCGCATGATCGGGGCGGCGCTCAAGTTCCTCATCCAGACGCTGGGCAACCTGTTCGTCATCGCGGTGCTGCTGCGCTTCATGATGCAGCTGTTCCGCGTGCCGTTCCGCAACCCCTTCGCGCAGTTCATCGTCGCGCTGACCGACTTCGCGGTCAAGCCCTTGCGCCGTGTGATTCCCGGCGTGCTCGGGCTCGACTGGGCCTGCCTGGTGCTGGCCCTCGCGGTGGAGTTCATCGTGGTCGCCAGCGGCTACTGGCTGGACGGTTTCCCCTTCGCGCTGGCGGGGGCACGTGTGTGGCCGGTGCTGTTCGGGCTGGCGGCGGTGCGCCTGGTGAGCCTGGCGGTGTACCTGATCATCGGCCTGACCCTGGTGCGCGCGGTGCTGTCCTGGGTCAACACCAGTTCGCCGCTGATGCCGGTGGTGTACGAGCTGTCCGAACCCTTTCTGCGGCCGCTGCGCCGCGTTGTGCCGCTGGTCGCCAACATCGACCTCACGCCGCTGGTGCTGTTCATCCTGTGCCAGTTGGTGCTGATGGTGCCAGTGCTGGGCCTGGAGCGCGCGCTGCTTGGTGCGCTCTGAGCCGGCGCCACCGGTCTGGGCGCGCCGCGACGGCGACGCCTGGCTGCTTGACCTGCATGTCCAGCCAGGCGCGCGGACGACCGGCGTCGCGGGCGTGCATGGCGGGCGCCTCAAGCTAAAGATTGCCGCGCCGCCGGTCGATAACAAGGCGAACGAGCGGCTGTTGGCCTGGCTCGCGGCCGCGTTGGGGGTACCGAAATCCGCGCTGCATCTGGTGCGGGGAGAGACCTCGCGGCAGAAAACGGTGGCCGTGAAAGGGATCGACGCCCCCTGGACCCTGATTTCAGGTTAAGAAAAACAGCAAGACATGAGCATCCATCTGGAAAAGGAAGTCGCCGACTACAGCGAGCGCCGCCTGAAACTGGCGACCGCGATCACCGACTACGCCGACTGGCTGGACCACCAGCATGGTATCGACGCCGAGCGCACCCTGCGTCTCGCCGATACGGCTGCCAGCCTGCGCCAGGACCGCCTGGTGGTGGCCTTCGTCGCCGAGTTCTCGCGCGGCAAGACCGAACTCATCAATGCACTTTTCTTTGCCGATCATGGCCAGCGCCTGCTGCCGTCCGATGTCGGCCGCACCACCATGTGTCCGACCGAACTCGGCTACAACCCCGACGAGGCACCCAGCCTGCACCTGCTGCCGATCGAGACGCGGCGCCGCGATGCGTCGCTGGCGCGCCTGAAGCGCATGCCCGTCGAATGGTGTCGGGTGTCGCTCGATCCGGACGACCCGCGCCAGCTGCAGGAAAGCCTGAAGAAACTCACCGAGACGCAGCCGATGCCGGCGGTCGAGGCCATCGAGCTGGGTCTGTGGCACGGCGAGGACGACAGCGAACGCCATGCGCTGCGCGCCGATGGTACGGTCGAGGTGCCGGTATGGCGCTATGCCATGGTCAACTATCCGCATCCATTGCTGCAGGCGGGGCTCACCATCCTCGATACCCCGGGCCTCAACGCACTGGGCACCGAACCCGAGCTGACGCTGTCGGTGATTCCCGGCGCGCATGCCGTCCTCTTCCTGCTCGGCACCGACACCGGCGTGACCCGCTCGGATCTGGAAATCTGGCAGAAGCACGTGCATCGCCACACCAACTATCACGTCGCGGTGCTGAACAAGATTGACATGCTGTGGGACGAGCTGAGGAATGACGTCGAGGTGCGCGCCACCATCGAACGCCAGGCCGAGGAGACCGCGCGCGTGCTCAAGCTGCCGCGCTCAAGCGTGTTCACCGTGTCGGCGCAGAAAGCGCTGGCGGCCAAGGTGCGCGGTGACGAGGCATTGCGCCTGCGCTCAGGAATCGACGCCCTGGAATACCTGCTCGCGCACCAGATCGTTCCGGCACGGCGCGACATGCTGTTTCATTCCATCGGCCGCGAAGTGAACACCATGATCGAGGAGAGCCGGATCGACTTGTCGGTACGCGTCAAGCGCACCAGCGACGAACTCATTCAGCTCACCCAGCTGTCCGGCAAGAACCGCGAACTGATCGAACAGACACGCGCGGAACTCCAGCGCGAGAAGGATGCGTACGATGCCACCGCCGACCAGTTCCGCACCACGCGCAGGGGCCTGCAGGCGCGCGGCAAGGAACTGCTGGACGAGCTTTCCGAGGAAACGCTCGACGCCATCCTGAAGGACGGGCGCGCGGCGATGGAGGGAAGCTGGACCACGCACGGCCTCACCCAGGGCATCCGCAAGCTGAGCGCGCAGATGGGTGCACGCTTCCATCACGCCAGCGCGCAGGCCAACCAGATGCTGGACGTGCTCGAACAGGCCTACGCGCGCTTTCACCGCCAGCATCGGCTGCCGAAGATGCAGGTGCCGCGGCTCGATCTCGGCGCCTACCGCCACCGCCTGGAAACGCTCGCGGGGGAAACCGAGGCTTTCTGCCGCGATCCCGCCAACCTCATGCTGGAAAAGCGCTTCATGATCCGCCGCTTCTACGCCGGCCTCGCGGAGGAAGCCCGCAAGACTTTCCTGCTCGCGCGCACCGAAGCCGAGCGCTGGCTGCGCATCGCGCTCGATCCTGTCATGACGCGCATCCGCGAGCACAAGCACTACCTCGATACCCGCCTGTCGAGTCTGCAACGCATTCTCGAGAACATGGGCACGCTGCACAACCGCATGGCGCAACTGAAGCAGCAGATCGAGCGCTTGCGCCGCGACAAGACCGAGCTGACACGCATCGGCGAGGCCTTCGCGGCGTAGCCTGACGGGCAGCGCGTGGTTTCAGTGGTGCGCCGGCATCCGCCGGAAGGCCGCTGGCGCGGCCGGTTCAGCCGTTCAGCCGGTTGAGCAGCACGGTCGTGCGCTCCGGATCGACGTTCTTCAGCAGTTTTTGCGCCGCCGGCGTGATCTCCTCGATGTGCGATCTCAGCACCTGCTGTTTCACCTGCAGCAGGCTCGCGGGATGCATGGAGAAGCTGCGCAGGCCCAGGCCGAGCAGCAGACGCGTGAGCAGCGGATCGCCGGCCATTTCCCCACACACCGATACCGGCTTGCCGGCCTTGGCACCGGCGCGGATGGTCTGCTGGATGAGGCCGAGTACCGCCGGGTGCAACGGGTCGTACAGATGGGATACGCTGTCGTCGGCGCGATCGATCGCCAGCGTGTACTGGATCAGGTCGTTGGTGCCGATCGACAGGAAATCGAGCTGCTCGGAAAAAAAACCGGCGGCCAGCGCTGCCGCCGGCACTTCGATCATGCCGCCGACCGGAATGCCTTCGTCGAACGCCAGGCCGTCGCGGCGCAGCGATGCCTTGGCCTCGTCGATACGCTCCAGGGTCTGGCGCAGCTCCGTGAAGCTTGCGAGCATGGGGATGAGAATGCGTACGCGGCCGTGCGCGGAGGCGCGCAGGATGGCGCGCAGTTGGGTGAGGAACAGTCCCGGCTCGGCGAGGCACAGGCGGATCGCGCGCAGGCCGAGTGCCGGATTGTCGGCGACGCTGTGGCCCCACGGCGCCTGCTTGTCGGCACCGAGGTCGAGGGTGCGGATGGTCACCGGCTTGCCGTCGAGCGCTTCCGCCACGGCCTTGTAGGATGCGTACTGCTCGTCCTCGCTCGGCAGGTCGGAGCGGTTGAGGAAGAGAAACTCGCTGCGGAACAGGCCGATGCCGTGTGCGCCCGCCGCCTTCACCGCGTCGATGTCGGACAGCAATTCGATGTTCGCCATCAGTTCGATCGGCGTGCCGTCGAGCGTGGCCGAACGGCTGGTTTTCAGGCGCTTGAGCTTGTCGGTGTCGATGCGCCACTGGTTCTGGCGCAGCCGGTATTCGGCCAGCACCGATTCGTCGGGATTGACGATCACCACGCCGTCGCGGCCATCGACGATGAGGAGGTCGTGGTCGCGGATCAGGCTGCGCGCATTGTGCAGCGCCATCACCGATGGCATGCCCATGCTGCGCGCGAGAATCGCGGTGTGCGACGTGGTGCCGCCGAGGTCGGTGACGAACGCGGCGAAATGCACGTTCTTGAAAACCACCATGTCGGCCGGCGACAGTTCGTGCGCGACGAGGATGCGTTCGCTGTCGAAATCGACGTCGAGCGGCAGATGGCTGGGGTGGCCGGTCAGCGCCTTCAGCACGCGCTGCACGACCTGCACCACGTCCTCCTGGCGGCTGCGCAGATAGGCGTCGTCGATTTCATCGAAACGCGCCACCAGTGCTTCCATCTGCTGGGCCAGCGCCCATTCGGCGTTGCATTGCGTGTCGCGGATGAGCCGCTTGGGTTCCTCGGCGATCATCGAATCGCCGAGGAACATCAGGTGCATGTCGAGAAAGGCCGACAGTTCCGCCGGGGCATTGGGCGGAATGTGGGTGCGCAGGCCTTCGAGTTCTGCGCGCGTGGCGAGGATCGCTTCGTCGAAGCGATCCAGCTCGTCCTGGATGTATTTCTGGTCGAGCATGTACTGCGGCACCTCGACCCGTGCGCTGGACGCGAGGTGCGCGTAGCCGATGGCGATGCCGCCGGAGACGCCGATGCCGTGCAGGGAGAAGCTCATGCGCTCATTCTTCGCCGAAACCGCTGGCAATGAGGCCGGCGAGTGCGTCGATGGCCGCGGCCTCGTCCTCGCCTTCGGTTTCCAGGGTGACGGTGCTGCCGCGCGCGGCAGCCAGCATCATCACGCCCATGATGCTCTTCGCGTTGACGCGGCGGCCGTTGCGTGACACGTGGATCTGGCTCTTGAACTGGGCGGCGAGCTGGGTGAGGCGCGCCGACGGACGGGCGTGCAGCCCGAGCTTGTTGATCACTTCAACGTCCCGTTGCTGCATGGCACATGGTCTCGGAAATGTGGTTGATACTGTTGCGGCCGCCTTCGACGATGCGCGCCACGAGTTGCGGCAGGGCCAGGGTTTCCCGGTAGTTCAGCGCTTTCAGCAGCATCGGCAGGTTGACGCCGGTGATGCCCTCGATGCGCGCGGGCTCCAGCACGCGACACAGCGTATTGCTGGGCGTCGCGCCGTACATGTCGGTGAAGACGAGAATGCCGTCGCCTTGGTCCAGCTCGTCGAGCCGGGCCTGGAGCGCCTTCTGTCGCTCGTCGGGGTCGGCATGGCCGATGAAATCCAGCGTGGCGAGACCTTGCGGACGCTGGCCCAGTACATGGGTGACGCACTCGACCAGGCTGTCGGCGAGCGAGCCATGAGCAACGATGAGTATGCCAATCACGACTTCGATTTCGGACCGAAAATACCTATTCTAGCGCGAGCGGTTGTAGATCAGGCGCATCATCGGGGACCGGGCGCGATACGGGCCGCCATGCCGGGCGAGACGATCGTTTTTCCGGCGGCATCCACCGCGAGATACTCGCCCACGCCAAGTTGTGCCGCGTGCGCGGCGAGCCGCGCCGGGCCGTCGATGAACAGTGGTTTGGACAGCGCGTCGGAACGCGTGCCGGCGTGTTCGCCGCGTACCAGCACTGTCACGGACTGCATCGCGGAGGCCGGCCGGCCACTGCGCGGGTCGATGAGGTGGCAGTAGCGGTGGCCGTTCACCTCGAAAAAACGCTGGTAATCACCCGAGGTGCCCACCGCCTCGCCGTCCTGAAGTTCGAGTGTCGCCAGCGTGCCCGGCGTGCGCGGATGCTGGATGCCCACGCGCCATGGCCGCTCGCCATGGCTGCCGAGGGCGATGATGTTGCCGCCGATGTTGACGAGCGCGTTGGCGATGCCGTGCTGCTTCAAGATCGCTACCGCGTCGTCCAGCGCGCGCCCCTTGGCGTAGCCGCCGAGATCGAGCTGCACCGCCGGGTTGCGGCTCCAGACGGCGTTGTCGTCGATGACGAGATCGGCCATGCGCGGGTGCCGCGCGACCCAGGCGGCGATCGCGGCGTCGTCGGGAACGTGCCCCTGCGGCGCGTCGGCCTGGAAACCCCACAGCGCGATCAGGCCGCCGATGGCCGGGTTGAACAGTTCGTCCGACTGCGCTGCGAGCGCCTGCGCATCCTTCAGCATCGCCGCCAGCTCGGGCGACACCGTCGTGCGCTCGCCGCGCGCCAGCGCCGTGTTGAGCCGTGACAACGCACTCGGCTGCCAGGCGTGCAGTTCGCGATGCAGCGCATCGAACCGCGCGAGCACCGCGGCCGCCGCCGCGCGCGCCTGCGTGTCCGGCACGCCATAGATGCTCACCTCGACCAGGGTGCCGAACACGTAGGACTGCTGCTGGTGCAGGGGCGGTGGGCTGCACGCGGCGAGCGCGACGGCGAACAGCAGCGCGATCAGGCGGCGCGCGGCCACCCGCCAACGGGTGGCGTTCACGGCCGCACCGTGCGGGCGAAGTTGCGCTCCAGTGCGGCGATGAAGTCGCCGGCGACGTCGTGACCGCCTTGTGCCTCGATCTCCTGGAAGCCGGTGGGACTGGTGACGTTGATTTCGGTGAGACAGTCGCCGATGACGTCGAGTCCCGCGAGAAAGATGCCCTGCGCCTGTGCCCACGGCGCGACCGTTTCGGCGATGCGGCGATCGCGCTCGCTCAAGGGCTGCACGCGTGCGCTGCCGCCGGCGGCGAGGTTGCCGCGCGTCTCGCCGGTCCGCGGGATGCGTGCGAGCGCCCAGGGTACGACCTCGCCGTCGATGAGAAGGATGCGCTTGTCGCCCTCGCTGATTGCCGGCAGATAGCGTTGCGCCATGATGGCGCGGGTGCCGTGGCGGGTGAGCGTTTCCAGGATGGCGTTGCGGTTGGGGTCGGTAGCGGTGAGGCGGAAGACGCCGGTGCCGCCCATTTCGGTAAGCGGCTTGACGATGACGTCTTCCTGCTCGGCGAGGAAAGCACCGATTCCGGCGGCATCCGCACTCACCAGCGTGGGCGCGAGGTACTGCGGGAAGTTGAGGATGGCGAGCTTTTCGTTGAAATCACGCAGCGCCGCGGGACGGTTCAGCACGTGTGCGCCGTTGGTCTCGGCCACGCCGAGCAGATGGGTCGCGAGCAGATAATCGATGTCGACGGGCGGGTCGGTGCGCATGACCACGGCGTTGACGTCCTTCAACCGCAACACCTCGGTATGGGCGACACGGAACCAGTCGTCACCGGCACCGATTTCCAGCGTGGCACAGGGTGCCTGCGCGATGCCGTCGCGCACGAAGAGATCGCGCGCCTCGCAGGCGAGCACGTCATGGCCGCGCGCCGCCGCACTCCGCATCATCGCCACCGAGCTGTCCTTGTGCGGCTTGAGACTCGCCAGGGGGTCGACGACGAACAGCAGTTTCATGGTGCGGCGTCGGCGAGCTCGTTGAAGGTTTCGTCGAGTTCGACGCTCGCCGCCAGCATCGCCAGTCGCGCGATCACGCCATAGGCATAGAAGCGGTTGGGACTGGCGTCGGGGTTGGCGCTGCGGTCGGGCATCACGCAGGTTTCGTCGAAGGCGAGCGGCACGAAATGCATGCCCGGACTGTTGAGGTTCTCGTCAACGCCGCGCGTGGTGTGCACGCGGTAGAAACCGCCGACGACGAAGTGGTCGATCATGTAGACGACCGGTTCGGCGACCGCCTCGTTGATGCTCTCGAAGGTGTACACGCCCTCCTGGATCAGCACTTCGTGGACTTCCATGCCTTCCTTGCCGACCGCCATCTTGTTGCGCTGCTTGCGGTTGAGTTCGCGCACGTCGTCGGGCGACTTCACCGTCATGATGCCCATGCCGTAGGTACCGGCGTCGGCCTTGACGATGACGAAGGGCGACTGGTCGATGCCATATGCGTCGTATTTCGCCTGGATGCGCGCGAGCAGCGCGGACACCTTCTCCACCAGGCACGCCTCGCCCTGGCGCGCCTGAAAATCGATCTTGCCGCACTGGTCGAAGTAGGGGTCGATCAGCCAGGGATCGATGCCGATGAGCCGTGCGAACTCCACCGCCACCTGCTCGTAGGCGCGGAAATGCCGCGACTTGCGCCGCGTCGCCCAACCGGCATAAAGCGGCGGCATGATGGTCTGCTCGATCCCCTTGAGGATGTCCGGCACGCCGGCCGACAGGTCATTGTTGAGCAACACCGCGCAGGGGTCGAAATCCGCCAGACCGATGCGTTCACCCTCGCGCACCAGCGGCTCCAGGGTGAGGCGGCCACCGGCCGGCAATTCCAGCGTGGTGGGCGCGGTGATCTCCGGAATCAGCGTGCCGATGCGCACGATCAGCCCGGTCTGGCGCAGGATGTGCGCCAGCACCGCGACGTTTTGCAGATAGAAGGTGTTGCGCGTGTGATTCTCCGGGATCAGCAGCAGGCGCTGCGCAGCCGGGCAGATTTTCTCCACCGCGCCCATCGCCGCGTGGATCGACAGCGACATGAACGCCGGATTGAGATTGTTGAAGCCACCGGGAAAAAGATTGGTATCGACCGGCGCCAGCTTGAAGCCGGCGTTACGGATGTCCACCGAGGTATAGAACGGCGCCGCCTGGTCCTTCCATTGCTGGCGAAACCAGTGCTCGATGGTCGGTTGCGCGTCGAGCAGGCGTTTTTCCAGGTCCAGAAGCGGGCCGGCGAGTGCAGTGGTGAGGTAGGGGACCATAGAATAGGCGTTCGCGAATATCTATCTATGTATTTTAGGCCAAGCCCGATGTTTGACATCGTTTTGTATCATCCGGAAATCCCGCCCAACACCGGCAACCTCATCCGGCTTGCCGCCAACACCGGCTGCCGCCTGCATCTGGTCGAGCCGCTCGGCTTCGACCTGTCCGACAGACAGGTCGCGCGCGCCGGGCTCGACTACCATGACATGGCGTGCGTGCGCGTGCACGCCGACTGGGACGCGGTGGCGGCCGCGCTGGCCGGACACCGCTGGTATGCGCTCACCACCAGCGCCAGCCGCAACTATGCGACTGTCGAGTTCGCGCCCGGCGACGTCCTGCTGTTCGGCCCGGAATCGCGCGGCCTGCCGGACGCGCTGCTCGCGCGCTTCGACGCGGCGCATCGCCTGCGCCTACCGATGCTGCCCGGTTCGCGCAGCATGAACCTGTCGAACGCGGTGAGCGTCACCGTGTTCGAGGCCTGGCGCCAGAACGGTTTTTCAGGAGGAGTGTGAATGGACGTCATGCAAGGGCTGGAGGCCGCCAGCTACCTCGTTACCGTCGTCGGCCTGCCGCTCGCCATCTGGGTGTTCGTCCATGATCGCCGGCGCGAGCGGCAGAGCGACGAGGAGGAAATCTTCCTGCGCCTGTCCGACGAATATTCCGATTTCATGCGCCTGGTCATCGACAACGCCGATTTGCAACTGCTTTCCGCCACGCCGCGCGGCGAACTCGGCGAGGAACAACGGGAGCGCAGGCACGCCCTGTTCGCCATCCTCGTCAGCCTGTTCGAACGCGCCTACGTGCTCGTGTACGAGGAACGGATGAGTGCGCAGCAGGCACGCCTGTGGCAGACCTGGGCCGATTACATGCAGGACTGGTGTGCGCGCGAGGATTTTCGTGCCGCGCTGCCGCGCCTGCTGCAGGGCGAGGATCCGGGGTTCGTGGCAACGATCGGGAAAATTGCGGAGGTGGCGGCGGTTTCCACGCCCGCGACCCCGCTATAGGCTGGCCTCGATGGCCGGAAACAGCTCGCGCTCCTCGAAGCGCACATGCGCGATCATCGTCTTGCCAAACGCTTCCAGACTGGTTGCATCGTGACGCAGCAGACCGGCATGCAGCTCTTGCAACTGTCGATGCTCGGCAAGGGTGCGTTCGACGAGCGGTTGCTGGGCGGCATTCTGCAGCAGGGGCAGCAGTGAGTTTTCCTCGGTTGCGAAATGCGACTTCAGATGTCCGGCGAGCGCATTCACCGCTTCCTCGCAGGATGCCGCGATCAGCGCGGCGTCGCCCGCCTGCGCCGCGCGTTCGCAGCGCCGCGCGAGCGATAGCGCGGTGTGATGCTCGCGCGACAGGGGTAGCAGAAAGGGGGCGCGTTTCATGCGGTCAAGGGGTCGTGCTGGCGCGCCGGCCACGCAGCACGCTGCTGACCGTGCTGAGGATGAACAGCACCAGCGCCACGGCATTGAGCATGCCGCCCTGGCTGCGCAGCGCGGGTGCGGCGAGCGCGTCGCCGGCCAGACGCAGCAGCAGCGAGGCGTGCAGCACCAGTAGCGGCAGGTAGAAGGTCCAGTGATACGGCATCTTCACCCGCACCACCGAAGGGAAGATGACCGGCGCGTGACCGAACACCATGGAGAACACGAAGCCGAGCAGGATGGCGTGCAGCACGGCGTCGTAGGCCGCTCCGGCGAGGTGGCCGACGGCGAGCAGGGTGAGGCTGCCGACGGCGAGCCAGGCGTAGCCGGAGAGCAGACAGACGGCGATGAAGCGCGTCAGGCCCTGTTCGCGCACCGTGCGCCGGGCGATGTCCTGGCGCAGTAGCCAGAGCGCCAGGCCGAAGAGACCGGCGCCGTACAGCGTGACGCCCGTGTGCGTCGTGGCGAGAAAGGCCCCGGCGACGAGTGCCGCGAGAATGACCGCGAACAGCCGGCGCGCGGTGGTCGAGGGCGGGAGGAAGCGCGACAGTTCCAGGCGTTCGCCGGCGATGGTGAGGACGAGAAAATCGATCCACAGTGCGACGACGTCCGCCACCGGCGCCCCGGCGAGCCAGAGCAGGTTGCCGGCCAGCCAGCTGAACGCGCCCAGCGCCATGGTGAGCATGAACAGCGTGCGCTGGCGCAGCAGGAGGCGCGTGGTGGCGAGAAGCAGAATGCCGCTGCCGAGCGCCATCGCCGCCGCGCCGAAAACCGGCGGCAGCCCGGTGAGGAGCGCAAGGCCGCCCAGTCCGCTGCACAGCGGCGCGCTGTAGGCCCAGCGGCGGCCCATGGCCACGGCCCGCTCCAGGCCGATCACTGTGCCGAGAAAGCCCGACACCATGAGCGGGCCGTGCAGCAGGAGAAGCTCGGGGGCCGGCAGTGGAACGCCCCAGCCGAGACGCGCAAGGCCGGCGAGCACGCCGCTGGCCAGCGCGACGAAGCCGAGAATCAGCAGGGGCAGGCGGAAGGGGACGCCGAGGTCACCGGGACGCATCGCTGAACGGCTGCGCTGGGGGAGGGGGGCGTGGGTCATGCGGGTTTGCGGTGGGTCGCGCGCGTCAACCCTGCCAGCCGAAATGCTGGCGCGCGTGATCGCTCATTTTTTCCGGACTCCATGGCGGATCCCACACCAGCCCGAGGTCGATGGCGACACCGGGTGGGGCGAGTGTGCGCAAGGCGCGCTCGGCGTCGTCGAAGATCATCTCCCCCATCGGGCAGGCCGGGGTGGTCATGGTCAGATCGACGTGCACGGTGTCCGACGCCACGGTGACGCCGTACACCAGACCGAGATCGACGATGTTCATGCCGACTTCCGGGTCGATGACGCTGCGCAGCGCGTCCCGCACGGCGTCTTCGGTGAGGATGGCTGAAGCGGGCATTACAGCTTCCTTAAACCTGGAAACCGCAGTTGGACGCGCCCGATGGTACGTCTGATCGCGTGGCTGCCGCGAAGCAACGACGCCGCAGGCGCGACCGCGTAGCGCGGAGCAGGGGCCCCTTTGGGGATGCGACCGCGAAGCGGGATGCAGGCGCCCCAGGGCGCGGTCGCTGGCACCCCTGCGCTGGCCGATCCCCGCTTTGCGGGGCCCCTCGTCCCACGCTCCGGGGCGCCCCTGCAAGGAGGCGCGCCAAAGGCAGACGCGTGAGCAGGCGTGCCAGCGGGTGCGTAGCGGACTCATCTGACAGGCGAAGGCGAACGAAGCCAGAAAATTCAGTGTTCATGCAATGTCCGTAAGAGGATGAAGCGGTCAACTGCGGTTTTCAGGTTAAAGATGTATCAAAAATACATGTTCAATATAGCAGCACGCAAGGTACGGAGCAATCCGTGAACGGCACGGACGCGCCGTGTGACGCGGCGCCGGGCCACCTCAGAACTCGGCCTTGATTTCGCGATTCAGCAGCGCGTCCACCGCCTGCGCGGGAGGCACGCCATCGAACAGGGTCTGGCATACGGCGCGGGTGATGGGCATGTCCACACCCATTTCGGCCGCCAGCGCGGCGACTTCGGGCGCGGTGGTGACGCCTTCGGCGACGTGGCCCAACTCGCCGAGAATCGTGTCGAGCGATTGCCCGCGTGCGAGGCGCAGCCCGACTTGACGGTTGCGCGACAGATCGCCGGTGGTGGTGAGGATGAGGTCGCCCAGCCCCGACAGGCCCATGAAGGTCTCGAAGCGGCCGCCGAGGCGAATGCCCAGACGCGTCATTTCGGCGAGGCCGCGGGTGATGAGCGCGGCGCGGGCATTGTGGCCAAGCGCGAGTCCGTCGCAGATGCCGGCGGCAATCGCCATGACGTTTTTCAGCGCACCGCCGAGTTCGACGCCGATCACGTCGTCGTGGGCGTAGAGACGCAAGCGGTGGTTCGACAACGCCGCGGCGAGTCGGTGGGCGAGGGTGGGGGCGTGTGACGCCAGCGTGAGCGCGGTCGGACAGCCGCGCGCGACTTCCTGCGCGAAACTGGGGCCGGACAGCACGCCGGTTTCGTCGTGGCCGGGCAGCAGTTCGGCAACGAGCTGATGCGGCAGCTTGCGGCTGCCGGGCTCGAAGCCCTTGCTCACCCAGACGAGTGGCGGCAGCGTGCTACGGCGGGCCAGCGCGCCGAGGGTGGGGCGCAGCGCGCCGCTGGGGACAGCGATGACGATCAGTTCGACCCCCGCCAGCGCGGCGTCAAGGTCGGTGCTGAACGCCAGTTCGGCGGGCAGCGGGCAATCCGGCAGGTAGCGTGCGTTGACACGGGTGGCGTGCATCGCGGCGACCGCGGCCGGATCGCGCGCCCACAGCGTGACCGTGTGCTGCGGCGCCCATGCCGCCGCCAGCGCCGTACCCCAGGCGCCGGCGCCAAGCACGGCGAGTTTCATCGTCCCCAGACCTCGAACAGCGGCACCCATCCCGCCAGGCCGTCGGCATGCTTCACCGGCAGCCAGCCAAACGCGTCGGGCTCGCCGTTGCTCTCCAGCAGCACGCCGCGCGCGGCGAGGAAGACCACCTCGGCGTCGGGGCGCGGCTGCTTGCGTACGCTGGTGGCCTCGGCCTTGACCATGACGTTGCGCGCGGTGCCGAAAGCGGATTGCTCGATCCAGGTGAGGCGGCCGCCGTGGTCGCGCACCTTGGTCCAGCCCTCGGTCTCGATCACGACTTCGAGCGGCAGCCCGCTGCCGGCAACGGCCACCCGGGTGGCGGCGGTCGATGGCGCGTCATACAGCACGGCGGGGCGGCCCGTGGTGCGATAGTCGAGTGCGTGAGCCGCGCCGGCGGCAAGCAGCAGGCCGCTGGCGGCGAGAAGACGATTGGACGCGGCCACCGCGGTCTTCGGACTCAGTGCGTCTGCGCGCCCGTCTGTTGCTGTTGCTGCTGCATGAACAGGGCCTCGAAGTTGACCGGGTTCAGCAGCAGCGGCGGGAAGCCGGCACGGATGATGACGTCCGACACGGTCTCACGCAGATAGGGGAAGACGATGTTGGGGCAGCCGATATTGAGCACCATCGGCATCTGGTCCTGGGGGATGTTCTGAATGCGGAAAATGCCGGCCTGGGTGCACTCGACCAGGAACAACGTCTTGTCGCCGTGCTTCGCGGTCACGGTGACGGTGAGGCTGTTCTGGTAGACGTCGTCGCCGAGTTCGCGGCTGGCGGTCGACATGTTGACTTCCATCTGCGGCGCTTCGCGCTCCAGGAAGCACTCGGGGGCGCCGGGCACCTCGACGGAAAGATCCTTGACGTAGAGTTTTTCGATACTGAATACGGGTTGCTGCTGGGCGTCGCTCATGGTGTCTCCCTGGATTGGCAAAACGGAGCCGCGGCTCCGGTCAACCGTACATTCTACACGGCGGACGGGTACGCGATGTGTCGAGTCAGTGCGCGGCCAGCCAGCGCTTGAGCGCGAAGGCGTCCAGGGCACCGGACGTGCGCGCGACCTCGGTGCCGTTCCTGAACAGGATCAGCGTGGGAATGCCGCGGATGTGGTGGCGCATCGACACCTGCGGATGCGCCTCGGTGTCGACCTTGGCGAAGCGCACCTGGGTGGCGAGCTCGCCCGCGACCTGCCGGAACACCGGCGCCATCATCTTGCACGGGCCGCACCAGTCGGCCCAGAAGTCCACCAGCACCGGCAGCCCGGCTTTCGCGATGAAGCGATCGAAGCTCGCCTGCGTCAGCTCCACCGGCTGCCCCGGCAAGAGCGCCGTGCCGCACTGGCCGCACTTCGGGCCCTCGGCGAGGCGCGCATCGGGTACGCGGTTGACGGCAAGGCAGTGCGGACAGGCGAGTTCCATGGCGGTTTCCTCGATTTGAATGGATGCCGTCTCAAGGTGGTGCCGGGCGCCGGGAAATCAAGCGCGCCGGACGCCGGAGCAGGAGGATTCCCGGGTGCGGCGCTGCATCGGACCGCGGATGGCCTTCCTGCCCCACCACGGTCCCCTTGTAGGAGCAGCGCCCCCGCCGCGATTTTCGGGCATCGCGACCATCACCGCATCGGGCCGGGGGCGACCCTCCTACAATGGCGCCCGCCCCCTGTAGGAGCGGCGCCCCCGCCGCGATTTTCGGGCATCGCGACCATCACCGCATCGGGCCGGGGGCGGCCCTCCTACAACGGCGCCCCCGCCGCAATGTTCGGGCGCTGGAATCTTTGCGGCATCGCGGTGCGGGCGGCCCTCCAGGGAGAGTCGCCACCCCTGGATGCACCGGAACTCAGGCGTTCAACAGCGGCACCAGTTCGCCCGCGGCGTCGAGCGCCGAGGTGTCGTCGAAACCGCCGACGTGGGTGGCGCCGATGAATACCTGGGGCACGGTGCGGCGGCCGCCGGAGCGTTCGACCATTTCGTCCATCTTCGCCGGGTCGAGGTCGACGCGGATCTTGTCGATTTCGGTGACGCCGCGGCTTTTCAGCAGTCTTTCGGCAGCGACGCAATAGGGGCACACGGCGGTGCAGTACATCACGACTTTGGCCATTGAAGCTTCCTTTTCATTTCTGGGTGACGGGGAGATTGGCGCGTTCCCACGCGAGGATGCCGCCCGCCTGGTTGTAGACCGTGGTGAAGCCGGCCTTCTTCAGGATGCGGCAGGCGTGCGCCGAGCGATGACCGCTGCGGCAGGTGACGAGGACGGGCTTGTCCTTGAACCTGTCGAGTTCATTCAGCCGCCCGGCGAGCTTGCCCACCGGGATGTGCCGGGCGCGCGGGATGTGGCCAGCGGCATATTCCTTGTCTTCGCGCACGTCGAGTACCAGGGCGTCGTCGTTGTACAGGCGGGTGGCCTTCAGCGTATCGGCCTGTTCGACTCCGCTCATGGAGCCGCCGATGAAGTTCCACGCGAGCATGCCGCCCGACACGGCCGCGAGCGCCACCAGCATCCAGTTGTCCTGCAGGAATTGCACGTCCATGGCGCTTACAGGCCGCAGCCCTGCTTGAAGCCGGCCTTCTTCAGCATCGAGTCCATCGGGCAGAAACGGGTGAAGCCGGACTGGAACAGGTTGAAGCCGACAAAGGCGGTGAACCACAGCCAGGACGCCTGCGTCATGTCGGCCGTGCCGTTGACGTGGGCGAGCAGAAGGGACAACAGGATGAAGAATCCGGCGACGATGCGCACGATGCGTTCGACGGTCATGAAAGCACTCCTTATGCAGTAGGGGACGGATGTTTGCGGTAGTTGGCCGCGTAATAGAGCACCGGAATCACTACCAGGGTGAGCACGGTGGACACCAGGATGCCGAAGATCAGCGATACGGCGAGACCCGAGAAGATCGGATCGTCGAGGATGAAAAAGGCGCCGAGCATGGCGGCAAGCCCGGTGAGCACGATGGGCTTGGCACGCGTGGCGCCGGCCTGGATCACCGCTTCCTGGAAATCCATGCCGGCGGCGGTCTGCTCGTTGGCGAAGTCGACCAGCAGGATCGAGTTGCGCACGATGATGCCGGCCAGCGCGATCATACCGATCATCGAGGTCGCGGTGAACTGCGCACCGAGCAGCGCATGGCCGGGCATCACGCCGATGATGGTGAGCGGAATCGGCGCCATGATGATGAGTGGCGTGAGATAGCTCTTGAACTGCGCCACCACCAGGATGTAGATGAGGATCAGCCCGACCGCGTAGGCGATGCCCATGTCGCGGAAGGTTTCGTAAGTCACCTGCCATTCGCCGTCCCATTTCAGGCTGAAGCCGGCGTAGGGATCGGCGGGCTGGCGGATGAAATATTCGGCGAGCGTGCCACCCTGGTCGAGCGCCTTGTCCTTGAGTTCGCCGCGCATGGCGAACAGGCCGTACAGCGGCGAGTCGATCGTGCCGCCGGTGTCGCCCAGGACGAACACCACCGGCAGCAGGTCCTTGTGGTAGATCGTCTTCTCGCGCGCATTCGGCATGACCTCGACCAGTTCCGAGAGCGGCACCAGCTGGCCCTGCGCGCCGCGTACCGGCAGCTTGAGAAGCTCGTCGATGCGGTTCTGGCGCTCCGGGGGCAGCGCCACGCGCACCGGGATCTCGTACTTGGCGCCGCTGCCATGGATGGGGGTGACGTTCTCGCCGGCCAGGCCCATTTTCATCGCCTCGACGATGTCCTTCTGCGCCACGCCCGCCATCGCCGCCTTGTTCTGCAGCACGCGCAGCACGAAGCGCTGGGCGTCGTCCTCGACGGTGTCGTCGATGGCGACGATGCCCGCGGTCTTCTCGAACACGCCGCGTACCGTTTTCGCCACCTGCATCTGTGCCTCGTAGTCCGGGCCATAGATTTCGGCCACGATGGGCGAGATCACCGGCGGGCCGGGCGGCACTTCGACCACCTTGACGTCGGCGCCGTGTCGCTTCGCCACGGCCTCGACCAGCGGGCGCACGGCCTGGGCGATATCGTGGCTCTTGCGGTCGCGCTGGTGCTTGTCGACCAGGTTGACCTGCAGGTCGCCGACCTCGGGGCCGGCGCGCAGGTAGTACTGGCGCACCAGGCCGTTGAAGTTGATCGGCGCGGCGGTGCCGGCGTAGGCCTGATAATCGGTGACTTCCGGCACGACGGCCACCGCCGCGCCCATTTCCGCGAGTACCTGCGCGGTCTTTTCCAGTGGCGTGCCGACCGGCATGTCGACGACGACCTGGAACTCCGACTTGTTGTCGAACGGCAGCATCTTCAGGATCACTAGTTTCACCACCGGCAACGCGACCGATACCAGGATGGCGGCGCCGATGGCGAGCCACAGCCTGTTGCGCGCGCCACGGCCGGCGGCACCGCGCAGGAAGGGCGTCATGCGCGTGCGGAACAATGCGAGCAGGCGGGTTTCGCCATGTGCCGCGTGCGCACCCGGGCGGATGAGCTTGAGTGCGAGCCAGGGGGTGACCACAAAGGCGATGGCGAGCGAGATCAGCATGCCGATCGAGGCGTTGATCGGGATCGGGCTCATGTACGGGCCCATGAGGCCGGTGACGAAGGCCATCGGCAGCAGCGCGGCGATCACGGTGAAGGTGGCGAGGATGGTGGGGCCGCCGACTTCGTCCACCGCACGCGGGATGATCGCTTCCATGCCGTCGTGGTCCAGCCCCATGCGGCGGTGGATGTTCTCCACCACGACGATGGCGTCGTCGACCAGGATGCCGATGGAGAAGATGAGGGCGAACAGCGACACCCGGTTGAGGGTGAAGCCCCACGCCCACGATGCGAACAGCGTGGCGGCGAGCGTCAGCAGCACCGCCGCGCCGACGATCAGCGCCTCACGTTTGCCCAGCGCGAACAGCACCAGCAGCACCACCGAGGCGGTGGCGAAGATCAGCTTCTGGATCAGTTTCTTCGCCTTGTCGTCGGCAGTGGCGCCGTAGTTGCGGGTGACGCTGACTTCCACGCCTTCCGGAATCACGCTGCCATGCAGACTGGCGATGCGCGCGATGACTTTTTCCGCGACGTCGACGGCGTTCTCGCCCGGTTTCTTCGATACCGCGAGCGTCACCGCGGGGAAGCTCTGCCCGGCCTCGGGTGCGTCGGGGCCGCCGGCGCCGGGGCCGTGCCAGACGTAACGCGGTGGCTGGTCGGGGCCGCCGACCACGGTGGCGATGTCGCTCATGTACACCGGACGGCCGTCCGCCACGCCGACGACGAGTTGCTTCACGTCCTCGACGCCGGTGAGGAAGGTGCCGGTCTGGACCAGGATCTCCTCGTTGTCCGACACCAGCGTACCCGACGGCTGCGCCGCGTTCGACACCTGCAGGGCGTCGCGGATGTCCTTGGCCGACACGCCGAAGGCCGCCATGCGGTCGGGGTCCATCAGCACCCGCACCGCGCGGCCAGGGCCGCCGGTGGTGGTGACCTCGCGCGTGCCGGCGATGCGCTTCAGCTCGATCTCGGCCGCGTGCGCGACCTGTTCCAGTTCGTAGGCGCCGCGCGCCGCGTCGCGCGTCCACAGGGTGGCGGTGACGATGGGCACGTCATCGATGCCCAAGGGCTTGATGATCGGCTCGCCGACGCCGAGCTCGGGCGACACCCAGTCGCGGTTGGCCTGCACGGTGTCGTACAGGCGCACCAGTGCCTGCGTGCGGTCCTGTCCCACCAGGTATTGCACCGTCAGCACCGCCATGCCCGGTTTCGACACGGAATAGATGTGTTCGATGCCGGCGATCTGCGACAGCACCTGCTCGGCCGGTGTCGCCACCAGCGCCTCCACATCCTTCGCCGACGCCCCGGGGAAGGGAATGAATACGTTGGCCATGGTCACGTTGATCTGCGGCTCTTCCTCGCGCGGCGTGATGAGGATGGCGAACAGCCCCAAAAGCGCCGCGATCAGCGCGATCAGCGGGGTGAGCTGCGAAGTGAGGAAGAAGCGCGCGATGCGGCCCGAGAGTCCCATGGCGGCTTATTTTCCGGCGGGGGCGGGACGTTTGGCGTAGATGCCTGCCTTGACCGGGTCGAGCGCGATGACTTCGCCGGGGTTGAGACCGGCCAGCACTTCCACCTCGCCGCGCGCGTTGGGCGTGCCCAGGCGGATCTGGCGCAGGCTGACGCGCTCGTCCTGCACCACGTACACCGCGGTGACCTCGGAACGGCGCACCACCGCGTCGGCGGGGATGGCCAGCTTGCGTGCGCTGCCGGTGGCGAAGTGAGCGCGTGCGAACATGCCGGGAATGACGCCTTCGACGCTGGCCGGCAGATCGAGGCGCACCTTCACCGTGTGGGTGGCGATGTCGGCCGAGGGCAGGACGGTGACGCCGGTGGCGTCGATCCACTTGTTGAGCGAGGGAATCTCGACCGCGACGCGCGGCGCAGCCTTGATCTCGGCAAGCTTGTACTGCGGAATGCTGGCGACCACGCGCATGTCCCTGGGGTCGAAACCGGTCATCAGTGGCTGGCCCGGTGTCACCGATTCACCCGGTTCGACATGGCGCACCGCGACCACGCCGGAAAACGGGGCGGTAATCGTGGTGTAACTGCTCACTGCGGCGGTCTGGCCGACGCCGGCCCGCGCGGCCCGCGCGGCGGCTTCGGCGGCGCGATATTCCGCGGTGGCACGGTCGAGTGCCGCCTGGCTGATGAATTTCTGCTGGAACAACTGCTGCTGGCGCTCGTAGTTGGCGCGCGCGTTGGCCAGATTGGCGTCTGCCTGCGCCACCTGCGCCTGGCTGCCGGCCACTGCGGCGCCGAGTTCCTGCGCGGACAGGCGCACGATCACCGAACCGGCCTTGACGTGGTCGCCGGCGTCGAAGTTCACCGCGGCCACCCGTCCGGCCACCTGCGCCGAAACGGTCGACTGCTTCACCGCCTCGACCGTGGCCTCGGTCGAATATCCCGTGTCGATCATCTGGTACCCGACCGGCGCGACCGCGAACGGCAGCGCCGCCCACGCCGGCGTGGCGAGCGAGAGGGCAAGGAACAACAGACGGGCGGGCTTGCGCATGCGGTCACCTCCAGAAACGTCCATTAGTGTATTCTAATATGCGTGGAAATTCAAGCGCTTGCCGGGTTGACGCGGGCGTGGTAACGGCGTGGTGTGGCAGCAGTATGCGCCACAAGCCGCCGCCAATCCAGAGGACGGAGCCGCGTGCACGGCCTGCGCGCGCGCCTTTGGTTACAATCGTGTTTTGTTTCCGGCGCAGCGCCCATGCAAACCCTCACCGTCGATCTCGGCGACCGTTCCTACCCCATCCACATCGGCCCCGGCCTGCTCGACCGCGCCGAACTGGTCGCACCGCACCTCGCGCAGAAGCGCGCCATGGTGGTGACCAACACCACCGTTGCGCCGCTGTACCTGGCGCGTCTCACGGCGGCGCTGGAGGGGGCGGGCGTCGCGGTGGCGAACGTGGTGCTGCCCGACGGTGAAGCCTACAAGAACTGGGAGACGCTCAATCTCGTATTCGACGCCCTGCTCGCCGGACGCGCCGAGCGCAAGACCACGCTCATCGCGCTGGGGGGCGGGGTGATCGGCGATATGACCGGATTTGCCGCCGCCTGCTACCAGCGCGGCGTGCCCTTCGTGCAGATTCCCACCACGCTGCTGTCGCAGGTCGATTCCTCGGTTGGCGGCAAAACCGGCATCAACCATCCGCTCGGCAAGAACATGATCGGCGCGTTCTACCAGCCCAAAGTGGTGCTCGCCGACACCGACACGCTGAAGACGCTGCCGGCGCGCGAGCTCTCCGCCGGACTCGCCGAGGTCATCAAGTATGGCCTCATCCGGGACGCCGCGTTCCTCGCCTGGTTGGAAGCCAACATGACGAAGCTGCGCGCGCTCGATCCCGCGGCGATCACCCATGCGATCCACCGCTCCTGCGAAATCAAGGCGCAGGTGGTGGCCGAGGACGAGCGCGAAGGCGGCCTGCGCGCCATTCTCAACCTTGGTCACACCTTCGGCCACGCCATCGAGAGCGGCATGGGCTATGGCACCTGGCTGCACGGCGAGGCGGTGGCGGCGGGCATGGTGCTCGCCGCCATGGCGTCGCAGCGCCTGGGCTGGCTCGACGCCGCCGACGTCGCGCGCACGCGTGCCATCGTGCGCGCCGCCGGCCTGCCGGATGCCGCGCCCGAACTGCCTTTCGAAACCTGGCTCGAGTACATGGGGCACGACAAGAAGGTCGAAGGCGGCAGGCTGCGCTTCGTGCTGCTGAAGAAGCTCGGCGAGGCGGTGATCACCGGCGACGTGTCGGAAGCCGTGCTGCGCGAAATCCTGACGCGCTGATCCGATTCGGCCGCTGCACGGGGTTTCCCTTGTGCAGCCGCGCTCTCACCAGACAGCCGGTCGACCCCGGCGAACCGTGTGGATCTCCCATCCCAGACGGCCCATGTTTTGTCTCCACTGGTACATAAGTTAGAAAATCATGATTTCTTGATGTATGTCAAGGATCGGTTTCCGGCTTGCGGGCATGATGTATGCCAAGTGGAGCGATGAGCCCTGCTGATGTTCATCTGGTCAACTCAATGAGGGGAAAGGCAAATGAAGAAACTGTATCGAGCCGCGTCGTCGGTGCTGGCCCTGGCCGTTGCGGGCATTTTCAACCCGGTCGTGGCTGCGGATGCGCCGGCCCTGACCGCGGAACAGAAGGCCACGGCGTCGAAGATCTACTTCGAGCGCTGCGCCGGTTGCCACGGCATCCTGCGCAAGGGCGCCACCGGCAAGAATCTGGAACCGGTCAATACGCTCAAGCTCGGGCAGGGGCGTCTGGAGAAGATCATCGGCTACGGCACCGAGGGTGGCATGGTCAACTTCGACGACATCCTGACCAAGGATGAAATCAGCCTGATGGCGAAATACATCCAGGAAACCCCGGATGCGCCGCCCGAGTGGGGCATGAAGGAAATGATGGACAGCTGGAAGCTGGTCGTCAAACCCGAAGACCGCCCGAAGAAGCCGATGAACAAGATCAACCTGAAGAACGTGTTCTCGGTAACCCTGCGCGACACCGGCGAAGTGGCGCTGATCGACGGCGACACCAAGCAGATCTGGGGCATCGTCAAGACCGGCTACGCGGTGCATATCTCGCGCGTCTCGAAGTCGGGGCGTTACGTCTACGTGATCGGCCGTGACGGCAAGGTCGACCTCATCGACATGTGGTTCGAGAAGCCGACCATCGTCGCGACGCTCAAGGTCGGCATCGAGGCGCGCTCGGTCGAGGTGTCCAAGGCCAAGGGCTACGAGGACAAATACGCGATCGCCGGCTCCTACTGGCCGCCGCAGTACGTGATCACCGAAGGCGATACGCTGAAGCCGCTGAAGCTCATGTCGACCCGTGGCGTCACGGTGGACGGTGAATACCACCCCGAGCCGCGCGTGGCCTCGATCGTGGCGACCGAAGGCAAGCCGGAGTTTGTGGTCAACGTCAAGGAAACCGGCATGATCAAGCTGGTGGACTACTCCGACATCAAGAACCTGAAGGAAACCACCATCGAGTCCGCCAAGTTCCTGCATGACGGCGGCTGGGATTCGACCAAGCGCTACTTCCTCGTCGCGGCGAACGCCTCCGACAAGGTGGCCGTGGTCGACACCAAGACCGGCAAGCTGGCGGCCCTGGTGAGCACCAAGCCCAAGCCCCACCCGGGCCGCGGCGCGAACTTCAAGCACCCGGTCTACGGGCCGGTGTGGGCGACTTCGCACCTGGGATCCGACGTGATCACGCTGATCGGCACCGATCCGGTGAAGCATCCGAAGAACGCGTGGAAAGTGGTGGCCGAACTGAAGAACCACGGTTCGGGTTCGCTCTTCGTCAAGACCCACCCGAAGTCGAACAACCTGTGGGCGGACGCGCCGCTGAACCCGGAGCCGGAAGTCGCGGAATCGGTGTCGGTGTATGACCTGCGCGACCTGTCGAAAGCGCCCGAGGTGATCAACATCGCCAAGCTGGCGGATCTGCCGGTCACCAAGGCCGTGAAGCGCACGGTGCATGCGGAGTACAACGCCGCGGGCGACGAGGTGTGGTTCTCGATCTGGGCGGGCAAGACCGATCCGTCCGCCATCGTGGTGATGGACGACAAGACCCGCAAGCTGAAGCATGTGATCAAGGATCCCAGGCTCATCACGCCGACGGGCAAGTTCAACATCCTCAACACGCAGCATGACATCTACTGAGTAAGGAGGGCCGGGCGGGCGGGGGGCATCCCGCCCGCCGATCGGCTGAGGGGGTAACAAGAAATGAGTGCAAAGAAGGGCTGGTGGTCCCGGCTGCGTTCGCCGACCGCCAAATATTCTGTCCTGACCCTGCTGGGCGGCGGTTTCATCGCCGGCATCCTGTTCTGGGGCGGGTTCAACACCGGCATGGAAGCCACCAACACCCTGGAGTTCTGCGTGTCGTGCCACGAGATGCGCGACAACGTGTACCAGGAATACAAGCAGACCATCCACTATTCGAACCGCACCGGCGTGCGCGCCGTGTGCTCGGATTGCCACGTGCCCAGGGACTGGACACACAAGATCATCCGCAAGGTGCAGGCCAGCAAGGAACTGTACGGCAAGGTGATGGGCACCATTGCCACCAAGGAAAAATTCGAGGCCAAGCGTCTCGAGCTTGCGCGCAACGAGTGGAAGCGCATGAAGGCGGCCGACTCGCGTGAATGCCGCAACTGCCACAGCTTCGATGGCATGAATACCGAAGTGCAGAAGACGCGCGCCAGGAAGCAGCACGAAATGGCGGTGGAGGACAAGATGACCTGCATCGACTGCCACAAGGGCATCGCGCACAAGAAACCCGAGGGCATGACCGAAGAGGACGAGCTCTGACCGGCGCCCCACAGCATTCGACACGCTTTCCATCGACTCAAGGAGATTCAGCATGAACAAGGCAGTACTCGGCATTTCGGCGCTGGGGCTCGCGCTCGCGGCGAGCGCCGGCACCGCGTTCGCGGCGCCCGACTGGAGCAAGGTGCCCTCACGCAAGGTGATCGTGTTCTATCCGGGACCGGCCAACCTCGAATGGATCATGAACGGCACCCAGCATGGCGGTGCCAAGGGCCTGAAAAAGGGCGAGGCGTGCATCGGCTGCCACGAGGACGAGAAGACGCGCAACGTCGACATCGCATCGGACAAGATCCTCAAGGGCGAGAAGCTCGAGCCCAAGCCGGTTACGGGCCGCGTGCCGACCATCCCGGTGACGGTGCAGGCCGCCAACGACGGCACGAACCTCTATCTGCGCTTCAGCTGGAAGGATGCAGGCGGCGGCGCCGAGAAAATGGACAAGGACAATCCGGTCAAGCTCGCCGTCATGCTCGAGGACAACAAGGTAACCGCCAAGGACACGCGCGGCGCCACGGTGCAGATCGGCCGCGCCGGCGGCTGCTGGGGCACCTGTCATGCCGATGTTCGCACCATGCCGGGCGGCAATGACAAGAAGACCAAGTACGTCATTGGCGGCTCCCTCGCTTCCGGCAACTACTATGACCTCATGCAGTGGCAGAGTGGCAAGGGCGGCAAGGGCGTCGACGGCTACGTCGCCGACAAGCGCGTGATGGAAGGCGGCAAGGCACTGGTGAAGGCCGAAGGCAAGAAGGACGGTGACACCTGGGTGGTGACCTTCACCCGCAAGCTTGCCGGTGGCGACGGCGACATCGCGCTGGCTTCGGGCAAGTCGTACAACCTGGGCTTCGCCATCCACAACGACCACGCTGCGGGCCGTTTCCATCACGTGTCGTTCGGCTACACCCTCGGCATCGACACCAAGGCCGACATCAGCGCGGCGAAGTGACGAGTGAAGGGGTGCGGCGGTGAGTCCGGAGGGAATCCGCGACGTGGTGCGGGGACGGCGGTGGCAGGCGCATGCCTGGTGTTTCGCCTGCGCCGCGATGGTTTTCCTGACCGGCGCTGCGGCAGCCGCCGAGGTGGAGGTGGCGATCGCGAACATGCGTTTCGATCCGCCGAGCGTGAAGGTCAAGGCGGGAACCACCGTCACCTGGGTCAACCACGAGAAGCGCACCAATCACTCGGTCCTCTTCGAACAGGAAAACGGGCTGGAATCCGACCGCCTGTTTCCCGGCGAGACCTGGCGCCGTACCTTCGAACGACCCGGTGCCTACCCGTACCGCTGCGGCCCGCATCCGGAAATGCGCGGCCTGATTGAAGTGACCGAATGAAGCAATGGCGACTCACATGGCCTGCGATAGCACTCGTGATTCCCTGCCTCGCACCGGCGGCGGACCTGGATGCGGCGCGGCAACGCGAGATTACCCATCTGGTGCGCCAGGATTGCGGATCCTGTCACGGGATGACGCTGGCTGGCGGGCTGGGCCTGCCGCTGCGTCCAGAGGCGCTGCGCGACAAGCCGCGGGAAAGCCTGGTCGCGACCATCCTGTACGGCCGTCCGGGCACGGCCATGCCGCCGTGGGCGCCTTTCCTCAGCGAGGCCGAGGCCGAATGGGTGGTCGACATGCTGCTGAAGGGGAAATTCTGATGCGTGTCTGGTTTCCTCTCCTTGTCGTGCTGGCGCTCGCCTTGCAGGGCTGCGCGCAAACCCCGCTGCGCGGTACCGGCGATCTTGGCGTGGTGATCGAGCGCGCCGCCGGCAGCGTGGGGATCGTCGAGACCAGCGGCCGCACCTTGCTCGGCCGTGTCGAAGGACTCGGCGACCTGTCGCACGCCTCGCTGAATTTCTCGCGCGATGCCCGCTACGCTTACGTGTTCGGCCGCGACGGCGGCCTCACGCAGATCGATCTGCTGCAGCAGAAGCTCGTCAGGCGCACCCTGCAGGCGGGCAACAGCATCGGCGGGGCGATCTCCCAGGACGGGCGGCTGCTGGCGGTCGCCAACTACGCACCGGGCGGCGTGAAGGTGTTCGACGCCGCCACGCTCGAACTGCTCGCCGACATACCGGCGACGGATGATGCGGGCAAGCCGTCCAAGGTCATCGGCCTGGTCGACGCCGCCGGCAATCGCTTCGTGTGGAGCCTGTTCGAGGCCGGGGAAATCTGGGTGGGCGATTTCCGCGATCCGCGCAAGCCGCAGATCCGCAAGTTCCGCAACATCGGCAAGGAACCTTACGATGCGATGATCACCGCGGACGGCAGGCATTACCTCGCCGGCCTGTTCGGCGAGGACGGCCTTGCCCTGCTCGACCTGTGGAACCTCGATGCCGGCGTCACGCGCGTGCTCGATGGCTATGGCCGCGGGGAAGAGAAGCTGCCGGTCTACAAGATGCCGCATCTGGAAGGCTGGGCGGCCACCGGCACCGAGCTCCTGGTGCCTGCGGTCGGGCGCCATGAGGTGCTGGTGGTGGATCAGGGCAACTGGAAGGAGACCGGCCGCATCGCGGTGCATGGCCAGCCGGTTTTCGTCGTGGCGCGCCCGGACAATCGCCAGGTGTGGGTGAACTTCGCCTTTCCGCACAACGACACGGTGCAGGTCATCGACGTGCCGAGCCGCCGTGTCGTGCACACCTTCAAGCCGGGGCGCGGCGTGCTGCACATCGAATTCACGCCACGCGGCGAACACGCCTGGCTGTCGGCGCGCGACGACAACAAGGTGCTGATCTACGACAGCGAAACCTTCGCGCTCGTCGGCGAACTTCCGCTCGACAGTCCGAGCGGCATCTTCTTCACCCATCGTGCGCACAGGACCGGACTATGACCGCCGATCTGGAACTTCGCCTGCTCAACGATTTTCAGCACGACTTTCCGCTGACGCCGGCGCCGTTCGCCGTTCTCGCCGATGCCCTTGGCGTGTCCGAAGTGGCAGTGCTGACGGCGCTCACCCGCTTGCAGACGCAGGGTGCGGTGAGCCGTGTCGGCGCGGTGTTCCGGCCGCGCAGCATCGGCGCGAGCACCCTGGCCGCGCTGGCGGTACCGGAGCATGACCTGGAGCGGGTGGCGAACCTGGTGAGTGCCTATCCGGAGGTCAACCACAACTACCAGCGCGAGCACCACTACAACCTGTGGTTCGTCGTCACCGCGCCGGACGAACTGGCACTGCAGCGGGTGCTGCACGAGATCGAGGAACGCTCCGGCTGCCGTGTGCTGTTCCTGCCGCTGGTCGAGGACTATCACATCGATCTCGGCTTCGACCTCACCGGCGTTCGCGCCAAACGCACGCGACATGTCGAGGCCCACGCCGGTGGCGCGCGTCCGCCGTATGTACCGAGCACTGAGGAAACCCGCCTGATTGCAGCCATCCAGGCGGGGCTGCCGCTGGTGGCGCATCCCTATGCCGCGGTCGGCGCGCAGGCCGGAATGAGCGAGGACGCGGTGATCGCCACGCTGCAAAAGCTCGTGGAGCGCAACGTGATCCGCCGCATGGGCGTGGTGGTGCGCCACCATGAGTTGGGTTACCGGGCCAACGCCATGGTGGTGTGGGACATTCCTGACGGCGTGGTGAGCGAAGTCGGCACCTGCCTGGGCGGCATCGAGTACGTGACGCTGTGCTACCGCCGGCCGCGCCGCCTGCCCGCGTGGCGCTACAACCTCTTCTGCATGATCCATGGCCGCGATCGGGACGAGGTGCTGGCGCGCGTCGAGGCGATGCGCCAGGGCTGCGGCCTTGCTGCCATTCCCTTCGAGGTGTTGTTCAGCACCCGCCGCTTCAAGCAGTGCGGCGCGCGCTACGCCCGCGCCGCGGCGTGACATCATGGACGCGCTCGATCGCGCCATCGTCAACCGGCTGCAGGACGGTTTTCCGCTCTGCGAGCGTCCCTATGCGGCGGTAGCGGAGGAAATCGGTTGCAGCGAGGACGAACTGCTGGCACGCCTCGACGATCTCCTGGATGCGCGCATCCTGACCCGCTTCGGACCCATGTATCACGCCGAGCGTCTCGGTGGCGGACTGTGCCTGGTGGCGATGAAAATTCCGCCGCCCGATTTCGAGCGCGTCGCCGCGCTCGTCAACGCCCTGCCGGAGGTTGCCCACAACTACGAGCGCGAGCACGCCTTCAACATGTGGTTCGTGCTCGCCACGGAAACCCCGCAGGGACTGACCGAGGCGCTGGCACGCATCGAACACGACACCGGCTACCCGGCCTATGCCATGCCGAAACTGCGCGAATTCTTCGTCGAACTGAAGCTGCGCGCCTGAGCATGGAAACCGCTGCGCTGGACGCGCTCGACCGTCTTATCCTCCTCGCCACCCAGCGCGGGTTGCCGCTGGTCGCGCGACCCTATCACGCGGTCGCCGAGCAGATCGGCGTGAGTGCGGAGGAGGTGATGGCGCGCATGCAGCGCATGCTCGACACCGGCATCATCCGGCGCATCGGCGCGGTACCCAACCACTATGCGCTCGGCTATACCGCCAACGGCATGACGGTGTGGGACGTGGCGGATGACCGCGTGTTCGCGCTCGGCAGCGCGGTGGGCCAGCTCGAAGCGGTGAGTCATTGTTATCTGCGTCCGCGCAAGCTGCCGGAGTGGCCGTACAATCTATTTGCCATGGTGCACGGCCATGACCGCGCCGAAGTGGAACAGAAAGCACAGCAGATTGCCGACCTCCTCGGCCCCGCGTGCAGCGCGCGCGCGATCCTTTACAGCACGCGCATCCTGAAGAAAACCGGCCTGCGCTTCGCCTGAGCCCGCATCGACGAGAGCCCCATGTTCAGAATCTCCCAGTACATGCAGGAAATCGCCCGACCCACGCCGCTGGGACCGACACGCAACCCGCCCGGCCCGGTGGTGATCTGGAACCTGATCCGGCGCTGCAATCTCACCTGCAAGCACTGCTATTCGATATCCGCCGACAAGGACTTTCCCGGTGAACTTTCCACTGCGGAAGTCTTCACCGTGATGGATGACCTCAAGCGTTTTCGCGTGCCGGTGCTGATCCTCTCCGGCGGCGAACCGCTGCTGCGTGCCGACATTTTCGACATCGCCACGCGCGCCAAGGCCATGGGTTTCTATGTCGGGCTGTCGTCCAACGGCACACTGATCGACGAGGGCAACATCGAGCGCATCGCCGCGGTCGGTTTTGACTACGTCGGCGTGAGCCTCGACGGCATCGCGCAGACGCACGACACCTTCCGCCGCATGGACGGCGCATTCGACAAGTCCATGCACGGCATCCGCCTGTGCAAGGATCGCGACATCAAGGTCGGCATCCGCTTTACCCTGACACAGGACAACGCCCACGATCTGCCCGCGCTGCTGCAACTGCTGGAGGACGAGGCGCTCGACAAGTTCTACCTGTCGCATCTGAATTACGCCGGGCGCGGCAACCGCAACCGCAAGACCGACGCCTACCACCGCACCACGCGGCAGGCGATGGACCTGCTGTTCGACACCTGCTGGCGCGCGCAGCAGGCCGGGCGGCCCAAGGAGTTCGTCACCGGCAACAACGACGCCGACGGCGTGTATCTGCTTTTGTGGGTGCGTAAGCATTTTCCCCACCTCGAGGCGCACATGCGCGCCAAGCTCGAACAGTGGGGCGGCAATTCCAGCGGCGTCAACGTCGCCAACATCGACAACCTGGGCAACGTCCATCCCGACACCATGTGGTGGAACCACAATCTGGGCAACGTGCGCGAGCGGCCATTCTCCGAGATCTGGATGGATACTTCCGATCCCATCATGGCCGGCCTCAAGGCGCGCCCGCGCACGGTCGGCGGCCGCTGTGGTGCCTGCGCGCATTTCGCCATCTGCGGTGGCAACACGCGGGTGCGCGCCTGGCAGGTGAGCGGCGACCCGTGGGCGGAAGACCCGGCCTGTTATCTCACCGACGAGGAGATCGGCGTTGAAGTGCATGCGTAGTCTCCTGTTCGGTTTCGCGTTCTTCGTGGCGGGCGCCGCGCTGGCCGACCCCGCACCCGACGCGGCGAAACGCTATGCGGAGCACTGCGCCAGTTGTCACGGCGCCGGACGCCTGGGCGGCATCGGCCCGGCGCTCCTGCCGGAAAACCTGTCGCGCCTGCGCCGCGGCGAGGCGGTCAAGGTCATCACCCAGGGTCGCGCCGCGAGCCAGATGGCGGGGTTCTCCGGCAAGCTCGCCGCGGCCGAGATCGAGGCACTCGCCGATTTCATCTACACGCCGCTGGCGCAGACGCCGGTGTGGGGCGCAAAGGAAATCGCCGCCACCCGCGTGCGTCATGTGCCATCGGCGAAACTGCCGGCGCGCCCCGTGTTCGAGGCCGATCCGCACAATCTCTTCGTGGTGGTGGAGCTCGGCGACCATCACGCCACCATCCTCGACGGCGACCGTTTCGAGCCGATCCACCGCTTCGCCACGCGCTTCGCCCTGCACGGCGGGCCCAAGTTCTCGCCCACCGGGCGCTTCGTCTACTTCGCCTCGCGCGACGGCTGGATCAGCAAGTTCGACCTCTACAGCCTGAAGACCGTAGCCGAGGTGCGCGCCGGCCTCAACACGCGCAACCTCGCCGTGTCCGGAGACGGGCGGACGCTCCTGGTCGGCAACTATCTGCCGCACAGCCTGGTGCTGCTCGACGCCACCGACCTGCGCGTCATCAAGGTTATTCCCACCGTCGGGCAGGACGGCGTCTCCTCGCGCGTGTCCGCCGTGTACCAGGCCGAGCCGCGTGGCAGCTTCGTCGCGGCGCTGAAGGACACCCGCGAAGTGTGGGAGATCGACTACACGAAGCGGGACTTTCCCGTACGCCGCATCGCGGTCGACGACTACCTCGACGACTTCTTCTTCGACCAGTCCTACAAGCTGCTGATCGGCAGCGCGCGCGACAGCCACAAGGGGCAGGTGGTCGACCTCGATTCCGGACAGAAAATCGCGGAACTGGCCCTTCCCGGCATGCCGCACCTCGGCTCCGGCATCACTTGGGACTATCAGGGGCACCCGGTCATGGCCACGCCCAACATGAAGGCGGGTGTGGTGAGTGTCATCGACATGCAGACCTGGCAGACGGTGAAGGAGATCAAGACGCTCGGCCCCGGCTTCTTCATGCGCAGCCACGAGAATACGCGCTACGCCTGGACCGACGGTTTCGCCACCGGCGATCCGGCGAGCCGCGACGTGATGCACCTCATCGACAAGGACACGCTCGAAGTCGCGCACGTGCTGCGCCCCGAACCCGGCAAGACCGCGGCCCACGTCGAATTCACCCGCGACGGCAAATACGCGCTGGTGAGCATCTGGGAAAACGATGGCGCGCTGGTGATCTACGACGCAGACACCCTGCGGGAGGTCAAGCGCATCCCGATGAAGAAGCCCTCCGGCAAGTACAACGTGTACAACAAGATCACCCGTTCGGCCGGCACCAGCCACTGATCCGCGTCACGACGATGGGGTGGGCAGGGCAGGGCGGTATTCGCCAGGCGGCGCTGGCGCTGAGCCTGATGGTATGGGTCGCGCTCGCGCGTGGCGGCGCTGACGCGCCGGTATGGCCAGGCGACGAGGCTGCCATCCGCGCCTCGCGCTCCGTGCATGCGGCGCCGCAGGATGCGCCCGCCCACGCTACCGACCTGCGCACGCTCGTGCTGCTGGCTGACCCCACCGACCGCCAGCTCACCCTGCTCGACGGAGACGGCTTTGTTCCGCTGCGGCGCATCGTCCTCGATCACGCACTCACGGACGCGCCGCCGGTCTCGCCAGACGGCCGCTTCGCCTTCCTCGCCACGCGTGACGGCTGGGTGCGCAAGCTTGATCTCCCCGCCCTGCGCAGCGTGGCGGAAATTCGCGTCGGCAGCGAATTGCGCAGCGTGGCGCTGTCCGCGGACGGCCGCGTCTTGATGGCCGGCAACGCCGCCCCGCACACTCTGGTGGCACTGGACGCGGACGATCTCGCGCTCATCCGCCGCATTCCCGTGCATAACAAGGACGGGCTCGGCTCGGGCGTCGCCCGCGTGGTCGATGCCACGCCGCGGCACAGCTTCATCGCCGTCTTCAGCGACCTGCCCGAAGCCTGGGAGATGTCCTATGAGGTGAATCCCCAGCCGGTCTACGAGGGGCTGGTGCACGACTTCAAGCTGCGCGAAGGTCACGTCGTCGAAGGCCCGTTCGCGCCGCGCCGCAGCCGTCTCGACACGCCCATCGCGGACTTTTTCTTCGAGCCGTCCTTCGAGCACATGATCGGCGTGTCGCCCGACGGCGCGACCGCGCACGTCGTGCATCTCGACGTGCGCCGCGCGATTCGGCGCACGCCGCTGCCCGGCCGTCCGCACGCCGGCGGCGCCACGGCCTGGGCGCATGCCGGGCGCCCCGTGCTCGCGCTGCCGAACTGCGCGGAGGGTGTGGTCAGCGTGCTGGATCGCGATACCTGGCAGGTGTTGCGACACATCGCCGTCGGTGCACCCGGGTGCCGTCTCACCAGCCACGACGCCAGCCCTTACGTCTGGCTGGGCGGCTTCGACGGCGCGCTGCGCGGCTGTTTCGTCTTCATCGACAAGGCGAAGCTCGTAGCCGCCGGCCGTGTTTGCCCGCAGCCCGGCGCGGCAGCACGCCTCGCCTTCAGCCGCGGCGGCCGGCATGCGCTGGTGAGCGTGGGCGGCACGCTCGTCGTCTACGACAGCGCCAGCTTGCAGGAAGTGAAGCGTGTGCCTTTGCAGGCGGCGGCGCCCGCTGGCCCGCATCGCTGATCCCCGCTGGCGGAAGGCCCCCGGTTTGCGGCAGACTTGCGCCTTGCCCCCAGGAAAACCCGCCATGATCGAACTTGCTCCCTACGCCGCTCAGTCCGCCACGAGCCGCGGCCGCCTGCACACCGAACCCCCCGCCGCGCCACGCTCGGAATTCCAGCGCGACCGCGACCGCATCATCCATTCCACCGCCTTTCGCCGCCTGGAATACAAGACCCAGGTGTTCGTCAACCACGAAGGCGATCTTTTTCGCACGCGCCTCACCCACAGTCTCGAAGTCGCGCAGATCGGCCGCACCATCGCCCGCCTGCTCCATGTGAATGAGGATCTCGTCGAGGCCGTCGCGCTGGCGCACGACCTTGGTCACACCCCCTTCGGCCACGCTGGACAGGACGCGTTGAACGCCTGCATGCGCGAGCACGGCGGCTTCGAACACAACCTGCAATCGCTGCGCGTGGTCGACCTGCTGGAAGAGCGCTATGCCGAATTCGACGGGCTGAATCTCAGCTTCGAGGCGCGCGAAGGCATTCTCAAGCACTGCTCGCTCGCTCACGCGGAGAAGCTCGGCGAGGTCGGGCGGCGCTTCATCGACAAGCAGCAGCCCTCGCTCGAAGCGCAGATCGCCAACCTCGCCGACGAGATCGCCTACAACAACCACGACGTCGACGACGGCCTGCGTTCCGGCCTCATCACCCTGGAACAATTGAGCGAGGTACAGATTTTCGCCCGTCACCTCGACGAAGTGCGCGCGAAATATCCGGTGCTCACGGGTCGCCGCGTCGTCACCGAAACCGTACGCCGCATCATCAACACCCTGGTCCTCGACCTCGTCGATACCACCCGCGCCAACATCGAGCGTGCCGGCGTCACGAGCATCGACGAGGTGCGCGCCGCCCCGCCTCTCGCCGCGTTCAGCCCCGCCCTGCTCGACGAGCACCGCGAACTCAAACGCTTTCTGCTGCGCCACCTGTACCGGCATTACAGGGTCGCGCGCATGAGCGCGAAGGCCAGCCGCATCATCAGCGACCTCTATGCCGCCTTCACCGGAGATGCCCGCCTGCTGCCGCCCGAGCACCAGGAACGCGAATCCCTCGAAGGCGCGCGCGCCGTCGCCGACTACATCGCCGGCATGACCGACCGCTACGCCATGCGCGAGCACCGGCGGATCTTTGCGGTGGAGGAGACATGGATCTGAGCGGGGATGGTGCGTCGCCGGAAGCCTGCACGGTGCAGTTCGGGTGCGCGCGCCAGCCGGATCAAGGGTCCGGACCGCGGCGTTCATCGGGGTGACGAACGATTCGGCATCTCCTATGATGAAAACCGCTTCGGCTGAATCGGAATGCGCGAAGCGGCTCGCAGGGAGGACATGTGCGCACCGAATTGGCGGGGTTGTCGCCGGCGTATTTCGGCATGGTCATGGCGACGGGCATCGTTTCGCTCGCGGCACACCTGCTGGCGATGCCGTTCGTGGCCAGCGCATTGTTCCTGCTCAACTGCGTCGTCTATGTCGTACTTTGGTGTCTCACCATCCTGCGGCTCGTACGCTACCCGCGCCGCTGCTTCGAGGACCTGATCGATCATCTGCGCGGTCCCGGTTTCTTCACGGCCGTGGCGGCCACCTGCATTCTCGGCAGCCAGTTCGTGCTGCTCGTTGCGGAATACCGCGTCGCCATGGTGCTCTGGGGCTTTGCCGCCGTGCTGTGGGTCGGTCTCACCTACGCCGTCTTCACCGGCTTTACGGTCAAGGAGCACAAACCCCCGCTGGAGAAGGGAATCAGCGGCGCCTGGCTGCTGGCTGTGGTGGCGACGCAATCGATCGCGGTGCTCAGTGCATTGCTGGCAGCGCATACCGAGCAGCCACACCGGATCGAGATGAATTTCCTCGCGCTTTCCATGTGGCTATGGGGCGGCATGCTCTACATCTGGATGATGTCGCTGATCTTCTACCGCTACACCTTCTTTTCGTTCTCGCCCGGCGACCTGTCGCCACCCTACTGGATCAACATGGGCGCCATGGCGATATCGGCCCTGACCGGAGCGCTGCTCATCCTGAACTCGCACGACGCCCCGTTCCTGCTGTCACAGGTGCCCTTCATCAGGGGGTTCACGGTCTTCTACTGGGCGACCGGTACGTGGTGGATCCCCATGCTGCTGATCCTCGGCATCTGGCGCCACGGCTATCGGCGTTTTCCACTGAAGTACGATCCGCTCTACTGGGGTGCGGTCTTTCCCCTCGGCATGTATGCAACGAGCACGCATCAGATGATCCAGGCGCTGGGGCTCGACTTCCTTCGTGTCGTGCCGGAGATTTTCGTCTGGGTCGCACTCGTCGTCTGGACGCTGGTATTTGCCGGCTTTGCGCGCCACCTGTTGCAGCAGGTGGCGGCGTTTCGTCTGCCGGGAAGGGGGGCATGATTGGCCGCTGGAGCAAGGCAGGTCCCGAGGGGCCGTGCGTGATCTGAGGCTCAGCGCTTCTCCCCCGGCGGCAGCGTGCGTGCCGCCACCCAGCAACTGATTTCGCGCGCACCGGCGCGCTTGAAGGTGGCAGCGAGCTCGTCGAGGCTGGTGCCGGTGGTCATGACGTCGTCGACGAGTGCGATGTGCAGGCCGGCGACGTCGCCGCCGCAGGCGAACGCGCCGCGCACGTTGCGGCGGCGTGCGTCGTATTTCAGCGCGACCTGCGGCGGGGTGTCGCGCACGCGGCGGCAGCAATCGGCATCCAGCGGCAGGCCGAGCTGTTCGGCGACGACGCGCGCGAGCTCGGCGGCGGGGTTGAAGCCGCGCTGGCGCAGCCGCGCGGGATGCAGCGGCATGGCGACGAGACGGTCGGGGCGGGGTGCATCGGCGGCGGCTTCGGCGAGGCAGGTGCCCAAGAGCGGCGCGGCGGCGAGCTGGCCGCCGTATTTCAGGCGCGGCACCAGGCGGTCGGCGGGGAAGGCGTAGGCCAGCGCGGCGACGGTGCGGTCGAACGCCGGCGCACGCTGGAGGCAGGCGCCGCAAACGCTGCCGTCGGGTGTGGGGCTGGCGCAGCGCGGGCAGTGCGGCTGGGTGTGCCACGGCAGGTCGTCCAGACAGGCGGTGCAGACGGGATATACGCCAGCGTCCGCCCCGCACAGCAGGCAGGCCGGGGGCATGAGTTGCCTGAATAGTGAGCGAATGTTCAATTCTTGTCTGGTCTGTATTTGACAGCCGCGGCCGCGCCCCCGAAAATGCGCGCCATGACCGCGCACCGCCTCATTTCCGCATCGTCCTGCCGCCGCGCTGCGCAACTGTTCAACATCTTCACTGTGGCCGCGCTGCTGGTCTCGCTCAGCGCGCTCCTCATCGGCAAACTTTTGGCTGACCAGCACGTCACGTTTCTGCCCCTGGTGATGTCGCTGCCGCCGATCATGATCTGGCTGGGCGCGTCGATTTTCGTCTACGCCAGCATCGCCCACCACCCCAACGCGCGTGCCGTGCATTACAACAAGTGGGCAGGCTACCGCTTTTATGGCGTGATGGGGAGCCTGATGGTGTTCGGACCGGGCATCTACGGTCTGTTCGACGGCTGGCAGGGGCTGGTTCTGGTGCAGGGGCTCGCGGTGGCGATCATCGTGCCCTGGGCGCTGTACGACATTTATCGGGCGGCGCGCGAGCCGTGGCAGGACATGGATATCGAGGTCGAGGAATGAACGACATGACGACGCCGGGCATCGGCGCTGCTTCCCTTTCCACTACGGAGATGCCGCCGCATGCGCTCGACGCCATCCAGGCGCTGTTCGAACTGCCGTTCGCCGACCTGATGTTCCGCGCACAGACCGTGCATCGCGCACATTTCGATCCGAACCGCATCCAGCGTTCCACGCTGGTGTCGATCAAGACCGGCGGCTGCCCCGAGGATTGCAGCTACTGCCCGCAGTCGGCGCGCCACGATACCGGCGTCGAAAAACAGGCGATGCTCGCGCTCGACACCGTGCTGGACGCCGCGCGTGCCGCACGCGACGCCGGTGCCACGCGGTTCTGCATGGGGGCGGCCTGGCGCGGGCCGAAGCCGAACGATCTCGGCTCCGTGGTGGAGATGGTGCGCGGGGTGAAGGCGCTGGGGCTGGAGACCTGCGCCACGCTCGGTCTCCTGAAGGACGGCCAGGCGGAGGAACTGAAGGCGGCCGGCCTCGACTACTACAACCATAATCTCGACACCGCACCCGAATTCTACGGTGAGATCATTTCCACGCGGGCCTACCAGGATCGCCTCGACACCCTGACGCGTGTGCGCGGAGCGGGATTGCGCGTCTGCTGTGGCGGCATCGTCGGCATGGGCGAGTCCCGCGTGCAGCGCGCCGGCCTCATCGCGCAACTCGCCGCGCTCGACCCCCAGCCTGAGTCGGTGCCGATCAACATGCTGGTGCGTGTCGAAGGCACGCCGCTGGCCGACGCGCCGGCGCTCGATCCCCTGGAGTTCGTGCGCACCGTGGCGGTGGCGCGCATCGCGCTGCCGCGAAGCCTGGTGCGCCTGTCCGCCGGGCGCCAGCAGATGAGCGACGCGACGCAGGCGCTGTGCTTCCTCGCCGGCGCCAATTCCATCTTCTACGGCGACAAGCTCTTGACCACCGGCAACCCCGAGTGGGAACGCGACCAGCGGCTGTTCGATACGCTGGGACTGCAACCGCTGTGACCCACGCGGCGCTGGCCCGCCTGCAGCAGGGGCTGGCCAAGGCACGCACCGAACATCTGGCGCGTACCCATACGGTGCGCGACGGCAGATCGGGTGCTGCGCTCGAAATCGACGGGGAGACGCTGCTCGCCTTTTGCAGCAACGACTACCTGGGCCTGGCCGCCGATCCCGCGCTGGTTGCCGCCGCGCACGCCGCGCTCGAGGTGTGCGGCGTGGGCGCCGGCGCCGCCCATCTCGTCAGCGGGCAGCACCGCTACCACCACGAGTTCGAGACCGCGTTCGCGCGCTTCGTCGGCAAGCCCGCGGCATTGCTGTTCTCGTCCGGCTATCAGGCCAATCTGGGCGTCATTCCCGCGCTCGCCGGGCGGCGCAGCGAAGTGTTCGCCGACCGCCTCAACCACGCCTCGCTCGTCGACGGCGCGCAGTTGTCGGGCGCCGCCTTCACCCGCTATCGCCACCTCGATCTCGCGCAACTGGAAGGCCAGCTCGCGGCGAGCAAGGCGGCGGACAAGCTCATCGTCTCCGACCTGGTGTTCAGCATGGACGGCGACATCGCGCCGGTCGACGCGCTGCTCGATCTCGCCGAACGCCACGACGCCTGGCTCTATCTCGACGACGCGCACGGCTTTGGCGTGCTCGGCGACGGGCGTGGCGGGCTCACCGAACGCGCGCGCGCCAGCGACCGCGTGATCTATCTCGCCACCCTGGGCAAGGCGGCCGGCGTCGCCGGCGCCGCGGTCGCCGCGCACGCCGACGTCATCGCCTGGCTGGTGCAGACGGCGCGCACCTACGTCTATACCACCGCAACGCCGCCGCTGCTCGCCGCCTGTCTCGTGGAGAGCCTGCGCCAGATCGCGGCGGGCGATGCGCGGCGTGCTCATCTCGCTGCCCGCATCGCGCAGTTGCGCAGCGGGCTCGCCGAGCTGCCGCGCGGCACGCTCATGGCGTCGCAGACCGCGATCCAGCCTCTCGTCATCGGTGACAACGCCGAGGTGCTGCGCGTCGCGCACGCGCTACGCGCACGCGGCCTGTGGGTGCCGGCGATCCGTCCACCCACCGTGCCGGCCGGCAGCGCGCGCCTGCGCATCACCCTGTCGGCGCTGCACAGTGAAGCCGACATCACCCGCCTGGTGGAAGCGCTCCATGCCGTCATTTAGCGTGAAACTCGCGTTGCGAGACTTTGTCCCCCTCTCCCGCTTGCGGGAGAGGGCGGGGAGAGGGAAACGTTCAAGGCGCTCGTCGTTTCATGTTCCGGAGCGGTGAATCGCCATGAACGTTAGACCGATCATCGTGCTCCTGCACGGCTGGGGCATGAACGCGCGTGTGTTCGATGCCCTCGCCGCGCGACTCGCAGGGGACTTCGACGTGCACGCGGCCGACCTGCCGGGGCACGGCGGCCGCGCACCGCTGGCGGCGAACACGCTCGCCGCCTGGGCCGACGATTTCGCGCACACCGTGCCCGACGGCGCGACGCTTGTCGGCTGGTCGCTCGGCGGGCAGGTCGCACTGCGCGCCGCGATCGACCACCCGCAGCGCATCGCGCGGCTGGTGCTGCTGGCGACGACGCCGCGCTTCGTTGCCGGCGCCGGCTGGGCGCACGGCATCGCGGCGGCCGATCTCGACGCCTTCGGTGCGGCCCTGCTCACCGACCCCGAGGCCACCTTGCTGCGCTTTCTCAGCTTGCAGACGCGGGGCATGGACGATCAGCGCGCGCTGCTCCAGCAACTGCGGCAGACGCTCTTTGCTGCGCAGCCCGCGGATCCGGCTGCGCTTGCCGCTGGACTCGATATCCTGCGCACCACCGATCTGCGCGCCGAACTGCCGCGCATCGCGCAGCCGACCCTGGTGCTGCACGGCGCGCTCGACACCCTCACGCCATCCGGTGCCGGCGCGTCGCTTGCGGCCGCGCTGCCGCACGCGCAGCATGTGGCCATCACGCGCGCCGCGCACGCGCCGCACCTGTCGCATCCCGAGGCGGTGGCGGCGGCGCTGGGAGGATTCGTGCGTGGCGAATGAGCGGGATCATCGCGTGCTTTCCGATCCGCGAGCGAGCGTGGACATGGAGAGAGAAGCGGGCGAGGGGGCGAGCGCCACATCCACACCGGCCCCTCTCCCCAACCCTCTCCCGCAAGCGAGAGAGGGGGCAAACGCCATGCCCACATCGATTAACGCCCTCGATTTCGCCGAGGTGCGCCGCGCCTTCGACCGCGCCGCACCGAATTACGACGCCCACGCCGTGCTGCAGCGCGAGGTGGGCGAGCGCCTGCTCGCACGCCTCGATTACGTGAACCTGCAACCCCAGCGCGTGCTCGATGCCGGCTGCGGCACGGGGCATGGCCTTGCACAGTTGCGCGCGCGCTATCCCGATGCCGGCCTGTACGGCCTCGACATCGCGCCGCGCATGCTCGCCGCGGCGCGTGCACGTGTGCCGCAGCCGGGCTGGGCGCAGCGCACGCTGCAACGTTTCACGCCGCAAAGTGCGCGTCCCACGCAGCTCCTGTGCGCCGATCTCGGTCGCCTGCCCCTGGCGGCGAACAGTGTCCAGCTGGTCTGGTCGAGCCTGGCGCTGCAATGGGCGCGCGATCTCGAAGATGCGCTCAGGGGCTTTCATCGCGTGCTCGCGCCGGGCGGCCTCCTGATGTTCGCCACCTTCGGTCCCGATACGCTGAAGGAACTGCGCGCCGCTTTCGGCGCGATCGACGATGCCCCGCACGTCAACCGTTTCGTCGACCTGCACGACATCGGCGACATGCTGGTGCACGCCGGCTTCGCGCATCCGGTAATGGAAATGGAAATGCTCACCCTCACCTACACGGATCTTGCCGCGCTGATGCGCGATCTCAAGGGCCTCGGTGCGCACAACGCGGCGATTGCACGCCGGCGCGGCCTGTTCGGCAAGACGACCTGGACGCGGCTGGAGGCGGCTTACGAAGCGCATCGTGCCGGCGGCCGCCTGCCCGCCACCTTCGAAGTGATCTATGGCCACGCCTGGGCCGGCGACAAGACCCGCCTCGAGGACGGCCGCCAGGTGATCCAGATGAGAATCGCGCGCAAGCGGGGCGGATTGAGCGGATGACCCGCGGAACATCCGCTTCCCGCGGCTATTTCGTCACCGGCACCGACACCGGCGTCGGCAAGACGCGCGTCGCGGTGGCGCTGGTGCATGCGCTGCGTGCGCAGGGCCTGCGCGTCGCAGTGATGAAGCCGGTGGCCGCGGGCTGCGCGCCGGGGATGCCGAACGAGGACGTGAGCGCGCTGATTGAGGCGGCCAATGTCGCCGCCGATATCGATGACGTCAACCCCTATCGCTTCGCGGCGGCGATCGCGCCGCACATCGCCGCCGCGCAAATGGGCGTGCGCATCGAACTGGATCGCGTCGGCGACGCGTACACGCGCCTGGCGGCGCGCGCCGATGCGGTGGTGGTCGAAGGCGCGGGCGGTTGGCGCGTGCCGCTCGGCGAAGACGAAGACATGGACGATCTTGCCGCGCGTCTCGGGCTGCCGGTGCTGCTGGTCGTCGGCTTGCGCCTGGGCTGTCTCAACCACGCGCTGCTCACGGCGGACGCGATCGTGCGGCGCGGCCTGCCCTGGGCGGGCTGGGTCGGCAACGTCATCGATCCCGCGATGGCGTGCCTGGAAGACAATCTCGCAGCGCTGCATCGGCGCCTGCCCGGCCCGTGTCTCGGTGTCGCGCCCTGGGAACCCGGGCCGCTGACCAGGTCGCATTGGCGACTTGGCGTGTGAAAGGGTGAATTTTCAGGATATCCCCTCGTTCGGTGTGTCATTAACTGGATATTCGGACGGCATTGTTTTATATTGCTTCAAAGCCCGCCCCAGAGCCTTGGAATGATCCTCTCCCGAACCAGCCAGTACGCCGTCCAGGCGCTCATCTACATGGCGACGCAACCGAACGCGACGCCCGTGTTGAACAAGGACATCGCCTCCAAGCTCGGCGTGCCGGCGCCCTATCTCGCCAAGATCCTGCAGAACCTCGCCAAGGGCAACCTGCTGTTTTCCTTCCGCGGACGCCTGGGCGGGTTCTGCCTGCGCGAGTCGGGCGCGGAAATCACCCTCATGCAGATCCTGCTTCTGACCGAGGGTCCGGCGTTCACCCAGAGCTGTCTCTTGGGCCTGAAGAAATGCAGCGACGAAACGGCCTGTCCGCTGCACTTTCGCTGGAAACCGGTGAAGGCGAAGATCATCGATCTGCTGGAGGACACCACCCTGGACAAACTCGCCAAGGCGGTGGAATCGGGCAAGTATCGCCTGGCCGACATGCCCGGCCAGCTATTCGAGCAGCTGAAGGCGTGAAGGCCGGTATCGCGGTTCTCGCTTGCGTGGCCCTGTTCGGCCTCGCGGCGTGTCAGCCGCAGTCCCCGACCGCACAATTCGTCGCCACCGACATCACCGACGCCGGGTTGGGCGGGGGCTTCACGCTCGTCGATCACAGCGGACGCACCGTCACGCTGGCGGATTTTCGCGGCAAGGCCGTGGCGATGTTCTTCGGCTACACCCATTGTCCGGACGTCTGTCCGACCACGCTGTCCGATTTCGCCGAGGCCATGCGCCAGCTGGGGCCGGACGCCGCGCGCGTGCAGGTGATCTTCGTCAGCGTCGATCCCCAGCGCGACACCCCCGAGCTGATGGCGCAGTTCGTGCCGGCCTTCGATCCCAGCTTTCTCGGTGCCCATGCGCCCGGCGACGAACTCGCGCGCCTGGCGAAATCCTTCCGCGTGGTCTATCAAAAAACAGCGGTGAAGGGTCCCGACGATTATCTCATCGATCACAGCGCAGGCACTTATGTCTTCGATCCGCAAGGCCGTCTGCGCCTGCTGATGCCTTACGGCAGCAGCCCGAGCGCCATCGTCCAGGACTTGCGAACCCTGCTGGCCGCATCGGCCCCGCATTGATTCGGGCGCGGTGACCGGCCTTGCGGGTGGGCCGCGGCTTCTCTATAATCCGCGGTCTTTAACTTATACCAAGAATAATCTTTAATGGTATTTTAGGCGGTAAACCCGTTTACGGGCACAACAGGAGAGGTCCATGGCGACTGACACACATTCCGGCGCTGAACCCGCAGAGCAGTATAACTTCGATATCGTCAAGAAATTCGCCGTCATGTCCCTGGTGTGGGCGGTGGTCGGCATGTCGGTCGGCGTGTGGATCGCCTCCGAGCTTGCCTGGCCCTTCCTCAACTTCGACAGCCCGTATTTCTCCTTCGGCCGCTTCCGCCCGGTGCACACCAGCGCGGTGATCTTCGGCTTCGGTGGTTCGGCGCTGTTCGCCACCTCCTACTACGTCGTGCAGCGCACCTGCCAGGCGCGCCTGTTTCCCGACGGGCTGGCGAGCTTCACCTTCTGGGGCTGGCAGACGGTCATCGTGCTCGCCGCCGTCTCCTATGTGCTGGGCTACACGCAGGCCCGCGAATACGCCGAGATGGAATGGCCGATCGACATCCTCATTGAGGCCGTGTGGGTGAGCTACCTGATCGTGTTCGTCGGCACCATCATGCGCCGCAAGCAGCCGCACATCTATGTCGCCAACTGGTTCTACCTGGGCTTCATCCTTGCCACCGCGCTCCTGCACACCTTCAACAACCTGGCGATGCCCATCGACCTGTTCTCGATGAAGTCCTACAGCCTGTTCGCCGGCACCCAGGACGCGATGACGCAGTGGTGGTACGGCCACAACGCGGTGGGCTTCTTCCTCACCGCCGCCTTCCTCGGCATGATGTACTACTTCGTGCCCAAGCACGCCGGACGGCCGATCTATTCCTACCGCCTGTCGATCGTCCACTTCTGGGCGCTGTGCTTCATGTACATGTGGGTGGGCGGCCATCACTTGCACTGGACCGCGCTGCCGGACTGGACCTCGTCGCTCGCCGCCGCGTTCTCCATCCTGCTTCTGATGCCTTCCTGGGGCGGCATGATCAACGGCATCATGACCCTGTCGGGCGCCTGGGACAAGCTGCGCACCGACCCGATCATGCGCTTCATGATCGTCGCGCTGTCGTTCTACGGCATGTCGACCTTCGAAGGCCCGATGATGTCGCTGAAGGAAGTCAACGCACTCTCGCACTACACCGACTGGACCGTCGGCCACGTGCATTCCGGCGCGCTCGGCTGGGTGGCGATGATCTCCTTCGGCTCGCTCTATCACATGATGCCGCGCCTGTGGAACACCCGCATGTGGAGCCCGCGCATGGTCGAGTGGCACTTCTGGCTCGCCACTATCGGCATCGTGCTCTACATCGTCGCCATGTGGATTTCCGGCATCACCCAGGGTCTGATGTGGCGCTCCTTCGACGAGTTCGGCAACCTGCAATATTCGTTCGCCGAATCCGTCGCGAAGATGATGCCCTTCTACGCCATGCGTGCCATCGGCGGGATGTTCTTCCTCACCGGTGCGGCGATGATGGCCTTGAACATGTTCATGACCATCCGCCAGGGACAGCGCGAAAACGCCGCCGCCGTGGCGGGCAAGCTCGCACACGCGTGACAGGACAGGGAACCGCAACATGAACTTCAATTTCAAGCACGAATGGGTTGAAACCAACGTCGGCCTGATGGCCGTCCTCACCATGCTGGCGATCAGCGTCGGCGGCCTGGTCGAGATCGCGCCCCTGTTCCTCATCGACAAGACGGTGGAGAAGGTCGAGGGCGTGCGGCCCTATACCCCGCTGGAGCAGCGCGGCCGCGACATCTACATGCGCGAGGGCTGCTACACCTGCCATTCGCAGATGATCCGTCCGTTCCGCGACGAGAAGCTGCGTTACGGCCATTATTCGCTCGCCGCCGAGTCGCAGTACGACCATCCCTTCCAGTGGGGCTCCAAGCGCACCGGACCGGATCTTGCGCGCGTCGGCGGCAAGTACTCCAACGAGTGGCACGTGCAGCACCTGGTCGCGCCGCGCTCGATGGTCGAGGTGTCGGTGATGCCCAACTATCCCTGGCTCTTGACGAACAGGCTCGACATTTCCGACATCGAGCTGCGCATGAAGGCCTTGCGCAAGGTCGGTGTGCCGTATTCGCTGTCGCAGGCGGAGTACGACGCCAACGTCGCCAAGTTCGGCGAAACCGTCGCGCACCAGTTGCATATTCCGGACGCCCGCAAGAATCTCGTCGAGCAGGCCAACTTCGGCAACTACGACGGCGACCACTCGGGCATTTCCGAAATGGACGCGCTGGTCGCCTACCTGCAGGTGCTCGGCACCATGGTCGACTTCAGCAAGTACAGCGACGACGCCTTCGTCGACGTCCGTTGAGCGCGCGCGCCAGGGGCTGACATGGAATGGCTTTCGTGGTTTTCCCGTCCGGAGAACACCAAGCCGCTGGCGCTGATCATCTTTTTCGTCACCTTCATCGGCATACTGATCTACGTCTACGGCAGCCGGAAGCGCGGGCAGAAACTCGAGTCCTACCGCGATATCCCCTTCCTTGACGACCAGGACGCCAACAAGGACAAGCAATGAGCGATCACAAACCGTCTGCCCACTCCGTACAGACCACCGGCCACGCCTGGGACGGTGACCTGCAGGAATACAACAACCCGCTGCCCGCATGGTGGGTGTGGACCTTCTACGCCACGGTGGTGTTCTCCATCGTCTACTGGATCATCTATCCCTCGTGGCCGATCGGCAACACCTGGACCCCAGGCATCAAGACGGTCACCTACGTCAACAGCGAGGGCGAGACCAAGACGCACGGCTGGAACACGCGCGCGCTGCTGATGGCCGATCTCAACAAGGCCGCTGCTGCACAGAAGCCCTACTTCGACAAGGTCGCCTCCATGTCCTACGATCAGATCGCCAAGGACCCGGAGATGAGCGGCTTCATCCTCTCCGCCGGCCGCGCCCTGTTCTCCGACAACTGCGCACCCTGCCACCAGTCGGGTGGCCAGGGCGTGCCGAGCTTCTTCCCCAACCTCACCGACGACGACTGGCTGTACGGCGGCGGCTATGAGCGTATCCACGAAACCATCGTGCAGGGCCGCCGCGGCTACATGCCGGCGTTCAAGGAAGTGCTCGCCGACGCGCAGATCGACCAGCTCGCCAATTATGTCGCCAGCGTCTCCGGCATTGCGCACGACGCCAAGCTCGCCGCCGCGGGCGACCAGCTGTTCCACGGCAATGCCGCCGGCTGCTACATCTGCCACGGCGAAAACGCCAAGGGGCGCCAGGAGATCGGTGCGCCCAACCTTACCGACGCCGTGTGGCTGTGGGCCAAGGTCCCCGCGGCGCCGACGCCGGAGGGCAAGGTCGCGGCGATCCGCAGCGTCGTCGCCGAAGGACTGAACCGCGGTGTGATGCCCGCGTGGGGCGGCCGCCTGACCCCGGAACAGATCAAGGTGCTGACGGTCTACGTTCACGAGCTCGGCGGCGGCACCTGAGCCGCGCCGACGGCCCAACGCGAAGCCCCCGTTCTGCGGGGGTTTTTTTTCCCAACGCAGGTATGATCCTAGATGATCCACCCATGCTAGACGGCACCGAAAGCCAGCCCGCCCTCTACCAGAAGCGCATTCCGATCTTCACGCGCTCGGTGAAGGGACCGTTTCGGCGCTTCAAGACCGCCGTGTTCGCGTTCGCCTTCGCGGTGTATTTCCTGCTGCCCTGGCTGCCGTGGGCGCGGCTGGATGCGCCCTCGCAGGCGGTGCTGTTCGACCTGCCCGGCCGGCGTTTCCTGATTTTCGGCCTCACCGTCTATCCGCAGGACGTCATCTGGCTCGCCCTGCTGCTGTTCATTGCCGCGATCGTCCTGTTCCTTGCCACCGCGCTGGTCGGCCGCGCCTTCTGCGGATATTTCTGCTTCCAGACGCTGTGGACCGACTGCTTCATCTGGATCGAGCATTTCGTGCAGGGCGAGCGGCCGGCGCGGCAACGCCTCAACCGCCAGGCGTGGGACCGCGAGAAGATCCTCAAGGTCGGCGGCACCCACGCGCTTTGGGTGCTGGTGGCGTTCTGGACCGCAATGACCTTCGCCGCCTACTTCGCCTACGCGCCACAGCTGGTCGTCGATTTCTTCACCGGGCAGGCTGCGCCCGCCGCGTACATCACGGTGGGCATCCTTACCGCCTCCACCTATCTTGCCGCCGGCCTCATGCGCGAGCAGATCTGCACCTACGTCTGCCCCTATGGCCGCTTCCAGAGCGTGATGTACGAGCCGCAGACGCTTGCCGTACACTACGACGCCCGCCGCGGTGAAGGTCCGCATGGGCGCGCTGCCGCGCGTGCCGGCCAGCGCACCCTCGCGGAACGCCACGCGCAGGGCATCGGCGACTGCGTTAATTGCAGCCTGTGCGTGCAGGTCTGCCCGGCCGGCATCGACATCCGCGACGGCCTCCAATACAAGTGCATTTCGTGCGGCCTGTGCATCGACGCCTGCAACGGCATCATGGATTCGTTCGGTTTTCCGCGCGGACTCATCCGCTACGATTCCGAGGGCAACCTCGCCAGCGCGACGCCGGCCAGGCCACACCTGCACTGGAAGCGCCTCTCCGTGATCGGCTATGGCGCCGCGCTCGTGCTCATGACCGGTTTCCTGCTGTGGAGCATCGCCACGCGCGGCAGCTTCGACGTCGTCGTCAGCCAGGTGCGCCAGCCACTGTTCGTCGTGCTCTCCAACGGCGACATCCGCAACCGCTATCAGATTCGCATCACCCACAAGGGCGACGGCACGGAAACCTTCACCATCGGTGTGCGCGGCATTCCGGACAGCGCGGTCGATCTGGGCAACTTCCGCGAGATCGCCGTCCGTTCCGGCCACAGTGGATTGGTGCAGGCCAGCGTGCGGCTCGACCCCGCGCTCGCCGCGCGCACCCCGCGCGTCGAGTTCGTCATCGCGCCGCACGCGCACCCCGACGAGACGCGTACCGTCGGCGCCCATTTCGACGTGCCGGGCGGGCGTCCGTGAGCACGCTGGTCACGCTGTTCGGCGGGCTTGCCGGCGTCCTGCTGCTGTATTTCCTTGGCAGTTTCGTCCCCGGCCTGTCGCCGCGCCTGCGCGCCGGCGTCGCCGCGCTCATTCCTCTGCTCGCGTATTTCGTCCACGCCGCGGCGCACTGGCCGGGGCTCGACGTACTCGCCATCCACATCTCCGTATTCGCCGCCGCCGCGTACGCGCTCAATGCCATGACCGCCGCGCGCCGGCGCGGCGGCCGCGTGCACTGGGCGCCGGTCCTGCTGGTGGTGTTTCTCGGCGTCGTCGTCGTCGTCAACGCCGGGCTGTTGTACGTTTCCACGCGTGGCCTGCCCGCGCCGCTCGCGCGCTGGTGGCTCGGCGGCGAACGCGTTTACAGCGGCTTTTCCGGCGTCGTCGCCCACGGCCAGGATGCCGCCAAGGGTGTCTCCGCCGAACTCTCGCAGGCGCACCGCGAATCCGTTCTCGGCTGGCGTGTCGAACTGGCAGGGCTCGACAGCGACGGCCCCTCGCGCACCCTGACGGTGCGCGTGCGCGACCGCACCGGCCTGCCCGTCGAGCGCGTCGAGGCCGAACTGCGCCTGTTGCGCCCCGGTGCTACCCAGCCCGCGCATACACTGGCGCTGAACGCGATCAATCCCGGTGAATACCGCGCCGTCCTCGAACTCCCCGCCGCCGGCCGCTGGCTTGCCGAACTGCGCCTGCAGCGCGACGGTACCGAACGCTATCGTGACACCCGCGAGGTCGTCGTCCAGTGAGCGGCATCCTCGTCTTCCTCCTGCTGCTGTCCGGCCTGTTCGTCCTGCTCATCGTCGTCGGCGTCCTGTGGTCGATCCGCAGCGGCCAGTTCGACGATCTCGAAGGGCCCGCCGCGCGCATCCTCATGGACGACGACGACCCGCGGCTTCCCACCCACCGCTTGAACGCGGCCCCCGATTCGCCTACCATTTCCCCAACCCGGACGGAGCACACGCAATGAAACACCTTCTCACTTTCCAGGGCTTCCCCATGGTCGTCGTCATCGCCTTGATCGTGTGGTCCTGGTTCAGCATCCTCTCGGTGATCGTCGCCAAGCTGTTCTGAGCGGGTGGGCGCGGCGCGCCCGTGCGAGGTACCCGCCAGAAACGAACAGGCCCCGCACACGGCGGGGCCTTTCCCGGGCTGTCGTACCGGTCAGGCGGGGATCATCTCGCGCATTTTCTTCAGCGCACGCGCCTCGATCTGGCGGATGCGTTCGGCCGATACGCCGTATTCCGCGGCCAGTTCATGCAGCGTCGCCGCCTCGTCCTCGGTCAGCCAGCGTGCCTGGATGATGTGGCGGCTGCGCGCATCGAGGGTTTCCAGCGCCGCGGCAAGACCCGTGTGGCGCAGGCGTTCGGTCTGCTCGCGTTCCAGTTTCTGCGCCGGATTCTCGTCCGGGCTCGCCAGGTAGGCGAGTGGGCGGTAGCCGTCCTCATCATCGTCGACCATCGGGTCGAGCGAGATGTCGTGACCCGTCAGGCGGGTTTCCATCTCCAGCACGTCCTTGCGGCTGACGTTGAGCTCGCGCGCCACGGCGTCCGCTTCCTTCACCGTCAGCGCGTTGAGCGACTGCTTCAGGCTGCGCAGATTGAAAAACAGCTTGCGCTGCGCCTTGGTCGTGGCGACCCGCACCAGACGCCAGTTGCGCAACACGTATTCATGGATCTCCGCGCGGATCCAGTGCACAGCGAACGACACCAGCCGCACACCGCGATCGGGATCGAAACGCTTCACCGCCTTCATCAGGCCGACATTGCCTTCCTGGATCAGGTCCGCGTGCGGCAGGCCGTAGCCCAGATAGTGCCGCGCCACGCTCACCACCACGCGCAAGTGCGACAGCACGAGCTGGCGCGCCGCATCGAGATCCTCATGGTCGCGCCACGCCTTCGCGTAGCGTTGCTCCTCTTCCAGGCTCAACAGCGGATAACGGCTGACCGTCTGGATGTAGCTGTCGAGGCTGTAGGCTGCGGGAACCGGCAAGGCCATGGATTGCGTCATGTATGGATTTCCCTCCGTAACAAATTTTATTTTAGCACTCTAGGCCTCTGAGTGCTAAGGAAGCGCGGAGTTCCGGCATGGAGGGTTTGTTCCCAACTAATAGAGTCGTAAACAGGTGAATATAGTCGTAAACACTTGCCCAACACCCCGGGCAGAAGAAGTTAGGGGGTGCTCACTCTACAGCGACTGGTAGTAAAGCCGGATTTTGGCGGCCATCAGTTCCCGCCGCCGCTTGAGAAACTCGTCGAACTGCGCCACATCCATGTCCATGACAGCCTCAGGCACGCAGTTGGCGGCGAGGTTGGCCTTGAGCGTCTGCGCATCGGCAATCGCGCCATACTTCATCGGTCCGCCGCTGCATTGCGCCTGGATGTCGGCGAAGTAGGCGCGCGGCGGCTTGTTGCCGATCTTGATGTTGATCTCCTCCTGGGTGTAGGCGTAGTTGGCGATCTGGTTGTATTGGCTGCGCGTGAGTCCGGCCTTTTTGAGCAGGTCGCGCGGGAAGACGTGGTGGATGTCGCCGAGGTGGCTCACCAGCTCGCGCACCGTGATGTCCTTGGAGAGCAGGCCGGTATCGTTGGCGCGAACCTGCGCGGCCACGAACACCCAGAAGTAAGGGCTGCTGGTGCCGGAGGTTTCCAACTGCTGCACCAGGCCCACCTCCCAGAACGCGGGTGACAGCTCGGCCTGTTCGACCTTGGCCAGGATGTCGTCAAAGTCTCCCGCCGCGATCTGGCGGATGTCCTGGTCGAACTGCGTCTCGGCGGAACCGGAATAGCGGCCCGTCAGCACCGACATCACGAACCAGCGCCGCACATAGGATTCGATCTGCCCGTCGTGGATACCCTGAGCCCGCAGGCGCAGATAGACGATATAGGCGAAGTTCAGCGCACCCTGGGTGCGGATCATCTCGGTGATGATGAAGCCCGCCGACTTGACGATCATCACGAAGCGCTTGAAGTGGGACTCGTTGATGAAGTCGAGCACGCCCTCGTTCAGCCTGGCGAACGACGCCTCGGCGATGGCCGCCTCGTAGTTCTTCGTCTCGAAGTTCCGGCCCGAGAGCAGGCTCACCAAATCGGCCAGCTTGCCGCGCCCGAACTCACTGGTGAACGCCACGCGCAGCAGGTCGTTGTAGCTCGGGTCGTAGAGGTCGTCGCTCTCGTTGCGCAGCCAGGCCATCTTCTGGAAGTAAGGCGACGCCGCGAACTCGGCATCGTTGTCCTTGATGAAGCCATAGAATTCCGGCGCCACCGCCAGGTGGCAGAAATAGTCGATGCACTTCCTGAGCTGCTGGCCGCCGTAGCGCAGGTCGGCGGCGATCTTGGACATGACGAAGTCCGCCTGTGAGAGCACCGTGCCCTTGGAGTTGATGCGGATGAAGATTTCCGTGACCGTCTCGATGTCCAGGTCGTGGGACAACTCGATCAGGCCGATCTGCTTCTTGGCGATGTCGGTCAGGTTGGCCAGCGACTCCTCGACCTTGTCCTCGTCGGCCTCCGGGTTGGCATCCAGATATTGGCGGATCGCCTTGGTCAGCTTGATCTCGCCGCCTACCATGGGGGCGATGTCCGGAATCCAGGCCGCATTCTTGGTGATCGCCGGGTTGCTCACCTCGAAGCGCTCCTCGATGGGGTGGAAGGCAATCGAGACGCGCACCTTGCGGTATTCCTTGTTGACCACCGGCTGGCCCAGCACTGCCGCCGTCAGCGCGGTGATGCGCTGCTGCCCGTCGATCAGGATCATCTTGCCCGAGGCCGTGCTACCGTCCTTCAGCTTCACATCCGGGTTGCGCCAAGCGATCAGGTAGCCGACCGGGAAACCCTGATAGAGCGAATCCAGCAGGTCGCGCACCTGCGAGGCATCCCAGACGAAGGGACGCTGGATTTCCGGGATGGCGATCTCGCCCTCACGCACCTTGGAGAGCACGCTCTCGATCAGGTATTGGTTGACGGCGTATTTCTGGGTTTTCATTTTGCCTATCCCTTGGCGTCGTTTGCCACGCCGCTGATGACATGGCCGGTTGGGCCTGCCTCGGCGGCAGAGTCGCAGTGCCGTACTTGATCGTCAAAGAAAAAATCCGGCTCGAATTCTTTCAAGAACGGCCCTTTTTCCAACCCTCCCAGGAACATTGCTTCGTCAACAGCGATATTCCAGTCCATCAAGGTGCGAATGGCACGTTCATGGCCAGGAGAACTACGGGCTGTAACCAACGCAGTGCGGATACGCATGGGCACGGCGGAGGAACGTGACGCGGCCTGCAGGTTATGCAACGCAGCCAACAGCGGCTTGAACGGTCCGGGCGGCAATGGGCACATAGCATTGCGCTTTTCGTGTGCCTGAAATTCGTCCAAGCCTTGTGTCTGGAAAACTCGCTCGGCCTCGTCCGAAAACAGTACCGCGTCGCCGTCGAATGCAATACGCAGTTCATCGGCATGGCGTTCGGCATCCACCAATGATTTTGAATAGACGCGGGCAGCCGGATAACCCGCCGCCAACGCATCTTTCACGTCGCTGTCGTTGGCTGACAGGAACAGATGCGCCCCCAGCGGTTTGAGAAACCGATAGGGCGAGCGCCCGCGCGTAAACACGCCGCGTTCCAGCTTGAGCTGCGCCGCTTCCGCTGAACGGAACACGCGTAGCCCCGAAACCGGGTCATTACGCGACAGAATGACCACCTCGACCCGATGCGCCCCATCGCCGTTGAACGCCAACAGTTTCTTGACCAGCGGGTAGGCGACGCCATGCGCCGCCGGCGCATCCAGCCGTTCCAACTGGTATTGTGAATACACCGTGTCGCCTTGTTCATCGAACACACGGTTCTCTTCCTCGAAATCAAACAGCGCGCGTGAAGAGAGCGCTACTACAAATTTGCCATCCAGAGATACGGGCATCCTGCCTCCGGTTCAGTGTGGGTTGAAAGTGCGCGCCAATAACGCATCGAAGGCGGCTTGGGCCTTGTCGGCGGCTGCGGATTGCTGGGATTGGATTGACCGAACCTGTCCAACTTTATCCACGAAATCACGCTGCATCGACATTGGCGGGATGGGCACCCCGAGCGATTTCACATCCTGCTGGTTGATGCTTGACTGGTTGATCGCATGCTTTGCCTTGGACAGGAAGTGCGACTTTGCATGCGCGGTTTGCAGCAACTCGATCACATACTCAGGCAAGGCGCGGGTTTCATCGATTGTGAGGCGCATCATGTTCGACTCGAAGACCGTGTCTTCACTCAGTGCCGGAATGATGGTGCTTTTGCCGAGGTATTCGGGACTGTTGACTCGGTTGATGACGAGATCGCGCGGGCGCAGTCGGAATCTTGCGCATTCCTCCGGGGTCAAGGTAACGCGCTTCAATGTCTTCAAGTCCCGGACCTGCCCATCGTAGAAGGCGTCAATCCGCAGGATCGGCGCTCCTTCTCCGTAGAGTGATCCATGTTTGTAAAGACCGTTTTGGGGGCCATCGGTGAGGAGTTCGCCAATCGTGGCCACCGCCCACCCCTTCGGATTCGTCGCCGGGTCACCGAACATGTCGAGGAACAGGGCGGGGATCAGTTCGGTGGCTTTCTTCTCCGCCTCGCGGCGCAGCCTCAGGATGCCCTCGGCGCGGGAGAGGAGGTCGACGATGCGGCGTTGTTCCGGCAGGGGCGGCAGGGGGATATCGAGCGCTTTAAGAATACTTTGGTTGATGTTCGGTTGCGCCACACCGCGCGCCGTACGATTCAATTCCGCATACTTTGAGTCCAAGAAATAACGCAGATAGCGCGGTTCCAGTTGGTCTGTGTCCTTTGGGACAACGCCGGCGATCGCCTGATTTGTTGCCGCCTCAATATCCAGAACTGCTGTCCGTCCAATGGTGGCAAAAATCGAGATCAGTACGGTGCCTGGCGGCAGTAATTTTGCGCTGCTGTTGCTAATCCCCGCCTCGGTGAGAGTTTCATCAGTTGCCACGATCACGCCTTGTAGCATGTCGGTGATCTTGACCCAAGGAATACCCCCGCCGAAGTATTCTCGCTTGGTTCGGGGTGGTGTCCCACCCGTGAATGTTTGGCATATATCCCCGAGCTTATGGGTCGGGCGCGTCATTCCACACTCTCCGACAATGCCATCCGCAACGCTTCCACTTCCTCCACAATCTCCGCCTCGATAGCCGCCAGCTCATCCAGCAGCTCGCGCGGGTCCTGATGCTCGACGGCGGTCTGGCTCATGGGCCGATAACGGCCCGCCGAGAGGTTGAAGTCGTTGGCGCGCAGCGTGGCCGCATCGGCGAACCACCAGTTGTGGGGCCAGATACGGCCCTTCGACTCCGCTTCGCTACGCTCAGGGCGAACGGCATCCTTTCCGTTCGTGCTGAGCGTAGGAGGCAAAGCCTCCGAAGTCGAAGCACACCATGTTTCCCAGCACGACTCCCTGTTTCGGTAGGCGGCGATCAGGCCGGGCAGGTCGTCGTCCTCGATGGGTGTGTCGTGGTTGGCGTCCAGCTTGTAGCCGTCGTTGTCGGCGTGGAGGAAGAGCACCTTGTCGGTGGTGGCTGAATGCCCTTCGACTCCGCTGTCGCTACGCTCAGGGCGAACGGGTTTGCGGAAGATCAGCACGGAGGTCTTCACGCCCGAGTAGGGCTGGAACACGCCGCCCGGCAGCGAAAGCACGGCCTCGACCCGGTTGTTCTCGATGAGCTGGCGCCGCAGTTCCTTGTGCGCGCCGGTGGAACCGAACAGCACGCCCTCGGGCACGATGACGCCGCAGCGGCCGCCTGGGCGCAGGCTGTCGAGCATGTATTTGAGGAACAGCAGTTCGGTGGCGGTGGTGGTGCCCACTTTCACATCGTCCACGATGCGGTCCTTGTCCACCCGGCCGGAGAAAGGCGGATTGGCGAGCACCACGTGGTAGCCCTCCTGGGGCAGGCCCAGCTCGCGCTTCCGCTCAAAGTCCAGCGTGGTGGTCAGCACATTGCGCAGCAGGATGCGCACATTGGGCAGGCCGCGCAGGGTGAGGTTCATGGTGGCGAGCCGCACCATCTTGGGATCGACATCATTGCCGTAGAAGGTGGCGTTGTTGAGCGCGGAGACTTGCGCGGCGGAGAGCTTGTCGCCCAGGCCGCGCTTCTGCGTCTTGCCGTCCAGTTCCACTTCCTGGATCGCTGCGGGCGAGGAGTTGGCGAGGCGGATGTGGTTGTAGGCCGCGACGAGGAAGCCTGCCGTGCCTGCGGCGGGGTCGTAGATCGTCTCGCCCACCTTGGGGTCGATCAGCTCGACGATGGCGCGGATGACATGGCGCGGGGTGCGGAACTGGCCCAGCTCGCCCGCCTGCTTGATCTGGCGCAGCACATGTTCGAACAGGTCGCCCTTGGTGTCGGCGTCGGACTGGTCGAGCCGCAGGCCGTCTACCAGCGCGACCACCTGGGTCAGCACGGTGGGCTCGTCGATGGTGAGACGCGCGCCGTTCATGAAGTTATGGGCGGCCTTCTCGCCCAGCTCGGCGAAGAAGGCGAACACCTCGTCGCGCACGAAGCGCACCAGCCCCTCGCCGGACAGGCCCTTGGCCCAGACCGACCAGCGCAGCCGGTCGCGCGGGATGGTCAGGCCGCCGCCCTTCGACTTCGCGCCTTCGGCGCTACGCTCAGGACGAACGGAAGGTATGTCGAAGGGCTCAGGGTGAACGGTGGCGTTGAGTGGGTTCTTCAGCGTCCACTCGCCCGCGAAGATCGACTCGTAGGGCTGCTTGAGCACCTTGGCCTTGAGGGCGTTCTCGGCGTCGATGCCTTCCACCAGGTAGAAGAAAAACAGGAACGAGAGCTGCTCGGCGTTGCTGACGGGGTCGGGATAGCCGCCGCCGAAAAGGTAGTCGCGAATCTGGTCAATCGACCGCCGCATGTCGGGGGTCAGGGGCATAACGTATTGTCCTTGTTTCAGTGAGGCGCTTCGGGTCGAAGCTCGCCGGAAGTGCTGGAGAAGCCATCACCGCCGAAGACGGCGGTATTGAGCGAATGGAGCAGTAGATCGAGCGGCGCTTCGCCGCCGAAGATGCGCTGCGCTTCGCGCACGCCACCCATCAGGCTGAAGGGGTGGAAAGCGAAGTGCCCGGCCGTGAACTCGTCGAGGGTGTCGGCGTTGGCGCGTAGCTGGTTGCCGATGACGCGCAGCCATCGCTCCTGGTCGGCGTCGAGCTTGTTCTGGGTCAGCAGCCACGCCTCGAATCGGGCGCCCAGCTCGGCGACCTTCTGCTCGCTGGCTTCGGGGAAGACGAGGTTGCCGTTCTCGTCCACCGTGATCCATTCGCGCGTCGTCGGGTCGATATGGTCGTTGATGTCCAGCGCCAGCAGGCGGCGCGGCTCGTATTTCTTCTTGAGTGCCTGCTTGGCGATGACGACACCGCCCTGGGCATATTCCTCGTCGTCGCCGTGGTAGTCGGCCACGCCGACGAAGTCGAACAGGGTGAAGATCGGCTTCTTGTCGGCCTTGCGGGTGCCGCGTCCGCGCATCTGCTGGTAGAGGATGGCGGAGCGGGTGAAGCGCGCGAAGACGAGGTTGACCACCTCGGGGCAGTCGAAGCCGGTGTCGAGCATGTTCACCGACACGAGAATCTGCGGGAAGGGCTCCTTCTTGAAGCGCTTGATCTTGGTCATGCCGTCCACGGTGTCGTCCGGCCCCATGCCGGACACGACATAGTCGGCGTAGCGCACATCGGGTGATGGCTTCTTGTCGGCGAATTCGGCGTCGAGCAGCTCTGCGAGGGTGGCGGCGTGGCGCTTGGTGACGCCGAAGACGATGGTCTTGCCCAGCAGCGGCTTCCTGAGCACGCCCTTGTGGTCGAGGTAGCCGTTCTCCATCACCTGGCGGAATTCGCGCACCATGGCCCGGTTGCGTTCGGGGATGGTGAAGCGGCGCTCCAGCGCGTTGGGATCGACCGTGATGCGATCCGTGTCCTTGAACAGCTGCTCGAACTCGGCGCGGGCCGTAGCGTCCATCGCCGTCCAGTCGAGCTCGTCCTTCTTCACCTCAAAGCCGCCATCGGCGGCGGTCTTCACGGTCTTTGCCTTGTAAATCTGGTAGGGCACCAGGTGGCCGTCGTGGATGGCGTCCTTGAGCTTGTAGGAGAAGGTGGGTTGGTCCACCTCGAAGAAGCGCAGGGTGTCGCGCACGAAGAGCTTGTCTTCCTCGTCGGGGGCCATGTCGTCGAGATTGGCGACACAGGGTGTGGCGGTGAGGCCGATCTGCACGCCGTCGAAGTGCTTGAGCACGCCGCTCCACTTGCCGTAGATGCTGCGGTGGCATTCGTCGGAGATGACGAGGTCGAAGTAACCGGAGGAGTAGTCGCTGTAGATGTTCACCATGCTTTGCAGCGTGGTGATGGTGATGAGCTTCTCGTCCTGAAAGCGGCGGCCCGTGCGCAGCACATAAGAGGGGTAGTCGGGCAGGTGCTCGGCGAAGGCGTCCTCGGTCTGCTTGGCGAGCGGGATGCGGTCCACCAGGAACAGCACGCGCGTGATGGCATTGGCCTCGAACAGGCGCTTGATCAGCGCGGCGGCGGTGCGGGTCTTGCCGGTGCCGGTGGCCATCTCGACCAGGAGCTTGCGGCGGCCCTGGCTCATCTCCTTGCATAGCGTGTCGATGCAGGCCTGCTGGTAGTCGCGCCCGGCGATGCGGCCGTCGATGGGGATATCGAGCAACTCGCGCTTGACCTGGGCGGTGGCGGCGCGGCGTTCGAGGTCGTCCTGTTTGAAGAAGGTCTTGACCGGGTGCGGGTAGGCTTCGCGCTGCCATTCCCAGAAGCGTATCTCCTGGCCGTTGGCGAGGAAGATGTAGGGAACATTGAGCTGGCGGGCGTAGTTCTTGGCCTGCTCGGACGCAACCTCTAGGGGGTTGTTTGAGAAGCGCTTGGCTTCGATAACGGCAAGGGAGCGGCCGTGGCGGTCACAGAGAACATAGTCCGCACGCGTGCCGTCCTCCAACACGACTTCATAGCGTACGCTGTTGGTGTCCTGGGTGTTCCATCCCTGATCGGCCAGTTGCGCGTCGATGACGACACGCGAGAACGCTTCGTTTTGCCCCATCCTTTTGGTGTGTGCCCTGATTTATTCGTTTTGTGACGCAATCCGTTGAATCGTATCGCATTCGCGCCGTGCGTGGCCGAAGTTGTCGGGATTCCTGCTCCCGGTGGAACGACGTCGGTCGGCTTCGATATCAGAAAAGCACCAATTGCTTCGGCGCGTGCTCCTTTGCGATTGGCAATCTGGGCTCGAGCCATTCGCCGTCGTACTGGGCGAGCCAACGACATGCCTTGGGATATGCATGCCAGAAGGCCGTCCTGGACGCGTCTGGCGATGAAGCCTAGAACTCCAGGTTGATGGCGCCCGTTCTGTGGGTCAGCCTGTCAGGTTTACGCCCCCGCCTCCACTCGCCGCAGCGTCCGCGTGACCGAAACCCACGCGCCGAGCCAGCTGAACACAGTGGTGAAGGCGAACAGGGCGAGGAGTTCGGGCGCGCTCGGGGGATGCAGGCGCCAGGCGGAGCCGTACAGGGTGGCGAGGTGCTCGACGGGATCGCGCAGGATGAGGCCGGCAAGCGCGAGCACGGCGGCGGCGGCGCAGCCGCCGAGCAGGCCCTGGACGGCGCCGAGGTAGAGGAAGGGACGGCGCACGTAGCGGTCGGTGGCGCCGATCAGGCGGCTGACGAGGATTTCGTCGCGCCGCGCCAGCACCTGGGCGCGGATGGCATTGCCTGAGATGGCGGCGAGCGCGATGGCGAACAGCGCGGTGAGCAGCCATACGCCGGTGCGGCCGAGGGCGAGCAGGGCCTGCAGGCGTTCGGCCCAGGCGCTGTCGAGCTGGGTTTCGGCAACGCCGGGCAGGCGCGCGAGTTCGTCGTGCAGACGGTTGAGGGCGTCGCGCGTGGTGTCGCGCGGGCGCACGACCCAGGCGTCGGGCAGGGGGTTTTCCGGCAGGCCGGCGGCGATGTCGGTGAGTCCTTGCTCCGTGGCGAGCGCAGCAAGCGCCTGGTCGCGCGCGATGAAGCGCGCGCGTTCGATGTCGGGTTTTTTCAGCCGTTCGGCGAGGGTGGCTTTCTGCGCGGCGGTGGCGTCGGCGGCGAGGTAGACGCTGATCTCGGGTTGCGCGGGCAGTTCGCCGGCAAGCCGCCCGAGGTTGTCGAGGATGAGATAGAGCCCGGCGGGCAGACTCAGGGCGACGCCCATGGCGAGTGCGGTCAGCAGCGAAGACAGCGGCTGGCGGAGCAGCGTGCGTAGTGCCGAAGTGAGCGCACGCTTCTGGTGGTGCAGCCAGCCGATCATGCGCTACCCTCCGCGACGCGGCCGTGGTCGAAGTGCAGGATGCGCCCACCCAGCGCGGCGATGGCGCGCTCGTCGTGGGTGGCGATGACGAGGGTGGTGCCGACCTGATGGAAGTCGCGGAACATGCTCATGATGTCGGCGGCGTAGCCGGCGTCGAGGTTGCCGGTGGGCTCGTCGGCGAGCAGCAGCGCCGGACGCGCCACCAGCGCACGGGCGATGCACAGGCGCTGCTGCTCGCCGCCGGAGAGGCTGACCGGATTGGCTTTTTCACGGGCGAGCAGGCCGACCTTGTCGAGCACTGCGCGCGCACGCTTCAGCGACTCGCGGCGTTCGACGCCGGCGATGTCCAGCGGCAGGACGACGTTCTCGATGGCGCTGCGGTCGAACAGCAGCTTGTGATCCTGGAATACGAGGCCGATGTTGCGGCGCAGGTAGGGCACGGCGCGGCGCGACAGGCGACCGACGTTCTGCCCGCTCACCGCGACCACGCCGCGCGTGGGCCGCTCGATGGCGGCGATGAGCTTGAGAAAGGTGCTCTTGCCCGCGCCGGAGTGCCCAGTGAGGAACACCAGCTCGCCCTGGGCGATGGTGATGTCGATGCCCGAGAGCGCTTCATGGCCACCGGGATAGCGCTTGGTGACCTGGCTGAAGCTGATCATGCGCTGAACACGGCCTCGACGAAGTCGCGTGCGTCGAACGGCCGCAGGTCGTCCAGTCCTTCACCGACGCCGATGTAGCGCACCGGGATCGGCCGCGCCTGGGCGATCGCCGCGATGGCGCCGCCCTTGGCGGTGCCGTCGAGCTTGGTGAGCACCAGTCCGGTGACGCCAAGCGCGTCGTCGAAAGCCTTGACCTGGGTGACCGCGTTCTGTCCGGTGTTGGCGTCGAGCACCAGCAGCACTTCGTGCGGCGCGCCGGGAATGGCCTTCTCGATGACGCGCTTCACCTTCCTGATCTCTTCCATCAGGTGCAACTGGGTGGGCAGGCGCCCGGCGGTGTCGGCGAGCACGACGTCAATGCCGCGCGCGCGCGCAGCCTGGATCGCGTCGAAAATCACTGCCGCGGAGTCGCCCTTTTCCTGGCTCACCACGACGACGTTGTTGCGCTCGCCCCAGACCTGCAACTGCTCGCGCGCGGCGGCGCGGAAGGTGTCGCCCGCCGCCAGCAGCACCGACAGGCCCTGCGACTGGTAGAGCTTGGCGAGCTTGCCGATGGTGGTGGTCTTGCCTGCGCCGTTCACACCCGCGAGCATGAGGATGAAAGGTTTGTGCGGCGTGACGTCGAGCGGCGCTTCGAGCGGCATGAGCACTTCGACCAGCGCGTCCTTCAGCGCGGCCTGCAACTGCGACGCGTCGGTGAGGCCCTCGCGGCGTACTTTTTTCTGCAGGATGTCGAGCAGGTGCTCGGTGGCGTCGACGCCGATATCCGCGGTGATGAGGATGGTTTCGAGTTCCTCGTACAGCTCGGCGTCGATCTTGCGGCCAACGCCGAACAGCCCGGCAAGCTGTCCGCCCAGGCGGTCGCGCGTCTTGGCGAGCCCGGCCTTGAGGCGCTGCGCCCAGCCCAGGCGTGGCGCCGGCGCGGCTTCCGCGACGGGCGCGGGAGCCTCCGCTGGCGGCGTATCCGGTGCGGCGGGCGCGACGTCCTCCGCGGGCGGTGCGGACGTGGCCGTATCGGCGGCAGGGGTTTCAGGGGCCGGCTTGGGCTTCGACTTGAAGAAACTAAACACGGATCGGGACGGTCAGCGTGGCAGGAGATGCAACGGCATATCTTATCATTCAGTCTGTCTTCATTTGAGGTGCAAGCCATGTCGAGCCATCGCGTGAAACACCGCGCAGCGATTCGTTTTCAGTCCCCGCCACCCGCACGCGGCGCAAAGCCCCGGCGGGTATTGCCGTTGCGTGTCCTGGCGCGACGCCTCACCATGACCGCCGGCGTGCTCGCATCGGCACTCGCGCTCGGCAGCGCGCACGCGACCCTCACCGACGTCACGCTCGACAACGGCCTGCGCGTCATCGTCAAGGAGGATCACCGCGCGCCGGTGATGGTGTCGCAGGTGTGGTACCGCGCCGGTGCCATGGACGAATTCAACGGCACCACGGGTGTCGCGCACGTGCTCGAACACATGATGTTCAAGGGTACGCCCAAGGTCCCGGCGGGGGAGTTCTCGAAACGTATCGCCGCAGCGGGCGGGCGCGAGAACGCCTTCACCAGCCGCGACCACACCGCGTATTTCCAACAGATGCAGAAGGACCGCCTGCCGCTGGCGCTGGAACTGGAGGCCGACCGCATGGCCAATCTCGTCATCAGCGACGAGCTGTTCGCCAAGGAACTCCAGGTGGTGATGGAGGAGCGGCGGCTGCGCACCGACGACCAGGCGCAATCGGTGGTGTACGAGCGCCTCATGGCGGCCGCGTACCAGGCGCATCCCTACCGCCGGCCCATCATCGGCTGGATGGACGACCTCGTGAACATGAGCGCGCAGGATGCACGCGATTGGTACGCGCGCTGGTACGCACCGAACAACGCCACGCTGGTGGTGGCGGGCGACGTACAGGCGAGCGATGTCGTCGAACTGGCGAAGAAACACTTCGGCGCGCTGCCTGCACGCGCCCTGCCGGCGCGCAAGCCACAGGCCGAGCCGGAGCAGGTCGGCGAAAAGCGCATGGTGGTGAAGGCTCCCGCCAAGCTGCCGTATCTGCTCATGGCCTGGCATGCGCCCACGCTCAAGGACTGGCAGCAGGACACCGTGCCCTATGCGTTGCAGATTCTCGCCGGCGTGCTGTCCGGCAACGATTCGGCGCGCCTGCAGAAATCGCTGGTGAAGACGCGGCAGATCGCCGTCAACGCCAGCGCCGGTTACGACGCTGTGGCGCGCGGACCGGGGATGTTCATGATCGACGCCACGCCCGCAGAGGGGCAATCGGTGGCGGCACTGGAGAAGGCCATCCGCGAGGAGATCGCGCGCATCCAGCGGGACGGCATCGACGCGGACGAACTCGCGCGCGTGAAGGCGCAGGTCATCGCGGGCGAGGTCTACCAGCGCGACTCGTTGTTCTACCAGGCGATGCAACTGGGCGACTACGTCACCGCCGGCCAGCCGCCGGAGGCGCTCGCCGGGCGCGTTGACAAGCTGCGTGCCGTCACCGCGGAGCAGGTACGCGCGGCCGCGCGCGAATGGCTGCGCGACGACCGCCTGAGCCTGGCCGAGCTCGATCCCCAACCGCTGGACGCGCAACCGCGCCGTGCCGCTGTGCCGGGAGTGCGCCATGTCAATTAAGCGATTTCTTGCCGTTCTGCTGTGCATGCTGCCGCTGACTGTTCAGGCCGCGGTCACCATCCAGCACTGGCGCACGCCCGAAGGCGCGCGCGTCTATTTCGTCGAAAGCCGCGAACTGCCGATGCTCGACGTCGCGGTGAGCTTTCCCGCCGGCAGCGCGCGCGATCCTGCCGCAAAATCCGGTCTCGCGCAGTTGACCCATACTGTGCTCGACCAGGGGGCGGGCGGCCTGTCGGAGACCGCGATCGCGCATGGGCTTGCCGACGTTGGTGCGGTGCTTTCCGGTAGTTTCGATCGCGATCGCGCGGCAGTGAGCCTGCGCACCCTGTCGTCGGCGCGCGAGAAAACCCAGGCGCTCGATCTGCTGATGCGCGTGCTGCAGCGCCCCGAGTTTCCCGCCGGCGTGGTGAAGCGTGAAAAACAGCGTCTCATCGCGGCGATCCGCGAGGCCGAAGCCGACCCCGGCACCGTGGTCGACAAGGCCTTCTATCGCGCCCTGTACGGCGCACATCCCTATGCGCGCGACGAGGCGGGCGAACCCGACGCCATCGCGCGGCTCACCCGCGCCGATTTGCAGGCGTTCCACCGCACCCATTACACCGCGGCCAACGCCGTGATCGCCTTGATGGGCGACGTCGATCGCGCGGAAGCCGAAGCCATCGCCGCGCGCCTGGCGGCCGGATTGCCGCGCGGCCCCGTGCTCGCGCCGCTGACCGCGCCGGTCGCGCCCGCCGCAGGCGAGACGCGCATCGCGCATCCTTCCGCGCAGAGTCACGTGCGCATCGGCGCGCTCGGCACGACGCGCGACGATCCCGACTTCTTCGCGCTGTTCGTCGGCAACTACGTGCTCGGCGGCGGCGGCTTCGATTCGCGGCTGCTGAAGGAAGTGCGCGACAAGCGTGGCTACGCCTACAGCGCGTACAGCTATTTCCTGCCGATGGCGGTGGCCGGCCCGTTCCAGATCGGGTTGCAGACCCAGGGCGCGCAGACCGCCGACGCGCTCGCTGTGGCGCGCGACACGCTGCGCCGCTTCGTCGCCGAGGGGCCGTCCGCGGACGAACTGGCGCAGGCCAGGGCCAATCTCACCGGCGGCTTCCCGCTGCGCATCGACAGCAACAAAAAGATTCTCGAATACCTGTCGATGATCGGCTTCTACGGGCTGCCGCTGGACTATCTCGACACCTGGGTGGACCGCGTCAACGCGGTGGATGTCGCCGCGGTGAAGGCCGCGTTCGCGCGCCGTATCGATCCTGCGCGCATGGTCACGGTCATCGTCGGGGGCGAGGGTGCGCGCTAAGCAGGCCGCACCGGGGCGCGCGCACGGCGCGCCCAACCGGGTACGCATCATTGGCGGGCAGTATCGCCGCCGGCTGCTGGATTTCCCCGACAGTGGCGGGCTGCGGCCGACCGCCGACCGCGTGCGTGAGACGCTGTTCAACTGGCTGGGACAGGATCTGCCCGGCTGGAGCTGTCTCGACCTCTTCGCCGGCAGCGGCGCGCTGGGTTTCGAGGCCGCCTCGCGCGGCGCGGCGCGCGTGGTGATGATCGAACGCGACCGTGCGGCATACGAGGCGCTGCAAAGGAATCGCGCGACGCTCGGCGCGGATGCGGTCGAGATCGTGCGTGCCGATGCGCTCGCCTGGCTCGCGGGCAATCGCGAAAACTTCGATCTGATCTTCGTCGATCCGCCGTTTGACCCCACCGCGGCCGCGCCTGCGCTCGCCGACCTCGCGCCGCACCTGCGGCCCGGGGGGCAGCTCTACGTCGAGCAGGCAACACCCGTCGAGGCGCCGCCGGGGTTTATCATCCACCGCAGCGGACGCGCGGGGCGTTCGCACTTTGCCCTGCTCGTCAAGGAGTAGCGATGCTCACCGCCGTCTATCCCGGCACCTTCGATCCCATCACGCGCGGTCACGAAGACCTCATCCAGCGCGCCGGCCGCCTGTTCGACCGGGTCATCGTGGCGGTCGCCGAATCGCGCAACAAGCGGCCGTTCTTCAGCATGGACGAGCGCGTGGACATGACGCGCGCGGTGCTGGCCGACATGCCGCACGTGCGCGTCGAGGGCTTCTCCGGCCTGCTGATCGACTTCGTTGCCGCGCAGGGGGCCATCGCCGTGCTGCGCGGCCTGCGCGCCGCCTCGGATTTCGAATACGAATTCCAGCTCGCCGGGATGAACCGCAACCTGAAGCCCGACATCGAGACCCTGTTCCTCACGCCCTCGGAGCAGTACATGTTCATCTCCGCCAGCATGATCCGCGAGATCGCCCAGCTGGGTGGCGACGTCACGCCCTTCGTGCACCCATTGGTGGCGCGGCGTTTGCGTGAGAAAATAAGCACAAGCTGATATAACCCGGAGAGCGCCATGGCCATGATGATCACCGACGAGTGCATCAACTGCGACGTCTGCATGCCCGAGTGTCCCAACGATGCCATTTCCCAGGGTGACGAGATCTACGTCATCGACCCCAACAAGTGCACCGAGTGCGTTGGTCACTTCGACACGCCGCAATGCGTCGAGGTGTGCCCGGTCGACTGCATTCCGCTCAACCCCGACTACGTGGAAACGCGCGAGGAACTGCAGGCGAAGTTCCTGCGCCTGACCGCGGACAAGTAATCCCGGATTGCCATGCGGCGGTAGGAGGCCCGCTTGCGGGCCGAATTCGTCGGTTCTTCGCTGAAGCCCTGCAATCGGGCCAGATTTCGCCGGCGGACAGGGACAATCGCGCGGACCCCGCCGCGGGACGCCCCGGATCAGGCAGTCTTCGCCAGCCGCAGCGCCGTCCAGTCGCCCGATAGGGCGCTGGCGATGCGATTGTTGATGCGTGCCAGATTGTCGAGTTGATCCGAGGTGGTGCCGCTCGTCGTTTCCAGTTCGGCAATGCGCTCGTCGAGCGTCTCGGTGGCGGTATGGATGCGGCTGACGCTGTCGAGACGCCGCACCAGTTGCGCCTTGTGTTCGCGCACCTGGGTTTCCATCGGGGCGATCAACGCCTTCAGCCAGGCTTCCGTCTCGCTGTTGGCCAGCTCGAACACCTGCACCACCTCGCTCGCCACCGTCTCGAAAAAACGCGTGGTGATCTGATGCTGTCCCAGGGTCAGCATCGTGCGCAGGGTGTTGAAGCGCTCGTCGAATCCGTGCTGAAGCTGGTCGATCCGCCTGCGGTATTTTCCGAGGCTGTAATCCGGGATGTTCACCGCGGCCAGCCCGAACTCCTCGCTGAATTTGCGGTACATCGCGCTCATCATCGCGCGGATTTCGTCGATGGTCCTCGACGCTGCGGCCAGCGTGCCCTCGACGCGACGGAAGAATTCGCTCATCGAGTCGCGCAGGCCGGCGGTAAAATGACTTTTCTCCATCGCCAGCCGCGTGCGCCGCACCTCGTGGCGCACCCGCTGCATCCCGATCTGCTGGCGCAGCGTCTCGACCTGTCCCGCGAACACGTTGCGCAGCGCGTTGAACTGGTCGAGTCCGCGGTTGAATTGCTGCTTGTCCTCGTTGGCCTTGACCATCATGTGCTGGATGACGTCGCGGTTCTTGCCGCGCAGCCCGGCCAGCTCGTCGATCTGGTCCTGCAGGGTGGCCAGGCGCGTTTCCAGCAGCTCGGTGGTCTTCAGCACCACGTCTTCCACCACCGTCAGGGTCGATTCGGCAACCAGCGCCTGCTTGTGCGGAATCAGCTCCTGCGACAGCGCCGCTTCCAGTTCCGGCAGGCGGCTCTTTGCCAGCAACTCGGCGTCGCCGCGCACCTTGGCGACCAGGGCCTTCTGCGCCGATACCGGATACACCTGGCTCGCGGGCAGGTCGAGCTGCACCGCGCTGGTCGCCGCCTGGCGCGCGATCTCTGCCGCGATGGCATCCTCGGTCTTCAGTTCGTCCCACAGGCCGTCGATCTTGTTCAGCACCACCAGGCGGGCGCGGCTCGCCCCCTGCAGGGGTGCGATGTGCTGGCGCCAGATCTCGATGTCGGACTTGGTGACGCCGGTGTCGGCGCCCAGCAGGAACAGCACCGCATGCGCGCCGGGGAGCATGCTGAGCGTGAGTTCGGGTTCGGTGCCGATCGCGTTCAGGCCCGGCGTATCCAGGATGACCAGACCCTGCTTCAGCAGCGGATGAGGAAAGTTGATCAGTGCGTGACGCCAGCGCGGAATGCCTATCTTGCCTTCACGCGCGAGACTGCGTGCGGTGTCCGTGTCCTCCGGGTCGAACAATCCGTAGGCGTCGGCGGTCGCGGCGTCCACTTCGATGAGATCGGCGAGCCGCATCAGCGTCGCGCTCATCTCGTCCGCCGAATCGAGATTGAGCGGAAATTCCTCCCAGGCGCCGGGATCGCGCTTGAAGTCCGCGATGCTGCCCTCGCGGGTGCGCGTGGCGATCGGCAGCAGGCGCAGCGAAGGCGGCCGCACCGGATCGAAATACAGCTCGGTGGGACACATGGTGGTGCGCCCGGCCGAGGACGGCAGCACGCGCTGGCGGTAGTCGCCAAAAAAGATCGCGTTGATGAGTTCCGACTTGCCGCGCGAAAACTCCGCGACAAAGGCCACGTTGAGCGTGTCGTCCTGCAGGCGGGTAAGTGCCTGCTCCAGGCGACGGTCGGATTCCGCATCCCCCAGTTCCTGGGCCGCCAGCCAGTCGCGCAAGGCCTCGACGCGCACGTACACCGCCTCGCGCCAGGCACTGTACTGCTCGAATTCGTCAACCAGCGTGGTGAGCGTCATGAGACATTCGCAAGTCGGACCATAGTTCAATTACGGCATGTTACTCGCAAACTTGATCCCCGGCGGTCAGCGCTGGCAGGTCGGGCAATAGAAGCTCGCGCGCTGCCCCTGCACGATGCGCCGGATCGCTGTCCCGCACGTCCGGCAGGGCAGGCCTTCGCGCCCGTACACCCGGGTGTGCAGCTGGAAATGGCCCGGCGCGCCCTCGCTGGTCACGTAATCACGCAGCGAACTGCCGCCCGCGGCGATCGCCGCCGCCAGCACCTTGCGGATCGCCGCGACCAGCCGCGCGCAGGCGGGTCCGCTGAGACGTCGCGCCGCCGTGGTGGGGCGAATGCCGGCATGGAACAGCGATTCGGAAGCGTAGATGTTGCCTACACCCACCACCACCGAAGCGTCCATGATGAGCGGCTTGATCGCCGTGTTGCGTCCGCGGCAGCGTGCGTGGAGCCAGGCGGCGTCGAAGTCCGGTCCCAGCGGCTCGGGCCCGAGATGCGCCAGCAGCGGATGCCGCCCGGGATCGTCGGTGAGCAGCACCGCGCCGAATCGGCGCGGGTCGCGCAGGCGCAGGCAGATACCGTCGTCGAAGCGCCAGTCGACGTGATCGTGCGCCGCCGGCGGCTCGTCCGGCGCTGCCAGACGCAGGCTGCCTGACATGCCCAGATGCACGATCTGGGTGATGCCGCTGAAGTCGAACAACAGATATTTGCCCCGCCGTGCGATCCCTGCCAGCGTGCGCCCCACCAGCCGCGCCGCCAGCTCGTCCTTCAGCCCGGCGGTGGACAGGCCGCGCTTCGCCAGCTCGTCGCGCAGCTCCGCCACCTTCATCTTCTTGGGTTGCAGGTCCATTGTGGGAGTGGGGCAAGGGTGAGAGGGTGAGAGGGGGAGATTTGAGCTCTTATAAAATCTTGGGTTTAGAAGGTTTATTAGAAATGCTATTTGTAATGAAAAAAATAATAATTTTTGTGGCTTGCTGTTGGATGTTTTTCGGTTGCTTTATTTTCAGGCATGAAAAATATGGCTGTCTCAGCAATGGTAAAAACATAGCAGCAAAAAGAATTATATCGGGAGTTAAAGCTGCATTTAAAGCGTCCAAAAAAGCTGCAAAATTTAAGAATTAAAATCATTCTTTTAATTTATAAAACTAAACCTATGTGCTATCACTTAAAAACAAATTTCGGCGGCACGGAAGCCGTAATTGATGACAATTGCGGCATCTCAAAATTCTATTCCATAGCGGGTACGCTTGCTGATAATTTAAAAGTAAAATTTCTTAACCAGGTAGATGATGCCGAAACGCTTGATTGGGATTTTAAATACAAGAATATTTTATTGACGCTCCATTATAATATCTTCAATGGCGTTTCAATTATTCCTCATCGCATTCATGGTACTGAAAAAGTAAATAGGGCAGGTACTGAAGTGGCTAAGTTCCTTGAAAGAAATGCCTATTGATGCAATTTTTTACGCTATATAAATAAATCCTGGTAACTGATGTTACCATTTTTCATTTTTCAACGAATCAAAAATATTCAAGTAATTCGCATAGCGCTCATAAGAGATTTTGTTTTCTTCAACTGCTTTTTTTACGGCACATCCGGGCTCTTCAATGTGTACACAGTTATTGAACCTGCAATTGTTTAAAAGCCCTCTCATTTCCGGAAAGTAATGAGACAATAACTCCGGCTCTATATCCATCATTGCAAATTCCCTCATCCCCGGTGTATCAATTATTTTTCCGCCAAAAGGCAAATCAAACATTTCCGCGAAAGTAGTAGTGTGCAGCCCCTTTCCACTCCATCCGCTTACTTCCTGTGTTTTCAATAAATTATCAGGTAATATTGAATTGATAAAAGAAGATTTGCCAACTCCCGAATGGCCACTGAGCAAAGTCGTTTTATTTTTTAACAGATCCCTGACTGGCTCTAAATTTATATTTCCACTCACGCTTATTAAATAAACCGGGTACCCGATTTCTTCATATAAGGCTTTTAACCTTTCAAAATTTTCGCTCTCTTTTTTCCCATACAAATCGCTTTTATTAAAAACAATAATAGCCGGTATATGGTAAGCTTCTGCAGCTACCAAAAAGCGGTCAATAAACCCCGTAGATGTTTTAGGATCTTTTAGCGTAGCAAATAAAATACTTTGATCCAGGTTAGAAGCAATGATGTGTTGCAGATTTTTGTTGTGTGGCGACTGGCGGATAATATAATTCTTCCGGTCGTGGATCCCGGTAATTACTATTGATTCTTCGCCATCTTCTTTATTAATATCTACAATATCTCCCACAGCTACCGGGTTTGTAGAAGTAATATCATCTATTTTAAATTTTCCTTTAATGCGGGCATTAAATTCTTCTCCCTCTTCATTCTTTACCACGTACCAACTACCGGTTGATTTGTAAACCCAAGCTTTCATAAAGATGAAGTTAAAGAGTATATTCTAATAAATAGGATTATGGAAATTTTCTGAATAAAGTATATCGTAAAATAATTTCTATTAAAAGAAATCCCATTGCAGCAAATATAAACGGATAAAATTTTTCAGAATAACGGTGAAAGGTAATAAGCTCTACTTTGGATTTTTCCATCTTGTCAATTTCATTGTAGATATTTTCAAGGCTTCGGTTATTGGTAGCCCTGAAATATTTTCCTCCTGTTTCAGTCGCAATATCTTTAAGCAATGCCTCATCAATTGAAACCTTTTGACTTTGCATCACAATACCCATTGGAGTACTTACCGGTGTGGGCGCATAGCCGTCTGTACCCACGCCAATAGTGTAAACTTTTATCTTAAATGTTTTGGCTATTTCCTTCGCAGTAGAAGGGTCAATAAGCCCGCCATTATTTACACCATCTGTCAGCAAAATAATTATTTTACTTTTCGCTTTACTATTCTTTAACCGGTCCACACTGGTTGCCAGCCCTGATCCTATTGCCGTACCATCTTCAAGCAGCCCATTCCTTATTTGTGAGATTTGAGTTTTCAATACATAGTGGTCTGTGGTAAGAGGGCATTGGGTAAAACTTTCACCGGCAAAGATGACCACTCCTATCCTATCGGATGTTCTATGATTGATAAAGTCTATCGCTACCTTTTTTGCGGCTTCCATCCTGTTAGGTGTAAAATCCTGCGCGGTCATGCTTCCGCTTTCCTCAATACAAAGAACAATATCAATCCCTTGCCCTTCAGTTTCTGTTTCGTCAAATTTTACTTGTGGCCTCGCAAGCGCCAAAATAATGCAACTCAATGCAAGCAGCCTGAAAATAAAAGGAAATTGTTGAATCGCATTTTTCCATGATTTTGATTTTGCCAATCCTTTTGTAGTTGACACACGAATGGCAGCTACGCCTTTTTTCCCTTTGCTAAATTTCCAGATGATCAACAAAGGAATTATAAGAAACAGAAGCAATAACAGCGGTTGCCCAAAAGTAATATTGTGGAAATAATCAAATATCATTTTTCAGGCCTTTTAATAAACGTGTTATTAATATCTGTTATCATTTCTTTTGTTTGGGAAAAACATTTTTCATTTTCATAAGCAGGGGGCACGTACTGTGCAAACTTCACTGCATTTCCCATGCGCAGGCAATTAGCAAATGCAGAAATTTTTTCTTTCGATAAATCAAATGCATTTAACTCCA